>Ga0129311_1000001_pt1 | contig 353861 bp, 323 predicted proteins | sample Go1ome_FD_94435 | JGI IMG/M metagenome (GOLD analysis project Ga0129311, IMG submission 94435) | Western lowland gorrila individual fecal microbial communities from Wisconsin, USA - Go1022B metagenome | ecosystem: Host-associated > Mammals > Digestive system > Large intestine > Fecal | place... | reverse complement strand
TTTTTGTTTGAAATATGATACCTGTTACCACTTTGTTGTTCTTCGTTAGTGAAAAAATATCTTATTTTAATAAAAAAATAAGGAAGTTTCAGTAAAATGCTAAGCGTTATGTAAGCAAAGGGAAGTGATTTGGGAAATATCAAAGAAGAGGTGCTGAAAATGGTTAAAGCATTGGAGACTAGTTTTAAACGCATTGAGAAAAAGTATGTTTTGGATAAAGAAAAACTAGGAGCTATTTGGGATGATTTGAAAGAACACCTTGTAGAGGATGATTATCCGACATCAACAATTACTAATATTTATTTTGACACAGCAGATTTTCAAGTCATTCAGGACTCGATTGCAAAGAAAAATGGTCGCGAAAAGATTCGTATGCGAACTTACGTCACAAATCCGACAGAAGATAGCCAAGCCTTTTTGGAATTAAAGAAAAAAGACGCCGAAGGTATCGGTCATAAATTCCGTTTGGTTTCGGAAACAGGCGCTATTAAACAATTTATCGAAAGTGGGAAATTGACACATGCCACAAGCGAAGACCAACTTTTAATCGATGAATTGAATACACTTAAAGAACGATATGGTGACTTAAGTGCACGTATGTTGATTTATTATGAACGTTCTTCTTTTAAAGAAAAACATCATATTAAAGGGCAACCACAAACGAAAATTCGTGTGACAGTTGACCAAAATGTTACTTACCGTGATTATGATGTAGAAAAATCAATGGGAAATTACGGTAGTGAGCTAGTCGGTGACGGAAAAGTCATCATGGAAATTAAAACCCCTGGTCCCCAACCGGAATGGCTAAAAGCTATTTTGATGAAACACGGCATTGAGTCAACATCGTTTTCAAAATATGGCACAGCTTATCGTAAATCACAAGGAATAGTCTAAATTAAATTGAATAAGTTAGGAGATGATTATTGTTTTGAGTTTATTTAATAGTGTTTATACAGGTGCGAGTGCGACGGTAAATCCATTGATGGTTGCCTTATCCCTTTTGGTCAGTCTTATATTAGGTGCTGCTTTAGCGTGGGTGTATCGTTATCGGACACTTTACACAAAAGAATTTGTCATTACATTGACAATCCTTCCTAGCTTATTGTCAGTGATTATTTTCTTGGTGAACGGTAGTCTGGGAACGAGTGTTGCTGTAGCTGGAACATTTAGTTTGGTACGTTTTCGTTCAGCTGCAGGTGGTGCGCGTGAACTGTTGGCACTCTTTTTAGCAATGACTATCGGATTAAGTACAGGAATGGGTTACCTAACTTTAGCCATTTTGACTACAATTGTTTTCTTGGTGATTTGGCTTGGTTTGGAAAAAATGACCTTCTTTAGTTCAGGACAAACGGTGAGACATTTGGTGATTGATTTGCCAAAAGATCGAAAAGATGAAAAGTTAATCCGCCACATTTTACACCAATTTTGTCGAGATATTGAATTGGTATCGTTGAAGAGTAGCCATAGCGGTGAACATTTAACGTTGACCTATCAAATCGACCTAAATTCAGACGACGATGACGTTTTATTAACCGATGAATTAGTTGAACACGTTGTAGATATTGACATCTCAATGACCAAATTAGCTAAGAAAAAGAAAAACTTGTAATACAAGTTAACCAGAACCTCGGTTCTGGTTTTTTTGATCCTTTTACAAGAGAATGAAAATTTATGCTAAAATAAGGTCCATAGCGACTAGTCGCTATAAAAATAAGTTTTACATCCGAAAGGAGACATATATATGGCTAAAAAAGAAATTGGACATCATTTTTTGGCTAGGTTAGGAAAAACACGCTTGCGCCCAGGAGGCGTAAAAGCTACTAATTGGTTGGTTGAACAAGGAAATTTTTCCAAAGACAGTAAGGTTTTAGAGGTCGCCTGCAATATGTGTACCACATCAATTGAATTGGCACAAACTTATGGTTGTCAAATTATTGGTGTTGATATGGATAGTAAGGCGCTGGAAAAAGCGCGTGTTAACATTGCTAATGCAGGACTTGAGAATCATATCCACGTTCAGCAAGGAAGTGCACTAAAGCTCCCATTCCCTGATAATTCATTTGATATTGTCATTAATGAGGCGATGTTAACCATGCTTCGCGGAGAAGCCAAAGCAAAAGCGATTAAGGAATATCTACGAGTTTTGAAACCAGGCGGACGCCTTTTAACACATGATGTTTCCTATGTTTCTGATAAAGCAGAAGTAAAATTACATCAGCTAAGCCAAACGATTAATGCTAATGTTGAACCTTTACATGTTAATCATTGGCAAGAACTTTTTCAGGCAATCGGCTTTTCAAGTGTTGAAGCAACCTATGGAAACATGACTTTGATGTCATTGTCAGGGATGATTCGTGATGAAGGATTCTTAAAAACTTGTCAGATTCTATACCGAGGCTTACAAAAAGAAAATCGTTCCCAATTTACGAAAATGTATAGTTTTTTCAATAAAATTGGCAAGGATTTACGTTACATTGCAGTCGTTAGCACTAAATAAAGGAGAAATAACATGGCATATATCGAAAAATTAGAACACAACAAAGTGCTTGATTTAAAGAAAATTGTTCCGATTGAAGAAGAACAAATGCTCTCAAAAACGCTCGTTCAACGTGATGATTTAGGTATGACAATTTTTTCATTGGACAAAGGTCAAGAAATTGGACGTCATTCTTCACTAGGGGACGCTATGGTGAATGTATTATCTGGAGTTGCTAAAATTACGATTGCTGATGATGACTATATTGTAAAAGCAGGCGAAAGCATTGTTATGCCAGCAGAAGTACCACATGCTCTCTATGCCGAAGAAGCATTTCAAATGTTATTGATTGTTGTAAAACCAGAGGTTAAACATGATTAAAGACTTAAAAACACTTGTCAAGTATCACGATGGACAAATTGCTAGCCGTTCGTTGAGTAAAACGTTAGAGGTGGCTAATTCAATCACCTTATATGCAATGGCAAAAGGTGAGAGCATTAGTCGTGAAAGTAGCCATAATGCCAAGTTGATATATGTTTTAGAAGGAAATTTACAACTGAAAACTGATTCAGCGACAGTCAATCTTACACCTGATAACATTGAGACGATTCCAGCACAAATGTTACATGATTTCTTAGCGTTAGAAGCTTGCAAATTCTTGCAGATTGAATTATTAGTGTGACAATAGACGATTTTTGCGTGCGTTGCCAGCTTCTGAAAACTTTGTTATAATGAACTAAGATAGCACTTACATTAAGGAGGCACCGTGAAAGAAAAGCGTATTACAAAGTTCTTTTTAACCTGCGCAACTTTGGTGACGTGTATTACCTTGGGCGTTAACCTTTGTTTTCAACATTCTACAAAAGCGGTTGTCGCAGAATCTTCGGAAACATCAGATACGGCAACGGCTGATTTTATTGCAAGCATTGGCGAAACAGCACGACAAATTGGGCAAGAACGTAACCTCTACGCTTCTGTGATGATTGCACAAGCTGTCTTAGAATCAAGTAGTGGGCAGTCTGCGCTTAGCCAGTCTCCTTATTATAATTTCTTTGGTATCAAGGGGAGTTACAATGGCAATTCTGTGACCATGCTAACTTGGGAAGATGACGGAAATGGCAATACTTACGAAGTTGACCAAGCATTCAGGTCATATGATAGTTTAAGTGACTCCTTGAATGATTACGCTAATTTGCTTAGCTGGGATTTGTATTCTGGAACGTGGAAGTCTAACACAACATCTTACCAAGACGCCACGGCAGCCTTGACTGGTTTGTATGCCACAGACACATCTTACGCTGATAAATTAAATGCTTTAATTGAGCAATATGGTTTGACAGTCTATGATGAACCAGCAAGCACAGAGGAAGAAACAAGTAGCGAGGACAATTCAGACCATGTCTGGAATGAATATCGTGGCTCTTACACAACAGCAGCCATTCTAGCAGAAGATGAAGCATGGCTTCGCTTTATTAGTCAATAGAATAGGAAAGAGGAATTTTCTCCTCTTTTTTACATTATTTTGAAAATAAAAAAAGCCAATTTCGATTGCTCGAAAATGGCTTTCCTGTAAAATGCGGTTTCTTATTTGAGACCGTATTTTTTGTTGAAGCGATCCACACGACCGTCTGCTTGTGTGAATTTTTGGCGTCCAGTGTAGAATGGGTGAGAATCTGATGAGATTTCCACACGTACAAGTGGATAAGTAGCGCCTTCAAATTCTACAGTTTCGTTAGAAGATTTTGTAGAACCGCTAAGGAATTTGTAACCAGTAGTTGTGTCCATGAACACTACTGGACGGTATTCTGGATGGATGTTTTGTTTCATTGTTAAAAGATTTCCTTTCTGCCATGGTGCTTTTTTGACGCACCATAGTTATTTTAACTTCTATAGTTTATCAAATAATGCGATATTTGACAAGACTTTTAAGCAAATTAATTGAATTAAAATCAAGTTGTCATTAAGTCAAGGCTATCAAGGGATAGCTTAGTCTTTTGGTGTTAGTAAGTCTTTGATTTCTTGGTAAATTTCGTCGTTTTCTTCAAGGCTATAAGAATTCGCTCCGCTGGCTAATGGGTGTCCGCCTCCGCCATGACGTTTAGCGATTTCATTGATAACCTGTGATTTACTACGAAGACGCACACGGTAATGTTTATCAGCTTGTTCGACAAAAATTGCCCATGATTGGATACAATCGATTCTCCCAGGAGTTCCAACGATGGCAGATGTTTCAGCATCAGTTACGTTGAATTTTTTCATAGTATCCTGTGTCAATACCACACGAGCAGCGCCATTTTCATCAACTTCAAGATTGTCAAAAACGTAGCCTTGAAGTTTAGCAATTTTAAATGAAAACGAGTCCATTTGACGAGCTAGTGTTGAAAAATCAAAATTATATTCGCGTAGCTTGCTCGCAATTGAGAGCGTTTTGCTTGTTGTTGCAGGATAAAGGAAACGTCCAGTATCACCGACGATACCACAATAAAGCAGGCGAGCTGCCTCATTTGACAAAGCTAGATTAGTTGAAAGGGCAAAATCGGTGATGATTTCGCTAGCGCTAGAAGCAGTTGTATCAACATAAAGCAAATCACCATAAGCATCGTCATTAGGGTGATGGTCGATTTTAATCAGAAAGTCACCTTTTGTATAGCGGTCATCGTCAACACGTGGCGTGTTTGCAGTATCGGTAACAATAACTAAAGCGCCTTGGTAATCATCATCAGAGACAGTATCCATTTTTGTCAACCAAGTAAGTGTTGGCTCGTCTTTCCCAGTCGCCAAGACTTTTTTTTCTGGAAAATTATGTCTGATAATATCACGAAGCCCGACTTGACTACCGAGAGCGTCAGGGTCGGGACGTTGATGACGGTGGATAATAATGGTATCGTAAGCTTTTATTTTTTCTAAAATTTCTTCAAAAGTGTTGTTCATCGTTTATTCTCCAATATCATATCAATATGCGGAATACCGTTCTCTAGGTATTCATCAGAAATCGTCTTGAATCCAAAAGAAGTGTAAGATGTTTGTAAGTAAGCATGAATTTCAGTATTTTCCATAAAAACAAAGAAAATGAATTAAAACTTTTATATCGCTTACCATGACATTTTTCTGATTTTCATTATACCACAGAAAAAAGAGAATTTATTTTAGAATGCTTATTTGATAGATACTTTTGTTAATTTCTATACGAAAACGCTCAAAAATACCTCTAAATCAGCTTTTTTAGTAGGTGTTGCAAATAAGCAAAATCAAAAAATATCAGAAAAGAAAGCGTGCACAAAAACGTGTAAGTATTGAAATAAAAACGGGAATATGCTATAATCATGTCTTGTAAGGGTTATCATATGATAATTCGAAAAAACACAAATAAAAAGGAGAACCATAATATGGCTTCAAAAGATTTTCACATTGTTGCAGAAACAGGAATTCACGCACGTCCAGCTACTTTGCTTGTTCAAACAGCTAGCAAATTTGCTTCAGACATCACTCTTGACTACAAAGGTAAAGCTGTAAACCTTAAATCTATCATGGGTGTTATGAGCCTTGGTGTTGGTCAAGGTGCTGACGTTACTATCTCTGCTGAAGGTGCAGACGCTGATGACGCACTTGCAGCAATCGAAGAAACAATGACTAAAGAAGGATTGGCTTAATAAAATGACAGAAATGCTTAAAGGAATTGCCGCATCTGATGGTGTTGCTGTTGCTAAAGCGTATCTACTCGTTCAACCGGATTTGTCATTTGAAACTGTTACAGTTGAAGATACAAGTGCAGAAGAAGCTCGCCTAGATGCCGCATTAAAAGCATCACAAGACGAGCTTTCTGTTATTCGTGAGAAAGCAGTAGAAACACTAGGTGAAGAAGCAGCTGCCGTGTTTGATGCACACTTGATGGTTCTTGCTGACCCAGAAATGATCAGCCAAATCAAAGAAACTATCCGTGCAAAACAAACGAATGCAGAAGCAGGTCTTAAAGAAGTGACTGACATGTTCATCACTATCTTTGAAGGAATGGAAGATAACCCATACATGCAAGAACGTGCAGCGGATATCCGCGACGTTTCAAAACGTGTATTGGCACACCTTATCGGTGCTAAACTTCCAAACCCTGCAACTATTGATGAAGAATCAATCGTTATTGCACACGACTTGACACCATCTGATACTGCTCAATTAAACAAACAATTTGTAAAAGCCTTTGTTACTAACATTGGTGGACGTACAAGTCACTCAGCTATCATGGCACGTACTCTTGAAATCGCGGCTGTTCTTGGAACAAACGATATCACAAGTCGTGTTAAAGATGGCGACATCGTAGCAGTAAATGGTATCACAGGTGACGTGATTATCAACCCAACAGAAGAAGAAATTGCTGAATTTAAAGCAGCTGGTGAAGCATACGCTAAACAAAAAGCTGAATGGGCTCTTCTTAAAGATGCTGAAACAGTAACAGCTGATGGTAAACACTTCGAATTGGCAGCTAACATCGGAACACCTAAAGACGTTGAAGGTGTTAATGCTAATGGTGCAGAAGCAGTTGGTCTTTATCGTACTGAATTCTTGTACATGGATTCACAAGATTTCCCAACTGAAGATGAACAATATGAGGCATACAAGGCTGTTCTTGAAGGCATGAATGGTAAACCAGTTGTGGTTCGTACTATGGATATCGGTGGGGATAAAGAACTTCCATACTTTGACCTTCCAAAAGAAATGAATCCATTCCTTGGATTCCGTGCACTTCGTATTTCTATCTCAGAAACAGGAAATGCAATGTTCCGTACACAAATTCGTGCACTTCTTCGTGCATCTGTTCACGGACAACTTCGCATTATGTTCCCAATGGTTGCGCTTCTTAAAGAATTCCGTGCTGCTAAAGCAATCTTTGATGAAGAAAAAGCTAACCTTAAAGCTGAAGGTGTTGCAGTGGCAGATGATATCCAAGTAGGTATCATGATTGAAATCCCAGCAGCAGCTATGCTTGCTGACCAATTTGCAAAAGAAGTTGACTTCTTCTCAATTGGTACAAACGACCTTATTCAATACACTATGGCCGCTGACCGTATGAACGAACAAGTTTCATACCTTTACCAACCATACAACCCATCTATCCTTCGTTTGATTAACAATGTTATCAAAGCAGCACACGCTGAAGGCAAATGGGCTGGTATGTGTGGTGAAATGGCTGGTGACCAAAAAGCTGTTCCGCTTCTTGTCGGAATGGGACTTGATGAGTTCTCTATGTCAGCTACATCAATTCTTCGTACACGTAGCCTTATGAAGAAACTTGATACAGCTAAAATGCAAGAATATGCAAATCGCGCTCTTACAGAATGCTCAACAATGGAAGAAGTTCTTGAGCTTAGCAAAGAATACGTTGATTTCGATTAATTGTGTTTAATATTATCAGAAAGAGTTTGGACTATTTTGTCCGAACTCTTTTTTAATTTTACGGATAGATGTGTAGTGGTTTTCCTGTCACTTTAGCTTAGCTAATAGCTGAAAAATCAACTTTTGTCGGAACTACTGATTTTTAAAGGCTTATGAATAGAATCTTCACTGGAGAATTTATTTTTTAAAACAAAATCCTTGACTTGGAGTGTACTCTAAGTTGTACAATACAGATGAAATTCGTATTTTACCATAAAAAACTTTATTCAATAAATTTATTATTATGAAAATTTGATATTGCAAAGTTTTTGTCTTAATTTTCTGAATTTTTTCGTGTTAAAATATTGAAAAAAGCAGAAAAAGTGATAAAATGGAATTATCACATTTAAAAGGAGATATAGCTTGACTAAACAATATAAAAACTATGTCAATGGAGAGTGGAAACTTTCTAAAGAAGAAATTAAAATTTATGCTCCTGCCACAGGTGAAGAACTCGGTTCTGTACCTGCAATGAGCCAAGAAGAAGTTGACTACGTTTACGCTTCTGCAAAAGCCGCTCAAAAAGAATGGCGTGCGCTTTCATACGTAGAACGTGCAGCTTACCTTCATAAAGCAGCGGATATTTTAGTGCGTGATGCTGAAAAAATCGGTGCTGTACTTTCAAAAGAAATTGCTAAAGGTTACAAATCAGCAGTAGGTGAAGTTATCCGTACAGCTGAAATCATTAATTATGCCGCTGAAGAAGGTGTCCGTCTTGAAGGTGAAGTCCTTGAAGGTGGAAGCTTTGAAGCAGCAAGCAAGAAAAAAATCGCTATTGTTCGTCGCGAACCAGTAGGATTGGTACTTGCTATCTCACCATTTAACTATCCAATTAACCTCGCAGGTTCTAAGATTGCTCCTGCCCTTATTTCAGGGAATGTTGTTGCCCTTAAACCACCTACGCAAGGTTCTATTTCAGGTCTTCTTTTGGCTGAAGCATTTGCTGAAGCTGGACTTCCAGCTGGTGTATTCAACACAATTACAGGACGTGGTTCAGTAATCGGTGACTACATTGTTGAACACGAAGCTGTTAACTACATCAACTTCACAGGTTCTACACCAGTAGGTGAACACATCGGTAAATTGGCTGGTATGCGTCCAATTATGCTTGAACTTGGTGGTAAAGACTCAGCTATCGTTCTTGAAGATGCTGACCTTGACTTGGCTGCTAAAAACATCGTTGCAGGTGCTTACGGTTACTCAGGTCAACGTTGTACAGCCGTTAAACGTGTCCTTGTTATGGATAGCGTTGCAGATAAATTGGTTGCCAAAGTTTCAGAACTTGTTAAAGATTTGACTGTTGGTATGCCTGAAGATGATGCTGATATTACTCCGCTTATCGATACAAAAGCTGCTGACTATGTTGAAGGTCTTATCAAAGACGCTCAAGACAAAGGTGCTAAAGAAGTTATTTCATTCAAACGTGAAGGTAACCTTATTAGTCCAGTATTGTTTGACAATGTAACAACTGATATGCGTTTGGCTTGGGAAGAACCATTTGGTCCAGTCCTTCCAGTTATCCGTGTTAATTCAGTAGAAGAAGCTGTTGAAATTTCAAACAAATCTGAATACGGTCTTCAAGCAGCAGTATTTACAAACAACTTCCCATTGGCATTCAAGATTGCTGAACAACTTGAAGTGGGTACTGTTCACATCAACAACAAAACACAACGTGGTACAGATAACTTCCCATTCCTTGGTGCTAAGAAATCTGGTGCTGGAACACAAGGTGTGAAATACTCTATTGAAGCAATGACAACTGTTAAATCAACAGTATTTGATATTGCAAAATAATTTTGATAAAGGTTAGAACGGTCGTGTTCTGACCTTTTTTAGTTTAGAAATATGGTTACAAATTGTGTTCTTCATGAAAATTTTTATAAATTTTTTCTTTTTTGCAATGGTTTTACACTTTTGGTTATGAAAGCGTATGCAATTGTGATAAAATAAGGGTAACCATACAATAGGAGGTAGAAAATGGTAACACGTAATCAATTTTCAACTTTGGAAATGCGCAAAGCAAGTCCATATTTTTCTGCATTAAAAACTATTGTCGAAACAGCATTTTATGAGAATCAGGTCATTTCAATTAAGACTTTAGAAGAGGCTTATCAATTGGCATCGAATGCTGCTGGTACAGTGATTTTGGATATGCCTGTCATTCATACGAAGGAACTTGGCTTGCCGTCCTATGCTCGAGTTTTATTGACAAATTCGGGAGCTGTGGTTGGTAGAACAGCTAAGGCACGTCGTATTTATGGCTTGGATTCAGATGAAGATGAGCGCTTGTTATCCATTGTGCGAAGTGCGGTTTATCAAGCCCATAGTCGCAAATTCTATAAAGCAGATGCTATTGTTGGTTTGGATGAAGAGTTTATGGTGCGTGCACATTTGATGGTGCCTGAGGAAGAAATCAACAATCTCTATTCATGGTTGCTTAATTTTCAGATTTTAGATGAAGAATTTAAAAATCGTTTAAAAGTTTCTAAACGGTATGATGAAGATGATATTTTTGTCTTTTTTGATCCTAAATGGTCTCATCCAGATTATCCAGATGGTTTAGCTTATTTTGACACGAATCACAATTGTGTGGCTATTTTAGGTTTGAATTATTTTGGAGAATTGAAAAAAGCGACATTAACGTTGGCTTGGGGAACAGCTGCGCGCAATGGCTATGTTTCTTGCCACGGTGGTTTGAAAATTTTCCAAGGAAAAGAGGAAAAAAATGATTATGTTGCCTCTTTCTTTGGCTTATCTGGTTCAGGAAAATCAACGTTGACTCATGCTAAGCATAATGGAAAATACGATATCAAAGTGTTACATGATGATGCCTTTATTATTTCCGAAAAAGATGGCTCATCCATTGCGCTAGAACCGTCTTATTTTGATAAGACCAACGATTATCCAACGGGACACCCAGAGCAAGACTTTTTCGTGACTGTTCAAAATTGTGGTGTGACGTTAGATGATAATGGTCGTAAAAAATTGATGACCGAGGATATTCGTAATGGGAACGGACGTACCGTAAAATCACGTTTTGCAACGCCAAATCGTGTTGACCATATCGAGGAGCCAATTAATGCGATTTTTTGGATTATGAAAGACGATTCATTGCCACCTTTAATCAAAATTAATGATCCACTCATGGCAGCGACAATGGGTTGTACATTGATGACAAAACGTTCAAGCGCTGAAAATATTGAAGGTAGCAAGCAATCATTAGTTATTGAACCATTTGCAAATCCATTTAGGGTTTATCCTTTGGTCGAAGATTATCAAAAATTCCGTTCATTATTTGCTAGTGGTGTTGACTGTTATATCATTAATACGGGATTTTACATGGGAAATGGTATTCCAAAAGAAGTTTCTTTAGATATCATTGAAAAAATTGTTGACGGCAATGCTGATTTTAAGGCTTTTGGTCCAATTGAAGGCTTTGAATATCTGACATTAGAGGACTATCCTGTCCACCGTTTTGATGCGAAATACAAACAATTGATTCGTTCACGGATGCAAATTCGTTTGAATTTTCTATTGTCTTTCAATCAAAATAACCCTAAACTAGCTCTGCCTGTTGAAGCTATCTCACGTTTGGAACGAGTGATTAACAATCTAAAATAAGGTCATATTCTTACAAAAACTATTTATTCGATGAAAAAGTATCCCTAGCGGGTACTTTTTTTGATGTTTTTTAATAAAAATACAATTTTTGACTAATAATTATAAATAAGGTAATCCCTAGTATTTATCACATTATTTGTCAATAAATCTGACTATAAATGTTTTATATATATACCTATAACTATAAAATATGGTAAAAATAAAAGAATTTTCAGAAAAAAGATTGATTTTTTAATAAACTTGTGTTTTAATGTTTTTTATATTGACGAGCCGTCAATATGAAATAACCATTTTGGGAGGTTTATTATGGATAAGAAAGAGAGATTCTCTTTTAGGAAGTACAAGGTCGGACTAGTTTCAGTCCTTGTGGGAGCTGTCTTTTTGGCAGCAGGTGCAGGTCGTGTTTCGGCTGATGAGTTGTCAAAAGCAGCAGGAGTAAGTCAAACAGACTCTGCTTCTAATATTGAGCAAGTGGTGCAGGCAACAGAAAGTTCAAGCACAGCTGATTTTGCTCAAGTGGCATCAGTAGAAACGACGATTGAAGCAAGTAGGGTTGAAAGCACGGCGACAGCTAGTGCAACAGCAGATGAAGTGGCATTAGCTTCTAAAACGCAGGAGACAGTATCAGAAGAACTTTCTAGCCCAGCTGCTACATCAGAAGCGACTGCTGTTGGTAATGTGGCTAATGCGCAAGAGAGTAGTGCTTCGAGTGAAGTTGCTGAAGAAATAGCACAAGATGTTGAAGCATCTGCAGCAAGTGTTTCTAGTGAAGTGGTTACTGAAGTAACAGAAAAAGCTCAACCAGAAGAGCAAACACTTGATTCTGCAACACCTCAAAGTATTGATAGTGACGAGCTTATTACAGTTCCAGAGGCTTGGGAGAGCGGCTATAAAGGACAAGGAACAATCGTTGCTATTATCGATTCAGGTTTGGATGTTGACCATGATGTTTTACACATTTCAGACCTTTCTACCGCTAAATATGGTAGCGAAGAAGAAATTGAAGCAGCTAAAGCCGCAGCTGGTATTACCTATGGGAAATGGTTTAATGATAAAGTTGTCTTTGGATACAACTATGTTGATGGAAATACGATTTTAAAAGAAGGTGAAGAAGCTTCACACGGTATGCACGTTACGGGGATTGCAACAGGAAATCCTACCAAAGCTTTGGGTGATGAATACATTTATGGTGTGGCACCAGAAGCTCAAGTCATTTTCTTACGTGTTTTCTCAGATTTGAAATCATCGACTGGTCCAGCACTTTACGTTCGTGCAATTGAGGACGCTGTGAAATTGGGTGCGGACTCTATCAACCTTAGTCTTGGAAGTACAACAGGCTCTGAAGTTAATATTGAACAAACATTAATTGACGCTGTAAAGGCAGCTCAAAAGGCTGGTGTTAACGTCGTTTTCGCTGCTGGTAATGAAGGTGCTTTTGGGGACAGTATTAATCCGTCAGCAGAAAATCCTGATTATGGTCTTGTTGGCAATCCATCAACAACACAAGATGTTATCTCTGTTGCTTCTTACAACAATAGCATTACACGTAGCAATGTAGTGACATTTGTTGGAATGGAAGATAATGCTGAGCTTAATAATGGTAAGAGTTCATTTACCAATCCAGATAAAAGTGATAAGAAATTTGAAAATGGCAAAGCTTATGATTATGTCTATGTTGGAACAGGGACAACAGAGGAACTTGAAGGTGTCGATTTAACAGGAAAACTTGCTCTTATCCAACGTGGTGGTTTAACATTTTCTGAAAAAATTGCGAATGCGACAGCACATGGTGCCGAAGGTGTTATCATCTTTAACAACGACCCAGATGGTTCAAATGTTAGCATGGCAATTGATGATACAGCGATTGCGATTCCGTCAGCATTTATCCCATATAAATTTGGTATCGAGCTAGCAAAAGGTGGCTATCAAATTAAATTTAGCGATGTTGCTGAAAAATTTGACAATCCAGGAGCAGGTAAATTTTCTAGCTTTAGTAGCTGGGGATTGACGACGGATGGTGCGCTAAAACCTGACGTTGCTGCACCAGGTGGCAGTATTTATTCATCTTACAATAATGATAAATACGGTTCGATGAGTGGTACAAGTATGGCATCACCTCATGTTGCAGGTGTAGTTGCTTTGGTGAAACAATACCTTAAAGAAAATTTCCCCGAAAAATCAGATGAAGAAGTTGGTTACCTTGTCAAAGCCTTGATTATGAGTACAGCTAAGGCACATTATGATAAAGAAGCGCAAGCTTACACATCACCACGTCAACAAGGTGCAGGGCTTGTTGATACGGCATCAGCAGTTAGCACAGGACTTTATGTGACTGGTGATGATGGTTATGGTAGTGTTACGCTCGGAAATGTTGGCGATACCTTTACATTTGATGTAACTATTCATAATATTGGTGACCAAGATAAAACCTTAACTTACGAAACTAATCTAGGTACGGATACGGTTGAAAATGGGGAAATTACGCTAGCACCACGTCAATTGTCAACGACAACAGGTCATACGATTACTGTTAAAGCTAATAGCTCAGAGACAATCACGATTACTGTGGATGCTAGTCAATTTGCGGAATTATTGAGCAAAGAAATGCCAAATGGTTATTACCTTGAAGGCTTTGTTCGCTTCTTAGACCCAACTGATCTAGCAGAAGTTGTCAGCATTCCATATGTTGGTTTCAGAGGTGATTTCCAAAATCTAGCTGTTGTTGAAACACCTGTCTATCAACTGGTATCTGATGGTAAAGACGGTTTCTACTTTGAAGTTAGTGATGACCATGTCGTTGAAAGTGGTGATGCAACGACTTCGCTTCTGACAAATAATGCTGGAAGTGGTTATTATAAAGTGCTTGGTACTTATTCTAATGATGATGGTGATTTTGTCCTACAATTAGATGAAAATGGTCAACCGTACTTAGCAATTTCACCAGACGGCGATGGTAATCAAGATTATGTCTTGTTTAAAGGTGTTTTCTTGAGAAATTATACAAATGCGACAGCAGCTGTTTATGCGGCAGATGATGTTAATTTTGAAAATCCATTGTGGGAAAGTGGCGATTCGTCAGGCATTAAAAATTATTATAAAAAAGCTAGTGTATTATATGCAACACGGTGGGATGGTAAAGACCAAGACGGTCACGACCTAGCTGACGGTAAGTATAAATATGTTTTGACTTATTATCCAGAAGTTATCGGCGCAGATGCACAGCATTTAGCCTTTGATGTGATTGTTGACCGCAAAGAACCGATTATCACAACGGCGACTTATGATGAAAATACATTGACCTTTACGCCACGTAAGGCTCTTGACCCAGATGGTTCGGGCGTCTTTGAAGATAGCATTTTTTACTACGCAGAAAATGAAAAAGGTGAAGTTGAACAAGTCTATCTCACACCGAATGCTGACGGCTCATTTACGTTGCCACTTGACTTGGCTGACATTGAAGATTTCTACTATGCTGTTGAGGATTACGCAGGAAATGTCGCTTATGCAAAAGTAGAAGATTTGATTAACGTTGGTAATGATAGCGGTCGTGTGACTGTTAACCTGTTGAATGATGAAACAAAAGGCAATAGTTATGTCGATTATACTTTCATTATCAAAGACGCTAAAGGCGATATTGTTACTGATTTGCATTTCTTTGGTGAAGATTTGACAACGGTTGATTTACCTTTTGGCGATTATACTGTTGAACTTGCGCTTTATGATGAAGAGTGGGCAGAGCTTGCTGGTCCAACTAGTCAAAAAGTAAGTATTTCAGAGACTGATAGTTATAAGACCGTTGATTTCTTTGTTCACACTTTCAGCAAAGCAGCATTGGTGCTTGATTTCGATAAAGATTTGCCTAAGGGAACTGACGTTACAATTGTTAATAAAGACGGAAAAGTAACTAGTGTTCCAGCAGCCCGTTATGTAAAAAAGGATTATGGTAAAGATGTTTACGTTGGCGATTACACATTGGCATTGAATTTACCAGAGGGCTATGAAATTTATGAGGACCCTGACTTTACAGTCCTATATGGCAAACAAAATCGTGTGAAATTCAGTGTGATTGATAAGACAGGCTTGATTTCAGAAACAAATGCAACAGCTGATTTAGAGAAAGAAGCACGTTATTATAACGCATCATTAGCTAAATTGTTGACTTATCGTGATGCGCTAACAAGTGCTCAAACAATCTTGTCGGAAAAACATACACAAGCAGAAGTAGATGATGCCTTGGCTAACTTGCAAGTGGCGAAAGCAGCTCTTGATGGTCAAGAAACACAATACCAAGCCTTGAGTGATGAAAGCGACCGTTATGCTGGTGTTCAAGCAGACCCTGCTTATTATAATGCTAGTGCGTCATCACGCATTACTTATGATACACTTTATCGTTCTGCTAAATTTATCTTGGCAAAAGCTCAAACAACTCAAGAAGAAGTCGATACAGCTTTGGCTGATTTGGTTGCTGCGCGTGAAGCCTTGGACGGACAAGCAACAGATTTTACAGCTTTGCGTGATTTGTCAGCTAAATCTGCAGTCCTTAAAGTGACAGCCGCTAAATACCAAAATGCCAGCGAAACTGTCAAAGACGCTTACGACCAAGCCCTTGAAGAAGCACTTGCTGTTTTAGCAAATGAAGGTGCAACTCAAGGAGGAGTAGATGCAGCCTTGGCTAATTTGAAAGCAGCTGAAAAAGCTCTAGACGGTCAAGAAATTATCGAGGACACTGATGTTCCGAAAGAAGAATCTCTCATTCCTGAAGAGGTCATCAAACCAGAAACACCACCGAAAGTGGAACCGCAGGTCAGTGAAAACGAGAAAGGAGGAGAGGTAGCTGCCCTAGGGGTCGTAACCGTTCATAAAGAAGTTAAAGCTTCAACTCCTGCTAAACCTTTGGCAAGTTCAAAAGCAACCGACGAGCTCCCTCAAACATCAAGCGTTACACAAAATTATCTTCTTGCTCTCGGCTTTGCTTTAGTGACACTAACAGCAGGCATCTGGAAACGAAGAAAAGTCTCTAAAGACTAATAAATTTAAGTTTAGTCATCCCTTCCTCTAACAAAAAAAGCACAGCTGAAAGAGAAAATTCTCAATCGGATGTGCTTTTTGAGTGTATTGAAGGCTTATTTTTTCAAATGAAGTTCTTGATTTTTAAGATAAACTTCTGAGACTTGAGCGTATTTTTTTAGTTTTTTCAATTCTTCTTTGTGTGTAATGAAAGTAATAACAACGCCAGCTTTTCCCATACGTCCAGTTCTTCCTGCACGATGAGTATAGACTTCTTTATCACGAGCGAGGTCAAAATTGATAACGTATTCGAGATTTTCAATATCAATCCCACGGGCAACTAAATCAGTTGCCAACAGTAGTGAAATGTCATGATTTTTGAATTTTTCAAGAATGACTTTACGGAATTTGACATTAATATCAGAAGCCAAAGAAACAGCAGAAACACGATTAAATTGGAGACGTTCTTCAGCAGCTCCTAAATCTGAAAGACTGTTGAAAAAGACCAAGCCACGAAATTCTGGAATATTTGAAAATTTGCGGAGTAATTCAAGGCGGTCACGTTTATCAACGGTAATGTAATAATGAGCGATTTGTTCCAGCTTTTGGTCAGACAAATCAATCGTCAACGTATTTTCAGCGAGTGCGTCAGCGTCAACTTTATTGGTTGCACTCATGTAAACCATTTGGTGGTCACGTGGAACACGGTTGATGATATTTTCAACAAAATGATATTGAGAGTCACCTAGCAATTCATCAAATTCATCCAAAACGATTGTGTCAACGTTCATCATTTTGATTTTTTTGAGCTTGACTAACTCGAAAACACGCCCAGGTGTTCCGATAAGAATTTCTGGACCTTTTTTCAAACGTTCGATTTGACGTTTTTGACTAGAACCAGAAATGAATAGCTGTGCTGTAAGATTTAGAGGCTCAGCCCATGTTTTAGTTACCTCAAAAATTTGCCCTGCTAGTTCGGTATTTGGTGCTAAAATCAATAATTGTTGTGATTTTTTGGGTGTCACATTTAAAAGTGTTGGGAAAAGATAAGCTAGTGTCTTACCTGTACCAGTTGTGCTGACACCAAGGACATTATCACCTTGTGAAATAGGCTCGAAAATTTGTTTTTGAATAGCTGTTAGCTCGCTAAATTTCAGATTAGCTAACTGCTCTTGCCAGACTTGTGGAAATTGTGAAATCATAAGTTTCCTTTTCTATGTTTGTAATCTTCACCTATTATAACATAGAAAGGGAATCTTTTTTTATTTCGTGAATAAGTAAGAGTTTTCAGCATTTAAAAAATGGTAAAAATGTAGTAGAATAGATAGGAAATATTTTTGATTTGGAGTAATAAATGCGTAAAAAACCTATTATTATTGGTGTGACTGGTGGCTCTGGTGGTGGAAAAACCAGTGTTTCAAAGGCTATTTTGGCGAATTTTAAAGACCAAAAGATTGCGATGATTCAACATGATTCTTACTATAAAGACCAAAGTCATCTGACATTTGAAGAACGCGTGTCAACCAATTATGACCACCCACTTGCTTTTGATACGGATTTGATGATTGAACACATCAATGAACTTATTGCAGGGCGTCCTGTTGACATTCCAATTTATGATTACACACAACATACGCGTAGCGAAAAAACATATCGCCAAGAACCACAAGATGTTTTTATTGTCGAAGGAATCTTGGTTCTTGAAGATAAACGCCTTCGTGATTTAATGGATATTAAATTATTTGTTGATACCGATGATGATATCCGTATTATTCGCCGTATCAAACGTGATATGGAAGAACGTGGACGTAGCCTTGACAGCGTTATTGACCAATACACATCAGTTGTTAAGCCAATGTACCACCAATTCATCGAACCAACAAAACGTTATGCAGACATTATCATCCCAGAAGGAGCATCAAACGTTGTCGCTATCGACCTTATCAACACTAAAATCGCAACTATTTTAGAATGATTTGTAGTGAATAGAGAATCTAGACACCGAGCTAAGTTTGGTGTCTTTTTATAACCAATCAACAGAAAAAAGTCTCTTTTTCAGCTAAGTTATCAACTATTTTGTAAAAATCTCAGAAAGTATTCAGAAAATTTATTTTATTTGGATTATTCTGTTGACTTTTATTCTAGAAAAGAGTATTATGTAAAAAAAACGAAAAACATCGAAGGGAATTAAGTCAATGACATTCGCAAATATGACAGTCTTGCTATTGCGTAATGAGGGCTAGTGCATGAAAGCATTAGTCCTGTTTGGCTTACCAAGCGGGATAAAAAACATCTCGCTTGTCCGTGAGATGTTTTTATTTTTATCTTAATGCTTTTGTTAATATTAGAAAGAGGTTACTATGCGTAAAGTTGAATTCCTTGATACCACTCTTCGTGATGGTGAACAAACGCCAGGCGTTAATTTTTCAATCAAAGAAAAAGTAGCAATTGCCAAACAGCTTGAAAAATGGGGTATTGCTTCAATTGAAGCTGGTTTTCCAGCAGCTAGTCCTGATTCATTTGAAGCGGTTCGTCAAATTTCAGCAGCAATGACAACAACTGCGGTGTCAGGTTTAGCACGTTCTGTGAAATCAGATATTGATGCTTGTTATGAAGCATTGAAAGATGCTAAATACCCACAATGTCACGTGTTCATTGCAACAAGTCCTATTCATCGTGAATATAAATTGAAAAAAACAAAAGAAGAAATTCTTGATATTATCAAAGAACATGTGACTTATGCACGCAGTAAATTTGATGTGGTCGAATTTTCTCCAGAAGATGCAACCCGAACAGAACTTGATTATCTTCTCCAAGTTGTTCAGACAGCGGTTGATGCTGGCGCAACTTACATCAATATTCCTGATACGGTTGGTTTCACAACGCCAGAGGAATATGGTAACATCTTCAAATATTTGATTGAAAATACAAAATCAGACTGCGAGATTATCTTCAGTCCACATTGTCATGATGACCTTGGAATGGCGACAGCCAACACTTTAGCAGCTATCAAAAATGGTGCTGGACGCGTTGAAGGGACAGTTAATGGTATTGGTGAACGTGCTGGAAACGTGGCACTTGAAGAGATTGCAGTAGCTCTTAATATCCGTGAAGATTATTATCAAGCGACATCTGATATTGTCCTTAACGAAACGGTCAATACGTCTGAATTGATTTCACGCTTCTCAGGAATTTCAATTCCTAAGAATAAAGCTGTGGTTGGTGGAAATGCCTTCTCACACGAATCTGGTATTCACCAAGATGGTGTGCTTAAAAATCCACTCACTTATGAAATTATCACGCCAGAGCTTGTCGGTGTCAAACACAACTCGCTTCCGCTTGGTAAACTTTCAGGTCGTCATGCTTTCGTTGAAAAATTGAAAGAACTCGAACTTGCTTTCGAAGAATCAGAAATTGCAACGCTATTTGGTAAATTTAAAAAATTGGCTGATAAGAAACATGAAATTACAGACGCTGATATCAGAGCTTTGGTTGCTGGAACAGAAATTGAAAATCCAGAAGGCTTCCACTTTGGCGATTTGAAATTAACATCAAATGCTGATGATACGGTGACAGCTGAAGTGCTTATGGTAAACGCTGACGGTGAAGAAGTTGAAGTTATCGCAAATGGAAAAGGTTCTGTTGAAGCTATCTATAACGCTGTCGATAAATTCTTCAATCAAACTGTCCGCCTTCTCAGCTACACAATGGATGCTGTAACAGACGGTATTGATTCACAAGCGCGTGTGTCTGTTTCAATTGAAAATGTTGATACAGGAACAATTTTCAACGCATCTGGTATTGATTTTGACGTGCTTAAAGCAGGTGCTATTGCTTATGTCAATGCGAATGCTTTTGTTCAAAAAGAAAATGCTGGTGAAATTGGCAAAGCCGTTTCATTCCGTGATGTGCCAACTAATTAATAAGAAAGGAATTTATAGAGAAGCAACGATGTTGCTTGCGGTATCTCATTATGACGAAAAAAATTGTTACACTTGCTGGTGATGGTATTGGTCCAGAAATTATGGCAGCAGGCTTAGAAGTCCTTGAAGTTGTGGCTTCAAAAATTAATTTTGATTATGGCATTGATGCAAAACCTTTTGGTGGCGCAGGAATTGATGCCAGTGGTCATCCACTACCAAAAGAGACTTTGGATGCGGCAAAATCAGCTGATGCGATTTTATTAGCTGCCATTGGTGGTCCAAAGTATGATAACGCTCCTGTTCGTCCAGAACAAGGCTTGCTTGCCATTCGTAAGGAATTAAATTTGTTTGCAAATATCAGACCTGTTCGTATCTTTGATGCGTTGAAACACTTGTCGCCTTTGAAACCTGAACGCATTGAAGGAGTTGACTTTGTTGTTGTCCGTGAGTTAACAGGTGGTATCTATTTTGGTGAACATCAATTACAAGATGAATCAGCACGTGATATCAATGACTATTCAGCGCAGGAAATCCGCCGTATTATTCGCAAGGCATTTGAATTGGCACGACTTCGCGGCAAAAAAGTGACAAGCATTGATAAACAAAATGTCTTGGCAACTTCAAAATTATGGCGTAAAGTTGCTGAAGAAGTAGCCTTAGAATTTCCAGATGTCACGTTGGAACATCAATTGGTGGATAGCGCAGCCATGATTATGATTACAAATCCATCACGCTTTGACGTTGTGGTTACGGAAAATCTTTTTGGTGATATTTTGTCTGATGAATCAAGCGTGCTTCCAGGCACACTTGGTGTTATGCCATCAGCTAGCCATTCAGAAAATGGACCAAGCCTTTATGAGCCGATTCACGGTTCAGCTCCAGATATTGCTGGACAAGGCATTGCCAATCCTGTCAGCATGATTTTATCTGTTGCCATGATGTTGCGTGAAAGTTTTGGTGAAGTAGCTGGTGCAGAACTCATTGAAAATGCGGTTGATAAGACATTCAATCAAGGCATTTTAACACGTGATTTAGGCGGTAAAGCTTCAACAGCTGAAATGACCGCAGCTATTATTGCAAATCTATGACTTTAAAAGAATTAGCGCTTCTCATTTTCGTTTTGTGGAATGTTTTGACCTTTCTGACTTATGGTATTGATAAAAAGAAAGCAGAGCATGGACGTTGGCGAATTCCAGAGAAAACATTGCTTTTAGAAAGTATCTTATTTGGTGGAATCGGTGCTTTTCTTGGTGGAAAAATCTTTCATCATAAAACTTTGAAATGGTACTTTAAAGCTTGTTGGTATTTTGGAATGGTGATTGATATTGCGGTTTTATACTGGTATATCGTCATTTGGAAATAGTAGCTAACTAGAAAATGAAATAGTGAGAAGAATTTGGAGGATGAAATGAGCGGAAAATCGATTTTTGATAAGCTTTGGGAACGCCATGTGGTTACTGGTGAAGAAGGCGAACCACAGCTTATGTATGTTGACCAGCACTATATTCATGAAGTAACAAGTCCGCAGGCATTCCAAGGACTTAGAGATGTAGGTCGTAAAGTACGTCGCCCAGATTTAACATTTGGAACGACTGACCACAATGTTCCAACGGTAGATATTTTCAATATTCGCGACTTGGTGTCAAAAAATCAAATTGATACCCTTGCCCGCAATGTTGAAGAATTTGGCATTGATGCGGCAACGCATGGAACAGAACGCCAAGGGATTGTTCATATGGTAGGTCCAGAAACAGGACGTAGTCAACCTGGTAAATTTGTTGTCTGCGGGGACAGCCATACGGCAACACACGGTGCTTTTGGGGCAATTGCCTTTGGTATCGGAACATCTGAAGTAGAACACGTTTTTGCAACACAGTGCATTTGGCAAGTAAAACCAAAGAAAATGAAAGTTGAATTTGTCGGTAAACCACAAAAAGGTGTTTATTCAAAAGACTTTATCCTTGCTTTGATTGCTCAATATGGTGTTGATGCTGGTGTAGGCTATGCGGTTGAGTATTGTGGTGAAGCCATTGATGCTCTTTCAATGGATGAACGCATGACCATTGCAAACATGTCGATTGAATTTGGAGCAAAAATGGGCTTGATGAATCCAGACCAAAAGACCTTTGATTACGTTAAAGGTCGTGAAGCGGCGCCTAAAGGTGATAAATTCGAGCAAGCGGTCGAAGATTGGAAAACATTGGTTTCTGACCCTGATGCCGAATATGATAAAGTTATTACCATTGATGTTTCAGGATTGGCACCAATGGTGACTTGGGGAACAAACCCTGAAATGGGTGTTGAATTTGGCAAACCATTCCCAGAAATCAAAGACATGAATGATGAACGTGCTTATCATTATATGGACATTAAGCCTGGTGATAAAGCTGAAGATATTGATTTGGGTTACGTTTTCATTGGTTCTTGTACCAATGCGCGTCTATCAGACCTTGAATTAGCAGCTAAGATTGTCAAGGGCAAACATATTTCACCGAATCTGACAGCTATTGTTGTTCCTGGTTCTCGTCCTGTTAAGAAAGAAGCAGAGCGACTAGGGCTTGATAAAATTTTCATGGATGCTGGTTTTGAATGGCGTGAGCCTGGTTGTTCAATGTGTCTTGGAATGAACCCAGACCATGTGCCAGAAGGCGTTCATTGTGCCTCAACAAGTAATCGTAACTTTGAAGGGCGTCAAGGTTTTGGAGCGCGTACACATCTTTGTAGCCCAGCTATGGCGGCAGCGGCAGCAATTGCTGGTAAATTCATTGATGTTCGCCAACTGTCAGAAGTTCAGTAAAGGAGAGAGATAATGGAAAAATTTACTGTTTACACAGGGAAGTCTGTCCCTTTGATGAATGATAATATTGATACTGACCAGCTTATTCCAAAACAGTTCTTGAAAGCTGTTGATAAAAAAGGTTTTGGTAAAAATTTGCTGTTTGAGTGGCGCTATCTCAATGATAATTACGATGAAAATCCAGATTTTATCTTTAACAAACCTGAATATCGCGATGCAACGATTCTGATTTCAGGGGATAACTTTGGTTCAGGGTCATCACGTGAACACGCTGCTTGGGCCTTGGAAGATTATGGTTTTCGTTGTGTGATTGCAGGCTCATTTTCTGATATTCACTACAATAATGAATTGAAAAATGGGATGCTTCCAATTGTTCAACCTTTGGAAGTCCGTCAGAAATTAGCTGCGCTACCAGCTGGTGAAGAAATTACGATTGATTTACCAAACCAAGTCATCAAGTCATCTGCGGGAGAATTTCCGTTTGAAATTGATGGCGAATGGAAGCGTAAACTTGTCCTTGGACTTGATGATATTGGCATCACGCTTCAATATGAAAATTTGATAGCTGCCTACGAAAAAAATCGTCCAAGTTATTGGCAATAATTTTAAAAAAGTAGTAGGCAAAATAACAGTTGTAGTCATTCAATAAAATATAGAAAAAGTCTGAAATATGATTATTTCAGACTTTTTTGTGGTGTTTGTTTATTCTAAGCAAAATATGACGGCAGGCTTATTTTTTGATATAATAAACCTTATGGAAAACACAAAGAAAATAGAGAATTATCAAATCATGTTAGCACAGGCGAAAGCGCTATTTGCTAACGAAAAAAATCTGCTATCAAATCTTTCAAATGCTAGCGCTCTCTTAAAGATGACTTTACCAAATTCTGTTTTTACAGGCTTTTATTTATTTGATGGTCAGGAATTGCTTTTGGGTCCTTTTCAAGGCGGGGTATCGTGCGTTCATATTGCACTTGGAAAAGGTGTTTGTGGCGAAGCAGCAGCTAATCAAGAAACGATAATTGTGGCAGATGTGACAAAACATGCTAATTATATTTCTTGTGATTCAGCAGCCATGAGTGAAATCGTTGTCCCTATGGTCAAAAATAACCAATTAGTGGGTGTTCTGGATTTGGACTCACGTTTAACAGATGATTATGATGCGATTGACCAAGAGTATCTTGAAAAATTTGTTGCCGTACTTTTGGAAAAATCATATTGGAATTTGGATATGTTTGGAGTTGAAAAATAATGTATCAAGCACTTTATCGAAAATATCGTAGCCAAACTTTTGATGAAATGGTTGGGCAAACGGTCATTTCAACAACTTTAAAACAAGCAGTTTCTTCAGGAAAAATTAGCCATGCTTATCTATTTTCTGGTCCTCGTGGAACAGGGAAAACAAGTGCTGCTAAAATTTTTGCTAAGGCGATGAACTGCCCTAATCAAGTCAATGGCGAGCCATGTAATCATTGCGATATTTGTCGTGATATTACAAATGGCAGCCTTGAAGATGTCATTGAAATCGATGCTGCATCAAATAATGGTGTTGATGAAATTCGTGAAATTCGTGATAAATCAACCTATGCACCAAGCCGTGCAACTTATAAAGTTTACATCATTGATGAAGTGCATATGCTATCGACAGGTGCCTTTAATGCTCTTTTGAAAACGTTGGAAGAACCAACAGAAAATGTTGTTTTCATTTTAGCAACAACAGAATTGCATAAAATTCCAGCAACGATTTTATCACGTGTGCAACGATTTGAATTTAAAGCGATTAAATTAGCGGCTATTCGTGAACATTTGGCTAATATTCTTGACAAAGAAGAAATTAGCTATGAAGAAGATGCCTTGACCTTGATTGCGCGTTGTGCTGAGGGTGGAATGCGTGATGCGCTTTCGATTCTTGACCAAGCGCTTAGTTTAACACCTGATAATCATGTGTCGCTTGCTATCGCAGAAGAAATCACAGGTAGCATTTCAATGACAGCCTTAGATGATTTTGTGGCAAATGTTTTGGCAAATCAAACTAGTCAAGCTTTGGCAAATTTGGAAACGATTTTTGATAGCGGAAAGAGCATGAGTCGCTTTGCGACGGATTTGTTAAATTACTTACGTGATTTATTGGTCGTTCAAACTGGTGGTGAAAATACACACACAAGCCAAACATTCCAAGAGAATTTAGCAACTGCTGAACAAAATCGTATTTTTACAATGATTGATTTGGTGACGAAAGCTTTGCCTGAAATCAAAAATGGTGTTCAGCCAAAAATTTATGCTGAAATGTTAACGATTCAATTATCAGAAGCAGGAAAAGAAATTTCGGCAGCACAAGTTCCAGACGGATTGTCAGATGAATTAGCAAAGCTCAAAAGTGAAATTAAAGACTTGAAAGAAGAACTTTCTAAGATTGATAGCTCAGCTATTTCTCAAAAAACGGTAAGCCGCAAAAAATCAGTTACTGGCTTTAAGTTTAAAGTGGACCGCGTGAAGATTTTGACCATCATGGAAGAAACGATTGTTGATAGTCAGAAATCAAGGGAATATCTAGAGGCTCTTAAAGGAGCGTGGAATGAGATTTTAGACAGTATTTCTGCTCAAGACCGCGCGCTTTTGCTAGGTTCGGAGCCAGTTCTTGCCAATAGTGAAAATGCTATTTTAGCTTTTGATGCCGCTTTTAATGCGGAACAAGCCATGAAACGAACTGACCTTAACGATATGTTTGGCAACATCATGAGCAAGGCAGCAGGTTTTTCACCAAATATTTTGGCTGTTCCACGTAAAGACTTCAACAGTATCCGAACAGAATTTGCTCAAAATTTGAAAAAACAACGCAAAGAGCCAGCACAGGAAGAAGTGCAAGAAGAAAATTTCATTCCAGAAGGCTTTGATTTCCTAGCAGATAAAATTAATAAGATTGAGGATTAAAAAGAACTTCAAACGAAGTTCTTTTTTTATGTAGATAAACTTACTTTTAACTCAAACTAAGTTGCAAACAATTGTTGTTTCTCTGTTCGATTTTAGGATTATTCGCGAATGAAGTGAGCAACAAGACGATATTTTGTGCTGCTTAAGCAATCTGGGAGATTGTTTAAGGTTGCAGATAAGAGAAACGAAGTTTCTCCTACATCTCGGAAGTTTTGAGCATCCAGTAGATGCTTTGAGGTCTGAGCCTAGAAATAAAAAAGCAAGGAATCTAAGGGAAGTATCAAAAAAAGACTTTTTCTAAACAACAGATTCTGTGAAATCTGTCAAAATAATGAAGGTATGTTATAATAGAAACATGACTAAAAGCCGTTTTATATTTGTGGCGCTGATGTGCGCTTTTGAAACATACTTTTTTAATGAATGTTTATTTGAAGGTGATTATTTATTTGCTTTCTTTTGGGGAATTTTGCTTTTTCGCGACCTCAAGCGTACCTATAAGGTTGACAAATTCATTCACACGTTGACATCAACTACCAAGAAGAAAGACTGATTTCCCCACTACGTAATAATTTTTCTTGACCATTGTCAAGTTTAACAAGAAGATGTCCATGGTCTGTAATTTCTTCAGCTACACCTGAAAAGAGAATATCATTTTCGATAAAGGTCACTTGTTTGTTTAAAACAAGTGATTTTTCTTTATAAACTTTTACTAAATCTTTTTGAGGAATTGTGAAGAAAAGATTCCAAATTTCAGTGATTAATTGATTGCGTGTGATAGTTGGTTGCTCGCTAAAAAGGGTTCCAGCTTTTTGTGCAATATCGTCTGGAAAATCTGTGATATGAAAGTTAAGTCCGACACCAATAATCACATCGGTAATCAAGCCGGTTTCAACAGATGAAATCGCTTCGGTTAAAATGCCTGCGATTTTTTTGCTATTTAGGTAGATATCGTTGACCCATTTTATTTCGGTTTCAATACCTGTCAAACGAGAAATAGCCTTGACAATGCTAGATGCCACCATGAGCGTATAGGGTTTAACTTGTTCGAAAGGAACGTTTGGTTTTAGGTGAAGAGACATATAGATGCCACCTTGTTTTGAGGCAAAAAAGCGTCTGCCAAATCGTCCTTTAGCCATTTCTTGACTTGGAGCTAGGTAAAGGTGCGGTTGCTTATCAGTATCGATATTATTTTTAGCATCTAACTGAGTTGATTCACTTTTTTCATTCAAAGTGACCGCGATATTAAGATTTGTCGCAATTTGCTGAGGGAGTAGTAGGTCGCCTGAGATAATTTTATAACCGCGTTTTTTAACCGAATGAATTTGAACCCCCTTGTCTTCCAAGGTTTTAATTGCTTTCCAAATAGCTGTGCGAGATAACTCAAATTCTTGCGCCAATTTTTCCCCGCTAACATAATCGTCTTGTGTCTTGAGATAATTATAAAGTTTTTCGTAGGTTTTCATATCTTTAGTATAATATATTTTTGCCAAATATTCCTAACAAAGCTTCAATATTGTTAAATTTATAAAGGAATTCTAGATGAAGTGACAAAGATGTCATCACGGTAAAACTAATATCACCTTTGTAAAGATAGGTAAAAGTTATCACCTGATAATAAATTTGTTATAGGCATTTGCGGTAAAACGTGGTACAATAAGTGAGTTAATGAGTCCCGATAAGACAATCTGGCGGTTTAATAACGTGTTATTCTTCGTTAGCTCATCTTGATATACTTCAGTATTATCTGCGATTTCGCTGCCTTGACTAACCCGCCATTAACCGCGCCATCTCTTTTTAGAAGATGTAGATTGGTACTTTGTAACTCTCTTTGTTTTATGGTGAGTAAACTCACTCATAAAACAACGGAAAATCCTATGGGATTTTTCCTAAGAGACTTACTAGGCAAAAAGCATCATTATTATCGAATGCTGCTTTTTACCGTCGTAACTCGAACGGTAAGTTGATTTTGGAAGAAACCATGGAATTTTTAACAAGTGCTTTTTATGATAACGTATTAAGCAATTTTTAAAATTTTTAAGGGGGGACATTTTTATGTCAGAACGTAAACTTTTCACGTCTGAATCAGTTTCTGAGGGGCATCCAGATAAGATTGCAGACCAAATTTCAGATGCTATTTTAGATGCTGTGTTGGAACAAGATCCTGATGCGCACGTTGCGGCAGAGACAGCCGTATATACTGGCTCAGTTCATGTTTTTGGTGAAATTTCAACGACAGCTTATGTTGATATTAATCGTATTGTTCGCGATACCATTGCCGAAATTGGTTATACTAATGCTGAATATGGCTTCGCTGCTGAATCGGTTGGGGTTCACCCGTCATTGGTTGAACAATCACCTGATATTGCACAAGGGGTTAACGAAGCGCTTGAGGTTCGTGGAAATGCAGACCAAGACCCGCTTGATTTGATTGGTGCAGGTGACCAAGGGCTAATGTTTGGTTTTGCCATTGATGAAACACCTGAATTAATGCCATTGCCAATTTCACTTTCACATAAATTGGTGAAGAAATTGGCTGATTTGCGTAAATCTGGTGAGATTTCATACCTTCGTCCAGATGCTAAATCACAAGTAACTGTTGAATATGATGAAAATGACAAGCCAGTTCGTGTGGACACTGTTGTCATCTCTACACAGCATGACCCAGAAGCGACAAATGACCAAATTCGTCAAGATGTAATTGAAAAAGTTATCAAAGCGGTTATTCCAGAAAAATACCTTGATGATAAGACGAAATTCTTCATTAATCCAACTGGACGCTTTGTTATCGGAGGACCTCAAGGTGACTCTGGTTTGACTGGTCGTAAGATTATTGTTGATACTTATGGTGGCTATGCGCGTCATGGTGGCGGTGCTTTCTCTGGTAAAGATGCGACAAAAGTGGACCGTTCAGCCTCATATGCTGCGCGTTATATTGCTAAAAATATTGTTGCTGCTGGTTTTGCCACTAAAGCAGAAGTGCAATTGGCATATGCTATTGGTGTAGCGCAACCTGTCTCGGTTCGTGTGGATACATTTGGCACTAATACCGTTGCTGAAAGCAAATTGGAAGCTGCTGTTCGTGAAGTTTTTGACCTTCGCCCAGCAGGAATCATTCAAATGCTTGATTTGAAACGTCCAATTTATCGTCAAACGGCTGCATATGGACATATGGGACGTACAGATATTGACCTCCCATGGGAAAAACTTGATAAAGTAGAAGCTTTGAAAGAAGCAGTGAAATAAAAAAAGCTGGTTGTAACCAGCTTTTTTATTGTTATAATTCTAGATTCCGTGAAACATTGATAAATATATTGTTAATGTGTTCTGCAATTTCTTGTGGATTACGCGGATTTTCTTCGGTTAACCAAGAAGAAATAATATTAGAATAACCACCGACAATAAAAAGTAAGCTGTCTGTGAGTTCTAATGGTGTTTTCGCTTTAATATGCCAAGGAGCATCAATAGATTGATAAATACGGACAGCTGCACGGTTGAATTTCTCAAGGAGCAAATAAAATTTTTGATTTTTGATAAGTAGGCGCAGGTAATGGCGATTTTGATAGAAATAATCAAGAGTGACGCCTAATACTCCGTTTAAACTTGATTGGTGTAAAATCTCACTTTCTAATGAGCGATAATTTGTAATAAAATCATCATAATAGTAATTTAAGATATCTTGTTTATTTGAAAAATAACGATAAAAGGTACGTTTTGAAATGTTTGCTTCATCTAAAATTTCATTAAGTGTCATTTCATCAAAGGTGTACAGTTTTAACAAACGGAAAGTGCCTTCGATAATTTTAGATTTAGAGACTAAGATTTGTTCTTTTTTACCGTTCATTTAAGCTCTCCTATTTGTCACAGTTCGTGACTTGTGTTCAATTATGTGCTACTTTATAACAAATTTATGGCACTTCTAGTTTCAAAGTTGTTTTTCATTAAAAAATTGTTATGCTAAAAATATGCCTTCATTGTAGCATATTTTTGGTAAAAAGGGAGGAATAATTACAATGATTGAAACAATTACAGGGATTAAACAGTTTGATTTTCAAATCTTACGTTTTACAGGTGAATTGAGAAAAAGATACCCAGAAGTAAGCCAAGATTTAAAAGTAATGGGAGAAGCGATTAGTGATTTTGAAACATGGTATGCTTGGTGGTACAGTAGGGCAACATTTTATGAAGATAATCACTTAATTGAAGTGGCAATGACCTATTATAGAGCTTCTTTATTCTACCTTAGCTTCTCTGATTACAGAAAATACGAAGCTTATAAGTCATTTAGACGATGTTTTGAAATGCACTATCAGCCATATCATTTAAATTATTTTGCTATTCCTTATGGTAAGGGAAAGTTGCCTGCTATTTTTATGCCTAAAAAAGGAGCGGATAGAACTTTAATTGTTATAGGAGGTTTTGACTCTTTTGCAGAAGAATTGGTTGCGTGGTTTTTACCGTTACAAAATGAGATCAATGCTAATATTATTTTATTTGATGGTCCTGGGAAAGGCTCGGTACCATTTCAAAAGATATATTTTGAAGCAAACTATGAAAAAGTTGTTACGACAGTTCTTGATTATTTTAAATTAGAGACAGCTGATGCTATTGGTATCTCGTGGGGTGGCTATTTTGTTCTTAGAGCAGCAGCGTTTGAAAAACGTTTAGAGCGTTGTGTTTGCTTTGATATTTTTTATTCGGCTTTGGATACGCTGAAGTTACAAACCACAACATTAGAATATTTTTTCTTGAAACAAGCATTGTTTTTTAGACAGAAATATCTTATTAATTCAATTCTGAAATGGCGTGCTAATAACGATTTCTCATTAAAATGGATGCTTCAACACGGTACTGATATTACAGGCGAAAAAACTTATTTTGACTTTATTGAAAATATTTCCCAACATTCCTTGCAAGGATATGCAAATAAGGTGACACAAGATTGCTTATTATTGGCAGGGAGCGAGGATATGTATGTTCCTAAAGAACGTTTAGGAGAGTTAACAAAAGAATTGGTCAATGCTAAAAGCGTTACAAGTAAATTATTTGATAAAGAAACTGGTGGGGTATTACATTGTCAAATTGACAATATTTTGCCTGCCATCAAAGAAATTATTTCTTTTTTGCAACAAGATTGACAATTTTATAGCATTATCATTAGGAATAAATAGATATCAAAATTGTTTTGGGATTTAAAAACTTAACTTGACACATATAGGTGTGATGATACTGCTAAAATCTTGCGATTTTACTTAAATATTCGAATCTAAAAAATTTTACCACATACAATCTGCTCATTCAGTTTGTCAATTTGAATAATATGTGTTAAAATGAAAAGGTTGAATTCTAGCAGAAAGTTTTGAATGTATGCGTAAAATTGTAATTAATGGTGGCAAGCCTTTAAAAGGTGAGGTTGCTATTTCAGGTGCAAAGAATAGTGTAGTTGCTTTGATTCCTGCAGCTATTCTTGCAGATGATATTGTCATATTAGATGGCGTTCCTGCCATTTCCGATGTTGATAGTTTAATTGAAATCATGGAAATCATGGGCGCCAAAGTGAAAAGAGAAGAAGATACCCTTGAAATTGATCCACGTGGCATAAAAAATCAACCAATGCCTTATGGTAAGATTAATAGTTTACGTGCCTCTTATTATTTCTATGGTAGTTTGTTAAGTCGTTTTGGTGAGGCTACAGTAGGTCTCCCAGGTGGTTGTGACCTTGGACCTCGTCCTATTGATTTGCACCTTAAAGCTTTTGAAGCCATGGGAGCTGCGATTTCGTATGAAGGCGAAGCGATGCGTTTGGCGACAAATGGTGAGTCTATTCATGGTGCACATATCTATATGGATACGGTTAGTGTTGGAGCAACGATTAATACGATGCTTGCAGCAACTAAGGCAAATGGTCGTACGATTATTGAAAATGCTGCGCGTGAGCCAGAAATCATTGACGTAGCTACTTTGTTAAACAATATGGGAGCTCACATTCGTGGTGCTGGTACAGATGTGATTACAATTGAAGGTGTTGATTACCTTCATGGCACACGTCACCAAGTCATTCCTGACCGTATTGAAGCTGGTACTTATATTGCCATGGCAGCAGCAATGGGTGAGGGGGTTCGTATTACCAATGTCCTTTATGAACACTTAGAGAGTTACATTGCAAAACTCGAAGAAATGGGCGTTCGTATGACGGTTGAAGAGGATTCTATCTTTGTTGAAAAACAATCAGTATTGAAAGCCGTATCAGTGAAAACGTCACCATATCCAGGTTTTGCGACTGATTTGCAACAGCCAATCACACCGTTGTTGTTGACAGCTGAGGGACGTGGTACTATTCTAGATACCATTTATGAAAAACGTACTAATCACGTTGCCGAATTGGTACGAATGGGTGCTGATATTTCTATTGTCGGTGGTCGTATTGCTTATCAGGGACCTAATAAATTAACAGGAGCTCCTGTTAAAGCGTCTGATTTGCGTGCAGGTGCAGCGCTTGTTATTGCAGGTCTAATGGCAGAAGGTCAAACAGAAATTACCAACGTTGAATTTATTTTGCGCGGTTATTCAAATATCATTGAAAAATTAACAGCCCTAGGCGCTGATATTAAATTAATTGAAGATTAAGAAGAAGCCTAAGGGCTTCTTTTTTGTCGCGCGTGGTCAGATAGCTAGAGACAAAATTAGGACCTCTTGTGATATAATAGAGCTATGGATATTTGGACACGTTTGGGACGTTATGCGTTTTTTGAGACAGAGCGCATGTATTTACGCCCTTTTGCCTATAAGGATAGTCAGGACTTTTTTGAGATTTGTAGCAATCCTGATAATCTTCGGTTTATTTTTCCAAGTCGAGCTAGTCACCATGAAAGTGATTATCTAATGGTTCATTATTTCATGAAAGAGCCACTTGGGGTTTGGGCAATTGAAGATAAAAAATCTCATAAAATGATTGGCTGTATTCGATTTGAGAAGATAGATTTGAATCGTTCATCTGCAGAAATTGGCTATTTTTTGAATCAACAGTTTTGGGGACAAGGCTTGATGACAGAATGCTTGAAAACCTTATGTTTTTTAAGTTTTCAGGAATTTGGCTTTAAAGAATTACATGTTATTGCCCATGAAGAAAATTTGGCTAGTCAACGTGTTGCGCAAAAATCAGGTTTCAAATTGAAACAACGCTTCAAAGGAAGTGACCGTTATACACGCAAAATGCGAGATTACGTTGATTATCAAATCAGTAAAGGTGATTATCGTTATGAGTAAACATCAGAAAATTTTAGAGTATTTGGAGAATCTTCCAGTTGGAAAGCGCGTGAGTGTGCGAAGCATTTCAAATCACTTAAAAGTGAGTGACGGTACGGCTTATCGTGCGATTAAGGAAGCCGAAAACCGTGGCATTGTTGAAACAAGACCGCGTAGTGGTACGGTTCGTATCGAGAAAAAGCCAGCTGTTCGAATTGAGCGTTTAACCTATTCAGAAATTGCTCGCATTAGTGACTCTGAGGTTCTGGCAGGTAAGGCTGGGCTTAGTCGTGAATTTAGCAAGTTTTCAATTGGTGCGATGACTCAAGAAAATATTTTACGTTACCTTGTCAAAGGCGGACTTTTGATTGTCGGCGACCGTGAAAATATTCAACTGTTGGCGCTTGAAAAGCACAATGCCATTCTGGTAACGGGGGGATTTCCTGTTTCTGATGAGGTGATTCGTGTCGCTGACGAGCTCGGAATCCCTGTCATGGTCACGCACTATGACACTTTTACCGTGGCGACGATGATTAACCATGCCCTTTCAAATATTCGAATTAAAACGGATTTGACGACTGTTGAGCAAGTCTATCAGACTAAGGAAGACTATGGCTTTTTGCAGGAAGGCGATACGATTCGTGAATTTAATGCGATGATTAAACAAACGGCAAATGTGCGTTTCCCTGTTGTAAATAGTAAAAATGTGGTTATCGGCGTTGTTAGTATGCTAGACGTTGTTGGCAAGGAAAATCATCTTGATATCAAGAGTATCATGTCACGTAATCTGATTGTGGCAAAACCGCAAGCCAGTCTTGCTAATATCAGCCAGAAAATGATTTTTGAAGATTTGAATATGCTTCCTGTTGTAGCAGAGGATTTGACCTTGCTAGGGGTTATTACACGCCGCCAGGCGGTTGAAAATCTGCCAAATCTACAACATTCTAACCTTTATACATACAGCGACCAGATTTTATCAAATTTGCAATACGAAGATGGTGTTTACAAATTTGTGGTTGAACCTGCGATGATTGACAATGCTGGAAATTTTGCCCAAGGTGTCTTAACAGAATTTATCAAAGATATCAGTGTTCGTGTTTTGACCAAAAAACATCAAAAAAATATCATCATTGAACAACTGATGCTTTATTTTGTACAAGCAGTTCAGATTGACGATTGTTTGGTGATTCGCCCACGTGTCATTACTGAAAAACGTCGCAGTTCGGTGATTGACTTTGAAATTCTTTTAGAGGAACAAATCGTCGCCAAAGCCTTGGTAACAACGAAAATTAATTAATTAATGGTTACCTTAAATGACAAAATCATTCCATTTTTGACAGTTTGGTGACTATCAGTGTATAATTAGTGTTATTGATGCATTTTTAGAGATTACTAATAGGAGTATATTATTGATATGATTACATTAAAATCAGCTCGTGAAATTGAAGCAATGGACCGCGCTGGAGATTTTCTAGCTTCAGTTCACATCGGTTTACGTGAATTGATTAAACCAGGTCTTGATATGTGGGAAGTCGAAGAATACGTTCGTCGTCGCTGTAAAGAAGCAAACGTTCTTCCACTCCAAATCGGGGTTGATGGTTCTATCATGGACTATCCTTATGCTACATGTTGCGGACTTAATGACGAAGTGGCACACGCTTTTCCTCGCCATTACATTTTAAAAGAAGGGGATTTGCTTAAAGTTGATATGGTTTTGAGCGAACCACTTGATAAATCAGTTGTTGACGTTTCAAAATTAAACTTTGACAATGTCGCACAAGTTAAAAAATACACTGAATCATACTCTGGTGGTTTGGCAGACTCATGTTGGGCATATGCTGTTGGTGAGGTGTCTGACGAAGTCAAAAATCTGATGGATGTTACCAAAGAATGCCTTTATATCGGAATTGAAAAAGCTGTTGTTGGTAACCGTATCGGTGATATTGGCGCAGCTATTCAAGAATACGCTGAAAGCCGTGGATATGGTGTTGTTCGTGATTTAGTAGGACACGGTGTTGGTCCAACAATGCACGAAGAACCAATGGTACCACACTATGGTAAAGCAGGTCGTGGTCTCCGTTTGCGTGAAGGTATGGTGTTGACTATCGAGCCAATGATTAATACAGGAACTTGGGAAATTGATACGGACATGAAAACTGGGTGGGCTCATAAGACGCTTGACGGCGGTTTGTCATGCCAATACGAACATCAATTTGTTATCACCAAAGACGGACCTGTTATTTTAACAAGTCAAGGAGAAGAAAGAACTTACTAGGATGAATCGTAAGCAGCTTATAGACAAATTAGTGTCTAGATTAGAGTGGCAACCGCTACAGGTTTATTTAAAACATTACCGAAGTGCAGAGATTGATCTATCAGCGATTGCTGTCGCTTATTATTTATTGCTGACAGCATTCCCATTGATTGTGATTGCGGCAAATATCTTTCCTTATCTTAACATTGATATTTCAGTGTTATTGTCTTTCATGGAAAAAAATTTACCGACCAATCTTTACCCCTCTGTTTCGGCAATTACGACAGATATTTTTTCAAAACCTTCTGGTAGTATTTTGGGAGTTGCGACTTTAACGGCTTTCTGGACAATGTCTAAATCGCTGACCTCTCTACAAAAAGCCATTAACAAAGCTTATGGTGTTTCACAACACAGAGATTTTGTGATTGGGCGTTTGATTGGGGTTTTGGCAAGCTTGCTCATTCTTTTCCTATTGACGTTCGTGTTAATCTTTTCTACTTTTTCAAAGGCTGCTTTGCAAATCATCAGCGCTCACTATGATTTGAGTGATACGGTTGCAACAGTCGTTCTGAATTTGTCCCAACCGGTAACTGTTTTGACGATTGTATTTGGGTTGATGTTATTGTATTTCATTCTGCCAAATGTCAAAATCAGACGTTTTCGTTACATTTTACCAGGGACAATTTTCACCTCTTTCGTCATTGTGTTCTTGAATAATTTGTTTAGCAATTATATTTTGAGAACCTTTGAACGCATGGTTGACATTAAAACATTTGGTTCGGTTGTGATTTTTGTTTTAATGTTATGGTTTATTTTCCTCGCGCACATTTTGATTTTAGGGGCTATCTTTAATGCAACCTATCAAGAATTACGTCAAGGAAAAATGGAAAGCAGACGTGGTGACATTCTTTCCATTCTAACACACCGCAAACAAGATAAAGATAAAAAATAACACCTGTGGGGGTGTTATTTTTTATCTTTAAAAATTAATAATTTACTAAACACATAGTTTAAAACGATGATAAGGACTTGTGAGAAAACAGTCTCAATCATGTTGACTAATGAAATATTATCATTGACAAATTGTCCGATAATGTGAGGGAATTTTGTGACTAAAAGGTAAGCTAAAATCAAGTCTAGGGCAAGCGTTGATAGACGCGCGACAAAAAATTTGACAAAACGGTTAAACCAGCCTGTTCGAACTTGATTAAAGACGAAGTAGTCGTTTGTAAAGAAGGCAAACACGATAGCAATGACGTTAGCGATAACTGCGGAAGTCGTTGCCGATTGCGTTAGGGCAAAGATGACTAAGCGTGTTCCCATGTAAACGAGTGTGGCAAGAACACCGAAAAATAAGTATTTAAAAACTTCACTAGATAATAACTTTTTCATAGAACTACTATACCAAATTTTAACAATTTGTGCTATACTTTTAAGCGTTGTGCAAACAACCCTTGACGCTTAGTTCCCTTTCGTCAAGCATATTATAGACGTGAAGAGTTGTCGCTCTTTAACGTTAAAGGAGAAAAATTTTTTATGAAACATTTTACTATTCGTGATTTTGCGCAAGTAGCGCTTGTTGCTGCACTTTATATTGTGTTGACAGTCACACCGCCTTTAAATGCCATTTCGTATGGTGCTTATCAGTTCCGTGTTTCGGAAATGTTAGCATTTATGGCATTTTACAATCGTAAGTATATTGTTGGGCTGACGCTTGGTTGTATGATTGCCAATTTGTACAGCTTTGGTTTAATTGATGTCTTTGTTGGTGGTAGCCAAACGTTTGTTTTTCTAACATTAGGTGTTATTTTATTTGACCGTTATAAGGAGCAATATTTATTTAACGGCTTATTTAACAAAGCATTCTTTTACTTTTCATTATTGTTTTCGGCTTCAATGTTTACTATTGCGCTAGAATTATATTATGTTGGTGGTTCACCATTTTTGATGACTTGGTTTACATCAGCAGTAGGCGAACTTGCTTCGCTATTGATTGGTGCTATTATCATGGACAGACTTGGAAAACGTATTGATTTAACCGTATGATAGATTAAAAACTTCCTTTTTAGGGAGTTTTTTATTTAGTAAAATTCTTAAAAAATAGTTAGCTTTTGGAGAGCATTTTTTACCAGATATGTTAAAATAGTAATATGAAAAAACGTATTCAAGAATTGGTTGATGAGCTCAACCAGTACCGAAAAGAGTATTACACAGAGGACCAACCAACGGTCTCAGATAGTGAATATGACAAGCTTTATCGCGAGTTAGTCGAGCTTGAAAAAGCTCATCCAGAGTTGATTTTGCCAAATAGTCCAACGCAAGAAGTGGGTGGGCTTGTTTTAGATGGTTTTGAAAAATATCAGCATGAAACACCGCTTTATAGCTTGCAAGATGCTTTTTCACGTGAGGAATTAGAGGATTTTGACCGTCGTGTGAAAGCTGAATTTCCCAATGCCTCTTACATGGCAGAGCTGAAAATTGATGGTTTGTCAATTTCACTAGTTTATGTTGATGGTGTGTTGCAAGTCGGTGCCACTCGTGGTGACGGCTCAGTTGGTGAAAATATCACTGAAAATGTCAAACGTATCAAGGACATTCCTCATAAATTGGCACAGCCACTTAACATTACAGTTCGTGGTGAAGCTTATTTGCCAAAGACGTCATTTGATAAAATCAATGAGGAACGTCGTGATAGTGGTCAGACAGAATTTGCGAATCCGAGAAATGCGGCTGCAGGGACATTACGTCAGTTAAATACAGTAGTTGTTGCTAAGCGAAAATTGGCAACATTTCTTTATCAAGAAGTGGCATCAACTAGCATGACAACGCAAAATGATGTTTTGGAGGAATTGTCTCGCTATGGTTTTTCGGTTAATCCGCGACGTATCACGACATCTTCAATGACAGACATCTGGAAATTTATCCAAGAAGTAGCCGCTGAGCGTGATAATTTACCATACGATATTGACGGTATTGTTATTAAGGTCAATAGTCTTGCTATGCAAGAAGAACTTGGCTTTACGGTCAAGGCGCCTCGTTGGGCAATTGCTTATAAATTCCCGGCTGAGGAAAAAGAAGCAGAAATTCTTTCGGTTGATTGGACTGTTGGACGTACTGGGGTGGTGACACCAACCGCTAATCTTAGCCCTGTTCAGTTAGCAGGAACAACGGTTAGCCGTGCGACTTTGCATAATGTGGATTACATTGCTGAAAAAGATATTCGCATTGGCGATACGGTTATCGTCTATAAGGCGGGAGATATTATTCCAGCGGTGCTGCATGTTGTTGATAGCAAACGTGATAAGCAAGTACCAATGCCGATTCCTGAAAGCTGTCCGTCTTGTGGCAGTGAGTTGATTCACTATGAAGATGAGGTGGCTTTACGTTGTATCAATCCGCTTTGTCCAAGTCAAATTCAAGAACGTTTAACGCATTTTGCCAGCCGTGATGCCATGAATATCACAGGTTTAGGACCTTCTATCGTTAAGAAACTTTTCAAAGCAGAATTGGTTCATGATGTCGCAGACATTTACCAATTAACGGTGGAAGATTTGCTAAGCTTGGATGGATTTAAGGAAAAATCTGCTGAAAAACTTTACAATGCCATTCAGGTTTCTAAGGAAAATTCAGCTGATAAATTGCTTTTTGGACTGGGAATTCGTCATGTCGGTGCCAAGGCTAGTCGTCAATTGTTGGAAGTTTTTGAAACGATTGATCAGTTGGTTGCTGCGGATGCTGACAGCATTGCTAGTATCGACGGTTTGGGAACAGTTATTGCTAACTCATTGCGCAGCTATTTTGCCAAAAAAGAAGCGACAGAGCTCTTGCATGAATTGAAAAATGCAGGTGTCAACTTTGCTTATCTTGGTAAAAAAGTTTCAAAAGATGCTCAATTAGCAGGTTTAACAGTTGTTTTGACTGGAAAATTGGAACGTTTAACACGAAACGAAGCAAAAGAAAAACTGCAAGATTTAGGAGCAAAAGTGACCAACAGCGTGTCCAAAAAGACGGACATTGTTGTCGCAGGTACAGATGCAGGTTCAAAATTGACCAAAGCCCAAGCTTTAGGAATTGATGTTCGCGATGAAGCTTGGTTAGAAAGTTTATAAACAAGTTGAGGTATTTTTATGGCTAAGAAACAAAAACGTGCACGTTTAATCTACAATCCGACTTCAGGTCAGGAAATCATGAAGAAAAACGTGGCAGAAGTGCTAGATGTTTTAGAAGGTTTTGGTTATGAAACATCAGCTTTTCAGACAACACCAGAGCCAAATTCTGCTCGTGATGAGGCTAAACGTGCCGCAGAAGCTGGATTTGATTTGGTGATTGCTGCTGGCGGTGACGGTACAATCAACGAAGTCGTCAACGGGATTGCTCCGCTTTCTAAACGCCCTCAAATGGCTATTATTCCGACGGGAACGACCAATGATTTCGCGCGCGCTCTAAAAATTCCACGTGGTAATCCAGTTGAAGCAGCTAAGATTATTGGTAAAAATCAAACCATTCAAATGGATATTGGACAAGCGCGTGAAGATACGTATTTCATCAATATTGCTGCCGCAGGCTCATTCACAGAATTAACATATAGTGTGCCAAGCCAATTAAAGACAATGTTTGGGTATTTGGCTTATTTGGCAAAAGGTGTTGAATTGCTACCAGGAATTCGTACGGTTCCCGTTCGTATTAAACACGAAAAAGGTACTTTTGAAGGCGACGTTTCAATGATTTTCGCTGCCATTACCAATTCAGTCGGTGGTTTTGAACAAATTGCGCCAGATGCTAAGCTAGACGACGGAAAATTCACCTTGATTTTGGTTAAGACAGCTAACTTGATTGAAATTTTACGTTTGATTCGTTTGGTATTAGACGGCGGAAAACACATTGGTGACAAACGTATCGAGTATATTAAGACTGATTTCTTGGAAATCGAACCGTTATCTGATAAGAAGATGATGATTAATTTGGACGGTGAGTACGGTGGTGACGCTCCAATTAAGCTCCGTAATCTCAAAAATCACATCACATTCTTTGCTAATACAGATGAAATTTCAGATGATGCGCTCGTTTGGAATCAAGAAGATTTAGCTTTGGAAGCTATTGCCCAAAAATTCACACAGGAAGTTGATGAGCTCAATTCAGAAGAATAGAAATTGAGGGCGAACCTATGAAAAATACAGTTATCGTTCATTATCATAGCCAGCATGGCAATTATTTTGACTATAGTTTGTGGAAATGGATTGACTTTCATGAAGGAACAGACAGTCAATTCTCAGGATTTGATAGTTTTGGCTTAGTAGGAAATCTAACGATAGATAGTCCATTCTTTTTGGAGCACATTTATGTGATTGTCAAAAATCATAATTGGTCCATCAAGACAAGAGATTTTAGAATTCAACGCAATAGTGGTGTCCCTAAGACAGAAGTATGGATTGTAGAGGGGGATGATACGCTTTATTATTCACATCAAGCGGCAATCACTAGTCATTATTATAGTCATCGTGATAGTCATGCCTTTGATATGGCAATGAATTATCAGTATTTTGATTATCAATGGGGATTTCAAGGGTGGCTTGGTTATCAGTACCAAAAAGAAAAAACCGAGTTTCGTCTCTGGGCGCCAACGGCAGCTAAGGTTGATTTGATTTTCTATCAAACAACCGACGATAAATCAAGTATTGATTATATCGTCCCAATGGAACGCGGTGACATTATCAATCTGGATAATCACCTCTATAATACGCACGGTGTTTGGTTTGCGACCATTGAGCATGATTTGAATTACCAAGCTTATGCTTACCGTGTTTATTATCGTGATAAGACATTTCAAGATACACGTGACCCGTATTCTATTGCCACTACGGCAAACGGTAGACGTTCCGTTATTTTAGCCCCAAAACACCTAAATCCCAAAGGATTTTCTGTCAAACAGGGTAAGGAAGCTTACTGGCGACTAGATAATCCTAACCAAGCAGTGATTACTGAATTACATATTCGTGATTTTTCAAAATCATCAACTTCAGGAGTTGCTGAATCATATCGTGGTAAATTTTTAGGTGCGTGTCAATCTGGCACGCATAATTCATATGGTGATGAGACAGGTTTTGATTATTTGAAAAAATTAGGCATTAGCCATGTTCAATTACAGCCGATTTTTGACCATCATCAGACCTTCGATGTCGACGGAAATTATGCCTATAACTGGGGATATGACCCTGAAAATTTCAACGTCCCTGAAGCTAGCTTTTCAACGGCACCGCATAAACCAGAAAATAGGATTTTGGAATTAAAACAATTAATTCAAGCTTACCATGATGCGGGCATTGCAGTCATTATGGATGTGGTATATAATCACACCTATTCGTCCTATAATTCTGCTTTCCAATTAACGGTTCCAGATTATTTTTATCGAATGAATGCTGACGGTTCATTCCAAGACGGCTCAGGTTGTGGAAATGAAACAGCCAGCGAAAAAGAAATGTTTCGCAAGTACATGATTGATTCTGTCTTGTACTGGGTGAATGAGTACAATATTGACGGCTTTCGTTTTGATTTAATGGGCTTGCATGACATTGAAACAATGAATGCCATTCGTCAAGCGCTAGATGATATTGATCCACGTTTGATGATGTATGGCGAGGGCTGGGACATGGGAACAGGACTTTTGCCAGAACAAAAAGCCAAAAAAGACAATGCTTATCAAATGCCAAATATTGGATTTTTCAACGATAATGTTCGAGACGGCATAAAAGGAGCAGAAGTCTATGGGCAATTCAAGCATGGTTTTGTTTCAGGTGCCGCAACTGAAGGTATTATTGCCAAAGGTGTTTTAGGAAGTGATGAATTGTCATCATATTTGACACCGAATCAAGTCATTAATTATGTCGAAGCTCACGATAATTACAATTTAAATGACCTGATGTGGGAATTGCATCCTGATGATAGCCAAGAAACGCACACTAGACGAATTGAAATGGCTTCAGCGATGAATGTTTTGATGCAAGGTGTTGCTTTTATGCAAATCGGTCAAGAATTTCTACGCACAAAATTGTACCCAACAGGAAATAATGGACAATTGACCTCTTCAGACAAACAATTGGCGATGAATAGCTACAATGCCCCTGACCGTGTCAATCAGATTGATTGGGATAATGTGACAGAACACCATGCAACGATTGCTTTTATGAGAGGAATTGTTCATTTAAAACGCACCAATCCCGCATTTTCTTATCAAAGTTATAAAGAAATAAGAGACCATGTTTATGTTCATGTAGCCAATGATTACGATGGTGTCGTTGTTTTTGACATTTTAGGTGAAAAAAACTATCGTATTATTTTTAATGAAAATGAAAAAAATCTTGAAAACTACATGACAGACGTTTCTAAATATGCTATAATAATTACAAATATAAAGCGCTTACATTATAAAAATGATAAGCTTGAAGCTTTGTCTGTTTCGATCTTTGAAATCGAGAAATAGCCCTATTCTAGGGCTATTTTTGCTTTTCTGGAGCTTTATATTTAATAAATAAAAGGGAGGGGTGATATGATGGACACGAAAGAGGCACTGAGAACTTTTGGAACGGGTGAAAATTTTCATGCGCAACATTACTTTGGCTTTCATAAAGAAACTCGTAATGGTACCGAAGGTTACAGTTTTAGAGTCTGGGCACCCAACGCTCAATCTGTTCATCTGATTGGTGATTTCACTCAATGGAGAGAAAATCCGCTTGCTATGGAACGCAACGAAGCAGGTGTATGGGAAATTTTTACGGATTTACCTAAAGAAAATCAACTTTACAAGTATCTTGTAAAACGTTCGACTGGTCAAGAAGTTGAAAAATTAGACCCATTTGCTATTTATTTCGAAAAGCGACCAGGGACAGCAGCAGTTCTTACAGATTTTCCAGAAAAGAAGTGGAAAGATGCACTTTGGTTAGGGCGACGCAAACGTTTCGGTTTCCGTAATCGTCCTGTTAATATCTATGAAGTGCATGCAGGTTCATGGAAACAACATGATGATGGTCGTCCTTATCAATTTAAGGAATTAACAGAAGAATTGATTCCTTATTTGGTTAAGATGAATTACACGCACGTTGAATTCATGCCGTTAATGGCACATCCGCTTGGGATGAGTTGGGGTTACCAACTAATGGGGTACTTTGCTTTCGAGCATAGTTATGGAACGCCAGAGGATTTCCAAAATTTCGTTGAAGCTTGTCATTTGAATAATATCGGTGTCATTGTGGACTGGGTTCCAGGACATTTTACGATTAATGATGATGCTTTGGCTTATTTTGACGGAACGCCAACGTTTGAGTACGAGGATGAAGACCGAGCTCATAACCGCGGTTGGGGCGCTCTAAATTTTGACCTTGGAAAAAATCAAGTTCAGTCTTTCTTAATTTCTAGTGCCAAGTTTTGGATAGATTATTATCACTTAGATGGTATTCGAGTGGATGCCGTAAGTAACATGCTGTATCGTGACTATGATATTGGACCTTGGACACCAAATAAAGATGGTGGTAACCGTAATTATGAGGGGTATTATTTCTTACAAAAACTAAATGCCGTTTTGAAAAGCTTTTATCCTGATATCATGATGATTGCTGAGGAAAGTACCAGTGACACTAAAATTACAGGTCCTATTGAATACGATGCGCTCGGCTTTGATTATAAATGGAATATGGGATGGATGAATGATATTTTGAAATTCTATGAAGAAGATCCCATTTATCGTAAGTATGATTTTAATCTTGTCACATTTAGTTTTATGTATGCTTTTTCTGAAAACTTTATCCTACCATTCTCACACGATGAAGTGGTTCACGGAAAGAAAAGCTTGATGCATAAAATGTGGGGTGACCGTTACAATCAATTTGCTGGGCTTCGTAATCTTTATACCTATCAAATCTGTCATCCAGGCAAAAAATTGCTCTTTATGGGAAGTGAATTTGGTCAATTTCTTGAATGGAAATATGACTATCAGCTAGAATGGGTTAATTTGGAAGATGACTTAAACAAGAAAATGCAAGATTTCACAAGTCAACTGAATGCATTCTACAAAGAGCACAATGTCTTGTGGCAAATAGATGATAGCTATGACGGTATCGAAATCATTGATGCAGACAATACTGACCAGACCGTTCTATCCTTCATTCGTAAAAACAAAGACGGCGATATGTTAATTTGTGTGTTTAACATGGTGCCCGTTGAACGTAAAGATTTTACAATTGGAGTTCCAGTTGCAGGCATTTACGAAGAAGTTTGGAATACAGAAATGGAAGAATTTGGTGGTGTCTGGAAAGAACATAATCTCCAAGCTCGTACACAAGATAGACTTTGGAAGAATTACCATCATACGTTAAGTTTCACCTTACCTGCACTCGGTGCCAGTATATGGAAAATAAAACGACGTTTGGCAAAACAGATTCCTAAGAAAGGAAAATAGAATGAAAAATGAAATGTTAGCACTCATCCTCGCAGGGGGACAAGGAACACGTCTTGGAAAATTGACACAAAACATTGCAAAGCCAGCTGTTCAATTTGGTGGACGTTATCGTATTATTGACTTTGCACTTTCAAATTGTGCTAACTCAGGAGTCGATAATGTTGGTATCATTACACAATATCAACCGTTAGTATTAAATAGCCACGTTGGAAATGGTTCGAACTGGGGTATTGATGGGATTAACTCAGGAGCAACTATTCTTCAACCATACTCAGCAACTGAAGGTAATCGTTGGTTTGAAGGAACAAGTCATGCTATTTATCAAAACATTGATTATATTGATTCCATTGACCCAGAATATGTCCTTATTCTATCTGGTGACCATATTTACAAGATGGATTATGATGACATGCTTCGGACACATAAAGATAATTTAGCCAGTTTGACTGTTGCGGTTATTGATGTACCGCTTAAAGAAGCAAGTCGTTTTGGTATTATGAACACAGACTCAAACGATCGCATTGTTGAATTTGAAGAAAAACCAGAACATCCAAAATCTACTAAAGCATCTATGGGGATTTATATTTTCAATTGGCAACGTTTGCGTGAAGTGCTTGTAAATGCTGAAAAGAACAATGTTGACATGTCTGACTTTGGTAAAAATGTCATTCCTGCTTATCTCGAAGCTGGTGACCGTGTTTACACTTATAATTTTGATGGTTACTGGAAAGATGTTGGAACCATTGAATCACTTTGGGAAGCTAATATGGAATATATTGGCGAAGACAACGAATTGCACAGTCGTGACCGTTCTTGGAAAATTTACTCTAAAAACCTTATCGCACCACCAAACTTTATCACTGAAGAAGCCAGCGTGAAAAATTCTCTCGTTGTTGACGGCTGCTTTGTTTCAGGAAAAGTTAACCATTCTATTCTTTCAACGAATGTTCAGGTTAAGAAAGATGCTGAAATCACTGATTCTTTCATCATGAGTGGCGCAATTATTGGTGAAGGGGCTAAAATTAAACGTGCAATCGTTGGCGAAAATGCTGTCATTGGTGATGGTGTTGAAATTGACGGAACAGGCAAAGAAGTACAAGTTGTTGGTTATAATGAAGTAGTGGGGGTGCCAAATGAAGATTGATAAATATACTGCGATTTTGGGAAATGCAGTGGGCTATCACGATATGTCAACGTTAACTGAAAAGCGTCCTTTGGCAAATTTGCCATTTGACGGAAAATATCGCTTGATTGACTTCCAATTGTCAAATCTTGCTAATGCGGGCATCCGTAGCATTTATGCGATTTTCCGTGGTCAAAATATTCGTTCAGTTTTTGACCATGTCAGAAGCGGTCGTGAGTGGGGACTTAATACCTTGTTAAGCCACTATTTCCTAGGATTTTACAATAATAGTAACGATAGTGAATTTGCAGACAAAGATTACTATGAACAAGTTTTGACTTACCTGAAACGCTCTGGTAGTGACCAAACGGTTTACATGAACTGTGATATTTTGTGTAATATCGATTTGGAACAAGTCATTCATCTGCACGACGTTAACAACGACGGACCAATCACTGTTGTTTATAAGAAAATGCCAAAAGAAAGCATTTCAGAAGCAAATGAAATTTTAGAAATTGACGAAACAGACCATGTTGTCGGAAGAGCAGATGTTAATGACAGTCTTGACTTGCAAAAAATGTCAGCTGACATTTATGTCATTGACACACCATGGCTCATCGCCAAAATGGAAGAAGAAGCTCAAAAAGACCAACCACGCAAGCTTCGTTATCTCTTACGTGAATTAATCGTTTCAAATAATGCTTTAGCATTTGAATATACTGGTTATCTTTCTAATATTTGCTCAGTCAAATCTTATTACGATGCCAATATGGATATGCTCAATACTCAAAAATTCTATTCACTTCTCTATTCTAACCAAAAGGTTTATACTAAAGTTAAAAATGAAGAGGCAACATATTTTGCCGAAGAATCAAACATTAAGAATTCTCAATTTGCATCTGGTAGTATTATAAAAGGAGACGTCGAATACTCAATCGTTTCCAGAAATTGCCATGTTGCATCAGGTTCACGTGTTATCGGCAGTATCCTCTTTCCAAAAGTAACAATTGGTGAAGGGGCAGTCATTGAAAATGCTATTGTCGATAAAAATGTTGTCATTGCTCCAGGAGTTGTTATTCGTGGTAGCAAAGAAAATCCAATTGTTATTAAAAAAGGCTTAGAAGTAACTGAGGATGTAATTCAATGAAAATTTTGTTTGTAGCAGCGGAGGGAGCTCCATTTGCTAAAACAGGAGGATTAGGTGATGTCATTGGGGCATTGCCTAAATCTCTTGTTAAAAATGGCAATGAAGTTGCTGTTGTTCTCCCTTATTATGATATGATTGATGCTAAATTCGGCGATCAAATCGAAGATGTTTTGTATTATTACACAGAAGTAGGATGGCGTCATCAGTATGTTGGTGTTAAACGCATTGTTAAAGAAAATGTCACTTTCTACTTTTTAGATAACCAATATTATTTTTATCGTGGTCATATTTATGGTGATTGGGATGACGGAGAACGCTTTGCTTTCTTCCAATTAGCAGCTATTGAGTTGATGGAAAAAGTTGACTTTATCCCTGATGTTGTCCATGTTCATGATTACCATACTGCCATGATTCCGTTTTTACTAAAAGAAAAATATCACTGGATTAATGCCTATAAAGATATTAAAACCGTTTTGACCATTCATAATTTGGAATTCCAAGGTCAATACGACTCTGGCATGCTTGGCGATTTATTTGGTGTCGGTTATGAACGTTATGCTGACGGTACACTACGTTGGAATGACTGCCTTAACTGGCTAAAAGCGGGAATTTTATATTCAGACCGTGTGACGACTGTTTCACCGTCATATGCCCAAGAAATCATGACACCTGCTTTTGGTAAAGGTTTAGACCAAATTCTGCGCATGGAAAGTGGCAAATTGATTGGTATCACAAATGGTATTGATACCGATTTGTACAATCCAGAAACAGACCCACACATTCCTGAACATTTTTCTGTCAAGGATTTGTCTGGAAAAGCTAAAGATAAGAGAGCTCTTCAAGAACGTGTTGGTTTGCCTGTTCGTGATGACGTTCCTTTGATTGGAATTGTATCTCGTCTAACAGACCAAAAAGGCTTTGATTTGGTGGTCAATGAGCTTAATAATATTTTGCATTTTGATCTACAAGTCGTGCTTTTAGGAACAGGTTATACTGAATTTGAAAATAGCTTTGCTTGGTTTGGCAGTGCCTTCCCAGATAAAATGTCAGCCAATATCACCTTTGATATTGAACTCGCCCAACAAATCTATGCAGCTAGCGATATTTTCCTTATGCCAAGTGCTTTTGAACCTTGCGGATTGTCACAAATGATGGCAATGCGTTATGGAACATTGCCGTTGGTACATGAAGTTGGTGGCTTACGTGACACCGTTAGCCCTTATAACCAATATGAAAAAACTGGAACAGGTTTCGGTTTCCAAGATTTTTCAGGTTACTGGTTAACGAGAACGGTAGAAAAAGCTGTTGACCTCTATTATAGCAATAAAGAAGATTGGTCAATGTTGCAAAAAAATGCGATGACAACTGATTTTTCGTGGGATACCGCAAGTAAAGCTTATGAAGATTTGTATGAACAATTAGATTAATCAAGAAAAGGATTAACATGAAGTTAACAAAAGAAGAATTTATTCGCGATTTTAAAGACACACTCCACGAAGAACAATTGATTAAAGTCCCCGATGCGACGCCTGCGGAACTTTTTACCTCACTCGCTCAAACGGTACGCAAATATTACACACCTCTCTGGCTAGAACGCAACCGAAAAATTTCTGAAAATCATGAAAAAGTTGCTTACTATTTTTCAATTGAATTTCTACCAGGACGCATGCTTGAAACTAATTTACTGAATCTTGGTATTTTAGATATTGTCAAAGAAGCTTTTGCTGAATTGAATGTTGATTTTGACGCTGTGAAAAATGCAGAGCATGATATGGCATTAGGAAATGGTGGCTTAGGACGTTTAGCGGCAGCATTCATGGATTCACTAGCAACGACAGGTTATCCAGGTTTTGGTAATGGCTTGCGTTACAAATACGGTTTATTTAAGCAACGCATTGTTGATGGTTACCAAGTTGAATTGCCAGATTCATGGTTTGGTTCTATCGGAAATGTTTGGGAAACCCGAAAAGACCATGATACCGTTGAAGTCAAGTTGTTTGGTGATGTGTATTTGCAGGCTGATAAGGACGGCAAACTTAGCCCAGTTTACAACAATGCCCAAATTTTGCGTGCGGTACCATATGATGTTCCGCAACTCGGCTATCAAAATGATATTGTCAACAATCTACGCCTTTGGGATGTCGAAATTCCAGAAGAATACGAGCTCGATTACCCAACAATTGCTGACCGTCGAAGTGTTCAAGACATTACCTCTATCCTTTATCCAGACGATTCAAGCTACGAAGGGAAACAGCTGCGCTTGGTGCAAGAATACTTTATGACAAGCGCTGGCTTGCAAACAATCATTAAATCATACCTCAAACAAGGGTTGCCATTGGAAAAAATTCATGAAAAAGTTTCTGTTCATATCAATGACACTCACCCTGCTGTCGCACCTGCCGAGTTCATGCGTCTGCTTGTTGATGAGTATCGCCTTGAATGGGATGTTGCTTGGGATGTTACAACAAAGACAATGAGTTACACCAACCATACCATTCTCGCAGAAGCTCTCGAAAAATGGGATGCCGAACTTTTCAAAAAAGTCTTGCCACGTGTCTATCAAATTATTCTTGAAATCGATAACCGTTTTGTTTCAGACATGGCAAGTGATGGCGTTGCTCCTCAGATTATTGAAAATACACGTATTGTAAAAGACGGCTTGATTCACATGGCTAATCTAGCTATTATCGGTGGTTATTCTGTCAACGGTGTTGCTAAACTTCACACAGAACTCCTGAAGGAAGATACTTTACGTGATTTCTATAATCTCTATCCTGAAAAATTCAATAATAAAACCAATGGTATCGTTCAACGTCGTTGGACACAAATCGCAGATCAACCACTTTCTAAAACCATTGACAAATGGATTGGCAGTGGCTGGAGAAGTGATATCCATGAATTGCGTAAGCTTAATGACCTTGTTGACAATCCAGAAGTTTTAAATGATTTTTATCACGTTAAACAAGAAGCTAAAGCACGTTTGGCTGCTTATATTAAAGAAACAACAGGTATAGAAGTTTCAACAGACGCTATCTTTGATGTTCAAGTAAAACGCCTGCATGCCTACAAACGCCAACTGTTAAATGTTCTCAATATTATCAAACAATATTGGGATTTAAAAGACAATCCTGATAAAGATATCGTACCGCATGTTTACATTTTCGGTGCAAAAGCAGCACCAGGCTACCATTTTGCAAAATCAGTCATCAAAGTGATTAATGAATTAGCTAATTTAATCAATAACGATAGTAGCTTAAATGGCAAACTTAAAGTTGTTTTCCTCGAAAATTATAATGTTAGCCTTGCGGAATTAATTATACCAGCAGCAAATGTATCTGAACAAATTTCACTAGCTTCCAAAGAAGCATCTGGAACCTCTAACATGAAGTTTATGATGACAGGTGCTATTACCTTGGCAACACTGGACGGAGCTAATATTGAAATTAAAGATGAAGTTGGCAGCGATAATATTGTCATCTTTGGTATGGATAAAGATGATGTCTATCGTCATTATGAACGCCATGATTACTATTCACGTAGTATTTATGAAAATAATCCGATTATTCGACGTGTTGTTGACAGCTTTATCAATGGTACCATTCCAAATATTCAAGGTGAAGGAACAGAAATTTATGAATCTCTGATTACGCACAATGATGAGTATTTCTTGCTTGAAGATTTCACAGCCTATGTGGAAGCCCAAGAAAAGATTGACCAGCTCTACCGCAATCAAGAGCAATGGATGCGCATGAGCCTTATCAATATTGCAAATTCTGACAAGTTCACCTCAGATGATACCATTACTCAATACGCTAAAGAAATATGGCAATTGAAAAACTAAAAATGAGGTTCTTACCTACTTGATTTAGTAAAAATATGAAAACATTTCCATAGAGTTTTCACAAAGAAGTCCTTTTTAGGACATTGTTTGTATAGAAAAACTCCCATAAAATGTTATTTATAATAGGAAGAAAACCCTAATAAAGAAGCGATTTTGGTCGTTTCTTTATTTTTATTTGAAAAAACTAAACAAAGGTTAAGAATGAAATAGAAAAACGTTTCCAAAAATCGCGATTTCATTGACAATTTCCTAAAATAGGACTAAAATAACGAGGTAAAAAATTTTAAAAGGAGATTCATATCATGTTGAATTTAAAAATCTTAGCACTTGGTATCGCCGTACTAGGGGTTAGTCTTGGTGAAGGTATCCTCGTTGCCAACATCGCTAAATCTGCTGCACGTCAACCAGAAATGTACAGCAAATTGCAAACCCTTATGATCATGGGGGTAGCCTTTATTGAAGGTACTTTCTTCGTTCTTCTTGCATCAACATTCTTCGTTGGTTAAACCTAACAAAGAATCTATAAAAAGAAGGAGGGGTAGAGTTGGAAACATCTGTAAATCCAACAGCGCAATTCTTTGGTATTGAGTTCGACTTGACCATTCTCGCGATGTCTCTCTTGACGGTGCTAGTAGCCTTTGTTCTTATTTTTTGGTTCAGCCGCAATATGCAACTAAAACCAAAAGGAAAACAAAATGTTTTAGAGTGGGTATATGAGTTCGTTCAAGGAATCATCAGACCTAATCTTGGACGTTATACTAGCAATTACGGTCTCCTCTTCTTTGGATTGTTCTTTTTCTTATTGATTGCCAATAACATAGGTTTACTTACAAAACTTGAAGTCGGTGACTATAACCTTTGGTCATCTCCAACTTCAAACGCTGCCTACAACTTTGGATTAGCATTGCTGATTGCTGTTGTTGTCCATGTTGAAGGTATTCGTAAGAATGGTATCAAAGAATACCTAAAAGAATATTTATCTCCAACACCAGTAATGTTGCCGATGAACATTCTCGAAGAATTTACCAATGTTATCTCATTAACATTACGTTTGTATGGTAATATTTTTGCGGGTGAAATTGTGTTGAGCTTGCTTGTGCAATTTGCACACTACAATATCGTAGCTGTACCATTTGCATTTATTTTAAATATGCTTTGGACAGGGTTCTCAATTTTCATCTCAGCAATCCAAGCTTACGTATTTGTAATGTTGTCATCAACTTATGTTGGTAAAAAAGTAAATCACGAAGAAGAATAATAAGAAAGGAGAAAGTATATTATGTCAACTCTTATCAATAGTACAAGTCTTGGTAACATTATTATCGTAACTGGCTCTTTTCTTCTCTTGCTTGTTCTCATTAAAATTTTTGCTTGGGAACAATTAACAGGAGTTTTCAAAGCTCGTGAAGAAAAAATCTCTAACGATATTGATGGTGCAGAAGCTGCTCGTGAAAAAGCAGAAGCATTAGCTGCTAAACGCCAAGAAGAGTTAGCTGGCGCTCGTACAGAGGCAACACAAATTATTGATGATGCCAAAGAAACAGGTAAAAATCAAGAGGCTAAAATCGTTGCAGAAGCACGCGAAGAAGCAAGCCGCTTGAAAGCTAAAGCTAATCAAGATATTGAACAAAGTAAAGCAGAAGCTCTTTCAAGTGTTAAGAGTGATGTTGCTGATTTGACTGTTCTTTTAGCAGAAAAAATCATGACAACTAACCTTGACAAAGAAGCTCAAAGCAATCTCATTGATAGCTATCTTGACAAGCTAGGAGATGCCTAATGGATAAAAAGACACAAGCTCTTGTTGAGCAATATGCGAAAAGTCTCGTAGAAATTGCTATTGAAAAAGACAGTTTAGCTGAACTCCAATCAGAAACAGAAGCTTTGTTGTCTGTTTTTGAAGAGACAAACTTAGCTAACTTTTTGTCAAGTTTAGTCGTTTCACGTGATGAAAAAGTAAAACTTGTTAGGTTACTTCAAGAGTCTAGTTCAGTATATATGAACAATTTTCTTGAGGTAATTTTACAAAACGAACGAGAAGCGTTCCTAAAAGATATTTTAGAAGGTGTTCAAAAAGATTTTGTTATTGCAACTAATCAACACGACATTGTTGTGACAACGGCGGTAGCTTTAACAGATGAACAAAAAGAACGTATTCTAGCTTTGGTTGCTGAAAAATTCGGTGTTAAAGCTGGAAAACTCGTTGAAAACATTGACGAATCAATCCTCGGTGGATTTATCATTAATGTTAACAATAAAGTAATCGACACAAGCATTCGTCGTCAATTACAAACATTTAAAATGAATTTGAAATAGAAAGTGGTGTGACTTTTGGCAATTAATGCACAAGAAATTAGCGCTTTAATTAAAAAGCAAATTGAAAACTTCCAGCCAAATTTTGACGTCACAGAAACTGGTGTAGTCACTTATATCGGTGATGGTATTGCCCGTGCTCGTGGACTTGATAATGCCATGAGTGGAGAACTTCTCGAATTTTCAAATGGTGCCTTCGGTATGGCTCAAAACCTTGAGTCTAATGACGTTGGTATCATTATTCTTGGAGATTTTTCTACAATTCGTGAAGGTGATGAAGTTAAACGTACTGGTAAAATCATGGAAGTGCCAGTAGGTGAAGCTCTTATTGGTCGTGTCGTAAACCCACTTGGTCAACCAGTGGATGGTCTTGGAGATATCAAGACAACTGCAACTCGTCCAGTTGAAACACCTGCACCAGGCGTTATGCAACGTAAATCAGTTTCTGAACCACTCCAAACTGGTCTTAAAGCGATTGATGCTTTGGTTCCAATTGGACGTGGTCAACGTGAGTTAATCATCGGTGACCGTCAAACAGGTAAAACATCTGTTGCGATTGATGCAATTTTGAACCAAAAAGGACAAGATATGATTTGTATCTATGTTGCTATTGGTCAAAAAGAATCAACTGTTCGTACACAAGTTGAAACACTTCGTAAGTACGGTGCTCTTGATTATACAATCGTTGTGACAGCCTCAGCTTCACAACCTTCTCCATTACTTTACATCGCTCCTTATGCTGGTGTAGCAATGGCAGAAGAATTTATGTATAACGGAAAACACGTTTTGATTGTTTATGATGATTTATCAAAACAAGCGGTAGCTTATCGTGAACTCTCACTTCTTCTTCGTCGTCCACCAGGACGTGAAGCTTACCCAGGTGATGTTTTCTATCTTCACAGCCGCTTACTTGAACGTTCAGCTAAAGTTTCTGATGCACTTGGTGGTGGTTCTATCACAGCCCTTCCATTTATTGAAACACAAGCTGGTGATATTTCAGCTTACATCGCAACAAACGTGATTTCTATCACTGACGGACAAATCTTCTTGCAAGAAAATCTTTTCAACTCAGGTATTCGTCCTGCGATTGATGCTGGTTCTTCAGTATCACGTGTTGGTGGTTCAGCACAAATCAAAGCAATGAAGAAAGTTGCTGGTACCCTTCGTCTTGACTTGGCTTCTTACCGTGAACTTGAAGCCTTTACACAATTCGGTTCTGATTTGGATGCCGCAACACAAGCTAAACTTAATCGTGGACGTCGTACAGTTGAAGTGCTTAAACAACCTGTTCACAAACCACTTCCTGTTGAAAAACAAGTTGTGATTCTTTATGCACTTACTCATGGTTTCTTGGATGATGTGCCAGTTAATGACATTTTAGCATTTGAAGAAGCTTTGTATGATTACTTTGATGCACATTACGAATCAATCTTTGAAACTATCCGTACAACCAAAGATTTACCAGAAGAATCTGTCTTAGATGCAGCTATTAAAGCCTTTAAAGATCAGTCAGAATTCAAATAAGAGGGAGGTAGCATATGGCAGGCTCTCTTAGTGAAATCAAAGGGAAAATTATTTCAACTCAGAAAACAAGTCATATCACTGGTGCCATGCAAATGGTATCAGCTGCAAAATTGACTAAATCTGAGCAAGCAGCACAAGATTTCCAAATCTATGCTTCAAAAATTCGTCAAATTACTACGGATTTATTGAAATCAGAACTTATTAATGGTTCAAAAAATCCAATGTTAGCCGCACGTCCAGTTAAAAAGACAGGTTACATTGTGATTACATCTGATAAAGGACTTGTTGGTGGGTATAATTCTAAAATCTTGAAAGCTATGATGGATCTTATTCAAGAATATCATGCTGAAGATGATAATTATGCTATTATTGCCATCGGTGGTATCGGAGCAGATTTCTTTAAAGCACGTGGTATGAATGTTGTATTTGAATTGCGTGGTTTGGAAGATCAGCCATCATTTGAACAAGTCGGCAATATCATTTCAAAATCTGTTGAAATGTATAAAAACGAATTGTTTGATGAATTATATGTATGTTACAATCACCATGTGAACAGCTTGACAAGTCAAGTTCGTGTCCAACAAATGCTTCCAATTGCAGAATTAGATGCTGATGAAGCGGCAGAAGAAGGGACAACTGGTTTTGAGTTAGAACCAAGTCGTGAATTGATTTTGGAACAACTCTTACCACAATACACTGAAAGTCTCATTTATGGTGCTATTGTTGATGCGAAAACCGCTGAACATGCAGCTGGTATGACAGCTATGCAGACAGCGACTGATAATGCTAAAAACATTATCGCTGACTTAACGACACAATACAACCGTGCTCGTCAAGCAACCATCACAAATGAAATTATTGAAATTGTAGCAGGTGCTAACGCACTAGAATAAAAGTGAGTATTTAATTCGCTCACGAAAACGGGATTGAATTCCTAAAAAATCTAAAAGGAGAAAAACATGAGCTCAGGCAAAATTGCTCAGGTTGTTGGTCCAGTTGTTGACGTTGCGTTTGCAGCTGGGGAAAAATTACCTGAGATTAATAATGCATTGATTGTTTATAAAGATGGCGATAAATCTCAAAAAATCGTTCTCGAAGTTGCTCTTGAACTTGGTGACGGTCTTGTACGTACTATCGCTATGGAATCAACTGATGGGCTTACACGTGGATTAGAAGTTTTTGATACTGGTCGTGCGATTAGTGTGCCAGTTGGTAAAGAAACTTTGGGTCGTGTGTTCAATGTTCTTGGGGATACTATTGACCTTGATGAACCATTTGCTGAAGACGCACCACGTGAACCAATCCACAAAAAAGCACCAGCTTTTGATGAATTATCAACATCATCAGAAATCCTTGAAACAGGTATCAAAGTTATTGACCTTCTTGCCCCTTACCTAAAAGGTGGTAAAGTTGGACTTTTCGGTGGTGCCGGTGTTGGTAAAACCGTTCTTATCCAAGAATTGATTCATAACATTGCCCAAGAACACGGTGGTATTTCAGTATTTACTGGTGTTGGGGAACGTACACGTGAAGGTAATGACCTTTACTGGGAAATGAAAGAATCTGGCGTTATCGAAAAAACAGCCATGGTCTTTGGTCAAATGAATGAACCACCTGGAGCACGTATGCGTGTTGCCCTTACTGGTTTGACTATCGCTGAATATTTCCGTGATGTTGAAGGACAAGACGTGCTTCTCTTCATTGATAACATCTTCCGTTTCACTCAAGCAGGTTCTGAAGTATCAGCCCTTCTTGGTCGTATGCCGTCAGCCGTTGGTTACCAACCTACATTGGCAACTGAAATGGGTCAATTGCAAGAACGTATCACATCAACTAAAAAAGGTTCTGTTACATCAATCCAAGCCATCTATGTGCCAGCCGATGACTACACTGACCCAGCGCCAGCAACAGCATTCGCTCACTTGGATTCAACAACTAACCTTGAACGTAAGTTGACTCAAATGGGTATCTACCCAGCCGTTGACCCTCTTGCTTCAAGCTCACGTGCCCTTGCACCAGAAATTGTTGGTCAAGAACACTATGAAGTGGCAACAGAAGTACAACGTGTCCTTCAACGTTACCGTGAATTGCAAGATATCATTGCAATCCTTGGTATGGATGAATTGTCTGACGAAGAAAAAACATTGGTTGGACGTGCACGTCGTATCCAATTCTTCTTGTCACAAAACTTCAACGTTGCTGAACAATTTACAGGTATGCCTGGTTCATATGTACCAGTTGCTGAAACTGTTCGTGGCTTCAAAGAAATTTTGGAAGGTAAATACGATGATCTTCCAGAAGATGCTTTCCGTAACGTAGGTCCAATCGAGGATGTAGTTGAAAAAGCTAAGAAAATGAATTACTAATGAGGTGATACCATGACATATATGACTGTTCAGGTAGTAACACCAGATGGTATCCGCTATGATCACCATGCTAATTTTATTTCAGTAAAAACACCAGATGGTGAAATGGGGATTTTGCCAGAACACATTAACCTCATTGCTCCGCTTACTGTCCACGAAATGAAAATTCGTCGTATTGATGATGATAATCACGTGGATTGGGTGGCTATCAACGGTGGTATTATTGAAGTGAAAGACAATCTTGTGACAATTGTTGCAGACTCTGCAGAACGTGAACGCGATATTGATGTTAGCCGTGCAGAACGTGCTAAGATTCGCGCAGAACGCAAATTGGAACAAGCTCAAAGTACTCACGATATTGACGAAGTACGCCGTGCACAAGTTGCGCTTCGTCGTGCTTTGAACCGTATCAGTGTTGGTAATAAATAATCCTAAAAAGTCAGCTTTGCTGGCTTTTTTTGTTGTGAGAAGCAAATTTTGCTATAATAAGGTTATGGAAATTTTAAATAGTACTGTGACCATTTTGTGTCATTTGATGTTCATTGCGATGACACATCAATTGCTTCGTCAGTTGTTTGATTGGTCTAAAATCATTAAAAATTCAGCGGAAAACGTTGGACGACTAAAAGTATTTATCTTGTTTTTAAGCATTGCTATTGGTTATCTCGTCAGTCATTTTTTCCTAGAAATCATTACAATGAGTCAAACTCTTTTCTTGAGTTTTCAATAAAAGCAATAATTTGTAAACTATGATATAATTTTAGGTATTATAATATAAGAATGGAGTTCATTTTGGATAAAATTATTATTGAAGGTGGTAATACACGTTTGCAAGGAGAAGTAGTGATTGAAGGAGCTAAAAATGCTGTTCTTCCACTCTTGGCTGCAACAATTTTACCTGAGGAAGGAAAGACAATTTTAACCAATGTTCCAATCCTTTCAGATGTTTTTACGATGAATAATGTTGTCCGTGGGTTGAATATTCAAGTTGATTTTGATGAAGCTAACAATAAAATCGAAGTGGATGCTTCTGGTGATATTTTGGATATTGCTCCTTACGAGTATGTTAGTAAGATGCGTGCTTCAATCGTTGTTTTAGGACCAATTTTAGCACGTAATGGACACGCCAAGGTTTCAATGCCTGGTGGTTGTACGATTGGTAGCCGCCCAATTGACCTTCACCTTAAAGGTTTGGAGGCAATGGGAGCTAAGATTACGCAATCTGGTGGTGATATTACGGCAACTGTTGATGGTAAGCTCAAAGGGACAACTATCTACATGGATTTCCCGTCTGTTGGGGCAACGCAAAACTTGATGATGGCAGCGACTTTAGCAGATGGTGTTACGATTATTGAAAATGTGGCACGTGAGCCAGAAATCGTTGATTTGGCAATGCTACTCAATAAAATGGGAGCTAATGTTAGAGGTGCTGGTACAGAAACTTTGACTATCACTGGTGTTGATAGCCTTCATGGGGCAGAACATGATGTGGTTCAAGACCGTATTGAGGCTGGTACTTTTATGGTGGCAGCAGCCATGACATCAGGAAATGTTCTTATCAAAGATGCTATCTGGGAACATAACCGTCCACTGATTTCAAAATTGATTGAAATGGGGGTTACTGTTGTTGATGAGGAAGATGGTATTCGTGTGATTGCTGATACGTCAACATTGCGACCTGTAACGGTTAAAACACTTCCACACCCTGGTTTTCCAACGGATATGCAAGCACAGTTTACAGCCTTGATGGCAGTCGTAGATGGCGAATCAACGATGATTGAAACTGTTTTTGAGAATCGTTTCCAACATTTGGAAGAAATGCGCCGTATGGGCTTGCAATCGGAAATTTTGCGAGATACGGCTATGATTCACGGTGGTAAAGAACTCCAAGGAGCACCTGTGATGTCAACGGACCTTCGTGCGAGTGCAGCTCTGATTTTGACAGGAATGGTTGCTAAAGGAACAACGACTGTCGGAAAATTGGTTCACCTTGACCGTGGGTATTATAAATTCCATGAAAAATTGGCTAAACTCGGTGCAAATATTAAACGCGTAAGTGAGGCTTAAAAATGACAAGTGGCTGGAAATATGTAACCAAACAACTCGTTTTAATTTTGGTAATTGCTCTTTTGTGTTGTTTATTTTTGGCAATTGGTTTGATGATTGGCTATGGCATCATTGGTGAAGGCAAAAATCCATTTGCGATTTTATCTTTGGATAAATGGCAATCGATTATTGGAAAATTTACTGGAAATTAATAAGGTTTATTTTAGTGATTGTCTTAGGAACAATTATTATTTAGAAGTGGGATAATCGGCTTTATGATTTGAAATAAAGTAACGGTTTTTCCGCTTTTTTGATGAAAGGAAATTATGGCAAAGAAATCAAAATTGTCTAAACAGACAAAATCCCTGCTGTCTTTGGTGATTTTGTTAGTTGGTATTGGTACTGGTTGGGTGACGCTAACAGATTCGAACGACCCGCTCAATCAAGTCGTTTCGTTAATTACTGGTGACTCCTCTTCTGAAATAACGTCAAATCAATCGAGTTCTGATTCAGCAACGCCAACACAAGCTTTGGCAGAGACGGTATTAACAGATAGTGTCAAAGAGCAGTTGGGAGCAAATATAGAATGGAATGGTGCGGGAGCCTATATTATCAATAATAATCAAACCTCCTTAAATGCAAAAGTTTCAAGTCAACCTTACGCCAACAACAAAACGAAAACGGTGCAAGGTCAGACTGTTCCAACGGTTGCTAATGCTTTGCTAAGTAAGTCAACTCGTCAATACAAAAGTCGTGAGGAGACTGGAAATGGCTCAACGTCTTGGACGCCAGCTGGTTGGCATCAAGTTCAAGACCTTTCAGGGACTTATAGCCATGCGGTAGATCGTGGTCATTTACTTGGTTATGCTTTGGTTGGTGGTCTAAAAGGCTTTGATGCGTCAACAAGCAATCCTGACAATGTGGCAACACAGACTGCCTGGGCAAACGAGGCAAATTCGGAAAGTTCAACTGGTCAAAATTACTATGAATCCCTTGTCCGCAAAGCTCTTGACCAGAATAAACGAGTTCGTTACCGTGTTACCTTGATTTACGACGGTGATAATCTCTTAGCAAGCGGAACGCATTTGGAAGCCAAATCATCTGACGGTAGTCTAGAATTTAACGTCTTTGTTCCAAATGTGCAAAGCGGACTGACATTTGATTATTATTCAGGTCAAGTTAGTGTGAATTGAGTGTTATTATGTCATAAACAAATGAAGCTGAGCATTTTTGTGCCAGCTTTTAATTTTTTGAGGTAAAATCCTTGACTTAGAGTTGGTCTAAGGTTTTATAATGAAAGTAGCTTCAAAGAAAGGAATAAATTTATGAAAAAAGAGGATAAAATTGCTATTCTTGGGATAACGGGCTACATGGGAGCTTGGGTGGCTAAAAAACTAAGCGACCAAGGTTTTACTAATATTGTTGGGACGTATTATAATCAAGAGAAAATGGATGATTTACAGCAACGTCTCCCGCATATACGTGGGATTCGTGCTAATATTTTGAAAACTAGTGACCAAGAAAAATTGAACGAATTTTTAGCTGATGTTAAATGGATTTTTAATAACACGGCGCCTTTCACAGGAAAAGAGCAAAGTTTGGAAGACTTTGCGACTACGAAGATCTTAGCGATTAATCATCTTTTCAAAATCGTAAATCATATTCAATCTGTCGAAAAAATTGTTCACCTTGGTTCAGGTGGTTCGGTTGGCTTTGGCATTGTTGATGATGCAAAATTAATCTTAACCGAAGATGATTGGACGGATTTAAATTTACCCGATTATCCTTATGATAAATTCATGATGGCAAAGGTTGCTGAAGAAAAAAGAATCCTTGATTTAGCAGAAATTTGCAATGTTCCTGTTAGCATTGTTGACCCGATGAATGTTGTTGGACCAAGTTTTACGCCATGGCAACATGATATGGTATACGCCAATTTGGCTAACAGAGAAACGATTAACAATGGGCAAATGGATTGTGTGGATGTTCGAGATGTGGCGGACTTAGAAATTGCTTTAATGACGAATCCAGCAGCAAATGGTAAAAGGGTATTAGGACTTGGCTATACACTATCTTTTGCAGAATTATTGAAGGTAACGAAGCAAACCTTGACTGACGAAGAAATTAAAGAGCTGTTTGGTGGTTTACCTCGCTTGATTTCACTTGAAGATATTTTGGCAAGTTGGCAACCTTTCCGTCAGACAAGTTATTACAAAGACCAAGTCAAACGCATGACAGGTGAGAGAATTTATAAAACGAAGTATCCAGAATTCTACCGTTATCAGTATGTGACTCCAGAAGAAAGTATCGTTGCAGGTTTAAAGAAAATGAGCGCAGATAAAAAATGACAATTTAAGCTTGACTTAGAGTTACTCTAGTTTGTTATACTGACAGTGTAAAGCAGAAAGGAGCTAATAAAAATGGAAAAAACAACCGAAAAAGTTATTGTGATTACTGGAGCTTCATCTGGAATTGGTGCAGCTGCGGCTAAAGTTTTGGCTAAGAGTGGACACAAGTTAATTCTTGTAGCGCGTCGTGAAAATAAACTTCAAGAATTGGTGACAAGTATTGAAGCCGAAGGTGGCGAAGCAAAATACATTTTGGCAGATGTTTCCCAATTGGATAAAAATCAAGAAATAGCGAAATTCGCTTTAGATTCTTATGGACGTATTGATGTTTGGATTAATAATGCAGGGTTGATGCCGTTGTCGGAATTCTCAAAAGGTTTGGTAGAAGAGTGGAATCAAATGATTGACGTCAACCTCAAAGGAACACTTTATGGCATTGACGCTGCTTTACCGATTATGCGTCAACAAAAATCAGGGCATTTTATCAATGTTGCCTCGCTTTCGGCACATCAATCAGGAGCAACAACTGGTGTTTACGCAGCGACTAAATTTGGGGTTTGGGCGGCAAGTGAGGCGCTTCGCCAAGAAGAAGCTGCTGCTAAATCAAATGTTAGAGTTACTGTTATTTCACCTGGGGCTGTGGACACAGAATTACCTCAACATGCTAGTGACCAAGCCGTCAAAGAAAATCTTGCTGGTTTCTACTCAGCACTTGCTATCCCAGCAGAAGAAGTTGCACGTTGTATTCAATTTGCGATAGACACACCTGCTAATACGTCAATTAATGAAATTATCATCAGACCAACTGCACAAGTTTTGTAAGTTATCGTCTAAGGTTGGCAACTAATCGCGCGTAGAAAAGGAGATTGTCATGGAATATACTAATTTAGTAAATACTGGATTACGTATCAGTCGATTGTATTTAGGAACAATGAGTTTTGAAACACGGACAAACAAAGATGGTATTTTCCCACCAGTTGGTGCAGGACCTGATAGTTATTCTTGGTAAAAAGTTTAAGGTGAGGTGATACATGAAAAGCATAAAAGAAATTTCAGAAGAACTTGGCATGTCAGCTTATACCATTCGTTTTTATGAAAAGGAAGGCTTGGTTAGTATTCCACGTAATAAAAATGGTATTCGCGATTTTGATGAGGCTAGTATTGATACCCTAAAGGCAATTAATCATTATCGTAGAGTTGGAATGTCTCTTGATGATATTCGTACGGTTATGGCTAGTTTTAATGACCATGTGTTATCAACGAAGCTATTAGAAAAAACGAAGAAAGAATTAGATTTACAAATTTTAGAGCTTCAAGAAACACAGCACTATTTGAATGAAAAAATTGAAATTCATGGAAAATTAGCTGAATTGCAAAAGCAAGGTTATAATGAACAAGAAAGACTGGAAGCTTATTACAAGATGCGCCGAGGTCAACAATAACCAAGACTGTTATCGGTAATTGTGATTAATGCCAAGCTCAGCATAAATCAAGTGATTGTCTTGTCAAATGGCTAAAAATTTGCTAGAATGGGTTATAAATTGAATAGTGTCTTATGAGATTAGTAACCTTATGGCAGTTTTACAGGGAATGGAAGCCGTGACTGGAAGCTTCCTAGATGAAAGTTTGGCGAATTCACTCATGTTAAAGACGATAAATTAAGGTCTGCTAGTCAGATAAAAAACGGATGGTACCGCGTGTCAACGCTCCGCTATTGGAGTGTGGCACGCTTTTTTCGTTTAAAAACATTAGGGTCTTACCCAAGGAAGGAATTTTAATGGATTTACAAGCGCAGTTAGAGGAATTAAAATCATCTACGCAAGCTAAATTGGCTGAAATGCGTGGAAACAATGCAAAAGAACTTCAAGAATTACGTGTGCAAGTTCTTGGTAAAAAAGGATCATTGACAGAACTATTGAAAGGTTTGAAAGACCTTTCTAAAGAAATGCGTCCAGTTGTCGGAAAACAAGTCAATGAAGTCCGTGATGTTTTGACAAAAGCTTTCGAAGAACAAGCTAAAATTGTTGAAGCTGCTAAAATCCAAGCACAACTAGAATCAGAAAGTTTGGATGTGACACTTCCAGGACGTCAAGTTAACCTTGGTAACCGTCATGTCTTGACGCAAACAAGTGAAGAAATCGAAGATATTTTCCTTGGTATGGGATTCCAAGTTGTTGATGGTTATGAAGTGGAATCTGACTATTATAACTTTGAACGTATGAATTTGCCAAAAGACCACCCAGCGCGTGACATGCAAGATACGTTCTACATTACTGAAGAAATCTTGCTTCGTACGCACACAAGTCCTGTGCAAGCACGTACACTTGATAAACACGACTTTTCTAAAGGTCCTTTGAAAATGATTTCACCAGGGCGTGTTTTCCGTCGTGACACAGATGATGCGACTCACAGCCACCAATTCCACCAAATCGAAGGTCTTGTTGTTGGGGAAAACATTTCTATGGGTGACCTAAAAGGAACGCTTGAAATGATTATCAAGAAAATGTTTGGTGAAGACCGTAAAATTCGTCTTCGTCCATCATACTTCCCATTTACTGAACCATCAGTAGAAGTTGACGTCTCATGCTTCAAATGTGGTGGTAAAGGATGTAACGTATGTAAGAAAACTGGTTGGATTGAAATCCTTGGTGCTGGTATGGTACACCCTCGCGTTTTGGAAATGTCTGGTGTTGATTCTGAAAAATATTCTGGCTTTGCTTTTGGTCTTGGTCAAGAACGTATCGCAATGCTTCGCTATGGTATCAATGATATCCGTGGTTTCTACCAAGGCGATGTCCGTTTCTCAGAACAATTTAAATAAAACGAGATAACAGAAAAACGATTGGAGGAAAAGATATGTCAGAAATAAAAGTTGAGAAAGTGACATTGGATAAATTAAGTATCTTGCAAGAACTTAGTATTCAGACTTTTCGTGAAACCTTTGCTTTTGATAATACCGAAGAAGAACTTCAACAGTTTTTCGATGATAGTTACACTTTAGAACAACTCGAAAAAGAGGTGACTGACCCAGAATCTGATGTTCGTTTTGTCTTGGTTGATGGGCGTGAGGTTGGCTTTATGAAAGTCAATTGGGGTGCTGCACAGACCGAACACGAACTAGAAAATGCCTTTGAAATTCAACGCATTTACATTCTTAACGAGTGTCAAGGATTAGGCTTAGGTAAGAAATTATTTGAGTTAGCGCTTGATATGGCAAAAGAAGGTGGCTTTGATTGGGCTTGGTTAGGTGTCTGGGAACATAATGTTAAGGCACAAGGGTTCTATCGAAAATATGGTTTTGAAAAATTTTCAGAACACTCTTTTAAAGTTGGCGATAAAGTAGATACAGATTGGCTTTTGAGAAAAGCCTTGAAAGAATAACAGTAGAAAGGGATAAAGAAGCTTGCCTGTCAAACGTATTTTGACTGCGAAAAGCTTTTAACACATTATTATGTTAGTAAGTTATAAATGGTTAAAAGAGCTTGTTGATGTTGATGTAACAACACATGAGCTCTCTGAAAAAATGTCAACAACAGGGATTGAAGTCGAAGGTGTTTCAACACCATCTGAAGGCTTGACAAAACTAGTTGTTGGTCACGTTGTATCTTGTGAAGATGTTCCAGAAACACATTTGCACCTTTGCCAAGTGGATACTGGTGATGAAGAGTTGCGTCAAATTGTCTGCGGTGCTCCAAATGTGACTGCTGGTATCAACGTCATCGTGGCTGTTCCAGGTGCACGTATTGCTGATAACTACAAAATCAAAAAAGGTAAAATCCGTGGCATGGAATCACTTGGGATGATTTGCTCACTCCAAGAACTTGGTTTGCCAGATTCTATCATTCCAAAAGAATTCTCAGACGGTATTCAAATTTTGCCAGAGGATGCTAAACCAGGTGATAGCATTTTCCCATATCTTGATTTAGACGATGAAATCGTTGAATTGTCAATCACGCCAAACCGTGCAGATGCTCTTTCTATGCGCGGTGTTGCTCACGAAGTGGCTGCCATTTACGGTAAAGAAGTTCATTTCCCAGAAAAAGAACTTAAAGAAGTTTCTAAAGCAGCAAAAGATGTTATCAACGTTGCTATTGAATCTGATAAAGTCTTGACTTACAAAGCGCGCGTGGTTGAAAATGTGACTGTTAAACCAAGTCCACAATGGTTGCAAAACCTTTTGATGAACGCTGGTATCCGTCCAATCAATAACGTTGTTGATGTGACAAACTATGTCTTGTTGTACTTTGGTCAACCAATGCATGCCTTTGATTTGAACAAATTTGAAGATAACAAAATCGTTGCCCGCAATGCGCGTGCTGGTGAGAAATTGGTTACTCTTGACGGCGAAGAACGTGAATTGATTGCTGAAGACCTTGTTATCACAGTTGCTGACAAACCAGTTGCACTTGCAGGTGTTATGGGTGGTCAGGCTACTGAAATTGATGACAATTCTAAAAACGTTGTGCTTGAAGCAGCAGTCTTTGACGGAACATCAATTCGTAAAACAAGCAGTCGTTTGAACCTCCGTTCTGAAAGTTCATCACGTTTTGAAAAAGGTATCAACTATGCAACTGTTGCTGAAGCTCTTGATTTTGCAGCGGCAATGCTTACAGAATTAGCTGACGGTGATGTTCTTGCTGGTCGTGTTGAAGCTGGTTCAGTTCCAACTGAAGATGTTGAAGTATCAACAACACTTGATTATGTTAACGTTCGTTTGGGAACAGAATTGACTTACGCTGACATTGAAGATGTCTTTGCCAAACTTGGCTTTGGTTTGTCAGGAAATGCAGATAAATTTACAGTTTCTGTGCCACGTCGTCGTTGGGATATTGCTATCCAAGCTGATTTGGTTGAAGAAATCGCACGTATTTATGGTTATGATAACCTCCCAACTACACTTCCAGAAGCTGCAGGTACAGCAGGTGAATTGACAGCAACACAAAAATTACGTCGTAAAATGCGTTCAATCGCTGAAGGTGCTGGTTTGACTGAAATTGTGTCATACGCTTTGACAACACCTGAAAAAGCAACTGAATTTACATTGCAACCAAGCAACTTGACAGAATTGATGTGGCCAATGTCAGTAGAACGCTCAGTTCTTCGCCAAAATGTTGTTTCTGGTATGCTTGATACTGTGGCTTACAACGTTGCTCGTAAAAATAACAACTTGGCAATCTACGAAATCGGTAAAGTCTTTGAACAAAAAGGTAACCCAAAAGAAGAATTGCCAAACGAAGTCAGCACATTTGCCTTTGCGATTTCTGGATTGGTTGCTGAAAAAGATTTCCAAACAAAAGCAACGCCAGTTGATTTCTTCTATGCGAAAGGTATCGTTGAAGCTATCTTTGCCAAACTTGATTTGACAGTTGATTATGTAGCTGAAAAAGGTCTTGCTAGCATGCACCCAGGTCGTACAGCCAGTATTTACTTGGACGGTCAATTAGTTGGTTTTGTTGGACAAGTTCACCCACAAACTGCTAAAAACTATAACGTTCCAGAAACTTACGTGGCTGAATTGAATTTGGATATCATTGAAGCAGCGCTTCACGCTGACAAAGCGTTTGTTGAAATCACTAAATTCCCTGCTGTTTCTCGTGACATTGCTTTGCTATTACCAGCAGCAACAACCCATAAAGAAATCCTAGCAGCGATTGAATCAGCTAAAGCGAAACGTTTGACTGACATCAAACTCTTTGACGTTTATGCTGGAGCAAATATCGCTGAAGGCATGAAATCAATGGCTTACAGCCTCACATTCCAAAATCCAAATGACAACTTAACTGATGAAGAAGTTGCTAAATACATGGATAAAATCACTAAAGTCCTTGTTGACCAACTCGGCGCAGAAGTTCGTTAATTTCCAAACTCATTAGGCTATTTTGGGTAATATAGATGATTCCCACCATTACGAAAGTAGTGGTGGGATTTTTGATGATTGTTGAGAGCTTATAAACACTTTGAAATCTGGTATAATAGGAGTAACGATTTGCTTAATGAAGGTATGTTATGAAATTACTATACACAGATATTCAGTATGATATGACTGAGATTTTAGTTGGAGAGGCAGTAGCGCAGGCAGATGCTGGTAAGCGTGTTTTTTACATTGCTCCCAACTCTTTATCTTTTGAAAAAGAAAGAGCAGTTTTGGAGTTGTTACCAGAAGAAGCTTCTTTTGCGATTACGGTAACACGTTTTGCTCAAATGGCTCGTTATTTTGTGTTAAATGAAGCGCAGGTCAAGGAAAGCATTGATGACAATGGCTTGGCTATGATTTTTTACCGTGCTTTGTCACATTTTTCAGATACAGATTTGAAAGTTTTTGGGCGTTTGAAGCAGGATACGAATTTTATCAAGCAGTTGGTTGATTTGTACAAAGAATTAAAAACGGCTAACATGACTGTGCTTGATTTGACAGAATTGCATTCAGCGGAGAAGCAGGAAGATTTGGTGAAAATCTTTTTAGCGGTTAATGATATTTTGCTTGCCAATCAGTATGATAATCAGAGCAAGATTGCTTATTTTGCAAAGCAGGTTGAGGCAGGACATTTGGATGCTACGCTTGAAAATGTGAGCCTTGTCATTGACGGTTTTACACGCTTTTCAGCAGAAGAAGAGTATCTAGTAAGCTTGCTTGAAGAAAAATGTGCGCAAGTGATTATCGGAACTTACAGTAGTCAAAAGGCGTATAGAGCGGCATTTTCGACGGGAAATGTTTACCAAGCAAGTTTAGATTTCTTGCGTGGTTTAGCAGCTAAATTCCATGTGCAACCGCAGTATGTTGAAAGTTCTCAGAAATCTCACGAGGCTTTTTCAAAATTATCAAAATTATTCGAAGCAAAGCACGACTTTACGAGTTCAGATGTGACGCTGACGGCTGATGATAAAAAACATTACGCTATTTGGGATGTCATTAATCAGAAAGAAGAGGTCGAGCATGTGGCGAAAGCTATTCGGCATAAGCTTTATCAAGGGTATCGTTACAAGGATATTTTAGTGCTCTTAGGTGATGTGGACAGCTATCGTTTGCAAATTGGCAAGATTTTTGACAAATATGACATTCCTTATTATTTCGGAAAAGCGGAGTCAATGAGTGACCACCCTTTGGTGCATTTTATTGATTCGTTGGAGCGTGTGAAGCGTTATCGTTTTCGTACCGAAGATGTCGTTAATCTGTTAAAAACAGGGCTTTATGGAAATTTCAAGCAAGAAGATTTAGACCTTTTTGAGCAATATTTGATTTATGCTGATATTAAGGGACAAAGCAAATTTGCTAAGGAATTTACGATTGTTTATAAAGGAAAAAAACATTTAGCCTTTGTTAATCGCATGCGCGAGCAAATCATGACGCCTTTACTTGCTTTATTTAAGGCGCAAAAGCAACGTGGCTCTAGTTTGCTTGAGAAATTAATGACATTTTTACACGCCATTCATTTGCCTGATAATCTAGAAGGCATGGTAGCGACTTTTTCAGAAAATGAACAAGAAAAGCATGAGCAAGTTTGGCGGACATTTACAGGTATTTTAACGCAATTTCAAACGATTTTTGGGCAAGAAAAGTTATCGTTGGATGACTGTTTGTCCTTGATTCGCAGCGGAATGTTAGCTGCGCAGTACCGTGTGGTGCCTGCAACGGTTGATGTTGTTTCGGTCAAATCTTATGATTTGGTGGAACCGCACACCAATAAATTTGTCTTTGCTTTGGGCATGACGCAGGCACATTTTCCAAAAATTGCGCAAAATAGTAGTCTGATTTCAGATGAAGAACGTGCCCAAATCAACGAATCAACTGATGATAATCAACGTTTTGATATTGTTAGTCGCGAAAATATCAAGAAAAATCATTTTGCTGCCCTATCGTTGTTTAACGCGGCGACAGAAGAATTGGTGCTTAGTCTGCCACAAATTGCCAACGAAGCCGAAGATACGGAATCTTCTTACTTAACCGAATTAGCTAGCTTTGGTGTGCCAGTTCTTGCTAAAGGTCGTAATCGTTTGTCAACGGATGCTGAGGACATTGGCAATTATAAGGCCTTATTGTCGCGCGTGATTGAAGTCAATCGTTTGGCGATTGAAGAAGAGCGTGAACTTAGCAAGGAAGAGCAAACTTTCTGGTCGGTTGCTGTTCGTTATCTTCGAAAAAAATTGGCAGCAGAAGGTATTGAATTGCCGCTGATTAAGGATAATATGCAAACTAAGACGGTCTCTGCCGACGTGATTGAGGCACGTTTTCCAAGTGATGAGCCGATTTCGTTATCATCATCTGCAGTCACTACCTTCTACAATAATCAGTATAAATATTTCTTGCAATATGTTCTTGGCTTGCAAGAGGTTGAGACGATTCACCCAGATGCCAGAAATCATGGTACCTACCTGCACCGTGTTTTTGAATTGGTCATGAAAGATGATTCAAACCATTCTTTTGATAGCAAACTTGATAAAGCTATTCAAACAACGAATTTGGAAGACGATTTCAAATTTGTTTACGAAGAAGATGAAGAAAGTCGTTATTCTTTGACTGTCTTGGAAGATATTGCTAGAAGTACGGCAACGATTTTACGTGATGATGCTCAGATTCAAGTTGAAAGTGAAGAAGAAACGTTTGAATTAATGATTGCAAATAGTGTTCGTATCAGAGGAATTATTGACCGTGTTGACCGCTTATCAGACGGCAGTCTTGGCATTGTGGATTACAAATCAAGTCGCAATACTTTTGATATTCAGAAATTCTACAATGGTTTAAGTCCGCAATTGGTGACTTATGTGCAAGCTTTGCGTGATAAAAAAGGCTTGAGCGAGTCGGAGCATATTTTTGGTGCTATGTATTTGCATATGCAAGAGCCAAAAGTTGATTTGTCATCGGTGGCTACAACAGAGAAAATTTTAGAAAATTTGGCTAAAGAGTTGACTTATCGTGGTCTATTCTTGGAAGATGAAAAAGCGTATTTAGCCAATGGTCGCTATCATCTGAATGATTCGCTTTACAGTCAAGAAGAACTTGAGATTTTGCTAGCTTATAATCAAAACTTATATCTGAAAGCAGCAGAGCAGATTAAGAAGGGGCATTTCTTGATTAATCCTTATAGTGAGGACGGCAAGTCAGTTCAAGGAGACCAATTGAAGGCAATCACACGATTTGAGGCTGACCGCCATATGCCTTATGCTCGCAAATGGTATAAATTACCAAGAAAAGATAGACGTCAAGGCTTTTTGAGCCTAATGCAAGAAGAGGAGGAAACAGATGATCTTTAAACCATTTCTAACGTCAGAAGACATTTCTTCTCTACAAATCCAAGAAGCGCAGTCATCCAAAAAACAAAAACGTACGCCAGAACAAATCGAAGCTATTTATAGTTATGGCAATAATATTTTGGTGTCTGCATCGGCTGGTTCTGGGAAAACCTTTGTCATGGTTGAACGCATTATTGATAAAATTTTGCGTGGTGTGACGATTGACCAGCTATTCATTTCAACCTTCACGGTCAAGGCTGCTGGGGAATTAAAAGAGCGTATTGAGAAGAAAATTAGCCAAGCTCTGCAAGAAACGACTGACAATGATTTGAAAAATTATCTCAATGAGCAGTTGCTGGGCTTACAGACAGCTGATATTGGAACCATGGATGCTTTTACGCAGAAATTGGTCAATCAATACGGCTACACGCTGGGAATTTCACCAACTTTTCGTATTATGACGGATAAGAGTGAGCAAGATATTTTGAAAAATGAAGTCTTTTTTGACCTTTTTTCTGATTACATGACAGGAAATGATGCTGAGCTTTTTCGTCAATTAGTGCGGAATTTTTCTGGCAATCGTAAGGATAGCACCGCTTTTAGGGGCATTGTCTATAAAATCTATGACTTTAGTCAAGCGACGGATAATCCACAGAAGTGGTTGGCAGAAGTATTTTTAAAAGGTGCTCAAACTTATACCGATTTTTCAGCAATTCCTGACCAAGAAGTCACGGATTTTCTGACTTGCTTGCATGATACGGCTGACCAGTTGCAAGATGTGACTGATTTAGAAGACTACAAGCAAAAAACAGCCAAAGGAACACCCACAGCCAATTATAAAAAGCATTTGAATATCATTGAGCAATTGCGTGAATGGGCACAGCATTTTGAAACTCTTTATGGTCGTGACGGTCTTGGACGTTTGGCGACAGATGTGGCGAAATTGCTTCCAGCTGGTCCTGCTGTGACAGTTGCAGGAACGAAATATCCCGTCTTTAAACCCTTACAGGGGCGTTTGACTGGTTTGAAACATTTGGAAACCATTTTTAAATACCAGCCAGAAAGCCTTCCGTTGCTAGAGCTATTGCAGGCATTTATGCAAGATTTTTCAGAGCAATATTTGCAAGCGAAAATCCAAGAAAATGCTTTTGAATTTTCGGATATTGCCCATTTTGCCATTCAGATTTTGGAAGAAAACGCTGATATTCGTGAGCTTTATCAGAATAAGTATCACGAAGTCATGGTCGATGAGTACCAAGATAATAACCACACGCAAGAACGCATGTTGGAGTTGTTGTCGAATGGTCATAATCGGTTTATGGTAGGGGATATCAAGCAATCCATTTACCGCTTCCGTCAAGCTGACCCACAGATTTTTAACCAAAAATTTAAAGATTTTCAAGAACATCCTGACCGTGGGAAATTAATTGTGTTAAAAGAGAATTTCCGTAGTCAGTCAGAAGTTTTAGATGCGACAAACAGTATTTTTACGCATTTAATGGACGAGGCTGTTGGTGAGATTTTGTACGATGACACACATCAATTGGTCGCTGGAAGCCCTGCTCAAAAGGAAAGTCACCCAGAAAATAAAACGCAAGTGCTTATCTACGACATTGATAACAATAGTGACTTGCCAAGTGATGCCGAAGAAGGACAAATCAACCCTAACGAAGTCAAGTTAGTGGCTAAAGAAATCATTCATTTGCACAATGAGGAACACGTTGCTTTCGAGGATATTACCTTGTTGGTCTCATCACGCACGCGTAATGACGGTATTTTACAAACCTTTGAACACTATGGTATTCCTTTGGTGACTGACGGTGGTGAGCAAAATTACCTTAAATCAGTCGAAGTCATGGTTATGCTTGACACGCTTCGCGCCCTTGATAATCCGCTCAATGACTATGCCTTAGTGGCACTCATGCGTTCACCGATGTTTTCATTCAATGAAGATGAGCTGGCACGCCTTGCGCTACAAATAACAGAAGATGACCATAGAGCTAATTTGTATCAAAAATTAGAGCATGCTTTAGCTGGCAAAGGAAGTCATAATGAATTGATAACAATTGCTTTACATGATAAATTGGCTGATTTTATGGCTTGTTTTGCTGCTTGGCGTGAATTTGCCAAATGGCATGCGCTTTATGACTTGATTTGGAAAATTTACAACGACAGATTTTACTATGATTACGTGGGCAATTTACCACGTGCTGAGCAACGTCAAGCGAATTTATATGCTTTAGCTCTTCGTGCCAATAATTTTGAACGAACTGGTTTTAAAGGACTCTCACGATTTATTCGCATGATTGATAAGGTGTTAGAAAGTGAGAATGACCTTGCGGACGTTGAGGTGGCTCTGCCTAAAAATGCGGTGAACTTGATGACTATTCATAAAAGTAAAGGTCTCGAGTTCAAGTATGTTTTCATTTTGAATATTGACAAGAAATTTAGTATTCAGGATTTGATGTCACCCTTGATTTTATCACGTCAAAATGGTGCAGGTATCAAGTATCTAGCTGATATGAAAGAAGAGTTGGAAACGGACGTTTTCCCAACAGTCAAGGTTAGCATGGATACCTTGCCTTACCAGCTCAATAAGCGTGAATTGCGCTTAGCTACGCTTTCAGAACAAATGCGATTGTTTTACGTTGCCATGACCCGCGCAGAAAAGAAATTGTATTTGGTCGGAAAAGCAAGCTCCGAAAAGTTAGTGGATAAATATAGCGGTAAATCAGAAAACAATCATTTGCCAGTGGCAGAACGTGAGAATTTCATGACCTTTCAAGATTGGGTGTTAGCCATTTATGAGGCTTATAGCAAGGAGAACTTGCCTTTTGCCGTTGATTTTGTCACGGATGAAGATTTGACAGATGATAAGATTGGTAAAATTGAAGCCACTTCTGTGATAACGCCAGATGATTTGACAGATAACCGCCAGTCTGAAAATATCACGGAAGCCTTGGATAGATTGGAAGCTGTCGAAAAGTTAAATGCGAAGTACCATGCAGCCATCAATTTGCCAAGTTTGAGAACGCCAAGTCAGGTCAAAAAACTCTATGAGCCAGTCATGGATACTGACGGTGTTGACGTGATGACAAAAGCCTATCAAGCACAACCAACATTTGAATTGCCAGATTTTTCGAAGAAAACAAAAATCGAAGCGACAGCCATTGGTTCGGCAATGCATGAACTCATGCAACGTATTCCTCTATCAAAACAGGTGACGATAGCCGATATTACCGCGGCTTTAGCCCAAGTTTCGGCAGAAGATGAGGTGAAAGCACGTATTCGTTTGGAAAATGTCCTAGCCTTTTTTGAAAATTCAGAGCTCGGTCAGTTGATTCAGCAACATACGGACAAGGTTTATCGCGAAGCACCTTTTGCCATGTTAAAAGAGGACCCTGACAGTAAGGAAAAATTCGTTGTCCGTGGGATTGTCGATGGTTACCTTGTCTTAGATGACCGCATCGTACTCTTTGATTACAAGACTGATAAATACAAAAATAGCGTGGAAATCAAGGAACGCTATCAAGGACAAATGGCTTTATATGCAGAAGCTCTCAGCAAGTCTTATGATAGAAAAGACGTTGATAAATACCTCGTCTTGCTTGGTGGCGAACAGCTAGAAGTTGTTAAACTATAAAACATCATATTGTTTTATCACTTGAATAAAAATAACCCTCTGAGATGTCCTTGTCTCAGAGGGTTATTAGTTGTAAACAAAATTATTTTTGAATTCAGAGAATATTATTTCCAGAATTTAGCAGCAATTTCTTGCCCTTGTTTGATTTTAGCCCATTGTTGTGGAATAGCGAGTTCATTTCCAGAGTCACATGAGGCAAAACCACATTGGTGAGAAAGGAAAAGACGTTCTTTAGGGATGATGTTGCTTGCTTCTTCTAAAAGTTTTAGAGCGCGTTCTTCATCATCAAGGTCAGTTGTTTTACTTGAAAGTAGCCCAAGAACTACTTCAGCATCTCTATCTTTCAAACTTTCAAGAGCTTTAAGGTCACCAGAGACTTCGCTGTCCCATTCAAGGAAGAAGCGGTCGTAGTGTTGATCTTTCAAGAATTTTATGGCGATAGCTTCATAAGTGCCACCAGCAGCAGAACGACTTTCGTAATTTCCACGGCAGTTATGTGTCCAAACTTTTAGCCCAAGTTCATGTCCATAGTCAGCAACTTCGTTGTTAATAGCGATGAATTCATCTGCCAAGTCTGCTAAACCACCATTTCCTTCCGCAAAAAAACTAGCAGGATTAGATTCGTCAAAAAGTTCCCAGAGACAATCGTCAAATTGGATGATTTCTCCACCAGCTTCTTTGTATTCTGTTAAAAATTCCTTGTAAGCGTTGATAAGACCAGCTTTTAGTTCTTCATTTGTCTTGTAAACTTGATTTTCCCCAGCCAATCCGTCAAAAATCGCCAATTCAGTGTAAGCATGCGCAGGTCCCCAAATGGTTAATTTGGTAGCTGTATCGCCAGCTTCTTGTTTAACGAGTTTAAAAATATCAAGAAAATGATGATTTTTACCAGAAAGTGGTTCAGTGATACGAATGCCAATGTCTTTGCGTGTTTCAAATTGACCACCGTCATGGTCTTGGAAAGTGTAACCATGGTCAGCAATATAGCGTTCGATACCTTTTAGTCCCCAGACAAAATCAAGGTGCCACATTGATTTTGAATATTCACCGTCAGTGATAATATCAATACCGTTTGCCTTTTCTTCAGCAATTATTTTTTTGATGTCAGCCGTTTCGGTTTCTTGATAGCCGTCAAAAGCATCATAGAAAGGGTAAATAATATCATCACGATGTTCAATCGCTGTTTTATATTCACGTAAGTCTGCTGGTCGCAAAAGCGAACCAACGAGTTGAAATTTTGAATTAGCCATTTCAAATACCTCTTTATCTTTCTGTGTTCATTGTATAAAAGCTTTGCCATTTTGAAAAATAGTTATTTTTATGGGGTTATATATAGTTACAAACTATAACGAAAAAAGTATGTATTTGTCTGAAAATTTGGTAAAATAGGAAAAACTGACAAAAATTTTTGGTGGGGATTAAAGAACATCTAACATAAATACAGCGAGGTAAAACCAATGCGTGACAATCACTTACACACACATTTTTCTTATGATTCGGATGCTCGATTCGAGGATTACTTAGAGCATTATGACGGCGATATTGTGACAACAGAGCACTACGATTTATCAAATCCTTATACGAAACAAGATGACATTCCTGATTATGACGCTTATTCTAAGGAAATAGCTGAGCTGAATGCCAAATATGGTAATCGCATCAAGCGTGGCATTGAAATTGGTTATTATGAGCCACGCGAGGCAGATATTACAGCTTTCTTGGCAAATAAAGATTATGATTTGAAACTATTGTCAGTTCACCACAATGGTATTAATGATTATCTAGATGATGAAGTGGCTGACATGGATAAAAATGCCATTATTCAAGAATATCTCGACAAATTGGAACATGCTATTGGTCGTGTAGAGGCAGACGTTTTAGCTCATTTTGATTATGGTTTTCGACTTTTTGAGGTTTCTGTGGCAGAATTACAAGTCTATGAAGAACAGCTCCGCCGCATTTTCCAAAAAATGATTGATTTTGATTTGGCATTTGAGTTAAATAGTAAATCAATGTACCTCTATCATCACGAGGACCTTTATCGCTATGCCTTAGGCTTGGTAAGAGAATTAGGCGGACATAAGTATTCCATTGGTTCAGACGGGCACAAGTTGGAGCATTTCCGCTTAGCTTTTGACAAAATCCAAGCATTGCTAGACGAATGTGATATCAAAGAATGGGAGATTTTGTAAAGAATACAAAAAAACGCTATGAGCAATCTATAACTCATAGCTTTTTTTATACTTTTTTCAGCAATTAGTGAGAAACACGTTTGCGGGCTGCTTTTTTACGGTTTTCTTGAATGAAAGCAGCTTTTTCTTCTTCAGGATCAATAATATTTTTCTTAATCGCAAAAACAGCGCCAGCAACAGTAGCGGCAGTAGCTACAACTCCAGTAGCAAGTCCTTTAGCAAATGCAAATTTTTTAGCCATAATAATTCTCCTCCTTACTGATAAGAACAGCGGGCAAAATCAATAATACCCATTATTAGCAACGGAACGCAAGCTTCTTGTCCAGTCGCCTTTATGTTATAATAATGGTAACGAAAAATGACTTAAAATTCAAGTGAAAACGTTATTTTTATTAAAAAATAGGGCTTAGGACGGATATAAAGACGAGATGTCAGAAAAAATAAAATTAATTGCAGTAGTTGGTCCGACGGCAGTTGGAAAAACAGCTTTGGGAATTGAGTTGGCACAACAATTTAATGGTGAAATCATCAGCGGCGATAGCCAACAAGTTTACCGCCATTTGGACATTGGAACGGCTAAGGCAACTCCTGAAGAACAGGCGGCAGCTCCGCATCATTTAATCGATGTGCGTGATGTTGATGCCAATTATTCTGTTTACGATTTTGTGGTGGAAGCCAGTCAAGCGATTACGGAGATTGCCAGTCGTGGCAAAGTGCCCATTATCGTTGGTGGCACAGGCTTGTATTTGCAGAGCTTGCTTGAAGGGTATCACCTAGGCGGCGAGGTTGACCAAGAAAAAGTCTTGGCTTATCGCAAAACCTTGGAACAATTGTCAGATGAGGTTTTATTTGGAAAAATAACAGAGCTGGGAAAAGAGATTTCAGAGATAAACCGTCGTCGTGCCATTCGTGCCTTGGAACTAGCCAAGTTTGGGCAAAATCTTGAAAACAAAGAAACGAATTACGAGGCGCTTCTCATTGGGTTAAATGATGACCGTCAGGTGCTTTATGACCGTATCAATCACCGTGTTGACCTGATGCTTGAAAAGGGCATTTTGGATGAAGCTAAATGGCTTTATGATAATCACCGTAATGCTCAAGCAGCGCGAGCGATTGGTTATAAAGAGCTTTTTCCATATTTTACAGGCGACGCTTCTTTGGAAGACTGTGTCGAAAAACTCAAGCAGAACACGCGCCGTTTCGCCAAGCGCCAATTGACGTGGTTCAGAAATCGCATGGCTGTCAATTTTTACAATGTTTCAGAAGTTGATTTTAAAGAAACTGTTATTCAAGACGTTAACGAATTTTTAAAGTAGTGTAACTCTATGTAAAGAGTTTCATTTGTCATAGAAATTATAATGAAATGTCAGAAGAGAGTAACAGGGTTTCTGCCACTTTTTGGAACTTTTTATGTTATAATGATAGTTACGGATTAAAGAGAAAGGGGTGAGCAGATGATTGAAACAAGCAAGCGTCAGGAGCGTGTTATTTTACTAGGTGTTGAGTTGCCAGAGACGGAAAATTTTGAAATGTCAATGGAAGAATTAGCTTCTCTAGCTAAGACGGCAGGGGCAGAAGTTGTCTCTTCTTATCGTCAAAAGCGTGAAAAATACGACAGTAAGTCTTTGATTGGTTCGGGCAAATTAGCCGAGATTAAAGCGATTGTGGAAGCTGATGAGATTGACACCGTTATTGTCAATGACCGCTTGACTCCTCGGCAAAATGTCAACTTGGAAGTTGAACTTGGTGTCAAGGTGATTGATCGTATGCAGTTAATTCTGGATATTTTTGCCATGCGGGCACGTAGTCATGAGGGGAAATTGCAAGTTCATCTCGCTCAGCTCAAATACATGTTGCCACGTCTTGTTGGACAAGGGGTTATGTTGAGCCGACAAGCTGGTGGTATCGGTAGCCGTGGTCCTGGTGAAAGTCAATTGGAACTTAATCGCCGCTCAATTCGTCATCAAATTTCAGATATTGAACGCCAACTAAAGGTTGTCGAAAAAAATCGTGAAACAGGTCGTGAAAAACGCACCGAATCACAAGTGTTTAAAATCGGTTTAATTGGTTACACCAATGCTGGTAAATCAACGATTATGAACGTTTTAACCAATGATAAACAGTATGAAGCCGATGAATTGTTTGCAACCTTGGATGCAACAACCAAACAAATTTATTTACAAAATCAATTTCAGGTGACGCTGACGGATACTGTTGGATTTATCCAAAATTTACCGACAGAGCTGGTTGCTGCGTTTAAGTCAACTTTGGAAGAAAGTCGTAACGTTGACCTTTTGTTGCACGTTATTGATGCCAGCGACCCAAATCATGCGGAGCATGAAAAAGTGGTTTTGAATTTGTTAAAAGAGCTGGACATGCTAGATATTCCGCGCTTAGCTGTTTATAACAAAATGGACGTTGCGGAGCATTTGGTGGCAACAGCTTTTCCAAATGTGCGTATTTCTGCGCGTGATAAGGACGCTCGCACACTCTTACGCCGTTTGATTATCAATGAAATTCGTGAGATTTTTGAGCCATTTAGCATTCGTGTTCACCAAAGTCAGGCTTACAAATTGTATGAGTTAAATAAAATTGCTTTGCTAGACCATTATGACTTTGCCCAAGAATACGAAACCATTACTGGCTACATCAATCCTAAAAATAAATGGAGACTAGAAGAATTTTATGACTGATTATATAAGCTTGGCTTTAAAATACGGTGGTTTTACATCACTCGATAAAGTTTATTTACAAAATACCTTGGAGCAGTTGACGGATGAGCAAAAACTCAGTTTTATCACACCGCCACCAAGTGTTATCAATGCTTATTTTGCGGAAATGTATCAAAAACAATCTCCAGAAGCCGCAACAGATTATTATTTTGAATTATCTAAAGAATTGCATTTGTTAAATGCTAACCCATCTTTTGATGAATACAAGCCCTTTATTCGCTTGAATTTATCAGGAAAATCATATGGTTTTACCTATGAAAATGACAAAGAAGTAGCGCGTGTTTTTTCTGAAAAGAATGAGGCGCTAGCTGCAGATGTTTTGTTTGAATTGGCGCAGGTTTTCCCACAATATAAGATTTACGTGGAAGAAGGACACATAAAAATGTCAAAAATGGATTTTGATGAAGAAGTCCTTGAGGACCTAACGCCACAAGAAAGTTTGCTCAGCCATGTTTCAAAATTAAAAGGAAATGTGGTTAAGCTACAAAGTTTTAATCGTGATGAATTAGTAGAATTACTAGCTCACTACAAAGGACAAGTTTATTATACCTTTGACCAACGTGAATTCACCACTTATGTAAAAGTACAGTAGAGGAAAGGAGATAAAAACTTCGGTTTTTATCATTATAGAATGGAATTACAATTTTTGGGAACAGGAGCGGGTCAGCCATCAAAGTCACGTAATGTGTCAAGTTTGGTTTTGAAGCTACTTGATGAAATCAATGAGGTCTGGATGTTTGACTGTGGCGAAGGCACACAGCGTCAGATTTTAGAAACAACAATCAAACCGCGTAAAGTTAAGCGCATTTTTATCACGCATTTGCATGGAGACCATATTTTTGGTTTGCCTGGATTTTTGGCTAGCCGAGCTTTTCAAGCTAACGAGGAACAAACAGACCTTGATGTTTACGGTCCTATTGGTATTCGTTCGTATATTTTAAATAGCTTGCGCTTGTCAGGAGCACGCTTGCCATATCGCATTCATTTCCATGAATTTGACGAGAATAGCCTTGGTAAGGTTATGGAAACTGATAAATTTGTGGTTTACGCGGAAAAACTTGATCATACGATTTTCTGTATTGGTTATCGTGTGATGCAAAAAGATTTAGAAGGAACGCTTGATGCTGAGGCTCTGAAGGCTGCTGGTGTCCCTTTCGGACCACTTTTTGGCAAAATCAAGAGTGGGCAAGATGTTATCTTAGAAGACGGAACAAAAATCATTGCTAAAGATTACATTTCAGCACCGAAAAAAGGAAAAATTATTACTATTTTAGGTGACACACGTAAGACAGATGCTAGTGTTCGTCTTGGTTTGGGAGCTGATATTTTAGTTCACGAATCAACTTACGGCAAAGGTGATGAAAAAATTGCGCGTAAACATGGTCATTCAACGAACATGCAAGCTGCGCAAATTGCCAAAGAGGCGTCAGCTAAAATGCTTTTGCTTAACCACATTAGTGCTCGTTTTCTAGGGCGTGAGTGCAAACAAGTCGAAAATGACGCCAAAACAGTCTTTGAAAACACGCACCTTGTTAAAGATTTGGAAGAGATTAGCTTATGAGAATTATAGCCATTACAGGAGCAACAGGTGGTATTGCTCAAGAAATCATCAAACGTATCCCCAAAGACGATTATGTGATTGCCTTGGGACGTGATTTAAAGAAATTAAAAACACATTATGGCAATCGTCCAAACACAGCTTGCTTTGCCCTTGATATGTCAAGCGATGTAGCGATTGCTGAAACGGTTGAAAAAATCTATGCTATCCATGGACGCATTGATATTTTTATCAATAATGCTGGGTATGGAGGTTTTAGTGATTTCGACACTTATACCACGGCGCAAATTCGTGACATGTTTGATGTTAATACCTTTGCAACAATGACGTTTTCACGTTTAGTAGGGCAAAAGATGAAAGAGGCAGGGGAAGGTCATATTATCAATATTGCTAGCATTGCAGGCTTGATTGCTTCTGCCAAATCTTCTGTTTATTCTGCAACAAAATTTGCTGTGATTGGTTTTTCAAATGCTTTGCGACTAGAATTAGCTGATAGCAATGTTTACGTGACGACTGTCAACCCTGGACCGATTGCAACGAAATTTTTTGATAAAGCAGACCCATCAGGAGACTATCTTAAAAGTGTTGGGCGGTTTGTTTTACAGCCAGAATACGTTGCGAAACGCACCGTTGCCATTTTTGGCAAGAATAAGCGTGAGCTAAATATGCCTTGGTCGCTTGCGGCAGCTCACAAAGCTTACACACTTTTCCCAAGAATCGCAGATTTTCTAGCTAGAAAAGTATTTAATTACAAATAAAACAAGCGTCGTTTCAACTCTACATAAGAAGTGAGAAGTGAATGATAACAAGTAAATACAATTGGAAAAATATTGAAAAAGAGCCAGATAATGGCTTTTTTGAGCTGACAAAAAAAGAAAAACTAACAGAGTTAGCTAGTCAGATTCTTTATAGCCGAGGTGTTGATACGGCAGAAAAATTGACTCAATTTTTATCAACGGATTTGTCACAATTGCATGACCCTTACCTTTTACATGACATGGATAAAGCGGTTGAGCGTATTCGCCAAGCCATTGAGAACTACGAGCAAATTTTGGTTTATGGTGACTATGATGCTGACGGAATGACTAGTGCCAGTATTATGAAAGAAGCCCTTGAAATGTTAGGCGCTGAAGCTCAAGTTTATCTGCCAAATCGTTTCACAGATGGTTATGGTCCTAATGAGTCGGTCTATAAATATTTCATTGAGCAGCAAAACGTTTCTTTGATTATCACGGTGGACAATGGCGTAGCAGGGCATGAAGCGATTGCCTACGCACAAAGTCAGGGGGTAGATGTCATTGTGACAGATCACCACGGTTTGCCAGCAGAGCTACCAGAAGCATTTGCGATTGTGCACCCAGAACACCCAGAAGCTGATTATCCGTTCAAATATCTGGCTGGCTGTGGCGTTGCTTTCAAAGTTGCTTGTGCTTTGCTAGAATCTATTCCGACAGAAATGCTTGATCTGGTGGCAATTGGAACAATTGCTGATATGGTGAGTTTGACTGATGAAAACCGTATTATGGTTAAAGTCGGACTTGAAATTCTGAAACAAACCGAACGCATTGGTCTGATTGAATTGATGAAAGTCTCAGACGTGGATATGGGAGATGTCAATGAAGAAACGGTTGGTTTCAAAATTGCTCCGCAGCTAAATGCACTTGGTCGCCTAGATGACCCAAATCCTGCTGTCGAATTATTGACTGGCTTTGATGACGAAGAAGCGCATAACATTGCCAAGATGATTAATGCTAAAAACGAAGAACGCAAGGAAATTGTTCAGGAAATATTCGATGAAGCCATGAGCATGGTTGATTTGGAAAAGCCAGTGCAAGTATTGGCTAAAGAAGGTTGGCACCCAGGCGTTTTAGGAATTGTCGCAGGGCGTATTTTAGAACAAATCGCGCAGCCAGTGATTGTTTTAAATATCGAAGATGAGCTTGCTAAAGGTTCAGCCAGAAGTATTGAGGCCATTAATATTTTCCATGCCCTTGATGAGCACCGTGGCTTATTTGAAGCCTTTGGTGGACACGCTGGCGCTGCTGGAATGACTTTGGTGACTGAAAATCTTGATAAATTATCACAAGTTTTGTGTGATTATATTGCTGAAAATGATATTGACTTATCACAGAAAAAAGAGCTTGTTATTGATGAGGTTCTGGAGCTATCAGAGATTGACCTTGATACCGTGCACAGTCTTGAAAAATTGGCACCATTTGGCATGGACAATCCAAAACCAGTCTTTGAAATTAAAGATTTTGTGGTGAAACAAGCACGCACCATGGGACAAAATGGCGCGCATTTAAAATTAAAAATTGCCCAAGGCACAACGGCAATTGACCTTGTTGCCTTTAATCAAGGACATCTGGCGCAGGAATTTCAACAAGCGCAAAATCTTTGCCTTGCAACGACCTTATCGATTAATAAGTGGAATGGGCAAACGACTGTTCAATTAATGTTGGAAGATGTGCGTGTTGAGGGTGTTCAGTTGATTGATATTCGCTCCAAAACGGCTAGCCTTCCAGAACGTGTTCCAGTATTGGCTGAAGATAGCACGGCAAATGAAGTTGTGGTGTTAGACGTTCCTGATAAAGCTGAAGAATTGAAATCACTCTTTGTCGGTCGTCATTTTGAAGCCGTTTATTTTAAAAATCATATTAAACGTGCTTATTATCTGACAGGCTATGGCACACGTGACCAATTTGCTAAGCTTTATAAAACTATTTATCAATTCCCAGAATTTGATGTTCGCTACAAGTTGAAAGATTTGAGTCAATACCTTAATATCCCTGATATTTTGCTCGTTAAAATGATTCAGATTTTTGATGAATTAGATTTTGTAACCATCACAGATGGTGTTATGGTCGTCAACAAAGATGCCCAGAAACGCAGTATTTCAGAAAGCCAAATCTACCAAGACCTCAAACAACAAGTTAAATTCCAAGAGCTAATGGCGCTCGGAACCCCACAAGAAATTTACGATTGGCTGACTGATGAAGATGACTAAAAATAACCTCCTTGGAATATTATAGTTCCAAGGAGATTTTTAATTTGTTGTTTCAAACTAAATTGAATATTAAGTTTTTTTAATAAAAATGTTAGTTTGGTATTTATTTTAAGCTTTGTTTAAGGTATAATAGAAAGCGTAACTATTTGGGAAAAGGAGATAAAAAATGGATTCAAAGAATACGAATCAAAATGAAAAGGGAACAAATAAGTTTTCTGAGGTTGTTGGGAAAGCAAAATCACAATGGAGTGGTTTAAGCAAAACGAAGAAAATCATCGCTGGAGTTGCTGGTGTTATTGTAATTGGTGGTGTAGGATTTGCTATTTATCAAGCTTCAACAGGGACTTCTGTTGCTAGTGCGATATCTGGAAGTCCACTAAAAATTACGGTTAATTCAGCCGATGTCATCATACCAGAAGATTCAGAAAAGGGCACTACCTACGTTGCTTATAATGTTACTTTTGAAAATAAAGGTAGCGACAAAATTCAGATTAACTCATCGGATGTGCAACTAGTAGATGAAGATGGTGAAACACTATCAAGTGAATATGTCTATGCATCAACAAACGATTTTAAGGTTATGGATCTTGCTGGAGCAAGTCTAGGTAAAGGGAAGAAACGAACTGGTTATCTTGTTTATAAAGTTGATCCAAAGAAAAGTAAAGATTATTCAATTGAAGCAGAGTGTGTAGTAACTGGAGACGATAGTTACGATAGAAAAGAAGCAGAACAATCACTTGCAAAAGTTACAGTTACCGATAACCGAGATGAAATTGAACAATTAGCGTCTGATTATATTAACCAAGTATTTTTGGCTTCTCAATCAACATCAATTGGGCAATCAACTTCGGTAGGAGTTAAGGCATCGGATACAGCTCAAGTAACAAACTTGGCAAGTAAATCCGATAAGAAAAAAGATAACGATTTCCAACTTGGAAATAGTATCGAGGCAGATAAAGAATTATTTGTGAAACGTTTCAAAGAAGAATTGGGTTCAGAATTTGATTACTTCACACCAAGTGATAGCGAAATGGAAACTTTTGTTAATCAATATATGGAAGCCAATGCCAAACGTGCACAAGTTAGTGTGTCTGTTGAAGAGCTGTATCCAACTTCTGCAAAAATAAAAGTTGAATCTAAATCAATTGATATTGCTAAAATTGATATGAATGATTTGGTTGACGGTTACCTTGAACAAGCAACTGGTAAAGATTTTTCTTCTGATGAAGCAGTGATGCAGGATGCAGAAAAATATGTCTTTGCTAGTGTTCCAAGTCATTTTGATTCAACAGAATTAGCCACAGAAACAGACGAAAACAGTATTTCGTTATCACTTAAAGATAAAAAATGGTCAGTGGATTCATCTGATAAAATTACTAACTATGGTTATTCTGGTTTGCAAAAATCAATGTCAGGACACTTCTTCTATTAAAAAAATAGTGATTCATTAAAAACAGTTACGATAGGCGCAAGCTTATGGTGGCTGTTTTTTTAGTTCCCTCGGTCTCAAGGCTGATTTTTAATGTGTTAGCCGTTTTATTTAGTTTTGTTTAAGTAAAACGCCGTATGCTACTTGCTATAATCTTTGAAAGCAATGAAAGGAAAGAGCGAAGCTCTCTTGGTAAAGTAATATGCCTAATCATTTTGATCGAGGTCCTGGTGGACCTGGTGGTTTTGGCGGACCTCGTGGTCCAGAATTTGGTGGTCCTCGTCCACCTCATCGCCCACCTTACGGTTATCGAAGAGGCGGATTTGGTCTTGGGAGTATTTTGTTAGCAGGTGCGGCAGCGGCTGCAGCAGGGGCTTTGATTGGTAAAGCTTCACAAAATCAAACGCAAAATACCACTAGAAAGACAAAAGACGTTACTAATGATGATGACGGTTTTGTTTGGTAAATGACTAAAAAAGTAAGAATATCATATCGTTAATTATGTCATCATACAAAAAAGATTCACCTAGACTCATAAAAGAGCTAGGTGAATTTTTTAGTTTCGATTTCTCAAACCGTCTTTTGGTGTGGTAAATGGGATACTGTCAGAAACTTGGGCGTTTGTGATACCCAATTCTGCCAAGGTTTCAAGAAATGGTTTGACATAGGTATCTTCTGGAAAGTTCTGTTTGACATCAATGGTGAATTTACCGCTGGCACAAATCATATTAATTGAAAGTCCGATTGTTCCTGCGCTATAAAGGTGGATACTATCAATATATTGCTCGTTTTCGTTGAGAATGAATTGCCCAATGTAGCTAATGGTGTAAGTGTTGAGGTGAATATTTTCCATGAAAGCTAATAGCTTTTGTTTCTCTTCAAATGACGGCGCTTCATCTAGTTTATTATAAAGTCCGATGATACCATTAGCCTCTTTTTTACAGAAATCAATGTCTTTTTGTTGATTGAGATAAGTCCGATAGTTGGTAGCAATTTTCTTAAATGTTTTGCTTGTATCGTTTTTAGTATATGGTAGAATCATTGATTTGACAGTATTTTTAAAGGTGTTTTCATAACCAAGTGCTGCACGCATATCGGTGGCAATGTTAGCATTGATTGGTTTGTCAAAATCTGGGAAAAGTTTGGCAATGGTTTGACTGATCGCATAGCTTAGTAAAATGACAGGTGTTGCGTTGTTAGCTTTTGCAACTGCCATGTAATCGCTTTGTGGAATGGTAATCTCAAAATGATAGTCGTTGATGTCATCATTTGGCTTGCTTTCAGGAATTTCATAGGCATCACGAGAGAAAGTTGGAAAGTCTTTGCTGTCATCATAATCGTAAAATTCCCAGAAAGCATCAGCGGTTTCATTTGGCAAAAGTGGCGTATCTTTGAGACGAATGCCTTCAGCTTGAGCATTAGAATGATAAAAACGTTGGCAGTAGTAGTAAATGACTGTTTCAATGAACGGCTTGATACCGCGACCGTCGCAAAGGGCATGGTGAAAAGCAAAATAAGCAGAATTTTTATGATAAGTGACTTCTACCAAATGTTCATTAGTACGCAGGCTGCCAAGTTTTCCGAGGCTTTTAGTGGGATGCGCAACCATGGCGACAGGATTTTGTACGATGTAAAAGTCACCGTCTAGCTCAATCAAACGTGTATTAATGTATGGAAAACGCATTAAGGCATAACGAATCGCTTCGGTCAAATCGCTACCAGAGACACGTTCTTTAAAACGAACCTCAAAAACTTCGCTATCCATGCCTTGGCTCATATACAGATAAGATTGTCCTGAACGTACCTTATCCAAGCTATCATCAGCGGTTGAGCCTGATTGGTTGATAAGATGCTCTTTACGCATACGTCCTAATTGATTGGCAGTTTGTTTTAATTGTTCAAACATATTGACACCTCCTATTTGGCATTATTATAAAACATTATGATAATGAAAAAAACGACAAGTTCTTGCTGAACTGTCGGTTTTTGAGAGTATAAATTTATCAATTAGTTTCTTGCTGATTAAGATTTTTATCTAAACTAAACAGTGTAATGATAGAAAAGAGTGCTAGTGGCGAATAAATAATAATGAGTGTTAACCACGGATTTACATCAACTGTTCCGGATGTAATTGTTGGCTGAAAATCGATTAAAGCGTGGATTAGGACGGGTAGCCAAAGTGAATTAGCAGTTATGCGGATAATAGCAAAAACTAAACCTATCACCGTTGCATAGAACACTTGTTGTAAAACAGCTTGGACTGGGCTATGTATGATATTGACCAAATGCAATAGCCCAAATATTGCTGAGGAGATTAGTGATGTTAATATTAATTTAAAACGATTATTTTGGAAAAGATTTAAAATGCCGGAGAAAAATAATCCTCGTACTAAAAATTCTTCAAATATTCCCGCCGATAATGCAACCAGCAGAGAAGGTAGAAAGAGTCCAAACCCGCCCGATAAGACCCCTTGAATATTATCTCCAATATTTAAAGCTACTACTAAAAAGGCAATAAAAAGTAAAATTAAGATTGTTAGCCAAATTTTAGACATTCTTGATAGTTTAATAGACTTGTTAAATAATTTTTCAGATTTGATAAAGTAATAACAAACACCAGCTAAAATAACGCTAAGCAAAAATCTTAGAGAAGCACCAACAACTGTAGCTTCTTTACTCATATCCTTTAGAAAATTAGAGCTTATGACAAACGCCATAAATACGACTGTTCCGGTTACTAATTGTAACAAGCCGTTACTTTTTTTTATTGAATCTATAATCAAATTTAGAATCCTCCATTTTTAGTATTATATTATTAATACAATAACTATAGCATATTGTTTTTAGGTAGTCAAATAATATGAATCTGGGATAAAATGATTGTTTTTTGATACAGATTCTAGTGACATGATATAATAATTTTATTTTCAATAAACTGTTGCAATCCATGATGATAATGTCAATTGTAATCACTAAATAATTGAATTTAGCACAGATTAGCACTATAATGAAGGTGTAAAAATATCGAATATCAAGACCTTGTTCGTGTTGTAATGGCTTGGTCTTGTAGGAGTTCTTGTTAGTGGAGGTAGCGTATGTGTACAGCTATAACTTATCAAACTAAAGACAATTATTTTGGTCGAAATCTTGATTTGGATTTTTCTTATCATGAAGAAGTTACGATTTGTCCCAGAAATTATCCTCTTTCATTCAAGTACGAGACAAAACAAGACACTCATTTAGCAATTATTGGCATGGCAACAGTTGTAGATGACTATCCATTGTTTTATGATGCTACAAATGAAAAAGGTTTAAGTATGGCAGGATTAAATTTCCCAGAAAATGCTGATTTTAAACCTGCTAAAGATGGCAAAACAAATGTTGCCTCTTTTGAATTCATCCTTTGGATCTTGTCGCAGTGTGAAAGTGTGTCAGAAGTGCGTCAACAATGTGAAAATTTAAATTTAACTGATGATGCTTTTAGTTCAGACTATCCTGTATCGCCATTGCATTGGATGATTTCAGATAGCAAGGAATCTATTGTTGTAGAACCTGTAAAGGATAAAGTGGCTATATATGATAATCCTATAGGTGTTTTAACTAATAATCCGACATTTGATAAACAGTTATTTAATCTTAATAATTATCGTCACCTATCGCCAAAAGTATCTGACAATTTATTTTCAAAAGTTCTCGATTTAGATGTTTACAGCCGTGGTATGGGTGGAATAGGACTTCCGGGTGATTTGTCGTCAATGTCGCGTTTCGTTAAGGTAGCATTTACAAAATTAAATGCTGTAGCTGATAGTTCTGAAGCTAGTAGCGTTAATCAATTCTTCCATATTTTGAAATCTGTTGAACAACAAAAAGGCTTGTGTTATGTTGATGAAAGCAATGGATATGAATATACTATTTATAGTTCTTGTGTGAATGTTGATAAAGGGATTTATTATTACACTACTTATGAAAATTCACAAATCACAGCAATTGATATGCATCAAGAAAATCTTGATAGCAGTCGATTAATTCGTTACCCGCTTCAAAAAGAATGGAATGTACTTTATCAAAATAAATAGCAATCGAGGTGATAAGATGACTACATACAAAGATTTGTTAATAGATAATCTTAATCGTGCTTATGAGCGATTTGAGCGTGCTTTTAATGGTGTGACGATAGAGGAAGCTAATCGCTTCCCTGTGGCCAATCAAGCGCCGCAGATAAAATCCATGACTTGGCTAGCTTGGCATACCGCACGAGAGCTCGATTTTCAAATTGCCGATTTGGCAGATGAAAAGCCAATCTGGCATACCCAAAATTGGAAAGCAGAATTTCCCTTTACTATAGCTGACGATGCCCAAGATTGGGCGCACAGTTTATCAGAAGCACGCTTGATTCAAAGTGATAATAAGGAAGCTTTATTCGGGTATTTAAAGGCTGCTACAATAGCAGCGATAAATTATGTTGAAACTCTAACAGAATCCAGTTTAGATGATATCGTTGATAACAATTGGACGCCAGCAGTCACACGCGGTGTGCGTCTGGTCTCCATTATCGATGATGCCAGCATGCATTCTGGTCAAGTCTTTTACAGCCGACGATTGCTTGGCTTAGTGGACTAAAAAACTAGCTATAAAAGACAAGAAGTCTCATGTTGAGGCTTCTTGTTTTTTGCTTAATAATGTAAGAAAAAAGAGACTTATTTCTTGACAAGTGAGTGAATACTCACTATAATGTCTTTTGTAAGTAACTAATCACTCACTTTTATCAAACATAGAAAGAAGGTTTATCAATGGAGAAAGTCATTGATTTGAAAGATTTAAAAAAAGCTTTCTCTGCGCAAACGGTTTTGAATGGTGTGACCCTTGAAGTTAATAAAGGTGAAATCATCGGACTGATTGGTCCATCTGGTGCAGGAAAGTCAACAATGATAAAAACTATGCTGGGAATGGAAAAGGCAGATAGTGGAACAGCTTTGGTGCTCAATACTCAAATGCCTAATCGTCATATCTTGGGAAAAATTGGTTATATGGCTCAATCGGATGCTCTTTATGATGCCTTGACTGGTCTTGAAAATTTGGAATTTTATGGACAGATGAAAGGAATTGCCAAGAAAGACTTAACTTTGCAAATTCACCATGTAGCACGAGTTGTTGACTTGCAAGATCATCTTGATAAATTTGTCTCAGGCTATTCTGGAGGAATGAAACGTCGTTTATCACTTGCCATTGCCTTACTTGGAAATCCTGAATTACTGATTTTGGATGAACCAACGGTAGGAGTTGACCCTTCTCTTCGTCGAAAAATATGGGCAGAGTTAGATAATATTCGCCAAGAAGGACGTTCTGTGTTCATTACGACACACGTTATGGACGAAGCAGAACTTACAGATAAGGTTGCTTTGCTCTTACATGGTGACGTCATTGCTTTTGATACACCGCAGGGGCTCAAAGAGCGTTATGGTGTCAATACTGTGGAAGAAGCATTTTTGGCTGCTGAAGATAGAGAGGAATTTTAAGATGCGTATTCTAGCTATTGCAAAAAAAGTATTAAAAGAATTACTGCGTGATAAGCGTACCCTAGCTATGATGTTTTTGGCACCAATTCTTATTATGTGGTTGATGAATATCATGTTTTCGGCTAATAGTACAACTTCAGTAACTATTGCTGCTGTTGATGTGCCAAGTAGTTTGATTGAAAATCTTGATGATGTGGAACATGTTTCTGTTGAAAAATATACTAGTGTTAAAGCGGCGCAAAAGGATTTAGATAATCAGGAAGTCGATGCGATTCTTACAGTTGATGATGGTACTTATGACGTAACCTATGCCAATACAGACTCATCTAAAACCACTCTAACCCGTCAAGCTATCAAATCGGTGCTTAGTTTGTCTAGTATCAACCAGTTTATGAGCCAAGTTAAGGAAGCTGTAGCTGAAACGCCGAGTCTCGCTTCCCTTCTCCCTACCAGCAATGCTAGTTCGACTGACTTAACCGAACATTATGATTATGGTGACGAAAATACGGGATTCTTTGCCAAGATGATTCCAATCCTTATGGGCTTCATGGTTTTCTTCTTTGTCTTTTTGATTTCAGGAATGGCGTTACTCAAAGAACGTACGAGTGGTACTCTTGATCGTTTGTTAGCCACACCCGTTAAACGTAGCGACATTGTGTTTGGATATATGATTTCCTATGGTATCATAGCGGTTATTCAAACTGTTGTTATTGTCCTTTCAACTATCTGGTTGCTTGATATTGAGGTAGTTGGTAATATTATCAATGTCATCATTGTGAATTTTGTTTTAGCTTTGGTAGCCCTAGCTTTTGGAATTTTATTATCTACTTTAGCAAAATCAGAATTTCAGATGATGCAGTTTTTACCGCTGGTAATCATGCCTCAGCTCTTTTTCTCAGGAATCATTCCTCTGGATAGTATGGCAGATTGGGTACAGTATATTGGTAAAATTCTTCCTCTCTCATACTCAGGAGATGCCTTGACTAAGATTATCATGTATGGTGACGGATTTAATAGCATTGCCTTTGATATTTTAATCTTATTAATCTTTCTCGTTGGTTTAACCACTGCTAATATTATCGGGCTCAAACGCTATCGTAAAGTGTGATATAATGAAAGAAGTGGTGATAAAAAGGAGTTTAGTTTTACATGACTGAAAAAAATATCGTTTTATCTTTTGAAGAACGTTTATCGAAAGTTAAAATGCCTTCGGGAAAACGCAATACCTTATTGGCAGCTATGAAGTTATTTGCAGCGCAAGGATTTCACGGAACATCAACTGCACAAATAGCAGAAGTAGCTGGAGTGAGTCAAGCAACTATTTTTAAATATTTTAAGACAAAAGAGGAATTGTTAATAGGTGTCTTGGAGCCAATGGCAGAACTTTTGAGCGCTCCTTTTATCCAAAATATTATGAAGTTTAGCAAGAAAGAAGATATTGTTCATTATTTTATTTATGATCGTTACGCTTTTATCAAAGCCAATCACTCATTGGTGAAGATTATCATGCAAGAACTATTGACGAATTCAGAAATGAAGCACTTTATTAGAAAACAGATAGAGCAATTGGCGCCCTCTATTGATAAAATTGCTGAGCGTTTGTGTGAAGGAAATCATCTTCGAAAAACAGAGGTCATCCGTATGGCGATTTCACCTTTTTTTAGCTATATAATGCAAATGGTTATTTTTGATGTAGAAAGTCAAGATGAAGAATACGATCTCGCTCTTTTAGAGCAGCAAACGTTAAAACTCTTGTCAGAATAAGGTGGAGAAAGCCAATATTTCATTTCAAAATGATGATGAGACTTTTTCAGAAACTGTCAGATGAACCTTTTATTACAAGTTTTTTTGTAAGTATTACATTTTTCATAAAAGTGTGCTATAATGAAATGTAAAACATTTTTTGGCAAAAAGCCCATAGAAAGAAGAAAATGGATTTAAAAAATTATATCGCTACAATTGAAAACTATCCTAAAGAAGGAATCACTTTCCGTGATATTTCTCCTTTGATGGCAGATGGAAATGCTTATAGCTATGCTGTTCGCGAAATTGTACAGTACGCTACTGACAAGAAAATTGACATGATCGTCGGTCCAGAGGCACGCGGATTTATCGTCGGTTGCCCTGTTGCCTTTGAACTCGGAATTGGCTTCGCACCAGTTCGTAAACCTGGTAAATTGCCACGTGAAGTAATCTCAGCTGACTACCAAAAAGAATACGGCATTGATACATTATGTATGCACGCTGACGCTATTAAACCTGGACAACGTGTTCTTATCGTTGACGACCTTTTGGCAACAGGTGGTACTGTTAAAGCAACTATCGAAATGGTAGAACGCCTTGGCGGTGTTGTAGCTGGATGTGCTTTCCTTGTTGAATTGGACGGATTGAACGGACGTAAAGCACTTGAAGGTTACGATACAAAAGTTTTAATGAATTTCCCAGGGTAATTATAGCTAAAAACTATAACTACTTAGAGAAATTATATAATTGAAAACTATATCTCCATATTTTATAATATTACGTAAGACAATATTATAGAATGGAGATATTTTCATGCCAATAAAACTTGATAAAGAATTGCCGGCGTTAGACATTTTACGCGAAGAGAATGTCTTCATTATGGATAATAAACGTGCTAAACATCAAGATATTAGACCAATGGATTTTCTCATTGTCAACTTGATGCCAACAAAAGAAGTGACAGAGACACAGCTTTTACGCCTGTTAGCCAATACGCCTTTGCAGATTAATGTTGAGTTTCTTTATATGACGAGGCATGAGTCTAAAAATACAACTGCTGAACATTTAGAAACTTTTTACAAAACATTTGACGATGTGCGACATAAGTATTATGATGGATTAATCATAACAGGTGCTCCTGTTGAAACTTTGGATTATGAAGAAGTTGATTACTGGAGCGAACTTTGTCAAATCTTTGATTGGTCTAAAACACACGTTTATTCAACCCTTCATCTTTGTTGGGGAGCGCAAGCGGGTTTATACTATAAATACGGCATCAAAAAAGTTTTGTTAGACCGTAAGTTATCAGGTATTTTTTCACAAGACGTTGTTAGCCCTGAAAATCCTATCGTACGTGGATTCGATGATAGTTTTATGGCGCCACATTCACGTTATACCGAAGTGCGTCGTGAAGACGTTGAAAAAATTGATGACTTGGAAGTTATTGCGGCTAGTGAAGCTGTTGGCTTGTCTATTGTGGCTAGTAAAGATTTGCGTGAAGTTTATAGCTTTGGACATTTAGAATATGATCGAGAAACCCTTGATAGGGAATATAAACGTGATGTTAAGGTTGGAAAAAATCCTAACATTCCAGAACACTATTATTTGAATGACGACCCCGCCCAAAATGTGCCAATGCACTGGAATTTGGCAGCAACAACATTCTTTAGTAACTGGATTAATTATGCTGTTTATCAGGAAACTCCATATTCATTGGAAGAACTGGAAAAAGATTTTTCATTTTATGGTTACCTATAATCAGACAGGGCTGATTTTCTGACAATAAAACGTGCTAAATCTCTATCTCGGATGACTTGATGGATACGATTATCTTTTAGGAATATTATTATGAGTTTTTTAGAAAATTTTAAATCGGGTAATTTGGTGTTACCGAGTGCTCTTCTTTTTCATTATAAAGATATCTTCAAAAGTTCAGATGACTTTTTGATTTGGCAGTTTATTTATTTGCAAAACACGACCAAAATGGATGACTTGGCGCCTAGTCAAATTGCGACTGCTTTAGACAAGACAGTTGCCGAAGTGAATCGTTCGATTTCTGATTTGACAGCGCAAGGTCTTTTGGATATGAAAACCATTGAGCTTGGTAGTGAAATTGAGGTTATTTTTGATGCAAGTCCAGTCTTGGCACTTTTGGATGACTTGTTAGCTAAACCTGCAGAGACCCAAGAAAACCAAGCTTCAAATCCTATCAAAGAATTAGTTGAAGATTTTGAGCGTGAGTTAGGACGTATGCTTAGTCCATTTGAACTGGAAGATTTGCAAAAAACAATTCGTGAGGACAAGACAGACCCTGATTTGGTTCGGGCAGCCCTTCGTGAAGCTGTTTTTAATGGTAAAACAAATTGGAATTATATCAATGCGATTTTACGTAACTGGCGTCGTGAGGGGATTACAACCATGCGTCAAGTTGAGGAACGTCGTAAAGAGCACGAGGACTCGAAAGCAGGCAAAGTATCCGTATCAGATGATTTTCTAGCTGCTATGGATTTATGGAGTGACTAATGAGAGTAGGACGCGAACGTTTAAAGAAAATCTTAGCTATTATCGGTGAGATGTATCCAGAGGCACGTGGTGAATTGGAGTGGGAGACACCATTTCAATTGCTAATCGCGGTCATTTTATCTGCGCAAACGACAGATAAGGCGGTTAATAAAATCACGCCAAACCTTTGGAAAAAATACCCTGAAATTGCTGATTTAGCCAATGCAAATTTAGAAGATGTTGAAGATTGTCTGAGAACGATTGGTCTTTATAAAAACAAAGCCAAAAATATCATCAAGACAGCGCGAGCTATTTTACGAGATTTTGATGGCAAGGTTCCAAAGACTCATAAGGAGCTTGAAAGCTTGCCTGGAGTTGGACGTAAGACGGCTAATGTTGTTTTGGCAGAAGTGTATGGTATCCCATCCATCGCTGTGGATACTCATGTGTCACGTATCGCTAAACGTCTCAATATCTCAGCACCAGATGCTGATGTTACCGAAATTGAGCAAGACTTGATGAAGAAAATTCCAAAGAAAGATTGGATTTTAACACATCATCGCTTGATTTTCTTTGGACGTTATCATTGCTTGGCTAAAAAGCCAAAATGTGACATCTGCCCCGTTCAATCCTACTGCAAGTATTACAAAGATAATGTGAAAAATAATTAAGCAGTTCTTTTTGAACTGCTTTTTGATATAATTGAAATGAATGATATTTTAGAAGGAAAATTTATGCAGACAGTATTATCACAACGTTTGGCTGCCGTGGCGGAATTTGTGCCACAGGGGGCACGTTTACTTGATGTTGGAAGTGACCATGCTTACTTACCAATTGTTTTGACAGAAGAGGAAAAAATTTCATTTGCTATTGCAGGTGAAGTGGTTAAAGGACCTTATGAATCAGCGCTTCATAATGTTGCAGGAGCTGGTTTAGCTGATAAAATCGCTGTTCGTTTAGCAGACGGTTTAGCGGCTTTTGACGAATCTGATAATGTGACAGCTATCACCATTTGTGGCATGGGTGGTGGTTTGATTGCTGATATTCTCGCAGCTGGCGTTGATAAATTAGCAAGTGTTGAGCGTCTGATTTTACAACCTAATAACCGCGAGGATGAGCTTCGTGCTTGGCTTATGGCAAATCATTTCAAAATTATTGCGGAAAAAATCATGACTGAAAATGATAAATTCTACGAAATCATAGTGGTAGAACATGGGGAAATGACTTTGTCGGATACAGAATTGCGTTTTGGACCATTTTTAAATCAAGAAAAATCAGCAATCTTCAAATTACGTTGGAAACGTGAATTGAAAAAATTAGAGATTGCTTTGCCACATGTTCCTAAAAATCGTATCGATGACCGAGCAGCCATTTCACAAAAAATAGCAGCAATTAAGGAGGCTATCAATGAAAGCAAGTGAGATTATTGCTCGTTATGAGGCGTATTGCCCACGTGAATTATCTATGGAAGGAGATATTTCAGGGCTTCAAATTGGCACCCTTGATAAGGATGTTAATCGTGTGATGATTGCGCTTGATGTCCGTGAGACGACGGTTGCAGAAGCAATTGAAAAAGGTGTTGATTTGATTATTGTTAAACACGCTCCGATTTTTAAACCGCTTAAGGACTTGGTCGCAACGGCACAAAATCAGATTTACCTTGACTTGGTGAAACACGATATTGCCGTTTATGTTAGTCATACTAACATTGATATTGTGCCAGATGGTTTAAATGATTGGTTTTGTGAGCTCTTGGAGATTACGGACACTGACATTTTGACACCAACTGCAGATAGCTATGGGATTGGTCGTATCGGAAAGATTGAGAAGCAGACTTTTTCCGATTTTGCATTAAAAGTAAAAGAAAAATTCCATTTGGACAGTGTACGCCTAGTTGCTTATGGAAATCAAGAAACTCTTGTTAACCGTGTTGCGATTTGTGGCGGAAGTGGTCAAGGATTTTATCGTGACGCAATGAAAAAAGGGGCACAAGTGTATATTACAGGAGATATTTATTATCACACAGCCCAAGAAATGATTACTAACGGCATGCTTGCGATTGACCCTGGGCATCACATCGAGGTGCTTTTTATCGATAAATTGGTTGAAAAATTCAATGCTTGGAAAGCTGATAATCAATGGAATGTTGATTTTATAGCCAGCCAAGCCGAAACTAATCCATTTTATCATTTGTAATAAGTTGTGGGATTGAGAAGAAGTCTCAATCCTATTTTTGTTTAAAAATGTCATGTTAATGCAGAATTTGTGCTATTTCAGCGCGGGAAATTCCTGAAAACCTTGCAAAAATAGGAAACTTAGTGACAGCATTTCCAAAAAATGGTAAAATAGGACTGATAATTAATAAAGAGGGAGACCTTAACTATGAAAGGTATTATTCTAGCAGGAGGATCTGGTACACGTTTGTACCCATTGACTCGTGCGGCTTCAAAACAACTTATGCCAGTGTATGATAAACCAATGATTTACTATCCACTGTCTACACTAATGTTGGCAGGAATTCGAGATATTTTAATCATCTCAACACCGACTGACATCCATCGTTTTGAAGAATTACTTGGTGATGGGTCAGAATTTGGAATTTCACTTTCTTATGCCGTCCAACCAAGCCCAGATGGATTGGCACAAGCTTTTATCATCGGTGAAGAATTCATCGGTGATGACAACGTTGCTCTTATCTTAGGAGACAACATTTATCATGGACCAGGACTTAGCAAAATGCTTCAAAAAGCAGCTAGCAAAGAAAAAGGGGCTACTGTCTTTGGTTACCAGGTCAAAGACCCAGAACGTTTTGGTGTTGTTGAATTTGACGACAATCGTAACGCGATTTCAATCGAAGAAAAACCAGAACATCCAAAATCTCACTATGCTGTAACAGGTCTTTATTTCTATGACAATGATGTTGTTGAAATTGCTAAAAGCATTAAACCAAGTGCGCGTGGTGAACTTGAAATTACAGATGTCAACAAAGTTTACCTTGAACGTGGCGACCTTTCTGTAGAAGTTATGGAACGTGGTTTTGCATGGCTTGATACAGGAACGCACGAAAGTCTTTTGGAAGCAGCTCAATACATTGAAACTGTACAACGTATGCAAAATCTTCAAGTGGCAAATTTGGAAGAAATTGCTTACCGCATGGGTTACATCACAAAAGAAGATGTTCATAATCTTGCACAACCATTGAAGAAAAACGAATACGGAAAATACTTGCTTCGTTTGATTGGAGAAGAGTAATGACAGAACAGTTTTTTGGTAAAGAATTAGCAGCGCGCAAAATTGAAGCTATCCCTGGAATGATTGAATTTGATATTCCAGTTCACGGTGACAACCGCGGATGGTTCAAAGAAAACTTCCAAAAAGAAAAAATGGTTCCTCTTGGTTTCCCAGAATCTTTCTTTGCAGAAGGCAAATTACAAAATAACGTCAGCTTCTCGCATAAAAATGTTTTGCGTGGACTTCATGCAGAACCTTGGGATAAATACATTTCTGTGGCTGACGAAGGTAAAGTTCTAGGGTCATGGGTTGACCTACGTGAAGGTGACAGTTTCGGTCATGTTTATCAAACTGTTATTGATGCCTCAAAAGGTATCTTTGTTCCTCGCGGTGTTGCCAATGGTTTCCAAGTATTGTCTGATAAAGTTGCTTATAGCTACTTGGTTAACGATTACTGGGCACTTGAACTCAAACCAAAATATGCCTTTGTTAACTATGCAGACCCAACATTAGGCATTAAATGGGAAAACTTGGAAGCAGCAGAAGTCTCTGAAGCTGACAAAAATCACCCATTGCTTAAAGACGTTAAACCATTAAGCAAAGAAGATTTGTAATACCTAATAAAAAATAAATCAGAAAGGAATGTTCAGTTTATTAAAAAAACTGAACACGGGACTAAATCTCTGAGAAAAAAGATAAATCTTCCTAGACGCTAGTCGTCTGCGTCGGATTTTCTATTTTTCCACGAGATTTTTCGCAAGCGAAACGTCCCTTTGTATCTTAAATTATGTCTGAATACAAAAATATCATTGTAACTGGTGGCGCTGGTTTCATCGGTTCAAACTTCGTACACTATGTTTATAATAACCACCCAGACGTACACGTTACTGTTCTTGATAAATTAACATACGCTGGTAACCGTGCTAACTTGGAAGAAATCCTTGGTGACCGTGTTGAATTGGTTGTTGGTGACATTGCAGATGCTGAATTGGTTGATAAATTAGCTGCTAAAGCTGATGCTATCGTTCACTACGCTGCTGAAAGCCACAACGATAACTCATTGAAAGATCCAAGTCCATTCATCCAAACAAACTTTGTTGGAACGTACACACTTTTGGAAGCAGCTCGTAAATACGATATTCGTTTCCACCACGTATCAACTGACGAAGTTTACGGAGACCTTCCACTTCGTGAAGACCTTCCAGGACATGGTGAAGGACCAGGTGAAAAATTCACTGCTGAAACAAAATACAATCCAAGTTCACCTTATTCATCAACAAAAGCTGCATCAGATTTGATTGTTAAAGCTTGGGTACGTTCATTTGGCGTTAAAGCAACTATTTCTAACTGCTCTAACAACTATGGACCATACCAACACATCGAAAAATTCATTCCTCGTCAAATCACAAACATTTTGTCAGGAATTAAACCAAAACTTTACGGTGACGGTAAAAACGTTCGTGACTGGATTCACACAAACGACCACTCAACTGGTGTTTGGGCTATCTTGACTAAAGGACGCATCGGTGAAACTTACCTTATCGGTGCAGATGGTGAAAAGAACAACAAAGAAGTTCTTGAACTTATCCTTGAAAAAATGGGTCAACCAAAAGACGCTTATGACCACGTAACAGACCGTGCTGGTCACGACCTTCGTTACGCTATTGATTCAACTAAACTTCGTGAAGAACTTGGTTGGAAACCTCAATTCACAAACTTTGAAGAAGGACTTGAAGCAACAATCGAATGGTACACAGATAACCAAGATTGGTGGAAAGCTGAAAAAGAAGCTGTTGAAGCTAACTACGCTAAAACACAAAAAGTTCTTGACAAATAATCATAAAAGCCTATCGTATCAAGGGTTACAGCTTGTGCGACAGGCTTTTTTTGTGTATAAGGGGCATTTTCGGGGGCAACGTAAGGGTAGAAAAATGGTATAATAAATTTAATTTTTTCGGTAAAGGAGGAACAGTGATGAAAGATGATGTCAAATTAGCTCACGAAATTGCTAAAAGAGCACATCACGGTCAAGTTGACAAAGCTGGTGCGCCGTATATTTTACACCCTGAGACGGTGGCATCGTTTGTCACGAAAGATGATGAAAAAATTGTTGCCTATTTACACGATGTGATAGAAGACACTCCTTATCAGCTGAGTGATTTAGAAGAAGCAGGTTTCTCGTCTGAAATCATAAAAGCAGTTGATTTATTGACTAGAAAAGATGGGCAATCGTACAAGCAATATCTTAAACTTGTTAAAACAAATGAATTAGCACGTGTTGTCAAATTGGCGGATTTAAAGCACAATTCAGATTTATCAAGGCTGGCTCAGGTCACTCGAAACGACATCAAACGTCTGAAAAAATACCAAGATGCCATTATATTTTTAAGCACTTAGATAGCTCTATGTGCTTTTTATCCCCTTAAAAATAGGAAATGCCGTCTAAGTTAACCTTTGATTCAAGAATTGTCCTTAGTTTTCTGGTACAATAGAATAAAACAAGAAAGAAGAGAGAAATGACAAAATTAGCAACGATTTGTTATATTGATAATGGTGAAGCGCTTTTGCTTTTACATCGCAATAAGAAACCAAATGATGTTCACGAAGGAAAATGGATTTCTGTTGGTGGTAAGCTAGAAGCAGGCGAGACACCAGATGAATGTGCGAAACGTGAGATTTTCGAGGAAACGCATTTTACTGTTAAAGAAATGGATTTCAAGGGAGTGATTACGTTCCCAGAATTCACACCAGGGCATGATTGGTACACTTATGTTTTCAAGGTAACCGATTTTGAGGGAGAATTGATTTCTGATGAAGAGTCACGTGAAGGAACTTTAGAGTGGGTGCCTTACGACCAAGTTCTATCAAAACCGACTTGGGAGGGTGACTACGAAATTTTTAAATGGATTTTGGATGATGTGCCATTCTTTTCAGCCAAATTTACTTATGACGACGAACAGCGCTTGATTGATAAAAGCGTGACATTTTATGATAAATGAGCGCATCATTCTAAAAAATGGTGATTTTAATAGAAAATGCTATAATGGAAATTAGTTTAATCATCGATTGTAAACAGTAGTGAGGAGTTTTCATGAAATATCATCAAGAGAAGAAATTTACAGATTCTTGGTTTTTTAAATGGTTTTTAAATAATCAAGCAGTTATCGCTGTTTTGATTACTTTTCTTGTGTTTTTAACCCTTTATCTCTTTACCAAGATTTCATTTTTATTTACGCCGATTATATCTTTTATAGCTATTATTATGTTGCCTTTGGTGATTTCGGCAATTCTCTATTATTTAATCAAACCCTTGGTTGATTTTATTGAGGAACGTGGCGTTAGTCGGACAACTTCTATTTTTATTGTGTTTGCGATTATCATTGCTTTGTTAATCTGGGCTGTGGCAAGCTTTATCCCAACGATTCAAGAGCAGTTAACGTCTTTCGTTGAGAATTTACCAAGTTATGTTAGAAGCATTAATGTTGAAGCCAATAAATTTTTAGAGAGCCCCTGGCTAGCCAATTATCAAGAAGAATTGGAAGAAATGCTGTCAAATGTGAGCACGAAAGCGATTGATTATGCGGAAAGCTTTTCAAAAAATGCGATTGACTGGGCATCAAATTTTGCCAGTGCGATTGCTCGTGTAACTGTAGCAATCATTATGTCGCCTTTTATCTTATTTTATTTCTTGCGTGATAGTGGTAAGATGAAAGAAGGCTTATTAAAAACACTTCCGACACGAATGCGCCGCCCAATTTCGCGTGTTCTCGGTGATATTAATAAACAATTGGCTGGTTATGTTCAAGGACAAGTAACGGTTGCTATTGTTGTTGGTATTATGTTTACGATTTTCTTTAATATTATTGGTTTGCGTTATGCGGCTACTTTTGGGATTATCGCTGGTTTTCTTAATATGATTCCTTATCTTGGAAGCTTTCTTGCCATGGTTCCAGTCGTTATCATGGGAGTTGTCCAAGGTCCGATTATGCTCATTAAAGTTTTGATAACATTTGTTGTTGAGCAGACAATCGAGGGACGTTTTGTTTCACCTTTGGTTCTGGGAAGCAAATTGAGCATTCACCCGATTACCATCATGTTTATTTTGCTAACGTCTGGGTCAATGTTTGGTGTTTGGGGCGTTTTCCTAGGGATTCCAATTTACGCTTCAATCAAAGTTGTTGTTAAAGAAATTTTTGAATGGTACAAACGTATCAGTGGTTTGTATGAGGAAGAAGTACTTGTTATAGAAGGGGAAGAAAAAGCTAAAGATGTTGAATAGTGAAAAAATGGTGGCTTCGATTCAAAAACAAGATTTGGAGCATGCTGATAAATATTTTAAACGCGCCTTAAAAGAAGATGATGCTGAGACGCTCTTGGAATTGGCAGAATATCTTGAAAGCATTGGTTTTTTGCCACAAGCAAGGGAAATTTATTTGCAGGAGCGTGAGCGTTATCCTGAAGTAAATATTAACCTAGCGCAGATTGCAACTGAAGATGGTGATATTGAGGGAGCTTTCTTGTATTTGGATGCCATTTCACCAGAAAGCGAAGCATATTTGTCAGCTTTGCTTGTCATGGCTGATATTTACGATATGGAAGGCTTGACAGATGTTGCGCGTGAGAAATTATTGCTAGCTAGTGAAATCAGCGATGAACCATTGGTTATTTTTGGTTTGGCTGAAATTGAGTTAGAATTAGGTAATTTTAATCAAGCAATCAAAGAATACGCTAAGTTGGATAACCGTGAAATCCTTGAATTAACGGGGATTTCTACTTATCAACGTATCGGTCGTGCTTATGCTAGTCTTGGGAAATTTGAGGCAGCGATTGAATTTCTTGAAAAAGCGATTGAAATTGAATACGACGACGGAACAATTTTTGAATTAGCCACTATTTTGTATGACCAAGGGGAGTATCAAAAGGCAAATGTTTACTTTAAGCAGTTGGATACGATGAATCCTGATTTTGAGGGCTATGAATATGTCTATGCCCAATCTCTCCATGAGGAAAATAAAACAGAAGAAGCGCTTCGCCTAGTTCAAAAAGGTTTGAGCAAAAACGAATTTGATACCAATTTGTTGCTTGCTGCGTCACAATTGTCATATGAATTGCATGATTCTAAGCAAGCTGAAAGCTATCTTTTGAAAGCAAAAGATGTTGCGGTTGATGATGAAGATGTCTTGATGCGTTTGACCAACTTGTATTTGGAAGAAGAGCGTTATGAAGATGTTGTTGCTTTGTCACGTGATAATATCGATAGCGTCCTAACAAAATGGAATATCGCTAAAGCTTACCAAGCCTTGGAAGCTGATAAAAAAGCGCTCAAGCTTTATGATGAATTGGCGACAGATTTAGCGGATAATCCAGAATTCTTGCAAGATTATGCTTATATTTTACGTGAATTTGGGCAAAAGGAACGTGCTCATCAAGTTGCAGAACGTTATTTGCAATTGGTTCCAGATGATGTGAATATGGTGGAATTTTTAAATGAAAATGAATTTTAGAAATCTCTTGGTCAGTAATCTCATTACGGTCATCATTATTTTTGTTTTGTTAAGTATTTTTGACCATAGTGGCGACCCATTGCGCAATATCATTATTGTAGTTGTCGGATTTATCGTGATGACCATTTATGATTTTGTTAGAACAAGACGAAAAAAGTAATCAGTTCAGTAGAAGTTGAGACAAAGGTGCTCAACTTCTTTATTTTGTGTAGTTATCATTTACAAGATAAATTTTTTGATTTTTCTATTGACATATCGAGAAAAATAGATATAATAGAATCATGGAAAATGTAGAAATCTTTAAAGCCTTAGCCAATGACTATCGATTACAAATCCTTTTTTGGTTGAAAAATCCGGAAAAATATTTTGTCCATGAGGAAAATGTGGATATGAGAGAAGTAGGCGTTTGTGTTGGTGAAATTCAAAAACAATTAGGGCTAACACAGTCAACGACATCCCACTATCTTTCAATGCTTCAAAAAGCTAATCTGTTGATTGCTACCAGAATCGGAAAATGGACTTATTATCGTCGTAACGAAGTAACGCTTAAACACCTTCGTGACTTTATCGATAAAGAGTTGTAAAAAAAGAAAAATTTTTTTGAAATAACATATCGAAAAATCTAAATATATCGTTTTAAAGTTTTCAATAATTTTCTACAATACAGAAAAAGGGGTCATTTTATGTCAAATCAATTAACCGACAAAGTCGTTTTGCGTCATGGCGCAGTTTTAAATAATCGCATGGCGATGTCACCGATGCAAACTCATTCAGGAAAACGTGATGGCTTTGTTTCAGATGATACGCTTCGCTATTACAATGCACGTTCAAAAGCAGCAGGGCTTTTGATTACAGAGTTTCATTATGTTAGTCCAAATGGTGGTCCAGCTTATGTGCCTGGCTATCCTGAACAATTAGGGGCTTATTCTGATGAGCATTTAGACGGTTTGCGTCAAGTAGCTCAAGCTTTGAAAAAGGATGGCAATAAGGCAATTCTCCAAATTCATCACGGCGGTCGCGCAGCTATTGGGCAAGCGGTTAGCGGGCAAGATGTCGTTGCACCAAGTCAGGTTGATTTTAGTTTCCTAGATTATCCTATTCGTGAATTAACAGCAGACGAAATTGATGATATTATCAAAGATTTTGGCAAAGCCACTCGACGTGCGATTAAAGCTGGGTTTGACGGCGTTGAAATTCATGGAGCCAATCATTACCTTATCCAACAATTCTTCTCAAAATTATCAAATTTCCGTACCGATAAATGGGGTGGTAGTCTTGAAAGGAGAATGGCGTTTCCACTAGCTGTTGTTGCTGAGGTTATGGACGTTGTTGCCAAAGAAGCACCGCAAGACTTTATCGTTGGTTATCGTATTAGTCCAGAAGAAATTCATGGTGATGCGATTGGTTATACTTACAAAGAATCTGTTCAACTTATCGCAGAAGTGGTGAAATATCAATTGGATTACATTCACCTATCGCTTTGGGATGGTTATTCTTCAAGACCGCAAGGCGTTGATAAGACATATGCAGAATTGTTCAGAGAAGTTCTTGACGATGAGACAAAATTAATGTTGGTTGGTGGTGTTTTTGAAGAAGAAGCTGCGCGTGATGCGGTTGAAAACTATGGTGATTTAATTGCTGTTGGACGTGGTACTTTGGTTGACCCATTATTTGCTGAAAAAGTCATGTTGGGTCAAGGAGATACGATTTTGAGTGAAGTGAGTCCTGAAACACTTGATTATATCAAATGGACACCAGGTTTATTTGAAGCATTTTCGCGTCAAGATTCTCTTGGTTTGCCAAAAATTCCTGGGGCAGGAAGTATCTATCATCTTCATACAGGACGTTTTGATATGTACTCTAAAAAATAATCAAAGAAGAATGAAGTAATGCAGTCAACTATCATTCTTTCTGAAATGGTTTAGACAATATAAGCAGTGATAAGCGAATCGGTTATGTTATCAGAAGCGATTCGCTTTTGTGATATGATGACAGATTGTCTAAAATTGGCTTGATATTTTTATTTTAGAGCAGAACCATTTTCAGATTATTTAAAATTATTTCAAAGAAAGATAAAGAAAAAATTCACAAACAATTTTTCACAAACTTTCTGTAAAACTATGGTATAATTGAATCATATTTGTGAAAAAACAAAAATTTGTGATTTAGATTTGACTGATTCTTACACCAAATCCAGCTATGATTTTGATGCTTTTCGACAGTAAAATGAATGAGTCATCTAAAGACATATAGGAGATAAAATGACAGACAATAATAAACAATATGGGGCTGATTTAGTAGTAGATAGCCTCATTAATCATGACATTGATTATGTCTTTGGTATTCCGGGTGCTAAAATTGACCGTGTGTTTGACACACTCGAGGACAAGGGACCAAAATTGATTGTCGCTCGTCATGAGCAAAATGCCGCTTTTATGGCGCAAGGAATTGGACGTATTACAGGTACGCCCGGTGTTGTGATTACAACAAGTGGTCCTGGGGTTTCAAACTTGGCGACAGGTTTGGTAACCGCAACGGATGAAGGTGACCCTGTTTTGGCGATTTCAGGACAAGTTAAACGTTCTGATTTGTTGAAACGTTCTCACCAATCTATGAAAAATGTGGCAATGATGGAGCCAGTCACAAAATATGCAGTAGAAGTTCATGACCCAAACACACTTTCTGAAACAATCGCTAATGCTTATCGTGTGGCAAAATCAGGAAAACGCGGTGCTAGCTTTGTGTCTATTCCACAAGATGTGACTGATAGTTTGGTTTCGGTCAAAGCGATTAAGCCACTAACCGACCCAAAACTTGGTTCTGCATCAGTTGATGATGTCAATTATCTAGCACAAGCGATTCGTAACGCTGACTTGCCAGTGCTTCTTTTGGGAAATGGTGCTTCAACACGTGCTGTTACCAATGCCATTCGCAAGTTGCTAGAAGCGGTTAAATTGCCAGTTGTTGAAACATTCCAAGGTGCAGGCATTGTCTCACGTGAATTGGAAGAAGATACTTTCTTTGGACGTGTTGGGCTTTTCCGCAATCAGCCAGGTGACATGTTGCTTAAAAAAGCTGACCTTGTTATTGCTATCGGTTATGACCCAATCGAGTATGAAGCCCGAAATTGGAATGCTGAAATTTCAGCTCGTATTATTGTTATTGACGTTGCGCAAGCTGAAATCGATACTTATTTCCAACCAGAACGTGAATTGATTGGTAACATTGCGGATACGATTGACTTGCTCTTGCCTGCCGTTAATGGTTATGTTTTGCCAAAAGCATCAGTAGATTATTTGCAAAATCTGAAGAAAAATGTTGTTGAAGATGTCAAGTTTGACCGTAATTCCAAGGAAGGTTTGGTTCACCCGCTTGATGTTATTGATGTCTTACAAGAAAATACAACAGATGATATGACTGTCACTGTTGACGTTGGTAGTCACTACATTTGGATGGCGCGTTATTTCAAATCATACGAAGCTCGTCACTTGCTTTTCTCAAATGGAATGCAAACCCTCGGTGTTGCACTTCCTTGGGCAATCTCAGCAGCGCTTGTACGTCCAAATACGAAAGTTATTTCAGTTTCTGGTGACGGTGGCTTCCTCTTTTCAGCGCAAGAATTGGAAACTGCCGTACGCCTTAATTTACCAATCGTTCACATCATTTGGAATGATGGTAAATACAACATGGTTGAATTCCAAGAAGAAATGAAATACGGTCGTTCATCAGGCGTTGATTTTGGTCCAGTTGATTTTGTTAAATATGCAGAAAGTTTTGGTGCAAAAGGTTATCGTGTTGACAGCAAAGTTTCATTTGAAGAAACACTTAAGAAAGCTTTGGAAGAAGCAAGCAATGGTCCAATTTTGATTGATATTCCAATCGACTACAAAGATAATATCAAACTTGGCGAAACAATCCTGCCAGACGAATTCTATTAACTTGATTTTTTAACCATATGGCAATAAAATAATACTAGAAGATACTATTTAATTTTGATGACGAAAGTGAAGGAGAATATGTCAGAAGCAATTAAACTTTTTCAATATAATACATTAAGTGCCCTTATGTCTGGACTTTACGGTGGGACATTAACTATTGGTGAGCTTTTAGAGCACGGTGATTTGGGAATTGGGACACTTGATTCTATTGATGGAGAGTTGATTATTCTTGATGGTAAAGCTTATCAAGCCAAAGGTTCTGAAGGAAAAGCAGAAGTAGTGGAAGTTTCTGATGATGTCAAAGTGCCTTATGCAGCGGTAGTGCCTCACCAAGCTGAAGTGATTTTCAAGCAACGCTTTGCAATGACTGACAAGGAATTGGAAAAACGTATTGAATCTTATTATGACGGTGTTAATTTATTCCGTTCGATTAAGATTAAAGGAACATTTGCAAAAATGCATGTGCGTATGATTCCAAAATCAGCGCCTGATATCAAGTTTGCGGATGTCGCAACGCACCAACCAGAATACACACGTGAAAACATTTCAGGTACGATTGTTGGGATTTGGACACCACAAATGTTCCATGGCGTTAGCTCGGCAGGTTATCATTTGCATTTCATTTCTGATGATTTCACATTTGGTGGTCATATTATGGACTTTGTCATTTCAGAAGGTGTGGTTGAAGTTGGACCAGTTGACCAACTTGACCAACGTTTCCCAGTCCAAGACCGCAAATACCTTTTTGCGAAATTCAATATGGATGAATTGAAAGAAGACATCACAAAAAGCGAATAAAACCGTTTATTTGGCATAAGTTATAAAAATTATTGCCCTTGTTTGATTTCAGGATTATTGGCGAGCTTTGCTCCCAACAAAACGATACTTACTGTTGCGAACTTGAGGAATTCCTTGGCTTCCTTCAACTGTCCGCTGGACTATTGAACCTACCGATGGCTCAAAACATCTAGTGGACGGTTTGAGGTTTGAGACTAGAAATCAAAAAGCGAGGCATCTAAGAAAGTATCAAAAAATTTTTTCAATCTAGAGTGTCTGGGACAAAAGTACCCAGCTTCTTTGTTTATATAGTTATTATTTACAAGACGCAGTAGTTGAGTGAATTCTAATGCGCTGATAAATCAGCTTTTACAACCCTACTCAACCTTGCGGGGGTGGGACGACGAAATCGAATTTCTTCGAAATTACCGATTTCTGTCCCACTCCCTTTTTATAATCTAAGGAGTTGATTTTTAGTCATATTTGTCCTAAAATAGAAAACGTTGTGCATGTGAATTTTGTATCAAAGTTGATAGAATTTTAAGAATTGTATGACTATTTTTTTAAAACAGGAGAATGTATGGATATTTTTCGAAAGACCCCTATGACGCAAAAGAGGAGTTTTTTGCAACGACGTTTGGGGCTAGCTGAGCTTATCTTTTTAGGGGTGGGCTCGATTGTTGGAACTGGTATTTTCACGATAACAGGAGTGGGTGCTGCCCAATATGCAGGTCCTGCTATTACGATATCAATTCTTATCGCTGCTCTTTGTGTGACGATATCGGCTTTGTTTTTTGCTGAATTTTCATCACGATTACCTCACTCAGGTGGCGTTTATCGCTATTTATATACTGTTTTTGGGGAATATCCTGCTTGGATTGCTGGCTGGTTTATGATTATCGAATTTGCAGGTGCGATTTCAACAGCGGCTTCTGGTTGGGGAGAGTATCTGAAAGCTTTCTTGAAAACGTTTGGCATTAGTTTGCCGACAGCGTTAAGTGGTCCATTCAATCCTAAAAACGGAACTTATATTGATATTGTTCCAGTTATTTTATTATTCTTTGTGACTGCCCTTGTTTTGTTGGGAGTTCAAACGGTATTAAGGTTTAATTCGATTTTGGTTATTTTCAAATTAGCCGTTTTACTCATTTTCATTGCTTTGGGGTTGACTGCGATTAATACTGCTAATTGGAGTGATTTTGCCCCATACGGTTTTGGTCAAATTTATGGCGGAAAAGTTGGGATTATGGCAGGAGCTTCTTTGATGTTCTTTGCATTTCTGGGATTTGAATCCATTTCAATGGCAGCAGATGAAACAAAGGAGCCGCAAAAGAAAATCCCACAAGGCATCTTTATCTCAATCGGCTTGGTGACTTTGTTGTATGTTGCGGTAACCTTGATTTTAACAGGCACTGTTCACTATTCAAAATTGAATATTACGGATGTTGTTCCATATGTGTTGCGTAGTATTGGTTTTCCATTTATCGGAAATTTTGTATCAATTGTTGTTATCATGACACTTGTTACCGTCTGCATTTCCATGATGTACGCTTTAACACGTATGATTTATAATATTAGTTGTGACGGTCTTTTGCCTGAACAATTTCAAGAATTAACACCGAAGAGTAAAGTTCCGAAGAAAGCAACGATTTTTGTTGGTTTGGTAACCATGTTCTTTTCAGGTGTGTTGCAATTAGAAATTTTAGCCTTGTTGGTTAATATTGTAACCTTGGCTTATCTGATTTTGTTAGCTCTGGGAGTGATTAAACTTCGCAAAGATTTTGGCGAACCAAAAGAGGAAGAATTTAGAACACCTTGGGTGCCATTTTTACCGCTGTTATCGATTGTTATTTGCCTATCATTGATGACACAATGCAAAGCGATTACTTGGTATGGTTTCATTGCATCCTTTATTCTTGGAAGTCTCATCTATTTTGGATATGGATACAGACATTCTAAGTTAAGAGAAGATAGTAAAAAATAAGAAAACTCACTTTAAATCAACCGAAAGGAAGATTTAGAGTGAGTTTTTGTTTATTTTGTCATGCGCATACTGTTGATTTTTTCTTCGGTCGGAGTGACACGAAGCGTTTTTTGACCAGTATAAGTTACAAAACCAGGTTTGCCACCAGTTGGTTTGTTAAGCTTTTTAGCTTCAATCATATCAACCTGAACAAGGTTGGACAGACGTGCTTTTGAGTAGTAGGCAGCTAATTCAGCAGCGTCAGTTTTGACTTCGTCGCTTGGATTGAGATTATCCTTGATAAGAACGTGGCTACCAGGAATATCCTTAGCATGGAACCAAAGTTCTCCTTTTTTTGCCATTTTGAAAGTCAATTCATCATTTTGCAGGTTGTTGCGTCCAACCATGATAATCGTTTTACCATCTGAAGCCAAGTATTGTTCTGGTTTTTTGCGTTTGTGGCGTTTATCGCGCGTGCGACGTTTGACAAAGCCAGTTTCGACTAATTCCTCGCGAATATCCTCGATATCAGAAATTGACGCGTGATTCAATGCTGTTTCAACGCTTTCGAGGTAAGTAATCGTATCCTTGGTTTCTTGAATAAGCCCTGTCAAGTGCTTCACAGCTTCTTTTAATTTTTGGTATTTTTTGAAATAACGCTGCGCATTTTGATTAGGTGTCAGGCTTTTATCGAGCGCAATGACGATTTTTTCGTTGGTGTAGTAGTTGTCTAATTCGACTTGGTCTTGATTGTTTGGCACTAGCGTGAGATAGGTCGTTAAAAGTTCTCCTTTTTGGCGGAATTCTTCCGCATTTTCCGTCGCTAATAATTCTTTTTCTTGCTTGCCAAGTTTTTTGATATTTTTATCCAATTCTGTTTGAACACGGTGAATCAAATCGCTTGATTGCTGATTGACACGGTCGCGTTCAGCCTTATCTTGATAAAAAACATCCAAGAGTTCAGAAAGACTGTCAAATTGCTTATCGCTCTTGTCAAATAGCACAGCAGCAAATGATTTATCGGTCATATTTGGTTGACATGGTCTAGCAAAGAAAGCACGGAATTGTTTCAGTTTGTCATTGCTGAGCTGAGCAGCCAAATTTTCCGCGGTATCACGTCCCAAGCCTTGGAAAAGTTTTTGCAGATTGCGCGGTGCCAAATCTTCTGTCTGCAAAAGTTCAAATAATTTTTCATCTGAAACAGTGAAAGGATTTTTAGCCTCTGTTTTTGGCGGTGCAAGATAAGTTGAGCCAGGCAAGATAGTGCGGTAGCTATTTTGTGAGAAACCAATATGCTTGATTGACTCGATAATCTTGCTTTCAGCTTTATCAATCAAAATAATATTGCTGTGTTTGCCCATGATTTCAATTACCAAGGTGACTTTGATGTTATCACCGATTTCATTTTTATTAGAAAATGCGATTTCTAAAATACGGTCATTTTCAATCTGTGTAATGCTTTCAATGACTGCCCCTTGAAGGTATTTTCGCATAATCATGGTAAAGGTATTTGGGGTTTGTGGATTTTGAAAATCAGCTGTCGTGATTTGCACACGTCCGAAAACAGGGTGAGCAGAAAGCAAGAGCTTATAATTCTTACGATTGTTGCGAATGGTTAAAACCAACTCACGTTCAAAAGGTTGATTGACCTTTTGAATACGTCCGTAAAGTAGCTCTTCTTGTAATTCTTTTGTTAAATGGTGTAGAAAAAAACCATCAAATGACATGATTAAAGTTGCCGCAAGATTAGTCAATCAAAAATGCTAAGAAATCTTACGACGTCTCCTTTCTAATCTCATGTGTTCAATCCCTTTATTATACCATATCCTTGGCGAAAACTGGGATTTTAGTCATGGGAAAGTTGCTGATGTTATTTTTTTAGTTTTTGGATAATGGGAATGAGGTCTTGGTAGTAGGTGTTGTCCATTTTTATAATGGCGTAAGTTTTGATAAAGACGTCTCTGAATTTTTGAGAGCTGATGACAATATTGTCATTAGTTAGCATACGGTCGGCAATGTCTTGGCTAACGATAGTAATCCCAGTACCTGATAAGACCTCATGTTCAATGAGCGATAAATTGTCAATGGAAAGGTGGTGCTGTGTAGGAAGTTGGTTGATTTTGATAAATTCCTTCAAAAAATTATGATAACTACTAGTCATATGATAGAGCAAAAACAGGGTTTCTTGACCGTTATCAAAGGCTTCAATCAATTCTTTTTGACCGACAATGGTCAACTTATCAGCACGAAGTTGGATTTTAAGCACACCTTTTTGGGTATAGCTGCCAGACATTATTCCGAGGTCTATTTGGTCGTTTAAAAGAGCTTCAAAAATACTTCGTGAATTGCTGTAAGTCTGAACGCTTAATTTATGGTGTTCAGGAAGATTTTTTTGAATGGTTGACAAAAAGGTCTTGAGATAGGAAATATCAGAACCAAGCACAATGGTTTGCTCAAAATCGGATGTTAATTTATCAAGAAGGTCATTATAAGCAAGTAGGGTTTGATTAGCAAAGTGATAAATTTCTTTTCCTTTGTTTGTTAACGCTATTTTTTTATTTTTACGTAAGAAAACCTCACATAAATTATTGCTGATTTCTTTGACACGTTTGGAAACAGCTGGTTGACTGATATTATTAAGCTTAGCTGCTTCTGAAAAACTTTGTGTTTCATAAATGTCTTTGATTAATTTGAAGTCAAAAATGGATAATTTATAACTAGATTTCATATTTTAAATCATATCATAAAGAAAAGTTATATTCAATCACTTGTTGAAATGACTTTTTTGCGAAAAAATGTTAGAAAAAAGACAAAAAACAGCTTATATGTTAGAAAATCTAACATATGACATTGAAAAAACATTCTGAAAATTATAAAATATTGACATCAATTGAGAAAGAGGTCATTGGCATGGTTGTTTTAGAGGAAGAACTAGCAAATTTCGATTTAAATGCAAAATACATGATTGAAATGAAGGCAATCAAAAAAAGTTATGGCAAGCAGGAGATTTTAAAAAATATCAATCTTTCTGTTAAAAAAGGTGAGGTCGTTGTGTTGATTGGCCCATCAGGAAGTGGCAAATCAACGCTTATTCGTACTATTAATAAATTGGAACATATTAATGGTGGAAAAATGGCTGTCATGGGAAAAAATATTTATGACATGAATATGAATGATAATCTCTTGCGAGAACGTGTTAATATGGTTTTCCAACATTTTAATCTCTTTAATAATATGACCATTGCACGAAATATCAGTATTGGTCCTGAAAAACTACATCGAAAAAGCGGTGAAAAACTGCAAGAAAAGGTGAGTGGCTTGCTAGATTTAGTGGGGTTATCAGATAAATGGGATGCTTATCCTGAAAATCTCTCAGGTGGACAAAAGCAACGTGTGGCGATTGCCAGAGCGTTAGCCATGGAGCCTGATATTATTTTATTTGATGAACCGACATCAGCTCTTGACCCTGAAATGGTTGGTGAGGTTTTACAAGTCATGAAAGCTATTGCTAAGAGCGGAACAACAATGATTATTGTGACACATGAAATTGGTTTTGCAAAGGAAGTGGCTGACCGAATTGTCTTTCTTGAAAATGGGGAATTAATTGCTGATATGTTGCCTGAAGAGGTTAATAGTTCTTACCCAAATCAGCGTGTCGCAAATTTCTTAAAGCAAATTTTGTAAGTGTTAGGAGAGGTTATGGTTATTGATTTTCTACAAAATTATGGCAGTTTTATTTTAGATGGTGCCCTGATGACGGTGTTTTTATCAGTCGTTTCAATGATTTTAGCACTTGTCTTGGGAGGTGTTGTTACTGCGGCACGAATGAGTGATAATCTGTTGATTAGTGGGCTAACGAAGCTATACATTGAAGTGGTTCGTGGTCTTCCAATGCTGGTTATTTTGTCACTGTTCTTTTACGGCTTACCTGAACTTGGTTTCAATGTTCCAGACGGTTCGCTTTTTGGAGTTGATTTAGACCGTTTGATTTCAGCTCTGATTGGTTTAACCGTTGGAGAATCGGTTTTTGTTGCTGAAATTTATCGATCAGGGATTCAAGCTGTTGATTCAGGGCAGTTTGAAGGTGCTCGAAGTATTGGTTTTAATAAATTTCAGACTTATCGTTATGTGATTATTCCACAGGCATTTAAAAATATTCTCCCAACCTTGGGAAATGAATTTGCCAATAATATCAAATCAAGTTCGCAAGCGTCGGTTATCGGGGTGGCAGATTTGATGTTCACAGCAAGTACGATTCAAGGGATTTCTTACAAACCTTTCCAAGCTGTTATCGCGGTTGGTATTGTTTATCTGCTCTTTACCTTTTCAACAACGCGCATTGTTGCCCATTACGAAAAGAAAATGAGCCGCAGCACCGAAGAACCACTAACCATAGTGGAAAAAATTCGTCAGATGATGCAAACTATCAAGGTAAGCTGGAAAAAATTGACCTTAACCACCGCAATCATTGCTGCTATTGTCGGTATTTTCGCTTTGAATCATGGTGGAGCTTCAAAAACGGTTTCTAGTGTTGAGAAAATCAAAGAATCTGGACAACTTGTTGTTGCGACGAATATCGGCTACGCTCCATATGAATTTTACGATTTGACATCAGGACATAAAAAGGCGGTTGGGGTTGACATTGCCTTTGCCCAACAATTAGCGGATAAATTGCAGGTAAAATTAGTCGTTAAAAATATGAATTTTGATTCTATTTTGGGAACCATTACCTCTGGAAATGCGGATATTGCCATTGCGGGAATGACAAAAACAAAAGAACGTGAAAAATCCGTTGATTTTACTGAAAATTATGTGAAGCAAACCAACAAAGTGGTTGTTCGAAAAGAGGTCGCCAGTCAATACACGTCAATTGAAAGTTTGGCGTCAACAACAATTGCTGTGCAAAAATCAACAACACAAGCTGATGTGGTTGAGGATGATATTAAACCTCAACAAATCGTTGCCTTATCAAGCTTACCAGATGTTTTCTTAAATTTACTCCAAGGGAAAGTCGATGCGGTTGTTGCTGATGACACGGTTGCTGACCAATACATCGCAAGCAATGACAATCTAACATATGCCGATATTGAATTGCCAGGGACAACCGAAACAGCCATGGCATTAACCAAAGGAAATAGTTCTTTGAAAGAATATGTTGACCAATTAATTGAGCAAGACAAAAAAGACGGCACCTTTGATAAATGGATGGCAGAATATAGTGAATTAGCACAGAAAAATACAACAGAAGAATAGAAAGAGGAATGTTTATGTCAGTTGTAGATGGGACAAGTCGCTTGCGCAAGGTGCTACTATGTAAACCTGAATTTTTAGTGAGTGCAGCACCAATTAATGTGATTTCAGAACAATATACGAAACCTTTGAATCGCGACAAGATGATGCAGGAATTTGAAAGTGTTGTGAAGGCTTACGAAGAAAATGGGGTAGAAGTGGTTCAAGTAACTTCAACAGAGAATATGCCGAATGCGGTTTTTGCCAGAGATTTTGGTGGCAATGTCAAAGAGGGGTATATTCTTGGACATTTTAAGAAATCTATTCGTTTTTTAGAACGTTCTCATTATCGCAAAATCATGGAAGAGTTAGGAATTCCTAAAATTGCTGAAGTGAGTGAAGGCTATTTTGAAGGAGGTGATTTTGCTTTTATTGATGAAAAAACACTTGCAATTGGTGTGATTGACCGCACGAATCTTACAGGTGTTGATGAAATCCGCAAGCAATTAGAACCTTATGGTTATAAGGTTTATGCTGTTAAAGCCAATCCTGATTATCTTCATCTAGATATGTGTTTTAACCTAGTAGCTCCAAAGCTTGCTATTGCCTATGAAGCTGGTTTGTCAGATGATTTTTTAGCCTTGCTAAAAGAAAAAGGCATCAAAGTGATTGCTGGCACAGAAGAAATGATATTTAAGCATGGTTACAACGTTGAAGCGCTTGGTGATAATCGTGTGATGAGTTTGAAGCAGAATACTTTTATCAATGATGCGCTGCGCAAAGAGGGAATGGAAGTTATCGAAGTCGATATTACCGAGCTATTAAAAGCTGGTGGTGGCGTGCATTGTATGACCTTTCCGCTAGAGCGTTATTAATCAAATACCTGCTGTTAATCTTAATTTGTAGAAGTGGATTGCCACGTTAAAAACAATTTAGAAAGTTTGTTATGTCAACATTTTTAGCTAAATCATTTGAAACTATTGTCGCTTATAATCCTGGTGAACAACTTGGAGATGATTATTTAAAATTAAATGCCAATGAAAGTTCGCAAGAGCCTAGTCCTCGTGTTTTAGAGGTGTTAAAAAATGCTCAAAAATTAAATTATTACAACGACCCTTTCCAAAGTAAATTACGTCAGAAGTTAGCCGATTTACACTCTCTTGAAATGTCAAATATTCTCGTTGGGACAGGGGCAGATGATGTTTTAGATTTGATTTTCAGAACCTTTTTTGAGCGCGGAGACAAAATTGCCTTTCCAAAAATCACCTATCCATTTTACAAAGGATATGCTAATACGTTTGGGTATGAAGCGTTAGAAGTGCCATTAACAAAGGATTTACACGTTGATTTATCAGATTATGAAGAACTTCCTCATGCAGTTTTGGTGGTGAATCCAGATGCTCCAACAGGTTTTCTCAAACCTTTATCTGCTATCAAAAAATTGGTAGCTTCGCACCCAGAGCGACTGGTTATTGTTGATGAGGCTTATATTGATTTTGGTGGTGAATCAGAGACCGCCATTAGCCTTGTCAATGATTTTTCAAACGTGATTGTCGTTCGGACTTTTTCAAAATCTCGTCAATTGGCTGGTGCTCGTATTGGCTATGCCGTGGCTTGTAAAGAGCTCATCAAAGATATGGAAGCTTTAAAAATGGCTGTCAATCCATTTAATATTAGCCTTTTGCAAGAAGAAGTTGCTTTGGCTAGTCTTGAGGATGAATTTCATTTTGAAAAACACGTCAAAGAAATCATAGAAAATCGTGATTTTTTAACATCTGCCTTACGCATTCTAGGCTTCACGGTGTTAAACAGTAAAACCAATTTTGTCTATGCGTCTTCGAAAGTGATTTCTGGTGCGGAATTGTATGAGAAATTGCGAGCTCGTCATATTTTGATTCGTCATTATGCGACAGAAGAAGTTAAGGATTTTGTACGAATTTCAATTGGGACAAAACAAGAAATGCACCGTTTAGTGAGTGAAATTGATGCCATTTTAAAGGAGAAAGACCATGTTAAAAGTGTTAATTTCTGATTATCCAAATGTTTTGGCAGAGCGTGATTTGAGCATTGAAGTTAATCTTTTGAAAGAACTTTTGCCTGCTGATAGCGAGATTTCGGTTTATCCTTATGTTAATGAGGATGAATTTATCGAGAGAATGTCAGGTGTTGATGTCCTTTTGACAGCTTTCTTGCCACTTGGAGAGACTGTATTGGAGCATTTTCCAGATTTGAAAGGCATTGCCGTGAATGCTACTGGCACTAATACGATTGACCTTGATTATGCTGAGAAGTTGGGAATCGCTGTGCGACATTTAGGTGCTTATTCAACTGAAGATGTGGCTAATCATACGATTTCTCTTTTGCTAGCGTTCAATCAAAAACTGTTTTTACATCGCAAGTACATTGAAGCAGGCTTTTGGAATTACCAGAAAGTTGGCAATGTGAAGCGCTTGTCCTCGCAAACTTTAGCTATTTTTGGCTTGGGGCGTATTGGACAAGCTGTTGCCAAACGTGCTCAAAGTTTTGGGATGACAGTTATTGCTTACGACCCATTTTTACCAGAAAAAGTGGCTGATGAATTGGGCGTGAAATTGGTTTCGATTGAAACGATACAAGCGCAAGCAGATGTCATTAGTCTGCATTTATTTGCGAACTCTGCTAACAAACATTTCTTTAACCGAGCGTTTTTCAAGGGGCTGAAAAAGCCGATTATTTTTATTAATGTAGCGCGTGGCAGTCTAGTGGATGAATTGGCGTTAGCAGAAGCCCTTGATGAGGGAAAAGTTATCGGAGCAGGATTAGACGTCCTTGAAAGTGAGAATCCAGATCTTTCTGAAAATCCTTTTATTGGACGTGATAATGTGCTCATCACACCGCATGCTGCTTTTTACAGTCAAGAGAGTCTTGATACCTTGCAAACACAAACCGTCAAAAATGCTGTCGCGATTTTAAAGGAGTATCATCATGAAATTCGAAACCCTAGAAGCCTATAATCTGCCAGAACGTATCGAAGCCATTTCAAAATATTTAGTCTCTATTCTTTCAGTTAATGGAACAAGTGGGGAAGTTGCCGTTGCAGATGCCATTTATAAGCTCGTCAAATCAGCAACTTATTTTAAAGAACACCCAAGGTGTGTCTGGCAGCAAGCTTTGGAACAAGATAGTTTGAAGCGTAAAAATAACTTTGCTCTTTTGAAAAAAGAAGGAACAAAGCAGACTGTCATTCTTCATTCTCACATGGATACGGTTGGCGTTGAAGATTATGGTCCTTTAAAAGAAATCGCCCATGACTCTGATGCACTGCAAGCATTTTTCAAGACTTATGACGAAGATACCCTCATTCAAAAACACGCTCAATCTGGTGATTGGCTTTTTGGACGTGGAATTCTTGACATGAAATCAGGTGATGCAGTCAATATCGCAACGATTTTCTATTATATGGAACACATGGATGAGTTGCCCTGCAATCTGCTTTTGATGACAAATGCCGTAGAAGAAAATGACCACACAGGTGCCATTCAGGCTTCTAGTGAGTTGTTGCGTTTGCGTCAAGAGGGATACGATTTCAAAGCTGCCATAAACACTGATTTTATTTCACCGTCATATGAAGGAGATGAGAAAAAGTATATTTACACAGGTGCAGCTGGAAAAATGCTAACGTGTTTTTACATCAAGGGGCGTGAAACTCATGTTGGAAGCTGTTTAATGGGAATTGATGCGACGCTTATCTCAAGTGCTATCAATCTGAAAATCAATACCAATCTTGATTTGGTTGAAACTATTTCCAATGAGGAAATTTTGCCAAGTTCTGCCTTACTGCAACGTGACTGCAAAGATTTCTACAATGTGCAAACGAATAAACGAGCCAATCTGTATTTCAATACTTTTTTGTATGAAAAGAGTGCTGATGCGGTTTTGCAGACTTTGTTAGCTGCTAGTAAAGAAGCTGTTCAAGAAGTGACAACAAACTATGAGGAACGTTTCAAACTCTACACAGAAAGAAGCCATATTCACAGTAATATCAGCCACGACATTGTAGTAATGACATTTGATGAATACCTTGCTAGATTAGCGAAAAAAGGCTATGACACGAAGATGCTCATTTCAAGCTTTTTGGGTCAAATTAAAGACTATGATAAACGAGAAGTCGGCTTTCAATTAATTGATTATCTAGAAGCTAAAACACAATCAGATGAAGCAAAGGTAGTTATCTTTTTAGCACCGCCATTTTGCCCACACAATTATACGGATTCTGATAGCGAGGTTGACCAAGCACTCGAACAAATGATGACAGAATTTCCAGAAGAAAATTTTGTCAAACGTCGTTTTTTCCCATTTTTGAGTGATTCAAGTTACCTTGCCATGCGGGAAACGACAGAAGATATTAACAAGCTTAAAGCTAATTTTCCGTTAATGGATAGCATTTACCCATTGCCAGTTGATACCATTAGAACACTTGATATTCCTGCTGTTGATTTAGGTGTTTACGGCATTGGTGCACATACTTGGAAAGAGAGAATTTATAAACCATATTCTTATCACACCCTTCCTAAAGTCATCAGAAGTTTTATTGAACATCTCACCAAGTAACAAGAAATAAATTGAGAAAATTTCGAAAAGTGCTTGAAATTTCCAAAATTTAGGATATAATTATAAAAAAACACAGGAGGAAGCTAAGATGAACATGACACAAACTCTTACAAATTGGCAAAGTTGGCGTAAGTAGAGTTGTGTTTATGTGTTTGCATAGATACGACTTTTGGAGTGCTTCTAAAAAGTATCTATGCGCTAATCTTAGTTACAAAGATAAAAAAGCGTGTAGTAAGCAATTACTAGACGCTTTTCTTTTTAGTTGACTCACCCTGCTGATAGATAATGTTAAGATTTTAAAACCAACGGAGAAAAGAATGAAAAATAAAGCACTTATTGGAACCCTTATTGCTCTTGTTATTTTAGTTGCTGGTTCGATGATTTATGACCAGACTAAAAGCGATTCAAGTAAAAATGATGTGGTTAAAATTGGTATTTTGCAGTATGTGACGCACGATGCTCTAGATGAGATTGAAAGAGGAATTGAGGAGGGTCTTGCTGAGGCTGGCTATGATAGTGATAATGCTGAAATTACGGTGTTGAATGCTGAAGGTGACCAAAGCAAGATTCAAACGATGAGTAAGCAGTTGGTCAATGCTAAAAACGATGTTTTGATTGGTATTGCAACACCAGCGGCACAAGGTTTGGCGTCAGCAACGAGTGATATTCCAGTTGTTATGGGAGCTATTTCTGACCCAGTCGGTGCAAAATTAGTTAAAAATCTTGAAAAACCAGAAGGAAACGTAACAGGGGTTTCCAACCAAGTTCCGATTGAACAAACCGTAGAGCTCATTCAAGAGATTACACCAAATGCCAAGACAATCGGCGTTTTATATGCTAGTAGCGAGGATAATTCAGTATCACAAGTCGCTGAATTTAAAGAGGATGCCGAAGCTGCTGGCATTAATGTCATTGAATACGCCGTACCGTCAACAAATGAAATCACAACAACAATGTCGGTTATGACAGGAAAAGTTGATGCTATCTTTGTTCCACAAGACAATACCATTGCATCAGCCTTTACGACGGTTGTTAATGCTGCCAATGCTGCGAAAATTCCGATTTATTCATGCGTTGATACAATGGTAGAGCAAGGAAGCATTGCATCAGTTGCCCAAAGTCAGTATGATTTAGGTGTAGAAACGGCAAAAATTGCTGTTAAATTGCTAGCAGGTAAAAAAGTGTCAGAGGTTCCTGTCAATATTGTCAATACAGGGACGCCAACCCTTAACTTGAAAGCCGCACAAGAACTTGGTATTACAATACCAGATAGTGTTCTTTCAGAAGCCACAGTGGCTGTTGAGGCAGATGATAATTAAGGAAGAAGGAGAAAAATCAGATGATTATTTCGTCAGTATCACAAGGGCTTTTGTGGGGAATTCTTGGTCTAGGAATTTACCTTACCTTTAGAATCTTGAACTTTCCAGATATGACAACAGAAGGCTCATTTCCGCTTGGAGGAGCAGTAGCTGTTACTTTGATGAACCATGGTTTTCATCCTATTTTAGCAACACTTGCAGGAATGCTTGCAGGGTGTTTTGCAGGGCTTGTGACAGGCTTGCTTTATACCAAAGGAAAAATTCCAACCATTTTAGCAGGAATTTTGGTGATGACCTCTTGTAACTCAATCATGCTCATGATTATGAAACGTGCTAATCTTGGCTTGCTTGATATTAAAACATTGCAAGATTTATTCCCGTTTGCAGACAGCACTAACTTGCTGATTATTGGTCTTTTAGCGGTTGCTATTGTTATTTCAGGATTGATTTTCTTCCTATACACACGACTTGGTCAGGCTTATATTGCTACTGGTGATAACCGTGATATGGCAAAAAGTTTTGGGATTAATACCGACCGCATGGAAGTTATGGGGCTTACGATTTCAAATGGGTTGATTGCTTTGTCAGGTGCTCTTGTCAGCCAACAAGATGGCTACGCTGATGTCTCAAAAGGAATTGGTGTGATTGTTATCGGACTTGCTAGTATCATTATCGGAGAAGTGTTGTATTCAACTGGTCTAACACTTTTAGAGCGTTTGATTGCCATTGTTGTTGGGTCAATTTTGTATCAATTCTTAATCACGGCAGTTATTGCCCTTGGCTTCAATACGAACTACCTCAAATTGTTTAGTGCACTTGTCTTGGCACTCTGTCTCATGGTTCCCGTTCTTAAAAATAAATTTTTCAAAGGAGTGACCTTATCGCGATGAAAAAAATTGTAGAATTAAAAAATGCTACCGTTCAAGTTAATAACGGTCTTGACGAGGTCAAAACAATCCTTGATGACGTGAATTTGACGATTTATGAACATGATTTTTTGACGATTTTAGGTGGGAATGGTGCTGGGAAGTCAACGCTTTTTAACGTGATTGCTGGAACTTTGATGTTGACTAGCGGAAGCATTTATATCCTAGACAAAGATGTGACACATTTACCTGCTGAAAAACGTGCTAACTATTTGGCGCGTGTCTTTCAAGACCCTAAAATGGGAACAGCACCACGTATGACTGTGGCTGAGAATCTTCTTATTGCTAAATATCGTGGTGAAAAACGTGGCCTTTTGCCACGAAAAATTCATGCGTTTACCGATGAATTTCAAGCGTTGGTTGCACGAACTGGTAATGGTCTTGAAAAGCATTTGGAAACGCCGACTGGGCTTTTATCAGGTGGGCAACGTCAAGCACTTAGCTTGCTCATGGCAACGCTAAAACGCCCAGAATTGTTGCTACTTGATGAACATACGGCAGCCCTTGATCCTAAAACGAGTGTATCCTTGATGAATTTAACAGATGAATTTGTAACGGGTGACCACTTGACAGCACTCATGATTACACACCACATGGAAGACGCTCTGAAATATGGCAACCGTTTGATTGTTATGAAAGACGGCAAAATTATCAAAGACCTTAACCAAGACGAAAAAGCCCAAATGGCAATCGCTGATTATTATCAATTGTTTGAGTGAGAGAACAGCGCATTGTTATACAAAAACTGTAAGATAATGTTGTAAAAAACTCCATAAAGCACTAGCATAGTACTGTTAGTGCTTTTATTTTGATTAAGGTTTATGATAAAATAAATGTAATTTTAAACGGAATAATGGGAGAATGGGATTTATGACGACAATTAGGAGTGATAAGGAGACTGCACAAACTTACGCTAGTCAGCTTGTGACTACTTGTCAAACATTAAGTGACGTTGGTAATGCTAGTCAAGATACACAAACGGAGCTTCAAGGGAATACAAAAGCTCACGACCTTATGGAAGAATCAAAGTCTTTGTTAGCACAAATTGTGTCAAGTGTTGAAACAGCTTCTCAAAATCTTCATTCGGTAGCTAGTGATTTTGAAGTGGTGGATCAAGCGGGTGCAGAAAGGTTTGGGAGTTAAGTTAGAGTGACTAGTCAAGATAGATTAATTCAAAAAGAACGTCAATTATTGCAGGCTTTTGAGGAAGCGACGGATAATCGTAGGCTTGTAGAAAGTATTTCTAATGATTTTGAATGGTATGATAGGGAAAGTTTAAGGTTAGAAAATAGCCTTTGGGAAATTTTAGAGCATAGCCGTTATGCAGGAGAGATTGAGCTTAATAATAATCAGCAAAGAGCTTTTCGGTCACAAACTTTTGATTGTGTGATTGATTCGGTTGTTGATTTAAAAAAAGAGGAGATACGGCTTGAAGATGAGATAGACAACGTCCGCAATGAAAGACGTAAGTTATCTTTACAGGGGGAGAAATGAAATGGGACTTAATATGACTTTGGAGCAGTCAGAAGAACAAGTAAGGAGCACGCAGTCTGTTTGTCAAGCAGAAGTGGAGGGATACCAAGCTTTACAAAGAGCAATCAGCGACTTTGCAGAAGAAACAGAGAAGCTAACAGGAAAAGCCTATGATTCGGCTAAAGCTTATTATTCAGCTGTTTTATTGCCGCTTGCTCAAGGTGGTGAATTGTATTCTGAAACTCTTTCGCAAGCCATTGCTAAATTGCCAGAAGAGTATCAAAACCAAGTGGATACCAAAAGTTGGAGTGAGGACGAATTACTTCGTCTTATTCAACAAGAAGAAGACCTTATTAGCCAATTGGACGACATGAATCAAAAGATTTTGCGTCTAACGATTTCAGCGGATGAAAAATCAGAATTAAGACAAAATAATGTGACGTTAATTCGTGGACATCATGCGAATAAACGCGTTTATGAAACGATTTTAGATGATTTACGATCTTATGATAGTTATTCTGTTACTTTGTTCAATGAATTGGAAACAATTAAAATACAAATTACGACAGGATTATCTCAAATCGGTAGCAGTTGGAATGCTTCATCTGGGACATTTACCATTCCAGATGATTTAAGTTGGGCAACAACATTAACATCTCTTAGCACGTCTAAAAAATCAGTAGAAGACATCGAAAAAGCAGATATTATTAATGATTACATGCAGACTTACGGCTTTGATAGAGAAACGGCTACCATTCTTTTTGACCTACAACAAGCATTATCAAGCAAGCCCAAAAAGAAGACTGGTCAAATCAAAAGGTCATTTACGAATTTAATCGGGTAGTTGCATCGTTTTATTATACTGCTACTAGATGGTATGGTGTTGCAGGAACACTTGCAGAAAAAGATAGAGATGAATTACTTGAGAAAAATGGAGTAGCTGCTATAAAAATCCCAAAATTACAGGAAGCTTTATCTGATAATCATGCGAATAGTACATCAAAAGATTTTCTCCATGAAGCGGTTCAGTTATCTGCTTTTACGGAAGGAAGTTGGGGTGAATCTGCTTTTGATATGGCTACGGTTGCACATGTAATGAGTACGATGGGAAATAATGTTTATCAGTATGTTAATATTTTTGGAACAAAGATTCCAATTATAGTCCCAATGGAAAAATATGAAATTTCTTTTAAAGGCGATATTGATTCTGGGCGATATGATGATGCTGATTTTAATTCCGATTTAGACGCTATTAATACCTATCAAAGAATGTGCGATGCTGATAATGTTGAAGATATTTTTAAAATTAACACTAAATATAACAGTGATGTCATTACGAATCAGGTTAATCGTGTCCAAGAATTTTATCAAAATTTAGGCAAGGGAAATATAACTGCTGGAAAAGAAGTAACGAAGTATGTTGTTTCTGCCGAGACTATTGGAAGTAGCTACATCAAGCATGGTAATGAACGTTCTTCATCTGAACAAAAACAAGCAGAAAATGATTTTTATGGCTATCTAGAGCGAGGAGAAAAAGAAAATGTCAAATAGGAAGAAAACAATAATTATCTCTGCCATAGTTGTTCTCCTTGTGCTTGTTACTTCGTTTTTTGGTTACCGAACTTATCGCTATCATGATTTTAAAAGAGCTTATGAAAAGGGAACAACTTATGAGCAGTTAGATGTTTTGATGAATAATTCAAGGTATATAAAAAAATTAGATAGATTAGGATATAGTGTTGCTGATAAGGAGAGTTTAATAGGTGGTGTTGTTCCACGGATTCAAAATCAAAAGAAAACTGTTTCGGTTTATCGTCCTAAGAATGATAAGTTTGAAATATCTTATACTCTTGATGAAGAAACGGAAGTTTATTTTGAACTAAATCAAAAATTAAAAATGTTGGATACATATGTAATGATTTCTGATAACGGTGGCATACACTACGGAGAAAGTCTAACATCATCCCAGCAGGAAAAATTGCTAAAGGTAGTCAAAAAGGAACTTAAAACCATGCTGAAGACTATTTATGAATCAATGTATGACTAATACTTAGAGAATTTTAAAATTAGTGAAACTGAGTCAAAGTGCTCAGTTTTTTCATCCCCACAATCGAGCCCTCTAATTACAAAAGAAGAAAATCTTCTGAAAATATGGTACAATAGTAATGCTGTAATTCGACTTGCTAACCTTTTTTGGAGGCAAGGACCGTTTGTATGAAAAAAAGCAAAGTAATTTGCTCGTATAAAAAATAAAATGAGGAGAAAACATCGTAATGAGCGATATTAAAATTATTGCCCTTGGAGGTGTGCGCGAAAATGCGAAAAACCTCTATGTGGTAGAAGTTAATGACTCTATTTTCATTTTGGATGCTGGACTTAAATATCCTGAAAATGAACAATTGGGTGTAGATGAAGTCATTCCAAATATTGACTACCTAGTTGAAAATAAAAAACGTGTGCAAGGAATTTTCTTGACGCATGGGCACGCAGACGCTATCGGAGCTTTGCCTTATATTCTATCGGAATTTAAAGCGCCAGTGTTTGGCTCACCGTTGACAATTGAGTTAGCGAAGCTTTTTGTTAAGAAAAATAACAATGTTAAAAAATTTAATAATTTCCATGTTATTGACGCAGAAACTGAAATTGAATTTGCAGATGCGACAATTTCATTCTTTAAAACAACTCACTCAGTTCCTGAAAGTTTGGGGATTGTTGTTGGTACAGATGAGGGAAATATTGTTTACACAGGCGACTTCAAATTTGACCAAGCTGCCCGTAAATATTACCGTACAGACTTGTCTCGTTTGACTGAAATTGGGCGTGAAGGCGTTTTAGCTCTTCTTTCTGATTCTGCTAATGCGACAAGTAATGTTCTGACAGCTAGCGAATCAGAAGTTGCTGCTGAAATGGATAGCATTATCGCAGATGCTGAAGGTCGTGTGATTATTGCAGCCGTAGCTTCTAACTTGGTTCGTATTCAGCAGGTATTTGATTCAGCCGCAGACTATGGTCGTCGTGTTGTTTTAACTGGTTTTGACGCTGAAAATATTGTCCGCACAGCCATTCGTATGAAACGCTTGCGTTTGGTTGATGAAAAATTGATTGTCAAACCAAAAGACATGCACAAGTTTGAAGACCATGAATTGATTATTCTTGAAGCTGGTCGTATGGGGGAACCGATTAATGGTTTGCAAAAAATGGCGCTTGGACGTCACCGTTATGTGCAAATTAAGGAAGGCGACCTTGTTTACATCGTTACAACGCCAAGTCTTTCAAAAGAAGCAGCTGTTGCGCGTGTCGAAAATTTGATTTACAAAGCTGGCGGTGTGGTTAAACTTATCACACAAACAATGAATGTTTCAGGTCATGCCAATGCGCGTGATTTGCAGTTGATGATTAATCTTCTTCAACCAAAATATTTGTTCCCAGTTCAAGGAGAATACCGTAACTTGGCAACGCATGCTGAGTTAGCGCAAGAAGTTGGTATGTATCCAGAAAATATTTACATCGTCAAACGTGGTGATGTCATGGTTCTTGGTAAAGATGGCTTTAATCACGAGGGAAGTGTCCCAGCTGGTGATGTGATGATTGACGGAAATGCGATTGGTGACGTTGGTAATATTGTTCTTCGTGACCGCAAAGTCTTGTCAGAAGATGGTATTTTCATTGTTGCCTTGACTGTTAATAAACGCGAAAAGAAAATCGTTTCAAAAGCTAAAATTCACACACGTGGTTTTGTCTATGTTAAGAAAAGCCGTGATATTCTGCGTGAATCAGCTGAATTGGTTAATCAAACTGTTGAAAATTACTTGGCACAAGATAGCTTTGACTGGGGTGAATTGAAAGGAGCTGTCCGCGATGATGTGGCAAAATTCCTTTTCGACCAAACCAAACGTCGCCCTGCTATTTTACCAGTAGTTATGGAAGTGAGATAAGAAGATAAGGGAGGTAAGGCAAAAGCCAAGTCTCCCTATTTGTTATTTTTGCTGTGCAGTTTTTTCTTGTTTTTTTAAGTTTTGATTGATATACTAAAAGCCCAAGATTTGAAAGTATGGTATTTAATCCAAAAATTCTAGAAAGTGAGGATACGTATGAGAAATTTATTTAGGATAATCTTTTTTATTCCCAGACTCATTATCAGTATTATCTGGAATTTTTTCTGGGCTATTTTTAGAACGATTGTAATTATTGGAATTGTTTGTTTTGGTTTACTATATTATGCCAATAACAGCAGTTCTCAGTTAGCCAATACGATTTCAACCATTGCCAATAATGTCACAAGTTATTTTTCGGCAAATAGTGATGATATTGCAAATAGTCTAAAAGACTTGTCAACGGATGATTTCACTTATTATTCGGGGGCACGTTGGTCAAGCAATTCTGCCAATGTCTATATTGAGACGACCAATGAAACGTTGATTGAAGCTTATGAGGAAGCTATCAATGCTTGGAATGCCACAGGAGCTTTTACTTTTAATTTGGTTTCTGATGAATCGTCGGCGGACATTATTGCGACTGATTATTCTGATGCTAGCTCAAAAGCAGCAGGTCTTGCAGAGACAGAGACAAATGCTTTGACGAACCGAATTACCCATGTTGATGTGAAATTGAACACTTACTATTTAACGGAAAATGATTATGGCTATACGCATAATCGTATCGTTTATACCGCAGAGCACGAATTGGGACACGCTATCGGACTTGACCATGATGACGATGAACAGTCTGTTATGCAATCTTCAGGGTCTTACTACGGTATTCAAGATGTCGATATCCAAAAAGTTCAAGAGCTATACGCTTCTTAAACTGACAATAAATCTCGGAAAATCTGCTGATTTCGGCAGATTTTTTCATATTCTCCTAGTTTAACGACTTGTGATTTGGTAAAATAGACATATGATTATTTTACAAGGGAATAAAATTGAACGCTCGTTTTCGGGTGATGTACTTTTTGATAATATTAATATTCAAGTTGATGAGAAAGACCGTATTGCGCTGGTTGGGCGAAATGGTGCTGGAAAATCAACTTTGCTTAAAATTTTAGTCGGCGAAGAAACACCAACATCTGGTGAAATTAACACAAAACGTGATTTGACTTTATCTTACTTGGCACAAGATAGCCGTTTCGAGTCAGAGAATACGATTTTTGATGAAATGTTGCATGTTTTTGATGATGTACGTGGCATGGAATCACGTTTGCGTAAAATGGAAATGCAAATGGCAGAGCTGACAGGTGATGCTTTTGATAAATTGATGTCAGATTATGATCGCATGTCAGAGGAATTTCGTGTCAAGGGTGGATTTACCTATGAGGCGGAAATCAAGGCGATTTTAAATGGTTTTAAATTTGATGAATCCATGTGGCAAATGAAGATTTCGGAATTGTCAGGTGGGCAAAATACACGCTTGGCGCTTGCCAAAATGTTGCTTGAAAAGCCTGAATTGCTAGTGCTAGACGAACCAACCAACCATTTGGATATCGAAACTATTGCTTGGCTTGAAAATTACTTGGTCAACTATCAAGGCGCTTTGATTATTGTCAGTCACGACCGTTATTTCTTGGATAAGGTGGCAACGGTGACGCTTGATTTGACACCACATTCGCTTGACAGATACGTTGGTAATTATTCTAAATTTATGGATTTGAAAGCTGAAAAGTTAGCACTCGAAGCCAAAAATTATGAAAAACAAGCCAAAGAAATTGCCAAGTTAGAGGACTTTGTTCAACGTAATATTGTGCGTGCTTCAACGACAAAACGTGCCCAAGCTCGCCGCAAACAGTTGGAAAAAATGGAGCGTTTGGACAAACCAACGGTAGGGCAAAAATCGGCTAACATGACTTTTCATGCGGATAAAGTGTCAGGAAATGTTGTCTTGACGGTGACAGATGCGGCAATTGGCTATGATAACCAAATCTTGTCAGAACCAATTAATATTGATATCAAGAAATTCGATGCCATTGCCATTGTCGGACCAAATGGTATCGGAAAATCAACCTTGATTAAATCAATTGTGGGTCAAATTCCATTTATCAAGGGAACGTCAACTTACGGTGCCAATGTTGAAGTGGGTTACTATGACCAAACGCAATCAAATTTGACGCGTACAAACACGGTTCTTGATGAGCTTTGGAATGATTTTTCAACGACACCAGAAGTGGAAATTCGTAACCGTCTGGGAGCTTTTCTCTTCTCTGGCGATGATGTCAAGAAATCAGTCAGCATGCTTTCTGGTGGTGAACGCGCCCGCTTACTTCTTGCAAAATTGTCCATGCAAAATGATAATTTCCTTATTCTAGACGAACCAACCAACCACTTGGATATCGATAGCAAGGAAGTTTTGGAAGATGCTTTGATTGATTTTGACGGAACACTTTTATTTGTCAGTCACGACCGTTATTTCATTAACCGTGTGGCAACAAAAGTGCTTGAAATCTCTGAAAAAGGCTCAACCCTTTATCTTGGTGATTATGATTATTACCTTGAGAAAAAAGCGGAGCTGGAAGAAATGGAACGTTTGAAAGCCGAAGAAGCACAGGAAAAAACAGTTGCCATTGTTGAAAAAGCGCCAGCTAATGATTATCAAGCGCAAAAAGCTAACCAAAAGGAACTTCGCAAACTCACACGCCGAATCGCAGAAATTGAAAATCAATTAGAAGACATTGAAGCGCGTGAAGAAGCAATCAACCAAGCGATGTTAGCCACAAATGATGCCGTAGAACTCGTTGATTTGCAAAAAGAACTCGATGACTTGACTGAACAACAAGAAAAACTCATGCTAGAATGGGAAGAACTCAGCGAACAGGTTGAAGGGTGAAATTGACCTAATAAGTGCAACGCTGAAGTGGGGAAAGGAGAATTTATGCAAGATTATGGACCAATCTTTAAAGAATTTCGAATCAATCGTGTTTTTTCTTTGAAGCAGGTAGCCTGCGATGATTTATCCATTTCACAGCTATCGCGTTTTGAACGAGGTGAGTCTGATATTTCTCTAAATAAATTTCTTCTAGCCTTGCAAGCCATTCAACTTTCACTTGATGAATTCATGAATCGAGCCAATAACTACAAAAAACTGGGACAGAAGAAATTGATGTCTCAAATGGCTGTTTACCATTATCAGAAGGATGTTCAAGGCTTGGAGAAAATGATTCAAGAGGAACAAAAGAAACTTGAAAAAGATTTTACCGATATCCAAGCAAAGCTTAATATCATTCTCTTTCGAGGCATGATTTGCCAATGCGACGAAACTCGTACCATGTCAAAAGAGGATTTGGATTTTGTGATTGATTACCTCTTTCAAAAAGAAAACTGGGAAATTGGTGATTTAATCTTAATTGGTAATTTTTACACCTTTTATCCAACTCCTTTGATGAGTCGCATGGTTAGAGAAATTCTGAAACGAGTCGATTATTATTCTGAAATTTCAACGAATCGAAATTTGGTTGAATGCACCTTGATTAATATGATAGAGATTTGTACAGAGCGTGGGGAATTAGAGGAAGCGAGCTTTTTTGAGAAAGAAGCTGAAAAGTTATTGTCAAATGAGCGAAATGCTTACCACCGTATGGTTTTTCTCTACGAAAAGGGCTTCTTAAAATATGCTAAAGGTGATTTTAGCGGGATAGATGATATGAAAAATGCCATTTTTTGTTTTGAAGTGACTGGTGCTATCAATCACGCGAAACACTATCAATCTCATATGGAAAAAGTTTTAAAATGAAAAATTCTCGTATTCGGGAATTTTTTTATTCCCTTAAAAATCTCATTTATAATAATGGAAAAGATTTAAGGGGGATGAAAGTGGAGAAAAACAGTTTAAAACTTTTAGCAAGTAGGGCAGTTAACAAACTTGGAGATGTTTTATATGATTATGGGAATAGCAGTTGGATTGCGTCCATGGGCAGTTTTGGACAAAAGATGCTGGGAATTTACCAAATTGTCGAAGTTGTGATTGCTATTATCCTTAATCCATTTGGTGGAGCAATTGCAGATAGGTTTAGGCGTCGCAAAATTTTGCTTTGGACTGATGGGCTTTGTGCTTTGTTGTGTGTAATCTTGGCATTTATTCCTAGTAATCGCTTGATGTTATATGGTTTGATTCTGGTAAATATGCTGCTTGCTGTATCGAATGCGTTTTCTAGCCCAGCTTATCGAGCTTATGTTCCTGAGGTTGTTAAAAAAGAGAAGCTTGTTAGTTATAATTCGTATTTAGAAACCTCTGTTCAAATCATTAAGGTGAGTTCACCTCTATTAGGATTTCTTATTTACCATTATTTTGGGATTCGTTGGACTTTAATTGTGGATAGTTTGACTTTTGGGATTTCTTTTCTTTGTCTGCTGATGATTAGGCATGTTGACTATGTTGGACACGAAATCAGACAGAATTTAACATTTAGAGAGATTCTTAAAGATATTTGGGAAGGATTTTTATATATTGTTGCTCAAAAAGAGATATTTTTTCTTTTGATAATGGCTACAACGGTAAATCTTTTCTTGGCAATGCTGACTTATTTATTGCCTTTTAGTTATAGTATTTTTAAAATGTCGAGTGCTTATGCGACACTCCTTAGTTTATCGGCGGTTGGTTCTATTTTCGGTGCAATAGTGTCAAAAAGAGTTCCTAATACGATATCAGCATTATTATGGGCATTAGGGTTTAGCGGGTTAGGAATAACTGTTTTGGCTATTTCACCCTTAACAGGTTTGCCTATTTTTTTGAGTTTTTCTGGAGTGTTGTTTTACAGTCTTTTTGAAACTATCTTTAATATTCATTTCTTTAGTCAAGTTCAAAGTCGTGTCGCTAATGAGTATATGGGACGAGTGATTTCAAGTATTTATACTTTAGCGATTCTATTTATGCCATTAGGAACTTTAGTGATGACTTTGATAAGAAGTAGTATTTCGGCTTATAGTTTTATCATTATTGGCTTAGCTGTTTTTCTATTAGCCATGGTAGGATTATATTATAGCAACAAACGATTGAAACTATCTCACGAAAAAGAAGGATAACTCTTTAATGATATGCAGCTGTCTGGGATTGGCAATATGCTAATTTTGGATAAGTTTGCATATCATTTTTTAGTTTTTAAAAAAATCAATAGCAAGCTATTGACTTTTTGTGTCAAAGTTCTATAATAACTATTGGTAAATAGATGAAAATGTCTAGCAAATCTTGAAATTTAGCTAAAAAATTGTTTTGGGGCTAAGTTTTGAGAGGCTTGCTTTTTTGAGTTTGGAGGCAATAATGAACCCGACAAATGCTCCTTATGGCTGGTTAGTCAAACGGATAGCTCATCGTTTGGAACAAAACATGAATAATTTCCTAAAACCGTATAATATCACGATTATGCAGTCATGGGTGTTGATGTTTTTGAAACGAACAGAGAAGTGCTACACTTTTAAAGAATTAGAGAAACAATTTGAAGTGTCTCAGCCGACAATGGCTGGTATTTTGGCGCGTTTAGATCAAAAAAATATGATTATCACAAGCCAAGATGAGAAAGACAAGCGTATCAAAAAAGTTGAAATTTCTGACGAAGGTAGGGCTTTGATTAATCGTTTGGGTGAACACTTGGATGATTCAGAGCGTGCAATTGTGGGGGATTTTACCAAAGACGAGCAGGAGACGTTTCATTTATTGCTTGAAAGAGCTTATTATAATGTTGTAGAAAGAGGTGACGAGAATGATTAAAACTTTACTAGCGCAGGTGAAGGAGTACAAAACGCCATCTTTACTAGCTCCTTTGTGTGCCGCTTTGGAAGTTTTCTTCGACATGTCAATTCCCTTTGTGATTTCGAAATTGATTGACCAAGGGATTCAGGCAGGAAATCTTGCGGTAGCCATGAAATATGGTTTGTTTATGTTACTTTTGGCTATTTGTGGTTTGACGACAGGTTTCCTAGCAGGGAAATTTGCGGCGCAGGCTTCAGCTGGTTTTGCTGCTAATTTGCGTGAAGGAATGTATGACAATATTCAAACATTTGCCTTCTCAAATATTGATAAATACAGCACGGCTGGTCTTGTAACACGTATGACGACTGACGTGACAAACGTGCAAAATGCTTACCAAATGATTATTCGTGTGGTTGTCAGAGCACCGTTAACAATCATTTTCAGTATGTTTATGTGTTTTGTGGTTGACCGTCAATTGAGTTTGATTTTCCTTCTTGCTGTTATCATCTTGGCGGCTTCATTGCTGTTTATCATGCGTAAAGCAATGCCTGCATTTAACTATGTTTTCCGTAAATACGATGATTTGAATGCCAGTGTTCAAGAAAATATTTCTGGTATTCGTGTGGTAAAAGCCTTTGTCCGTGAAGAACATGAAAATACAAAATTCACTAAGGCTGCTGAAAACATTTACCGTCTCTTTGTCAAAGCGGAAAAAATTGTTATTTTCAATAACCCAATCATGATGTTTATCATCTTTGCTTGTATGATTTGTTTGTCTTGGTTTGGGGCTCGCTTTATCGTAGCTGGTAGTTTAACAACAGGTGAGTTAACATCACTTCTTTCTTATATCTTTGCCATGATGATGTCACTCATGATGTTATCAATGATTATGGTTATGATTTCAATGAGTATGGCTAGTGCGGAACGTATTTCAGAAGTTCTTAACGAAAAAGCTGACATTGTTAATCCTGAAAATCCATTGATGGAAGTTTCAGACGGAAGCATTACCTTTGACCATGTGCATTTTTCTTACAAACACGGCGGTGGCGAAGAAGTGCTTTCTGATATTAATTTGAGCGTTAAATCTGGTGAAATCATTGGTGTTATTGGTGGAACTGGTTCTGGTAAGACCTCATTTGCTAACTTAATTTCACGTCTGTATGATGTTGATTCTGGTTCGATTAAAGTTGGTGGACGTGATGTTCGTGAATACGATTTGGAAGTTCTTCGTGACCAAGTAGCGGTTGTTCTTCAGAAAAATGTCCTTTTCTCAGGGACTATCTTGGATAACCTTCGTTGGGGAAATGAAAATGCGACAGATGAAGAATGTATGGAAGCTTGCCGTCAAGCTTGCGCAGATGAATTTATCGAACGCTTCCCAGACAAATACAACACTTGGATTGAACAAGGTGGTAGCAACGTTTCTGGTGGTCAAAAACAACGCCTTTGTATTGCCCGTGCATTGTTGAAAAAACCAAAAGTATTGATTTTGGATGACTCAACAAGTGCCGTTGATACTGCAACAGATGCGAATATTCGCCAATCATTTGCTGAAACGATTCCTGGGACAACGAAAATCATTATCGCCCAACGTATTTCAAGTGTGCAACACGCCGATAAGATTTTGGTACTTGATGATGGTAAGATTTCAGGATTTGCAAGTCATGATGAATTATTGAAAACAAATGCTATCTACCGTGAAATCAACGATGTTCAACAACAAGGTGGCGGCGATTTTGATGCGGAAGGAGGTAGCAATTAATGGCTCAAACCAAAAAAGAAATTAATAAACAAGATACGCTAAAACGTGTGTTGGCTTATGTCTTGAAAAACTATAAATGGCGCTTCTTGCTAGTATTGGTTTTGATTTTAGTAACAGCGCTTTGTATGGTACGCTTTAGTTTGTTCATGCAAACATTGATTGATAGTTATATTACACCTCTTTTAGCTGCTAAAAATCCAGATTTTTCAGGGTTAGCGCACGCTATTTTTCAATTAATCATTATTGGTATCATTGGTGTTCTAAGTTCTTACACTTATAACCGTTTGATGGTTTATGTTGGACAAGGAACAATGCGTCGTATTCGTATTGATTTGTTCACTCATATGGAACGCTTGCCAATCAAATATTTTGATACACATGCCCACGGTGATATCATGTCTATCTATACTAACGACGTTGATACACTTCGTCAGTTGATTAGCCAAAGTATTCCGCAAGTGGTCAATTCATTCTTTTCAATTGTGGTGACTTTTACAAGCATGCTTATTCTTAACGTGCCATTATCAATGTTATCACTATTTATGGTTGTGATTTTGTTAACTGTTGCGCGTAAAATCGCTTCGCAATCGTCTAAACATTTCCATAACCAACAAAATGACCTTGGTCGTGTCAATGGTTTCATTGAAGAAATGATGGACGGTCAAAAAGTGGTTAAAGTTTTCAATCACGAAGAACGTGCTAAAGAAGATTTCCGAAAAATCAATCAACAGCTCCGCTATTCTGCCACAAACGCCAATATCTATGCTAATATTTTGATGCCAGTATCAGCTAATATTGGACATATTTCCTATGTACTTTGTGCCATGCTTGGGGCAACCCTAGCACTTCATGGTTATGCTGGATTGACTTTGGGAACATTGGTTTCTTTCCTAGCGCTTAACCGTAGTTTTACAAACCCGATTACACAAATCAGTCAACAAATCAACTCAGTTATCATGGCGATGGCTGGTGCTGACCGTGTCTTTAACCTACTTGATGCCGAAGTGGAAACTGATGAAGGTTATGTTGAATTGGTAAATGCTACTGAGGACGCTGCTGGTAATCTTCAAGAAGTTGAAGAAACAACTGGTATGTGGGCTTGGAAACATCCACACGAAGACGGGACTGTGACTTATCACAAGCAAGAAGGTCGTGTAACCTTCTCAGATGTAACCTTTGGTTATAACGATGATAAAATGGTTTTACATGACATTAATTTGTTTGCGGAACCTGGTCAAAAAATTGCCTTTGTTGGGTCAACTGGTGCTGGTAAAACAACCATTACAAACTTGATTAACCGTTTTTACGATATTCAAGAAGGTAAGATTCATTACGACGGTATTAACATTCGTAAAATCAAAAAAGCTGATCTTCGTCGTAGTTTAGGGATTGTATTGCAAGATACGCACCTCTTTACAGGAACGGTTATGGATAATATCCGTTACGGACGTTTGAATGCGACTGATGACGAATGTATTGCTGCGGCTAAGTTAGCTAATGCACATGATTTCATTAAACGTTTGCCAGAAGGTTACGATACCATTTTGACAGGTGACGGAAGTAATTTATCTCAAGGACAACGTCAATTGCTTGCGATTGCACGTGCAGCCGTGGCAAATCCACCTGCTTTGATTTTGGATGAAGCAACATCATCAATCGATACGCGTACCGAAGTTCACGTCCAAGAAGGTATGGATGCGTTGATGAAAGGTCGTACAACCTTTGTTATCGCTCACCGCTTGTCAACAGTTCGCAATGCGGATTGTATCATGGTTCTTGAACAAGGACGTATCATCGAACGTGGTAACCACGACGAATTGATTGCGCAAAAAGGTCGTTATTACCAACTTTACACAGGTAACGCCATTAGCGAATAATAGATTTAGACAATCTTTGGAAAATAGCAGAGCTGTTTTTCAAGGGTTGTTTTTTTGTTTTAGGTATATATTTTTAGTTGAAAATGCTAAACTGTCGTGATACACTTTGTTCAAACCAAAGGAGGGTTATCATGGCGAAATCTATTGACATTCGGCGACTTTCAGAGGCTATTTCGGTTGAAAAAGACAATGGAACTAAGGTGAATTATTTCTTATATCCCGAATTTGAAATTCATCAAAATGTTTTACCTGCAAATACCATTCAGGATTGGCATAAGCACCAAGCTATCGAGGAAATTATTGTACCAACAAAAGGAAATGTAACCATTCAAGTTTTGGAAAATAATGCCATAAAGACCTATACGGCGAATTGCGGTGAAGTCTTGCGTGTCAAACAATCCATACACAGAATCATTGGTGATGACAAAGAAGAAACAGAATTTATCGTTTTCCGATTTGTACCGACTGGCAACAACCAATCTGATAAAATCAAAAACGACAAAGTCGATTGCGAAAAATTGGTAAGGGAAATATTGGGGGAGAAGTAAGGTTTAAAGACGCATTTGGCATCTTTTTTTTACCGTTGTTTTTAAAACGTTTTCAAAGTTTCGGTTAAATAATTTGTGATTTGGGAAATAATATCATATGATGAATGGACTAAGAAAAAGATATTTGGAGGGCAATATGATGAATTTGTCTCAAGAACAATATATAGATATGTATCTTAAAATGCAGCGTATTCGTGAGTTTGATATGCGCATTAATAAGTTAGTCCGACGTGGTTTTGTCCAAGGTATGACGCACTTTTCAGTTGGGGAAGAGGCGGCAAGTGTTGGGGCAATGGCACATTTGACTTATGATGATATTATTTTTTCAAATCACCGTGGACATGGGCAATGTATTGCTAAAGACATGGATTTGAATAAAATGATGGCTGAACTCGCTGGCAAGGTGACTGGTGTGTCAAAAGGTCGTGGTGGTTCCATGCATTTGGCAGATTTTGAAAAAGGCAATTATGGTACGAATGGTATTGTTGGCGGTGGTTATGCGCTTGCTGTTGGTGCGGCGTTGACACAGCATTATCAAAAAACGGACAACATTGTTGTTGCCTTTTCTGGTGACGGTGCGACAAATGAGGGTTCTTTTCATGAATCAGTAAACCTAGCGGCTACTTGGGGGCTACCTGTCATTTTCTTTATTATCAATAATCGCTATGGTATTTCTATGGATATTACGAGAGCGACCAATACACCGCATCTCTACACACGAGCTGAAGCTTATGGTATTCCTGGTTTTTATTGCGAAGATGGCAATGATGTTCTAGCGGTTTATGAGACAATGGGCAAAGCGGTTGACCACGTGCGTTCTGGAAATGGTCCAGCCATTGTTGAGGTAGAATCTTACCGTTGGTTTGGGCATTCGACAGCTGACGCAGGTAAATACCGTAGTAAAGAGGAAGTTGATGACTGGAAGAAAAAAGACCCACTTGTCAAATTCCGTACGTATTTGACTGAAAATCATTTGGCAAGCCATGACGAATTGGATGCTATTGATGCGCAAGTGGTTAAAGAAATTGATGATGCTTACGCATTTGCTCAAAATAGCCCTGAACCAGATTTGTCAGTAGCATTTGAAGATGTCTGGGTAGATTAGGCAGTTTTTTAATCACAAGAGGAGAAAGACAATGACTGAAACAAAACAAATGGCATTACGTGAAGCTGTCAATCTTGCAATGACAGAAGAAATGCGAAAAGATGATACGATTTTTCTCATGGGAGAAGATGTTGGCATTTACGGTGGCGACTTTGGAACATCTGTCGGTATGTTTGAGGAGTTTGGACCTGAACGTATCAAGGATACACCGATTTCAGAAGCGGCTATTGCAGGAAGTGCCATTGGTGCTGCGATAACTGGGCTTCGTCCGATTGTTGATGTGACCTTTATGGATTTTATCACCATTGCCCTTGATGCCATTGTCAATAACGGCGCTAAAAATAATTATATGTTTGGTGGTGGTTTGAAAACGCCAGTAACCTTTCGTGTAGCATCTGGTTCTGGTATTGGTTCGGCAGCGCAACATTCGCAGTCTCTGGAAGCTTGGTTAACCCATATTCCTGGTATTAAGGTTGTTGCTCCAGGGAATGCTAATGATGCCAAAGGGCTTTTAAAATCAGCCATTCGTGATAATAATATTGTTATTTTCATGGAGCCAAAGGCGCTTTATGGCAAAAAAGAGGAAGTGAACTTGGATTCTGATTTTTATTTGCCACTTGGAAAAGGTGATATTAAGCGTGAGGGAACTGATTTGACCATTGTTTCTTATGGTCGTATGTTGGAGCGTGTTCTTCAAGCAGCAGATGAAGTAGCAGCTGACGGCATTAGCGTTGAAGTGGTTGATCCACGGACACTTATTCCACTTGATAAGGAGTTGATTATCAATTCGGTGAAAAAGACTGGGAAGCTCATGTTGGTTAATGACGCTTATAAGACAGGTGGTTTTATTGGGGAAATAGCTGCGCTGGTTACGGAAAGTGAAGCTTTTGATTACCTTGATTATCCGATTGTACGTTTGGCAAGCGAAGATGTGCCAGTACCATACGCACGTGTTTTAGAAGAGGGCATTTTGCCAGACGTTGCTAAGATTAAAGCAGCCATTTATAAAATGGCACGCAATGGTCGTGATGTCTAAGGGAGGTGTTTTCTGTGGCAAATGAAATTATTATGCCAAAGCTTGGTGTGGACATGCAAGAAGGGGAAATTCTTGAATGGAAAAAAGCTGAAGGTGATGAGGTCAATGAGGGTGATATTCTGCTTGAAATCATGTCTGATAAGACCAATATGGAAATCGAAGCTGAAGATTCTGGCGTGCTGTTGAAAATCGTTCATCCGGCAGGTGATGTCGTAGCTGTTACCGAAATTATCGGCTATATCGGAGCAGAAGGTGAAACTCTTGTTGATTCTGTGGGTGAGAAACATGTTGAACAGTCAGCATCAGCTCAGGAAGCGAAAGCTCAACCGTTGCAAGCAAGCACAGCGCCAGCGATTTCCCAAAAGACGTCTGAAACTGGAAAAGTCCGTGCTACGCCTGCTGCTAGAAAGTTAGCACGTGAGCGTGGTATTGACCTTGAAAAAATCACTGGCAGCGGTGAAAATGGGCGGATTCACAAGGAAGATGTGGAACAATTTAGTAAGATTCGTGTGACGCCACTGGCTCGTAGGATTGCAAAGGACAAAGGTGTTGACCTTGAGACACTGGTGGGAACGGGTGTTTCTGGTAAGATTACCAAGGAAGATGTTTTAGCAAGTCTAGGTGATGTTGCGCCGCAAAAAGAACAAGCAGATGTAAAAGTGACACCGCAAGCAGGAGCTTTGGCTGATGTTACGGCTGCAAGTGACGGCGTTGAAGTCATTAAGATGTCTGCTATGCGTAAGGCAATTTCAAAGGGAATGAGCCATTCTTACTTTACAGCACCGACCTTTACGCTTAATTATGATATTGATATGACGAATCTGATTGCCTTGCGTAAGCAACTCATTGAGCCAATTATGGCAAAGACTGGTTACAAGGTGACCTTTACGGACTTAATTGGGCTTGCTGTGATTAAGACCTTGATGAAGGAGGAACACCGTTTCCTTAATGCTTCTCTGATTAACGACGCTCAAGACATCGAACTACATCATTTTGTCAATCTTGCAATCGCTGTTGGGCTTTCTGAAGGTTTAGTGGTTCCTGTGGTTCATGGTGCAGACCAGATGAGTTTGTCAGACTTTGTGGTAGCATCAAAAGATGTGATTCAAAAAGCACAAGCTGGTAAATTGAAAGCGGCTGAAATGTCTGGCTCAACATTCACCATAACGAACCTTGGGATGTTTGGAGTGAAGTCGTTTAATCCGATTATTAATCAACCAAATTCGGCAATTCTTGGGATTTCAGCAACTATTGAAACACCCGTCGTTCATGACGGTGAAGTGGTTATTCGCCCAATTATGGGAATGAGTTTGACCATTGACCACCGATTGGTTGACGGAATGAATGGGGCAAAATTCATGCTAGATTTAAAAGCGCTTCTTGAAAATCCGCTAGAATTGCTAATCTAAAGTAAAAAACGTGGGCGGTGACATAGGTGACTCGGTCATCTTTAAAGCCTAATGTTGACAAATAAATGATATAGTCGGTTGCTTGGGTGAGAGCCGCCCAAAGCTGACTGAGAAACAAAAGAATTTTCTGAAGGGAAAACGTAAAATGGCAGTAGAAATTATCATGCCCAAGCTTGGTGTTGACATGCAAGAGGGCGAAATTATTGAATGGAAAAAAGCGGAAGGTGAGCTTGTCCAAGAGGGCGATATTCTGCTTGAAATCATGTCTGATAAGACGAATATGGAAATCGAAGCCGAAGATTCTGGCATGCTTTTGAAAATTGTTCACGAGGCTGGTGATGTTGTTCCTGTGACAGAAATCATTGGCTACCTTGGTGCTGAAGGTGAAGTTATTGACGAAGTTGTGCAAGTAACACCAGAACAAGCAGCGGCAGACTTAACCGCAGCAGGCTTGGAAGTGCCAAAGGCGGTGACGGCTGATGTGACTTCTGAACAAAAAGCTCCACTTGCAGCTGATGAGTATGACATGATTGTGGTTGGTGGTGGTCCTGCTGGCTATTATGCCGCCATTCGTGGTGCGCAACTCGGTGGCAAAATTGCTATCGTTGAAAAATCAGAATTTGGTGGCACGTGTCTAAATGTTGGCTGTATCCCAACTAAAACTTATCTCAAAAATGCCGAAATCCTTGATGGACTAAAAATTGCTGCTGGTCGTGGTATTAATCTGGCTTCAACTAATTACAGTATTGACATGGATAAAACCGTTGAGTTTAAAAATTCCGTTGTCAAAACATTAACGGGTGGCGTTCGTGGTCTCTTGAAAGCTAATAAAGTAACCATTTTTGACGGACTGGCTCAAGTCAATCCAGACAAGACAGTAACGATTGGGTCGCAAACGATTAAGGGACATAGTATCATTTTAGCAACTGGTTCAAAAGTATCACGCATTAATATTCCAGGTATTGATTCACCGCTTGTTTTGACTTCTGATGATATCCTTGATTTACGTGAAGTACCGAAATCACTAGCTGTCATGGGTGGCGGTGTTGTTGGGATTGAGCTTGGACTGGTTTGGGCATCTTACGGCGTTGATGTGACCGTTATTGAAATGGCAGACCGCATTATTCCAGCTATGGACAAGGAAATTTCGCAGGAATTGCAAAAAATTCTGACGAAAAAAGGTATGACCATTAAAACCAATGTCGGAGTAGCCGAAATTGTTGAGAAAAATAGCCAGCTTGAGTTGACGCTAACCAATGGTGAGACAATTCAAGCAGATAAAGCTCTTCTATCGATTGGACGTGTTCCCCAAATGCAAGGTCTTGAAAATCTCAATCTTGATATGGAAGGTAATCGCATCAAAGTCAATGCTTACCAAGAAACGTCAATATCTGGTATTTATGCTCCTGGTGATGTCAATGGTCAAAAAATGCTAGCGCACGCTGCTTATCGTATGGGAGAAGTGGCTGCTGAAAATGCTCTACGTGGCAACCATCGCAAAGCCAACCTCACCTATACACCAGCAGCGGTTTATACTCACCCAGAAGTTGCCATGGTTGGAATGACAGAAGAGGCTGCGCGTGAGCAATACGGCGATATTTTGATTGGAAAATCAAGCTTCACAGGCAATGGACGAGCTATTGCGTCTAACGAAGCTCAAGGATTTGTCAAAGTCATCGCTGACAGCAAGTATCATGAAATTCTTGGTGTGCATATCATTGGACCTGCGGCAGCAGAGCTCATCAATGAAGCGGCAACCATTATGGAAAATGAATTGACCGTTGATGACGTTGCCCAAGCGATTCATGGGCACCCAACTTTTTCTGAAAATATGTATGAAGCTTTCCTTGATACCATTGGCGAAGCTATTCATAACCCACCGAAGAAATAAATCAAAAGTATGCTCTAAACATAGTTTTAGAGCATACTTTTATGCTTGAAATAATATACTTAATTTTCAGAAAATTCTGTAATATCAGTTGACGCTTGCATGAAAATTTGCTAAAGTAATAATGGACAGGGTATGGAAATACTTTGTTCAATTTTTTAGGGAGGAAGCCTATGAAAGCTATACGCTGGTTGCTTCCCCTCAGTCTTGTCTTAATGTTCTTATCACTAAGTATTGGGGCAAGTTCACAATTTTCCTGGCTTAAATTGTTTCAAGGGGAAGAGGTAGCCTATCAAGTCTTTTTTGAATCACGCCTACCTAGAACCTTGGCAATCGTTTTGGCAGCGGGTGCCATGAGTTTATCAGGTTTGTTGATGCAAACCATCACACAAAACAATTATGCTGCGCCATCTACTGTTGGGACTGTCGAAGCAGCTCAACTTGGCATGCTAATCTCACTTTTCTTTTTTCCAAAAGCAAGCTTAGCTCAAAAAATGAGTTTTGCCTTTATCTCTTCAATGTTAATGACTTTATTTTTTATCAAAGTCGTTAGAAGATTGCCTTTTAAGGAAAAATGGATGTTACCACTCGTTGGTCTCATTTATGGTGGCATGATTGGAGCAGTAGCAGAAATGATTGCTTACCGCTTTGATTTGGTACAATCAATGACCTCGTGGACACAGGGTTCTTTTGCTATGATTCAGACCAATCAATACGAATGGTTATTTCTTAATCTGATAATTGTTGTTGGTATCTGGCGTTTTAGTGAGAGTTTCTCGATCATGAGCCTTGGTGAAGAAGCAAGTACAATGCTCGGTCTACCCTTTTCTCAAATGGAGGCAATAGCACTGTTTTTGGTTTCTTTAACCACAGCGGTAACAATGATTACAGTAGGTTCTCTTCCTTTTCTTGGCGTGATTATTCCTAATATCGTCCGTCATTTTGTTGGGAATCATTTGAAAAAAAGTAGGCGACTTGTTTTTTGGAGTGGGGTATGTTTGGTCTTGGCATGCGACATTTTAGCTCGTCTCATTATCCGTCCTTATGAACTATCGGTTTCAGTAATATTGGGCGTTTTAGGCTCTGCGATTTTCATTTGGATGTTATGGCGAGGTGACGTCTATGACTAAGAAAAATCCCTCATCAAAACGTATTATAGCTGTTCTATTTGTGCTTGCTGTTGTCTGTTTTTGGGCTTATTTACTTCCCATTGGAGGGTCGTTGTTGCCTTTTGTTATAAAGCTTCGCTTGAAAAAATTGTGTGCTTATTGTCTTGTGGCAATAAGTGCTAGCTTAGCAACGATTAGCTTTCAGACAATAACTGGTAATCGCTTTTTAACGCCGTCAGTTTTGGGGTTGGAAAATCTTTATGTGTTAATGCAATCGACCTATTTATTTTTCTATTGGCATTGGTCACAAGAAGAACCCAATGCTATTGTAGAATTTATCATCGTTTTAGCGATACAATTGATTTTCTTCTTTTTTCTCCAGCCTAGTATCAAAAAACTCTTGGAAAAAGGTTTTGGAACAATTCTGCTGATTTGTATGTCACTAGGAACGCTTTTTCGCAGTTTATCAACCTTTATGCAGGTCCTCATGGACCCTAATGAATATGATAAACTTCAAAGTAAACTCTTTGCTTCTTTTCAAAATGCAAATAGTGATGTCCTTGTTTTAGTAGCTATTCTGGTCCTTTTTACGGCTATCTGTCTTTATCGAAAAAGTGCAGAGCTTGATGTTTTTTATCTAGGAAGAGAGACAGCAACCCTCTTAGGAATTGATGTTCCACATGTGCAACGGCAAGTGTTATGGTTTGTTGTCCTGTTAACATCAGCTTCAACGGCAATGGTAGGACCATTGACCTTCTTTGGATTTATTGTTGCCAATGTCGCTTATCAAATCATGCCTGATTCTAACCATAAAACCTTATTTACAGCAACGAGTTTGCTTGGTTTTATTATGTTAGTTGTAGGACAAAGCATTGTGGAGCGTTTATTTAATTATAGTGTGACGATTAGCATGGTCATTGAATTTTGTGGTGGTGGCTCTTTCTTCTATCTTTTATACAAGGAGCGAATAAAACCATGATAAAAATGAAAAGCATTGAGAAAGCTTATGGCGACAAAATTGTTTTGGATAATGTAAACTTGGAGATAAAGCCAGGCAAGTTTACAGCCTTTATCGGACCTAACGGTGCCGGTAAATCAACTCTTTTAAGCATTATGAGCCGTCTTTCAAAGAAAGATAAAGGTGTCTTAATGATAAAAGATAAAGAAATCGAAGCATGGTCTTCTGGCGAATTAGCCAAAGAATTAACCATGCTCAAACAACAACTCTACTATCAGATGAAATTGACGGTGGAAGAGTTGGTTGCTTTTGGTCGTTTTCCTTATAGTCACGGACGTTTGACGAAAAAAGACCAAGAGAAAATAGATGAAGCAATAACTTACATGGACTTGCAGCCGTTTAGAAAGCGGATGATTGACACGCTTTCTGGTGGGCAGTTACAACGCGTATTTATTGCTATGGTTTTAGCTCAAGATACGGACATCGTCCTTCTTGACGAACCGCTTAACAATCTGGATATTAAGCAAGGTATTTCGATGATGAAAATACTGCGTTCTCTAGTTGATGACTTAGGGAAAACGGTGATTATTGTCATTCATGATATCAATATTGCCAGCCAGTTTGTTGATGAAATGGTGGCGTTTAAGGATGGAAAAGTTTTCTGTTCGGGAACGCCTCATCAAGTTATGGTGAAGGAGATTTTAGACAATCTCTATGATATGGACCTTATTTTAGATGAGATTAATGGTAATAGGATTTGTGTTTACCAATAGAAAGTTTATATGGTGAAAACATGAAGAAGAAATTGACATTACTATTAACCGCAATGATGGTACTCGTTATGGCTGTATTTTTAGGTGCTTGTTCGTCAAGCTCTAGCTCAAATAGTACAAGCCAATCTAGTGACGCCTCTGAAGTGACGATTACAGATGCAACAGGAAAAGTCAGCGTAGCGACGAATCCTAAAAAAGTGGTTGTCCTTGATTTTGGTGTTGCGGATACTCTCCGTGCTTTAGGGTACGAAGATGTGATTGTTGGGATGCCGAAAGGGTCTGTACCAACGTATCTCTCTGATTTAACTTCTAAAGATTCTATTACTGACGTCGGAAATTTAAAAGAAGTTAATTTGGAAACTATTGCAAATCTAGAACCTGACTTAATTATCGCTTCTGGACGAACATCAAGTCAATTGGAAGATTTCCAAGAAATCGCACCGACAATTTATTTTTCAACAGATACGAGTGATTATTGGAATTCTGTTCAAAAGAACGTTACGGAATTAGCTAAAATTTTCGGTAGTTCTGCCAAGAAAGAAGCCAAAAGTCAATTATCAGATATTGATGATTTGATTGAAGAAACAGCAGAGAAAAATGCTGACACGACCAAAACAACGTTAATGTTGATGCTTAATGAGGGCAATATGTCAGGTATTGCTGCTGATGGACGTTATTCATTTGTTTATGAGGACCTTGGATTTAAAGCAACCGATTTGGAAATTGAAGAATCAAGCCACGGTGCTAAAGACAGTTCAAGTTCTTCAAGCTCATCAAGTTCATCATCAGACACGAGTTCTTCATCAAGCTCAAGCAATCAATATCACGGTTCTGGTCTAAGTTATGAAAGTATTAGTGAAGTCAACCCAGATATTATTTTTGTCGTTGACCGCACTTTGGCTATTGGGGGAGATGACTCAGCCAATTCAGATATTTTAAATAATGATTTGATTCAGGCAACGAACGCAGGTCAAAATAATAAAATCATTACCTTAACATCAGACCTCTGGTATTTGTCTGGTGGAGGTTTGGAATCAACCAAACTAATGATTGAAGAAGTTGCAGCATACGCAGGTAACTAAATCCTAATTGACCATAATCTCTCTAATACACATAGATAAGAGAAATTTTCTCAACCATAAAAAGCCTAAGAAAGTAACATTTCTAGGCTTTTTCGTTTTCTTCAACAGTTTGTGTTTTCGCGAGATAGACACCGATTAAAGTGATGACAATAGCTATGACTGATTGGAGATTTAGGTTTTCTTGGAAAATCACCCAAGCGTAAAGTGCCGCAACAATAGGCTGTGATAGGGTGATTAAAGAAGATAGGCTGGCATTGACTTTACCGAGACAGTAAGCTAGTAACCCTTGCCCAAGAATTTGGGAGACGAGAGCCAAAGCCAAAAGTGGCAAAAGCTCTGCTATATTTTGTGGTAGGTAAAATCCTTCGGTCAAGAAAATCACAACAGCAAGCACTAACAGTGTTCCAAAGGCACTAAAAAACATAATCACGTTAGATTTGACGGTGTCGCGCAATTGATAAACGGTAATCATAAACATGGCGTAAAAAATAGAAGCGCCAAGACTAAGAGAATCACCGAGCAAACGGTCAGACGATAGACTGACTTTATTTGCCATAAGCACCAAAACACCGACCAAAGTTACCAAACCACCTAATAAAAATTTAGGAGTCATTTTTTCCTTGAAGAGAAAATAACTCACTGGGATAACTGTAAAAGGTGTTAAATTGACTAATAAATTGGCATTGGCAACGCTAGTGTAAGAAAAGGAACTGTTCCAAAAGGTCAAATCTCCTGCTAAGAACGCCCCTGCCAGAATAATGGTCATTATCTGTTTACGACTAAGTGCCTGCACATCTGATTTCTTGATAAAGGGCAGCAGCATCGGAATTGAAAATAAGACACGATAAAAGCCCGTATTGATTGGTGGGAGCGGGCTTAGTTTGACAAATATACCACCAGTAGCTAAAAAACAAATGGCTAAAAAGATTAGACAAATGTCTTTAATTGAATTACAACGATTTCTTTTCATGACATTTTCACCTCGCTCTAAATTGTAATAAATAAGTGGTATAATAAAAAGTACCAGTATTATAAAATTTTTAGGTGCCACTTTGGAGGAAATTATGATTCATCTTAATCGAAAAAAGGGAAGTGCTCCCCTGTATCAACAAATTTATCAGCAAGTCAAATCGGATATTCTCTTGGGATACTTGTCACCAAATGAGAAAATTTTAGGCACACGAACATTGGCTAAAATGCTTGGTGTCAGTCGTAATACGGTTGACCGAGCCTATATGCAGCTGACTTTGGAAGGTTACATCGAAAGTCGCCAAAATGCGGGATTTTATGTCTTGAAATTGCCCAAGGCTTTTCAGTCAGAAAAAACATTTACGGAAGAATTTTCAGATACGAAAAAACAAGCGACAGACGAGCATATTATCTATGATTTAACCAACAGCAGCCATACCAGTAATCTTTTTCCTAAGAAAGTGTGGAAGAAGCATTATCAAAATGCCATTGAGCAGTTAGATGAGGCAGAAAAATTATATACATTGCAGCCATTTCAAGGGGATTTTAGACTGAGAAAGGAAATCAGTCGTTATCTGGAGAGGATTCGTGGAGTGAGGTGCCAGCCGAGTCAGATTATCATTACCAGCGGTTTGCAACAATCGTTAGATTATATTTGTCAATTTTTAGGAGATACGCAAAAATCCGTTTTAATGGAAGAACCAAGCTATCCAAAGGCGCGAGAAATTTTCAAGAAAAATGCGTATCCTATCGTAACGGCAAAGGTTGATGAGAAAGGTTTAAATCTGGAGAACATTGACGAGAACGCAAGGATTGAAATGATTTACACCACACCCTCACACCAATTTCCTTTGGGCATGATTATGCCGATTTCCAGACGTCAGGAGCTTTTAGCTTTTGCTCAAGAAAAGGATTCGTTTATCATTGAAGATGATTACGATAGTGAGCTGCGTTACTACGAGCGACCAATACCTGCTCTGAAATCAATTGATTATCTTGACCGTGTCATTTATTTGGGCACTTTTTCAAAAATTCTGTCGCCGTCATTTCGGATGAGCTATATCGTTTTGCCTGATCAATTTACAGAAGCTTTCTTGGAAAAATTTCAGCTGTACAATAGCACGGTGAATCTTCTTAATCAAATTGCGCTGGCTAATATTTTATCAAGTGGTGATTATGACCGTTTGGTGCGCAAGATGAATCATGTTTTTAAGAAGCGTTACGAGGCATTCAAAAAGGAATTTGAACAGTTTCAGTCGCCGATAAAGCTTTCATCAAATGTCAGCGGTCAATATTTTTTGGTGACTTTTCCAGATAAAATCAATCAGTGTGATTTGATAAAACAAGCTGAAAACGAAGGGGTTCGTGTTTACGATACCATGCAATTCTGGCAAGAAAAGGCAGCTTGTCCGCAGGAAAGTCTTTTTCTTGGGTTTAGTAAAATTGATTTGGAAAATATCCCAGATTGTGTCAGTCGCCTTAGACGAGCTTGGGATTGACCGCAGCATTTCATTGAGGAATTCTTCCAAGCAGATTAAGAGACTGAAAGCGGCGATTTTGCTATACTATCCTTATATGTTATAAAAGGAGCTTTCGCATGAAATATATTGTCAATAACTCCCATAATCCTGCCTACAATGTGGCTTTGGAAGCTTACGCTTTTCGTGAATTGTTAGCTGAAGACGAGCTTTTCATTCTTTGGATTAATGAGCCAACGATTGTTATTGGTAAACACCAAAATGCTATCGAAGAAATTAACAAAACTTACACAGATGAACATGGTATTCATGTGGTTCGTCGCTTGTCAGGTGGCGGTGCGGTTTACCATGACCTCAATAATTTGAATTACACGATTATTTCTAATAAATCACAAGAAGGGGCTTTTGATTTTAAGACCTTTTCCCAACCTGTCATTGAAACGCTAGCTGATTTAGGGGTGACAGCGACTTTTACGGGACGTAATGACCTCGAAATTGACGGAAAGAAATTTTGTGGTAATGCGCAAGCCTATTATAAAGGACGAATGATGCACCATGGTTGTCTGTTATTTGACGTGGATATGACTGTTCTTGGAAATGCCCTGCAAGTTTCAAAAGATAAAATTGAATCCAAAGGGGTTAAATCTGTGCGTGCGCGTGTGACCAATATCTTAGATGAATTGCCAGAAAAAATGACTGTTGAAGCCTTTTCAAATCAATTGTTAAATAAAATGAAAGAATCTTATCCTGATATGACAGAATATGTCTTTTCTGATGATGAACTGAAAAATATTCAAGCCTTGGCTGACCAACAATTTGGCACTTGGGACTGGACTTACGGAGAAGCACCAGAATATACAATTAAACGCTCAGTTCGTTACCCAGCAGGAAAAATCACCACATATGCTAATGTTGAAAAATCAGTCATTAAAGGAATGAAACTTTACGGTGACTTCTTTGGCATCAAAGATGTGGCTGACATTGAACAAGCCCTAATCGGACTTCGCTACGAATACCCAGATGTCTTAGCCAAACTCCAAACAATTGATACCACCCAATACTTTACCAACATCACTCCACAAGAAATCGCCAAAGCAATCGTGGAGTGAGGAATATATAAAACTAGCTAGCAAAAATTGCTAGCTAGTTTTTGTATTTTACAAAAATCTATTATAACGTCTATAAAATTTACGTTTATTGCAAAACTTCATTACTGCGGTAAATTATCAAGAGCATATTGAGCTTGTTCAGGTGTAAATTGTTCCCCATATTCTGAAATTAATTGTTCGTAAAGTTCGGCATCTGACATTGGATCCATTTCAAGATAAGATTTAGCTGACTCAAGAGCCTCTGCATTCCAGTCAGCTCCACAATTATCGATAGCGTATTGAGCAGCATCTGCAGGGAATTGTTCTCCATATTCTGAGGTTAGTTGTTCATATAATCCTTTTTCAGAAAAAGATGAATATTTTAAATAGCTTTTAGCTGTTTCTAGAGCATTTCGATATTCACGTGAGATACTCGGACTTGAGGAACTATAACTATAAGAACTTGAAGAAGATGAGCTTGAACTTGAACTGTATGATGAGCTAGATGAGCTGTAATCATCATCGTCGTCATAATCATAATCTTCTTCATCATCGCTATCCGAACTAGAAACGACAACAGCAGTGCTTGAACTTTTTTCGTGCATCAAATCTCCGATAACACTAGCTCCAATAACGAGGGCAAAAATGACTAATAACAGTGCAATAAGGTTTCTTACTGCACCTTCATTTTTCTTTTCCAATTTGTAACTCCTTTTCAGCTTTTAACGTGGTTCAGTTTTTTGCACGTTTTCCTAATTTAGTCTAAGTAGTGCGTGTGTTTGGTAATCCATTGTTGCAATTTAATATTAAGCCAGAATGAGTAGATACCGATTGTAATGATAGTTAAAATGAGCCACTTAATCCAATTGCCAAAGAGTTGTGTGGCTGTTCCGTCAAAGGCTAGACGGTGTCCGTCAATAACAGTATGTTTGACTTTCCAGTTTATCATGATACAAATGCCCCAAGGTGCGCAGATTCCAAGGGTTAAAATGGTAATTAACCCAGCTAAAATACTGTGTCCAACGTAACTTAATAAACCACCGTCAAAATAACTTTCTCGTTTCATCCTATCAATCTCCTTTGTATTAAATGATTGCTTTACGCAAAAACGTTATTAGTGTAGCATATTGAACACAGCTATGCAAGATGATATGAGTAAAAACAAACAAAAACCACCAAAATTTGCATTTTAGTGGTTATTATTTATGTTGAAAAGTGTTATTGTTTTTCGATTTCTTCACGCATTATTTTGAGAAATTGTTTGGTACTTGGGGATTGCGTGTTTTGTTTTTTCCAGAGAATTTGCAGGGTGTCGTGATTATTTTCAGCAAATGGAACAAAGGTTAAGTCGCTATCTGGATATGAGGTGTCGATAATGTTGCCAAGGCAAAGAGCGATTCCCACACCAGCTTTGACGAGAAGTGAAGCATTATAGAGCAGATTATAGGTTGCAACAATACGATAATCTCCTAAACCAGCCAATGCGCTAGGTTCTGTACTCGTTTGAGCAGAAGTGATAAGTGGGTAAGCCAGCGCATCGGCGAGGTTTGGCTTTTCAATCAGCGTCAACGGATGCCCTTTAGGCACCAAGGCTCCCCAGCGGTCACGATTGTCAAGGGCTAGGTGATTGTATTTTTTGATATCGTAACTACCAATGGTAATTCCCAAGTCATAAACGCCTTTATTTAAATGTTCGAGAATGTCATCTGCGTTACCACTGCGAATATGGACACGAATATCTGGATATTGTTCGGTTAGCGTTTTGATAGCACGGGCAACAATATCAAGCGACGGGCTTTCGGCGGCTCCGATGTAAATATCACCAGCAATGCTATCTGATTTTCGAATGTTATTTTCAGTTTTTTCAACTAATGCTAGAATTTCAATGGCACGGTTGTAAAGGTATTGCCCGTCATCGGTCAATTGAATTTCACGGCTACCTCGGTGAAATAAAATCGTGTCTAATTCATCTTCTAATTCTTTAATTTGTCGTGAGAGTGTTGGTTGTGTCACGTGCAGAGCGTCAGCTGCATTGGAAATGCTTTTGGTCTGCACAATTGTGACAAAATAATTAAGCACACGAATGTCCATAATGTCCTCTTTCTATGCTTTTTAGTTATATAAACTATGTTATATAAGTATTTGTCATGGTTATTATATCGTGATAAAGTAACTTTGTAAAATGAAGTGGTTACATGATTAAAAAAATAAACATTAATGCTTGACTTTGAGTGGACTCCAAGGTGTACACTGAATGGCGTTTCGGTCTTAAAAAAGACTTTGAAAAAATGGAGGGATAAGAATGACAGATATTAATCAAAAATTATTGACAGGAGAACGTGCCTGTTTTAAAGCAGAAAATACGACCATTACCCAATCAGTATTTGCGGATGGCGAATCACCGTTAAAGGAAAGTCGTCATATTGTTTTGGAAAATGATATTTTCCGTTGGAAATACCCACTTTGGTATTCACGTGATGTCAAAGCACGAAAGATTCAGTTGCTTGACACAGCGCGTTCAGGTATCTGGTACACGCACCAAATCAATATTTCTGACAGTATCATCCAAGCGCCTAAGACATTTCGTCGTAGCTCTGCCATTGTTCTGGAAAATGTCCAAATGCCAAATGCTCAAGAAAGTCTCTGGTCATGCAAAGACATTAAGTTGACTAATGTTAATATAACGGGTGATTATTTTGGCATGAATAGTAAGCATATCAAGGCGGATAATGTGACGATTACAGGAAATTATTGCTTTGACGGTGCTGAAAATGTTGAGATTTCAAATAGCACTTTGTTGTCAAAAGATGCTTTTTGGAATTGTAAACACGTGGTTGTGCGTGATTCGACAATCGTAGGCGAATATCTTGCTTGGAATTCAGAAGATATCACGTTTATCAATTGTACGATTGAAAGCAATCAGGGGCTTTGTTATATGAAACACGTGACTTTGGAGAATTGCCAGCTGATTAATTCGGATTTAGTATTTGAATACGTTGAGGATTTGCGGGCAGATATTCATTCTGACATTATTAGCATTAAAAATCCAATTTCTGGGAACATCACAGCAGATGCCATTGGTGAGATTATTTTTGACGACCCAGAAATCAATGCCAATCAAACAACCATTTCATTGAGAAAGGATGTGCTTGCGCGTGCCTAAGTATCATTTTGATAAAATTGTCAATCGTCGTAAAGTGAATTCCTATAAATGGGATGTTGGTGAGAATGAACTTCCAATGTGGGTTGCGGATATGGATTTTGATACGGCGCCAGAAATTAAGCTTGCCCTGCAAAAGCGCATTGAGCAGGGCGCTCTTGGTTACAATACTGTGCCAGATTCTTTCTTTGAAGCCTATATTTCTTGGTGGCAAAACCGTCATGATTTCATACTTCAAAAAGATTGGTTGATGTTTTGCACGGGAGCTGTTCCTGCCATTTCATCAATTGTTCGTAAGATGACTAAGCCAAGTGATAAGGTATTGCTTTTGACGCCTGTTTATAATATTTTTTACAATTCTATTTTGAACAATGGACGAGAAGTGTTGGAAAGCCCTTTGGTCTATAAGGACGGAAATTATCAGCTTGATTATGATGATTTGGAAAATAAGCTGGCGCAATCCGAGACGACGTTGATGATTTTTTGCAATCCTCACAATCCGACAGGTTATGTTTGGACAAAGGCAGAGCTTGAGAAAATTGGTCAGCTTTGTTTGAAACATGATGTCCTTATTTTATCAGACGAAGTGCATTGTGATTTGACACATCCTGATAGCTATTATACGCCGTTTGCATCGGTATCAGAAGAAATCGCAAATATCACTATGACTTGCTTAGCGCCGTCAAAAGCTTTTAATATTGCTGGTTTGCAAACGTCGGTAATTTCTGTGCCAAATGAAGCCCTTCGTAAACGCGTCAATCGTGGCATCAATACGGACGAAGTGGCTGAGCCAAATTCTTTTGCCATTCAAGCAACAGAAGCAGCTTTCAATGAAGCAGGGCAATGGTTAGATGAGCTTAACGAGTACTTGGCAAAAAATCGTGCTTACTTGATTGAGCAAGTGACAACAACTTTTCCAGAAATCAAAATCGTTCCAGCAAAGGCGACTTATCTCGCTTGGCTTGACTGCTCTGCTATTTCACAAAATACAACAGCATTATGTGCCTTTATTCGTCAAAAAACAGGTTTAATCCTATCTGACGGTGACATTTTTGGTGGCAATGGTAAACTTTTCATCAGGTGGAATTATGCTTGTCCGCTTGAAGTGTTAGTTGACGGTGTTGAACGTTTTAAAAAAGCGGTCAAAGAGTACAAGGAGTAATAAATGAAAAAATTGGGGTGTTTTATCTTAGTTATGATGCTTTTGGTTTTGTCTGCTTGTAGTAGTGTACAAGATAATCAACAAGCCAAGCAAACACAAACAACAACGACAAGTAAAACAGAGGAAGAAAAAATGGTAACAGCTACGGTTAATGGAGAGACATTTACAATCACGTTAAATCAGTCACAAGCAGCGCAGGAATTTTTAAATCTTTTGCCCCTAACACTTGATATGCGAGATGTAAACGGTAATGAAAAATATGCGGTGCTCAACCAAACATTCACAAACGATGATGAAAAAGCAGGAACGATTCACGCTGGTGATTTGAAATTATGGTCTGGCGACGGTTTGGTTCTTTTCTATGATGATTTTCCCTCATCTTACCAATATACAGACTTAGGAACGATGTCAGATAGTCAAGGATTGGCAGAAGCTCTTGGGTCTGGGGACGTTACTATTACCTTTGAGGTCGTCGAGTGATGCGCCCAATAACAGTAACCATTGCAGAAGAAACATTTGAGCTTTTCTTAGAAAATAATGCTAGCGCGCAAGCTTTTTCTGAACTTTTGCCACTTGAATTGGAAATGGTTGATGTGAATGGCAATGAGAAATTTTATTTACTAGCTGACCACCTACCAAGTCAAGAACGCTGTTCTTGTTTGATAAAAGCAGGTGATTTATTACTATGTCAGACAAATGAATTAACCTTTTTCTATGATGATAGTAAAACCTGCTTTAAATACACTTATCTAGGGCACATTAAAGACAGTCAGAATTTCAGAAAAGCCATGACAGGCAAAACAGTCACTGTTATTTTTGAGGAAAAGTAGGATAGTCTTGACCGCTTCGTGAAATTACTGCTTATTTTTGCTATAATGTTTGAAAAAAGAAATGATGGGGTGGCAACCTATGACGAAAATGAGACGTCGTGACCGTGAAGTGACTGACTTGACAGAAATCAAAGCTATTGTTGAGAAAAATATGATTTTGCATTTAGGGCTTTTTGATGAGGAATTTCCTTACGTTGTCCCTTTGCATTATGGTTATGAATACCGTGAAGAAACTGACCAGTTTATTTTTTACACACACGGTGCGAGACAAGGGCATAAAATTGATTTAATCCACCAAAATCCCAATGTTTGTGTTCAGATTGAGGGAGAAGTGGTGCCTGATTACGACTATGACGTGCCTTGTAAATACGGTGCTTTCTTTAGTTCGTTTATCGGACGTGGAAAAGCAGAGCTTCTCGAAGATTCAGAGCAAAAAGCCTACGCCCTTAATCTACTCATGCAGCACCAAGCTGGCAAAACATTTGAATTCACTGAAAAAATGACAAAACCAGTCGGCGTGATTAAGATTGTGATTGACCAATATTCCGCCAAAGCTAAGACAATGATGCCTAAAGAATAATAGAAAAACAACTAATCTAAAGCAGATTGGTTGTTTTTTTGTTAATAAAGATAAAAAATTGAAAAATTCCCTTGACTTGGAGCTAACTCAAAGGTGTAAAGTAATAGATGACGTTAGAAAGAGGAGGAAATTATGGAAAGTGACGTAGTCGCAACACAGCAAAAAACGTATTTTTTTGGTAATCGTGATTTGGCTAAATTGTTTATTCCTTTGATTATTGAACAAGGATTGGAATATCTGGTGGGCTTAATCGCCTCGATTTTAGTTTCAAGAGCTGGTGAAGCAGCGGTGTCGGGTGTTTCTCTTGTGGAGTTTCTCATGGCGCTCTTTATCAGTATTTTTGCTGCTTTTGCAACTGGTGGCGGTATTGTTGCAGGTCAATACTTAGGTGACCGTGATGGTAAAAATGCTAATAAAGCTGTCAATCAATTAGCGAAATTTACCCTTATCTTTAGTATCGTGATTACGGTTTTTATTTTTGCCATTAAACCGTTAATTTTAAATCATTTGTTTGGCTCAATTACGCCAGCAGTTCATGCCCAAGCCAATCGGTATTTTAATATCGTTGCCTTATCGACACCATTTATTGCCATGTATAATTGTGGCGCAGCGATTTTTAGAACCTTAAACAAATCACGCTTGCCGATGAATATTATGTTGGTCATGAATGGCTTGAATATTTTAATGGGGATTAGTTTGATTTATGGTCTCGGTTGGGGTGTCGAAGGTGTTGCTGTGCCGATTTTGCTATCACGTGTTGGTGCCATGGTGCTAGTTCTTTGGTTTGCACATCACTTGACATCTGAATTAACTTTGGGAAACTTTTTGCGTGAAAAAGTTGACTGGCAGATGATTAAAAAAGTTCTTGGTATTGGACTACCATTTGGGTTTGAAAATGGCATGTTCTTTCTTGGTCGCTTGATTGTGTTATCAATTGTGTCTTTATTTGGAACAGCGGCGATAGCGGCTAATTCGGTTGGTGGAACGATTATCATGTTCCAAGCGCTTCCAGGAATTTCTATCGTGCTAGGTTTAGCAGTTATCATTTCAAAATACGTTGGTGCTGGGGATTATGAGCAAGCAGAATACTATAAGCGTAAGGTTAGCCGAATTATTCATTTGGCAAATGGTGCGATTTCTTTGCTCATTATTGCTGCAATGCCGTTATTGATGAAAATCTATGATTTGTCTGCGCAAGCAACGCACTATGTTTGGATTATTGTCCTTGCACACGGTATTCTTGTTAGTATTTTTTGGAATTCTGGCTATGTGTTACCTGTTGTTTTTCGTAGTGCTGGGGATGCCAATTTTCCAATGGTAGTTAGCACGTTATCAATGCTATTAGCGCGTGTGGTATTTGCCTACATTTTTTCTGTTACGCTTGGTATGGGAATGCTAGGAACGTGGTCAGCTATGTTTTTAGATTGGTTTATCAAAGGAATCATCTATGAAATTCGCTACCGAAAAGGAACATGGAAAAATTACAAGTTAGTCTAGGAAAAACAAAATAATTTAAAAAAATTTTTGAAAAAGCCTTGACTTGGAGTTAACTTAAAGGTGTAAAGTATAAGTCGTTGTAGAAAGGAAGAGAAAATGAAGAAACCTTATATCATTTGTCATATGATGACCTCATTAGACGGTCGAATTGATTGTACAATGACCTCAAAAATTAAAGGTGTGGAGGCTTATTATGATAGTTTAGCCAAACTTGACGCGCCATCAACACTAAGTGGTAAAGTAACAGGCATGCTTGAAATGGCAGAATATGGTGAGTTTCATGCGATGAATGCAAGACCGCTTGAAAAAGAAGATTTTTCAAAGAAAGTGTCGGCAGAAGGCTATGAAATTATCGTTGATACAAAGGGAACATTGCTTTGGCGAGATGATTCGAGCTATGAGAAACCTCACCTTATCATTACTAGTGAAGCTGTCTCAACAGACTATTTAGATTATTTAGACAGCAAACACATTTCCTGGATTGCCTGCGGTAAGGAGAAAATCAATCTTGCACGTGCCATGGAAATTTTGACTGAAGAATTTGCCGTTTCACGTTTAGCGGTTGTTGGTGGCGGACACATCAATGCGGGATTCTTGCAGGCAGGGCTTTTAGACGAGATTAGCCTTCTTATCGGTCTTGGAATTGACGGTAGAGAAGGCATGGCAAGTGTCTTTGACGGCTTTTCTATGGAAACCGAACCAACAGCGGTTGCTTTAAAAGAGGTAAAAAACTATCCAGATGGTGCTATTTGGCTCCGCTACACGCCCGAAAATTAACAATCAAACCTTGTATTCTAGCAAGGAAATTTTAGAAGAGAAATATGCCTTTTAAGCATAATATCTATAAAATATAAGTATTTGTAATAGTTGTTAATCCTTGTTAAGATAGCTTTAGTAATAAAGAAAAGGATTAATTTATGCAGAAAACTTCAAACCGTTTATTGGTTTTACTTTTAACAGTCGGTGTATTTGGAATTCTCAACACAGAAATGGGAATAACGGGCGTATTGCCACATATTTCTGAGCATTACGGTGTTTCATTGACAACGGCTGGTTTGTTGGTATCTGGTTTTGCTTTAGTCGTTGCTATTGCAGGACCAACCATGCCTTTACTCTTTTCAAAGGTTAACCGCAGATTAGTTATGCTTTTAGCCACAGGTGCTTTTACCTTGAGCACTATCGTTTCAATTTTTGCGCCAAACTTTACTGTTTTACTGATTGCGCGTGTTTTACCAGCGATTTTTCATCCTGTCTATGTCTCCATGGCAATGACGGTAGCAGCCACATCTGTTCCTGAAACTGAATCACGAAAAGCAGTTGCTCAAGTTTTCATGGGTGTTTCAGCTGGAACACTTTTAGGAGTACCAGTGTCTAATTTCTTAGCAAGTCAATTTTCACTTAACTTAGCAATGATTTTCTTTGCTGTTGTTAATTTACTTGTTTTTATCGGAACAATTTTTCTAGTACCGTCTATGCCAGTAACAACTGGATTATCTTATGGACAGCAATTAAGCATTTTAAAGCGAAAAACGATTTGGATTTCTATTATAAGCGTTCTGTTATTGAATGGCGCGGTGCTAGGGTTTAATTCGTATATGTCAGATTTCTTAGCAAGTTTTTCACAAATCAATGTTAATCTAATCGCTTTAGTTTTGCTAGGTATTGGGTTAGCTAACATTGTTGGAAATGCTTTGGCAGGACAACTTTTAGATAAAAACGCTCATCAACTATTACTTAGTTTGCCACTTGTTCTTATTTTTGATTTAGCTTTATTGTTTTTCTTTGGAAATCAAGCGCTAGCGATGATTATTTTCGTCATTATTTTTGGAATACTTGGGGGACTTGTCGGAAATGTGAATCAATATATGATTTATAGTGTTGGTGAGGATGCGCCAGATTTTGCTAATGGTCTGTTTCTTGCGGCTGCCAATCTTGGTGTGACCGTTGGAACATCGTTTACAGGTGTATTCATTACACTTGGTGGCGGAAGTCAATTCAGCATTTGGGGAAGTATCATTATGCTTATCGTAGCTTTTGTAGCTATCCTTACTCGTCAAAAATGGCTTGCGCTGTTAAAGTGAAACATATCTTCCATGCTTTTTAAGCATAATATCTATAAAATATAAGTATTTGTAATATCTGATAACCTTTGTTATCATAACTTTAGAATAAAGAGAGGAAAAAAGAACATGACTGAACAATTACATTTAACACAAGAATGGGACAAAGTTTTTCCAAAAAGTGATAAGGTTGACCACAAAAAAGTGACTTTCCATAACCACTTTGGAATTACTTTAGTTGCTGATATGTACACTCCGAAAAATGCTTCAGGCAAATTGCCAGCCCTTGCTGTTTCAGGACCTTTTGGAGCTGTGAAAGAACAATCTTCAGGGCTCTATGCTCAAGAAATGGCAGAACGCGGGTTCTTGACAATTGCATTTGACCCATCTTACACAGGAGAATCAGCTGGTTTCCCACGCTATATGCAATCACCTGATGTGAATACAGAAGATTTTCAAGCAGCAGTTGACTACCTTTCAACACTTGAAAATGTTGACGCAGATAAAATCGGTATTATCGGTATCTGTGGTTGGGGTGGCATTGCGCTTAATGCAGCGGCTATTGATCCACGTATCAAAGTAACAGTTGTTTCAACAATGTACGATATGTCTCGTGTGACTGGAAATGGTTATTTTGATGCGTCAGATAATGTGGAATCACGTTACCAAATGCGCTTAGCGCTTGCTAACCAACGTACAGAAGATTACAAGAATGATAGCTACAAATTAGCTGGTGGTGTAGTTGATCCATTGCCAGAAGATGCACCACAATTTGTCAAAGATTATTATGCTTATTACAAACAACCACGTGGTTACCATGCTCGTAGTCTTAATTCAAACAACGGTTGGGCAATTCAATCAAACACAAGTTTCTTAAACACACGTTTCCTTTATTACACTAATGAAATCCGTAATGCTGTTTTGCTTGTTCATGGCGATAAAGCACATTCATACTATATGGGAAAAGATGCTTTTGAAAAATTGACAGGCGACAACAAGAAAATGATTTCTGTTGCAGGTGCTAGCCATTGCGACCTTTACGACCAAAAAGACATTATTCCATTTGATGATATTGAAAACTTCATCAACGAAAATTTATCAAAATAATCTATCCTAAAATTTAACAAAAACTTCCTACTTTCTTTGCACATAAAAGGGTTCCGTTACGTTTAACGGAACCCTTTTTAATTATGCTTGTTTAGTGTTTGGTTTAGTCATAGAATGATGTTTTGAAAAATTCTGTGGTTGGTGAGTGAAACTAAGCAATGAAAAATGATTTGTTTTGTTGTGTTTTTGATTTGTCAATTGATGACGGTTTAGAACAAGGTTTTGACGAGAAGTTGCTGCTTGTCTGAAAAATGTTTGCTCAGCTATTTTTGTTTGCATTTGTGGGAAATACGTTCTAGCTACTGGTTGTTGATTGTGATGAGAAACAAAGAAATCGTTGGCTGGTGCAGTCGGTGCTTGGCTAGTCTCTTCATTTGTTTCTTCAGAAGTTGTGTCATCTGTTGTAGTTTGCTCACTTGAATCAGAATCAGCTTCGTCTGATGTAGTCTGTTCACTAGTTTCAGAATCCGTTTCGTCTGCTGTTTCTGTGTCTGTGGTGTCAGCTTCATTTTCAGTATCATCAGTCGTTGTTTCATCAGATGAATTTTCGGTGTCAGAGGTCGTTTCTTCATTTTCTACCGTATTGTCAGTCGTTTCTGTTTCAGCATCAGAGGTCTCATCTTCGGTAGTCTCAGTTGCATTGTCCGTGTCAGTTGTTGGGAAATCAGGTGGTGTCATGCCATCTGTTGGGAATGTTCCGTCGCTGTTTGGAAAATTACCATCAGAAAAGTCAGGCATTTCGCCAGAAAAATCGCCGCCAGGCATTGGTCCGCCAGGACCGAATTGACTTTCAGTTGTTTCTGTGGTTGCTGTTGCCGTGGCTTGGTTACCGCTTGAAACGGTAATTGTATAAGTTTCACCGTCAACTAAATCAGCTGCGCTAAAGACGACATTTCCAAAATCGGCTGCGGCAGTCGTAGAAGCGATGACATTTCCTGAACTATCAGTTACCGTAATTGTATCGCCAGCACTACCACTCACATTTGCCATAATATAAGCTTGCGTTGAGCCTGTGTCAAATGCTTGTGCCATACCTTGATTTCCAATTGCCCAGACAGTTCCACCTGTGATAATACCTGTGTTGTCATAATCAAGAGCAGCATTGTCAACACTTGTTTGGGTAACGTAAACAGAACCGCTAGAAATTGTCAGATTGCCATTGCTATCTAGTCCATCACCGTCCGCAATAACATAAACAGTTGCCCCAGAGATATTAATGGCGACATCATTTTCAATATCATCTGTTGAATTGGTTAGATTTGTCAAATCAGCCTTTTCTTTTGTTGTCCATTCAGTCGCATTAATGCCATCATCACCAGCACTAATGGTAATTGTACCGCCAGTTAAATTAATGTAGCGCCCTTCAATGCCTTCGTCGCCAGAAGTGATTGTCACAACAGACGTTCCTTCAATGGTAACTTGGTCGGTTGCGGTAATGCCTTTATCCGTTGATGTGATAGTGACTGTTGAATCAGAAATCGTTAAATCACCAGAATTGACATCGGTGTCATCTTCGATTTGAATCCCGTCATCTTCAGCAGAAATCACGATAGCAGAGTTTGTAATGGTAACAGCACTAGTGGCGTGAATACCATCGCTTGTTGTTGATGTGAGATTGAGATTAGCATCAGAAATGATAACACTACCAGCTTTCAAAGCGTGTTTGGCAGAGCTTGAGACGGTCAAAGTGCTACTATTTTTACTAGAAATACGAAGAACACCTTCGGCAGCGATAGCAGTTGTCAAATCGGAAGAAATGCTACTATCGGACAGCACGATAATGTTGAGGTCACCGCTAGACGAGATAGAACTGTTTGTTAATGTGGTGTTGTCCAAGTTAAGTGTTACGGCATCAGTAACACTAGAATCTACTGTAATTGTATAGCCGTCACCATTACCTGTAATGGTATATGTTCCTGCGCTAGTAATCGTAATGACAGAACCAGAGATTGTTACACCGTCGGAGTCACTAGTAGCTGTGTCATTATCAATAGAAATGGTTGCGACACTTGTATCGTCAGTAGTGGTCGTTTCAGTATCTGTTGAAGTAGCGACATCTGTGGCTGTGCTATCGTCATCAGTCGTATTTTCGTTACTATCTGATTCGCTGTCATCACCGTCAGTTGCCTCTGTGCTGTCTGAAGCACTTGTGTCGCTGGTAGCGTCAGCTTGTGTTTCTTGTTCGGTTGAAGTGTCGTTTTCGTTTGACTCGGTTACACTAGTTGCCGTATCAGCCTTGTCAGAATCGGTACTTTCGCTTGTTGCTTCAGTTGTATCAGCTTCATCAGCAATAGCAGTGCTTTCTGTCTCACTCGTTGATTCATTTGAAGTCGTCGATTCAGAGGTTGCTTGTTCGCTAGAATCATCGCTAGTTGAACTATCGGTAGTAGCCACAAGGTCATTTGCCGTCGTAGCTGTTGTTTCATCGGCAGAAACGGTTCCAGAAAAAGCAAAGAGCGCAATAGCACCAACAAGGATGATTCCTGAAACTAAACCGTGTTTAGATTTTCGTTTCACTTCGTGCCCTTTTGCTTGTCCAATAGCAGAGCGATTTAAAAGATGTCGTTTGTTCATAAATAAGAACTTCCTCTCTTTATAGAATACCCTTTCATTTTATAAAGCATTACTTAACCATTTCTAAAATGTCATATGACAGTTTGGTATGTAATATTAATAATAAATGACAAAAATCTCCTAAAATACGATTAAATTGGATAAAAAAACGCTCTAAAGGCGTCAGAATAAAAATTTATGAGGAAGCTCCAAATTTTAAAAATATTCACTGAGAAATACGTAAACAAATAAAGCTAAGCACTTTGTCTTAGCTTTATTTTCAAAACTGATTTTAAGTCGTTTTACGGTCAAAGAAGTTGTAAATGTATTCGATAATTGCAAGGATAACAAAACCAATTGCAACCAATCCAAGTGTGCCTGAGGCACTTGTTTGCCCAAAGATACCAGCAACGGCATTTACCATTGGTGCGGCAAAAGCAGCACCGAGATTGATTCCCATAAGAATGACCGATGTGGTTAAGGTACCACCATTTTTAGGACCGACTTGTGCCACGCGAAGAAAAGCTTGTGGGAACACCCAACCAAAGAATAAACCAGCAATGATAACGCCTGTTGTTACCAAAGCAACGTTTGTCGCTGTGGCTACCAAGTAGAAACCAAATGCAATACCAGTATAGGCAACTGGTAAAATAAAGTTACCAATTAATTTTGAAACTGGTGCGTAAAGAAGGGCTGCTACCATGGAAGACAAGCCAAGTAAAGCAAGAATTGATGACGCAGCAGACGGAGAGAATAATCCTGTTTCTTGTCCGAGCACTGCCATTTTGATCGTCATCATGAGAAACATAGCAAAAGTAACCATGAAAAGAAGAGCAAGTAAGAGAATATGACCACTCACAGCATCTTTAAAGCTATTCTTAGGCATTTCCACATCATCAGCTTTTTTATCATCAGGAATGGTTACAAATAGCCAAATAAGAATCAATGGAATAAGACCAACAAAGAAACCAGTAAAGGCAGTTCGCCAACCGCTGATAATTAAGGCTGAAAGGAGAAAACCAAAAGCGGCATTTCCTAGATTTTGTGCGGTATTTTGCAAACCGAGCATTCCTTTTAACTGCTGACCATCGTAAAATTGATACATCAAACTGACAGAATAAGGATTAAATAGCCCAATCCCTAGTCCCATTAATAAACGTGCGGCAATAATGATTGGAAAACTAGAGACAACTGCAGGAAGAACACCACCGATGATGTAAAGTGATAATCCAAACAAAATAGTCCGTTTAATTCCAAATTTATTTCCAATAGCTTCTGTAAATAAAATCAAAACCAGAACGCTAAAATTTGGCAATGTTGAAATCAATTCAATCGTTGATTGTGAGACATTTGGGAATTGCTCTGCAAGCTGTGTGTTAGCAATTGAAATAGAAGGAGCCGTCTGTGCCAAAAGTGATAGAGATAAGAGTGAGGCTTTGAAAAGCCAAGAAGAAGCATTGACTGTTTTTTGTGACATGGGGATAACCTCCGTCTGATTAATTAAAAATTAGTTATTTTCTGTAATATCTTTAACAGCAGCCAAACCAGCTAAACGACCAGAGGTCCATGAGAATCCTGAAGCCAGTCCTTCATAAGCTGGGTAATTGCGAGGGGCATAATAACCACCAGCATTGGCACCACCAGTATAAAGACCAGGAATAGCTTTCATATGAACATCAAGCACACGGAGATCTTTGTCAACTCGAACGCCACCGACCGTGCCTAGGTAAACAACTTGTCCAATAAAAGCATAGTAAGGTCCGTTTTCAACGGCATATTTCAAAGAATCAACTGATTTGCTAAATTGTTTATCATTTTGTGAATGGATTGCGGTATTATATTCAGCGATAGTCTGCTTAAAGGCGGCAACATCGAATCCTGCATTTTGGGCTAATTCCTCAATGGTATCTCCTTTAAATGCGATTCCTTGTTGGACTGCCTCATCAGCAAGAGTAACGAAATCCCCCTTGGCATCGGAAGCGCCAGGACCAGACTTAGAAATTAAAAGTTGTGGCTGCTTGGTGTAGCTGTCAAGCGTTGCTTTATCCATGACATAGAAATATTTTGAGCCGACCCCATAAGCAGCATTTGACCATTGTACGGTATCATAAACCACATCCTCATTTGTAAAACGAGAACCGTTTGGGTCAACCCATAGAAGTGGAGATAACAGTAATTGTGTTAATGGAGAATCATTAAAGCCAGCTAATTGTTTTCCTTTAGTATCTTGACTGACAACGGATTCTGCCATTTGTGCGGCATGAATCAGAGCAGCGCCATCAATATTTACCGCACCTGCATTTTCCATGGCTGACAGACCTTCACCAAAATTCGGAACGCCAAGAGAGCGCAAATTAACTGTTCGCATGACTTTAGCGACACGACGTTTATCCGCACCAAAACCACCAGTTGTGATAATGTTAGCTTTAGCATGGACAATAATTTCTTCTCCATTTTCATCAACTGCTGTTAAACCTGTAACACGACCAGAAGTGTCTTGGAGCAATTCTTTCATGGTAACACCAAAGATAAATTGTGCTCCTTCAGCTTCAATAGATTTTTGAACGGCTGGGAAAGTACGATTTTTATCCATATACATATGGTAAGAACCACCACGATATTTATTATTACGGTGAGCAAATTGTGTTGTATTTTCCACAGGATTCAGTTGAATTTCCATACCAAGCTGTTTGAGTTCCTCAAGAGTTTCTTTAGCGTGCTCAACCACATTTTTTAAAAGTGCCCCATTTGAAAGGTAATGGTTATGCTCTTGCAATTGGTCGATAGCTTCCTGCGTGGTTAGTTGATAGCCAAGCGCTTTTTGTTCATCCGTTCCAACCGCAAAGAAGCCAGAAGAAATTTTAGTATTGCCACCGACTTGTGCTAGTTTTTCAAGAACGAGAACACTAAGACCGTTTTGAGCAGCAGCATGAGCGGCAGACAATCCAGCTCCGCCTGCACCAGCAACCACGACATCAACAGTATATTCTTTAACCATATGAAATTCCTCGCTTTGTTTTTTGTGCTATAATTATAAGTGAAAAAAATCACGTTTGTAAGCCCTTTAAATATCTTATAATATGACTTAAAATAACTTTTACGAGGAAAATGATGCTAAAAAAGATATATAATTGTCAGGAATATATGCTCAATGAGCCGATGTTACCGCAAGAGAAAGAGCGAAAGCATCTCTATATTTTGGAAAGTTTGTCACAAGTTAGGGTAAATACTCCCAAAGGTGACATGACGATGCAGCCTTATGATGTTTTGGTGGGGCAAAGTTTAATGGGATTTCATTTAAACTCTCATGACCGCAACCCATTGTTATTACGGCTTTATTCGATTGAATTTGACTTACCGTCACCGCTTAATCGATACACAGTGGGGGATAATCCGCTTATCCATGATTTAATGAATGAAAACAAATCGAGCAAGGCTTATATTCTATTTACCCACCTAACCGCTAAAATTTGTCATGCTTATTTAGATGCAATTGAGCAGCTAGAACAGCTAGCGCAGGATGATGATAAATATGTTCATTTTCAAAAACAGAAAATAGCAGGGCTATTGTTTACCGAATTGTTGCGTGACCATGAGAATAAGGTATCCAAATCAGGGTCACAATTTCCAAGTGCTCAAGTCAAATATGCGAGTCAAGAAACACAATCTGGCATGATTATGCAATATGTGACGGAAAATATCCAAACCGTCACGTTAAAGGAGACAGCAGCTCATTTTTCTTACCAGCCCAATTATTTTTCACGCCTTTGCCAAAATCTTTTTGGGGTGACCTTTAACGAACTAAAAACGCATATAAAATTAGAATTAGCCAAAGAACAACTGCGTCTGACGACGAAAAGTTTGGATGAAATTAGTCAAGAACTGGGCTATAAAGCTGTTTCTAATTTTCATCGTAATTTTAAAGCACAGACAGGTTTGACTCCACGAGAATACCGTCAAGAAAGCCGTTTACCAAATTTTGAGGACTAAATTAGTTATTGAAATAACTTAAAAAGCTATCTAAAGTCATATTTTTAGATAGTTTTTTTCTGTTCTAGAAAAAGCGTTTTCAGGTATAATGAAATTGTTATAAAAATCACAACGGCTAATGAGATTTAGTTGATAAGGCTTGAAAACGGAAAAACTTTGTTTGCCATGCCAAAAGCCACTTGTTTTAAGCTGATGATTTTTTCAAGTAAGAAGGTAAAAGGAGACGACTATGACAAGATTAATAGCCCTTGTTGGAACAAATTCTGACAAGTCAACCAATCGTCAATTGTTGAGCTATATTGCCAAACATTTTGCGGATAAAGCTGATATTGAACTTATGGAAATTAAGGATATTCCACTTTTTAACAAAGGGTTGATGCATTCTATTCCGACTAGTGTTCAAGAAAAAGAGGCAAAAATTGCAGCAGCGGACGGTGTTATCATTGCCACGCCAGAGTATGACCACTCTATTCCAGCGGCTTTGCAAAATGCTCTGGAATGGTTTTCGGTAGGGCAACATCCATTTGTTGACAAGCCAGTCATGATTGTAGGAGCATCTTATGGCACGCTAGGTTCTTCACGTGCTCAAGCACAGCTTCGTCAAATCTTAGATGCCCCAGAATTACGTGCTTATATTATGCCAAGCTCGGAATATCATCTGGCACATTCTTTGCAGGCATTTGATGAAAGCGGTGCGTTGAAAGATTCTGAGCAAATAAGACGTTTAGAAGCCTTGTTTACAGATTTTCTAGTGTTTATCAAAATCACAAGTCAACTGACAGAAACACATGCGCAGCACCAAAAAGAAGTTGAAGCTTTTTCATGGGAAGAATTGGAGCAGTAAGAGAGGAGAATTTTAACATGAAAATCGTTGGAATCGTAGGGTCTAATGCACCTTTTTCACATAATCGTCTCTTGTTGCAGTATATCGGTTATAAGTTTTGGCAGCTTTTTGATTTAGAAATTTTAGAGATTACAGATGTGCCACTTTTTAACCAATCAGATGACCAAACAGATAATCCTGTTATTCAAAATTTGGCTCATAAAATTGCAGCAGCAGACGGCGTTATCATCGCGACACCTGAACATAATCACACCACAAGTGCAGCTTTAAAAAGCACGATTGAATGGCTTTCCTACCAAATTCATCCCTTTGATGGCAAACCAGTTATGATTGTAGGAGCCTCTTATTATCAACAAGGGTCATCACGGGCACAGTTACACCTTCGTCAAATTCTTGATTCCCCAGGTGTTAATGCCATGGTTTTACCAGGAAATGAGTTTCTCCTTGGAAATGCTAAAGAAGCCTTTGACAGTCATTATCATTTGAAAAATGAAGCAACAATCAATTTCTTAGGAACTTGTTTAGAAAATTTTGTGAAGTATGTTGGTTTGGTAAACGGACTGAATGCCCCAAACGAAGAAATTCTCAAACCAGCTGGAGCTAACGAAAGTACACCAGTATCTACGGATGCTAATTCAGGTGCTTCAGCTAGTTGGAATGCGAGTGTAGCCCCAGTAGCCAAGCCTATCACCTCTAACTCAACAACCCCATTTGATAAAACACTAGACGACATCTTTGGTCCTGATTTAGGCATTGAAGGAAAAGATATTTTAGATACAGTAGCTTTAGATTAAAAACAAAAACGCCTTTATGGCGTTTTTTGATTAATTAAGTAATTGCTGATAAAGGTTTAATTCCTCGTCCTCGTCAACGTTAAAGATAATTTTATTAACAAATTGGCTGTGTTCTAAAAAGTCTTTTGCGGTTTGAATGGCAATTCTTGCCGCATTTTCATTAATAAAATGAACTTCATCATCTGTTGCAAGAGATGATAGGGCAACAGATTCAAGACGATTTTTTTCTGCCAACGTTAGACAAGATAAATAACTTTTAGCAAGTAAATCTTCATCAATTGGCGTCAAATGTTCGTTGATAGCAGGACTAACGGTGTGAAGCACAAATTTGGCAGGCAAGTTATAAGCTGGCGTAATTTTTGCCGTTCCAGTTGGTTCGTCATGACCTTGTTCTTGCATGAGTTTGTAGCAATCCAGACGAAGTTGCACACCAGCATAGGTATGAATAGCATTGTCAGCGCAGTCATGAAGCGGTTGGAAACAACCAAGCATACGGCGATTAGCAGCATTGACAATGGCATCCACCTTGAGACGCGTAATATCACCTTTCCAAACATAAAGGCGGTCGTCTGTTGGAATGGGTTGCAGATGATTCAAGAAAACAACGACACGCTCTGCTTTTTTGAGTTGTAGATAGTTGTTTTGCATATCCAAAAAGCTGCTTGAAACCGCCATTGGTGGACGAACATTAAGAAGAGCACGCAATAATGTTTCCTGACCAGCTAAGTCACTAGGGACATCAATTGCTCTAAATTGTGGATTTTCCTTAATCAGGTAATCTAGAAGGTAGGTCACCATTTCTTTTTTTGTCATATGGTCTCCTTAGCATAATAAAATCGCTTTCCTAAGCATAAGTATATCACCTTTTTAAGGAATTAGCATTAAGAAAAATGAAAAAATCTGAAAATGACAAATGGGAATCTGTGCAGCAGTAACGAATTCCTATTTTTTGATAATCAATTCCAATGCTTTTTGTAATTTTTCTTCTTGTTTTTCTTTATCCTCAACTGGATTTTCGATGATTTGATTGATTTTGTTGCTAATAACGATACCCATGGTACGGTTAATGCTAGAACGAACAGCAGTTAATTGTGTCACGATATCGATACATTCTTTATCGTCCTCAATCATTTTTTGAATCCCACGCAGTTGCCCCTCAGCACGTTTTAAGCGATTGATAATATCTTTGTTATTTGTTGCCATAAAGCCCTCCTTTGACTGTTATTATACCGATATGGGGTATTATTTGTCAAACTCAAGACATTATCGTTGACAGTAAATTGTAGGATGTGATATCATCAAAATATACCTATAGGGGTATTTATCGATAGAGAGGAGACAAGGTTATTTTTCTAAAAAAATTATTTTCATCATCGATAAAAAATATTGATGTTACGGAACTTCAACGACTTTTAGATAAAGATATTGTGTTATTAGACGTTCGAACAGCTCAAGAATACGCTAGGGGGCATATTAAAGGAGCTCGGTCATATCCTTTAGACCGTTTGAATACCTATCAGGGTATCAAAGATAAGCCAATTTTTCTTATTTGCCATTCTGGAGCTCGCAGCAAACGTGGCGCAAAATTATTACAACAAAAAGGCTATGAAGCCATCTCGGTTAAAGGCGGTATGATGGCTTGGCATAGAAAAATTATCGGAGGAAATAAATGACTAAAATTTTAATTGTTGGTGGTGTCGCAGGTGGGATGTCAGCAGCGACTCGTTTACGCCGCTTAATGGAGGACGCTGAAATCATTGTATTTGACAAAGGACCTTATGTTTCATTTGCCAACTGTGGGCTTCCATTTCACGTTTCTGGGGAAATAGCAGAGCGTGAAAGTCTTATCGTACAGACACCAGAACGTTTGAAAGCACGATTTGCTATTGACGTTCGACCAGAATCAGAAGTGGTGGCAGTTGATACGGATAAGAAAACCATCACAGTTCGCCATGCGGATAAAGTCTATGAAGAATCATACGACAAATTGATTTTGTCACCAGGTGCCAAACCAGTTGTTCCTCAAATGGAAGGGCTAGATAGTGCTGATAACGTGTTTGTGCTTCGCAATATTCCTGACTTGGATAAGATTCTGAATGCATTAAACGACACCAAAGCTAAACGTGCCACTGTTATTGGTGCTGGGTTTATGGGACTTGAAATGGCAGAAAATTTGGCTAAAAAAGGCTTGCAAGTGACAATCGTTGAAAAGGCACCGCATGTTTTGCCACCGTTAGATGAAGAAATGGCAGCTTTTGTTAAGGATGAATTGACACGAAACGGCATAACAGTTTACACTAATCAATCTGCCAAAGCTTTTAAGGATAATGGAAAAGTTATCATTCTTGAAGATGGTAGTGAGCTACTATCTGATATTACTATCATGTCAGTTGGGGTTCAACCAGAATCAAATTTAGCCAAAGAAGCAGGTCTTAAACTTGGTATGCGTGGAGGGATTCTTGTTAATGAGTATTATCAAACCAGCAATCCAGATATTTACGCTGTTGGAGATGCCATTATTGTCAAACAAGAAATCACTGGTCAAGATGCGCTTATTTCTCTAGCTAGCCCAGCAAACCGTCAAGGTCGTCAAGTTGCGGATAATATCGCTGGCATCGCTCGTCAAAATAAAGGAAGTATTGGAACAGCTATTGTTCGTGTCTTTGATTTGGCAGCTGCTTCAACAGGCTTGAGTGAACGCATAGCTCGCCAACAGTTTGAAGATGTTGCTGTTGTTCATACGACATCAAAAGACCATGCTAGTTATTATCCCAATGCTAGCGACATCGTTTTGAAATTGATTTTTAATCAGAAAACGGGCGCTATTTATGGAGCACAAGCTGTTGGGCAAAAAGGCGTTGATAAGCGTATCGATATTCTAGCAACAGCGATAAAAGCAGGTCTGACGGTAACTGATTTACCAGAATTGGAATTCACTTACGCACCGCCATTTGGCTCAGCTAAAGATCCAGTAAATATGGCAGGATATGCTGCGCTTAACATTATGGAAGGCATTAGTGAAAACGTTCAATGGTATGCTTTATCAGATGAATTAGCCAAAGGAAAAATGTTGCTTGATGTTCGTACGAGAGAAGAAGTTTCACGCGGTCATTTTGCAAATAGTATTAACATACCACTTGATGAATTGCGTGACCGTTTAGCAGAATTAGACGCCAATCAAGAATACATTATCAGTTGCCACAGCGGGCTTCGTTCTTACATTGGAGAACGTATTTTGAAGCAAAATGGCTTTAAGATTCAAAATCTTGATGGTGCTTATTTCCTTTATAGTACTGTCAAACCAGAGGAGATTGTTCATGATTAAAACAATTACAGCTAGAGAATTACAAGAAAAAATAAGCAAAAAGAAGCTGCATTTGCTTGATGTTCGTGAGAAAGTAGAATACGCCATGGGACATGTGCCAACAGCGGTTAATCTACCTTTAAGCGAATTTGTATCAAGCTACCAAACACTTGATAAGGACAAGGTTTATCATATCATTTGCCAAAGTGGCTCACGTTCTGAACAGGCAGCAGTTTTCTTATCTCAACAAGGCTATCAAGTTGTCAATGTCGTAGGTGGCACATCCGCTTGGACAGGAGTATTGGAATACTAAAATAGTTGACATCATTAAGCAAGGCTACTGGTCTTGCTTTTATGTTATAATCAATCTATGATTGATAAGAATAATATGTTACAAAATGCAGAAAAGTTTGTTTATGATAAATTGCATACAGATACCAGTGGGCATGATTGGTGGCATGTGGTGCGCGTGAGAAATACAGCGCGTGAGTTGGCAGAAAAAGAAGGGGCAGACCAGTTTATTTGTGAATTGGCAGCGTTGCTTCATGATATGGCAGATGATAAGTTAAATGCTAATCCCGAGCAAGCTTTGACAGAGCTGAAAGCTTGGCTAATGCAACAAGAACTATCAGAAGAAGCTATTGAGCACATTATTCAAATTATCACGACTATGTCATTCAAAGGAAGTGGTCAAAGTGTTCCGCCAACTTTGGAAGGTAAGATTGTGCAAGATGCAGACCGTTTAGATGCCATTGGTGCAATTGGAATAGCGCGGTGTATGGTTTATTCGGGAAGCAAGGGACGTCCGATTCATGACCCAAGTAAGGTAGCACGTGACAATCCTAGTTTAGAAGATTATCGCAACGGGCAAGATACGGCAATCATGCATTTTTACGAAAAGTTATTCAAACTTAAAGAGTTGATGAATACGGCTTATGCTAGAAAAATGGCAGAGCACCGTCACAAAGTTCTAGAAGATTTTTTAACAGAATTTTACGCAGAATGGGACGGCAAGTTATAGGTTGCAACAAAAAGGTAAAATGTTATAATAGAAAAACGAAAAGATTGGGAGGTCAATAAAATGACAATTAGACGTGCGACAATCGCTGATATTCCAACATTGATGGACCTTTTACAACAAGTCCTTTATGTGCACCATGTGGCAAGACCTGATTTATTTCAAGAAAAAGGTGTCAAATACACAGAAGACGAATTAGCGGCACTTATTGCTGATGATAATCGTCCGATTTTCGTTTATGAAGATGACAACGGAAAAGTGCTTGCGCATATGTTTACTATTGTTGAAGACGTTAGCGCACCAAAAGTTCCTCAAAAAACACTCTTTATTGATGATTTGTGTGTGGACGAAGCAGCGCGCGGACAAAAAATTGGTGAAAAACTCTATCAGTTTGCTTTGAAATACGCCAAAGAAATTGGTTGTTACAACCTAACGTTAAACGTCTGGAGTGCAAACAAATCAGCCGTTCGCTTCTATGAACGTCAAGGCATGACACCACAAGAAACACGTATGGAACAGATTATTGATTAAAAATGAGAAGTAAATGTGTAAAACGTTTACTTTTTATTTTTTGCTAAAAAAGACTTACGAAGAAAAATTTTTTATGCTAGACTAGCTCTTGTTGACTGTAAACTGGAGTCGAGTATGGGAAGGAAAAATCAGTAAAAGATTTTCCAAAACGTTGTCCTTACAAGGGCTTTTTGTTTGTACGCAGACCTAGGTTGATTGGTTAATGAATAATTAATTAATGAATGGAGAACTAAAATGCCTAGAAATTTTAAAGAAGCTTTGCTATTTACGTGTATGATGTGTGGAATGATGGTCTTTGGAATGAGTATTTGGAACTTGCACGTTGCAGGTGCCTTTGCATGGAGCCATGTTTTTCTTGGTTTCTTTCCAGGATTTGTTGTTGCCTTTATTTTAGATATGCTTATTATCGGACCACTGGCTAAAAAAGTCGCTTTTAGCCTTATCCCACGTGATTCAAAAAGCAAATACGTTAAAATTTTTGCGGTATCTGGTTGCATGGTTCTAGGAATGGTCACTTGTATGTCATTATATGGCATCATTTTCAATTTAGGCTTGGAAGGTGTCAGCCTTGTAGCCTATGGACAAGCTTGGCTAACAAATTTTGTTGTCGCATTACCATATAATTTTGTCGTGGTTGGTCCAATCGCCCGTTATTTCCTAGGCGAAATTCAAAAACAAGCCGTACTAGCCTAAACAAAACGCATACAAGCAAGGATAACTCCTTGCTTTTTTTGGTTTTAAGGACGTTTGGGGTGTCGAAAGTCATTCAACGTTTTTAGAGAATTTGGTAGTTTGGCTTTTTCTTGACACTCTTGGAAAATGCTTGTAAAATTCAAGAGAGTAAAGAGGACGATATGGCAACAATTAATGATTATCTAGCAAAACATAAAAATGAAACGTTTGAGCAATTTCCATTTAACGAAGCAGATATTCTTTGTTTGAATGAACTGGGGTATTTTTGCTTTGAAGATTTGGATAATACGCTTGATTTTTCAAAAGAATTGACATTACATGACATTCTGATGCCTTACGAGGCTGGTGAGAAGGTATTCAATCATAGTTTTTTGGTAACCAAGGCGCGTGTTGAATTGCTGAAAAATGTAGCCTCATCAGAAAGGTTCGCTGATTTGCGTTTGTCAGCTTACGTGAATGATGTTGATGCCGAATACGAGAGACAATTTTCTGCCATGGTTTTTAGTTTACCTGAAATTGACCATTATCAATTGGTCTTTCGTGGGACAGATGATACCTTGATTGGCTGGAAAGAAGATTTTAAATTAGCTTATGTTCGTGAAATTCCTGCTCATCGTGCAGCGGTGACTTATCTTGAACGTTATTTAGCAAGTCATCCAATGCCTCTCACGGTATCAGGACATTCTAAGGGTGGAAATTTGGCTTTGTATGCTGCGGCTCATGTTAAGGAAAAATGGCGTCCGCAAATCAAGCAAGTTTATATGCTTGACGCACCAGGATTGCAAGAAAAAGGGCTTGAGCGAGCGGGTTATCAAGCGATTCGTGAGCGCGTGCGTGTCATTCGCCCTGAAGAATCTATTGTTGGTGTCATGCTTTATAATGACATTGCCCCTGTTGTGGTTAAGAGTCAGGCTTCCGGAATCATGCAACACGCTTTGACGACATGGCAATTTGATGCTGAGACGGGGCAGTTGATTTTAGCAGAACAGCCAACCGATTTAAGCCGTAATCTTGAAAAAACGTTTAAACAATGGACGGATGAATTGTCCAGCCAAGAATTGAAAATTCTCTTTGATACCCTTTTTGACACCTTGATGTCAAGCGGTATCAAAAGCATTAACGATGTGACGATTGACCGAGAATTTGGCGCGAAATTGGCAACAAGCATTGCTTCCTTTTATTCCATTGGAACGGAGAAGAAATTGCTCCTTGCCAAATCAGCGAAGTTATTTCTTGAAGCTTTTGTCGGACATAGTAAACTGGGAAGTCTGGGAAAGGACCGTATTGCCCTTAATTTTCCTGATTTTAACAGCTTGTTGAGCTATTTGAATACTAAAAAATTGAAATAAAAATGGCTTTTCAGTCTAAGAAGGAGGTTGCCAGCTTGCTAAAACAAATCAAATATTTTCAATCAGTTGTCGAAGAAAATTCTTTTACCAAGGCAGCCGATTCGCATTTTATCTCACAGTCAGCTATTTCACAGCAGATTCGGAGTTTAGAGGCAGAACTGGGTGTGACACTTTTAACGCGTAAAAATCGTGGCTTTGAGTTGACAGAAGCAGGGCGTTATTTTTATGAAAGATCGCTGGCGCTGGTGGCTGATTTTGATGCCCTTTGCCAAGAGACACAAGCAATTGCCAATCAACAAGCTGCGCAACTGTCCGTTGGTTATTTGTATTCCTATGAAGGCAGTGAAATCCAAGAAGCGATTGCGAGTTTTGCTAGTCAATTTCCTGATGTGGCGCTAACAGTCAAAACAGGAACGCATGACCAACTTTATGACGACTTACGCTTTGGCAAAATCGATTTGGTTATCAATGACCAGAGACGTGCTTTTTCGACAGATTATGAAAATTTAGTTTTGACTGATTTGCCACTTTACGTCGCATTTGCGGCTTTTAATCCGCATACCAAAGAAGAAGTGTTAGCTATTGAAAATTCCCTTGATAAGCCCTTGATTTTGGTTGCGGACAGCCAGCAAGAAGAAACAGAGCGCGCATATTACCGTGATTACATCGGCTTTTCAGGCGATATGCAATTTGCACCAAATGCCACAGAAGCTAAAATGTCAGTCGTCGCTAATCGCGGTTATTTGCCACTTGAATTTGGAAAGGGAGCAAGCCTTCCACCGACACTTAGCTGTCGCCCAATATACAAGCAAAGAAAACCCATTTTACGTCGAATGTGCGCATTTTGGAAAAAAGATAACTCAGGCTATTACGTCGAAACAATGGCAGAGCTTCTAGCCAAAGCTTTTCAGCAAAACTAAAACCAAAAAGGTATTTCAGATAAGTTTTTCTTATCCGAAGTGCCTTTTTTTAAAATTGATAAGCCGATAGCTTGGATTTATAATGTAGCCATAAAGATGTTAGAAGTTAAGCAACATCATAACTGACAGCGGAAAAGCAGGAGGAAATAGCATGGCTATTACAGAAAATGCGAAACAATATCATGAAAAAATGTTTCCAGGATATGTCTCTGATTTTTTGAGAACTGACCCTGAATTCATTGAACGATTTGACAACTTTGCCTTTGATGAAGTGGTTAATCACCCGAATGCGACATTGGATGACAAGACACGATTTATGGTGATTTTAGCGACGTTACTAGGTTGCCAAGGCATTGATGAATTTCAAGCTATTGTGCCAGCAGCGCTAAATTTTGGCGTTACACCAGTTGAAATCAAAGAAATTGTCTATCAAGCGGTGGCTTATTTGGGAATTGGGCGTGTCTTTCCATTTCTAAAAGCAACCAATAAAGTATTGGAAGAAAAAGGCGTTACATTGCCACTTGAAGGACAAGCAACCACAACAACCGACAATCGTCGTGAAGCTGGTACACAAGCGCAAGTGGATATTTTTGGTGAAGGCATGCGTGATTTTTGGCAATCAGGTGCTAAGGAAAGTACCCATATCAATTATTGGTTAGCTGATAATTGTTTCGGAGATTATTACACACGTACAGGTCTTGATTATAAGCAACGTGAGTTGATAACATTTTGTTTCTTGGCAGCTCAAGGTGGTGTTGAGCCACAATTGACTAGCCACGCAGCCGCAAATATGAAAATTGGCAACGATAAAGCATTTCTAATCGCAGTTATTTCAAATGCCTTACCATTCATTGGTTATCCACGTAGTTTAAATGCTCTTCGTTGTGTCAATGAAGCTGCCGATAAGTTAAAGTAAAAACAATCAGGAGGAAAGATAAATGACAAAAGATGTTATGTTAGTAACAGGTGCTGGGCAAATTTCAATGGCGATTGCACGTCGCATGGGATATGGTAAAAAAATTGTTTTAGGTGATCGTTCACTTGATAATGCCAAAGCAATTGCTAAGACCTTAACAGAAGCTGGTTTTGATGTCGTGACATTTGAAATGGATTTGTCATCACGTCAGTCAATTAAAGAGATGATTGCTTATGCGCAAACTTTTGGTGACATTAAGTATTTGGTTAATGGTGCGGGTGTTTCGCCATCGCAAGCTTCGATTGAAACCGTGCTAAAAGTTGACCTTTACGGAACATCTGTTTTATTAGAAGAAGTTGGAAAAGTCATTGCAAAAGGCGGTGCAGGTGTCACTATTTCTAGCCAATCAGGTCACCGTATGCCTGCCTTGACTGCTGAACAAGACCTGGCACTTGCCATGACACCAACGGAAGAATTGTTGACACTTGATTTCCTACAAGAAAATAAGATTGAAAATAGCCTCCATGCTTACCAATTGGCAAAACGTGCCAATGAAAAACGTACCATGTACGAAGCCGTTCGTTGGGGAGAACGTGGTGCCAGAATTAACGATATTGCACCAGGAATTATTGTTACGCCACTTGCTATTGACGAATTCAATGGTATTCGAGGTGATTTCTACAAAAATATGTTTGCCAAATCACCAGCTGGACGTCCTGGGACAGCAGATGAAGTGGCAGATGTCGCTGAATTGCTTATGAGTGAACGTGCGCAGTTCATTACTGGCTCAACCTTCCTTATTGACGGTGGCGCAACAGCTTCTTATTTCTATGGACCATTAAATCCAAATACCGAAACTGGTATGGCAGAAGGAAAAGATTAAATGATTGAAGAAATCCTAAAAAATCGTTATCGCCAAGTCAACGATGCTATGGTCGCAAAGGACACGAAAACCTTGGCTGAATTGATAGCACCTGATTCAGTTCTCGTTCATATGACGGGTTATGTACAATCTGTGAAAGAATGGCTAGCGCAAATTGAAAGCGAAGAAATGCGCTATTATGCATGGCAAGAAGATGCCATAAAAGCCATTTATATCACTGACAATACAGCCAGTCTTGTTGGGCAAAGTCGTGTTAAAGCACGAGTTTGGGGATCAGGACCAGCCACTTGGCGCCTGCAAATTAAAATGGATCTTGAAAAGATTGACGGTGATTGGAAAATTATCAAACAAAGCGCAAGCACTTACTAGATTAGAAAGGGAGATATGATGACAAATGTAGCGATTATTGGTGCAACTGGTTCATTAGGACGCAGTTTGCGTGAAGAATTAAAAGATAAAGCTGACTACAAGGTAACACTTTTCTCACGTCGTGCAGAAAGCTTAGCCTTGGCAAGTAATGAAAAAGCTATCAATGGCTCAGCAACATCTGGCAATGATTTAGACAAGGTTTTAGCCGACCAAGATATTGTTTTTGTAGCTCTATCAGGTGATTTATCCAAAATGGCAAGAGAAATCGTTGCTAGTATGAAGCGTGTTGGTGTGGCTAGAATTGTCTTTGTCTCATCAATGGGCATCTATGGGGAAGTGGCAGGAGAACCAAAAGGTGTTGTCGCACCGATTCTTAAACCATATTGCAAAGCGGCAGACATTGTTGAACAGTCAGGACTTGATTACACGATTTTGCGCCCAGGGTGGTTTGACAATGGACAAGATAGCACATGTCAGATTACGCAAAAAGGTGAGACTTTCTATGGACATGACGTTTCTCGCAAAGCAATCGTGACACTCGTAAAACACATTATTGACCAACCAGAAACTTATCTTAACACCAGCTTAGGCTTGTATCGTTAAAAAATCGACGATTTTTCAATAAATTTGACGTTTTTTGCTTGACTTGGAGTTAGCTCTAAGGTATATACTGAGAGTGAAATAAGAAAGGAGATGACGTATGAATATCAAAAAAGTAAGCGAACAGACAGGAATTTCAGCAGATACCATTCGCTATTATGAACGCATTGGCTTGCTTCCTCGAGTAACGCGTAATAAATCAGGAGTCCGTGATTTTTCAGAGCGTGACATCGCCACTTTGGAATTTGTTCGTTGTTTCAGAAAAGCAGGCATGAGCGTTGAATCTTTAATTGAATACATGGCCTTGGTGGAAGAAGGTGACGGAACTGAAGAGGCACGCATGACTTTGCTTGAAGAACAACGTGATAAATTGGCAGAACGTATTGCTGAATTGCAAAGTGCACATGATAGGCTCAATCACAAAATTGAAAATTATCAAAACATCATCCTCAAAAAAGAACAAGCTCTATTTGAAGATGACGAAAATGAGTAAAGGAGAAGCAAATGGACTACAAAACGTTATCAAATGGCGTTAAAATGCCGATTTTAGGATTTGGTGTGTATCAAGTGCCAGACCTTGACGAATGTGAGCGCGTGGTTAGTGATGCGATTTCGGTTGGTTACCGCTCAATTGACACCGCTCAAGCTTATATGAATGAAGAAGCTGTTGGAAATGCTATCCGCAAGTCTGGTATTGCGCGTGAAGAATTTTTCATCACAACTAAAATTTGGATTAGCAATTATGGCTATGAAAAAGCCAAAGCTTCTCTGGATGCTTCTTTAGCGAAACTTCAAACAGACTACATTGATTTGGTGCTTTTACATCAACCATTTGGTGATTATTATGGTGCTTATCGTGCCATGGAAGAATATTATAAAGCTGGTAAAATCAAAGCAATCGGTATCAGCAATTTTGCACCAGACCGTGTAGCAGATTTGGCTATTTTTGCGGATGTCACTCCAATGGTTAACCAAGTTGAAACGCACGTTTTCAATCAACAATTAAATGCTCGCAAAACAATGGACGAATATGGTGTTCAAATCGAATCTTGGGGACCATTTGCAGAAGGGCGCAATGATTTCTTTACCAATGAAACACTTGTTGCGATTGGACAAAAATATCATAAATCAGCTGCGCAAGTTGCCCTACGTTACTTGATTCAACGTGATGTTATTGTTATTCCTAAAACAGTTCATAAAAATCGTATGGAACAAAATTTTGATGTCTTTGACTTTGTTTTAACAGATGATGACATGGCAGAAATTTTGAAACTTGATATGGGTGAAAGCCAATTCTTCTCACATGCTGACCCTGAAACAGTTAAAATGATTAGCTCGTTTAAGATTTAAATTATGCTTAAAAGGCATAAAACACTATGTCAAATAAGTATTTGTTATTAAAAACGAGAAGCGTATAATGGCAGTATAAACCCTATTAAGAAAGGAAAACCAATGACAATTAAACAAACAGCAGGACGTGACCAATTGGGTGAATTTGCACCAGAATTTGCACATTTTAATGATGATGTGCTCTTTGGTGAAAACTGGAATAATAACGATATTGATTTAAAAACACGCTGTATCATCACAGTTGTGGCACTTATGGCATCAGGTATTACAGATAGCTCACTAAAATTCCATTTGCAAAATGCGAAAGCTAACGGTGTTAGCAAAGAAGAAATTGCAGCAGTCATTACACACGTGGCTTTCTATGCAGGTTGGCCAAAAGGCTGGGCAGTCTTTAACCTTGCCAAAGAAGTTTGGAACGAAGATTAAGAAAGATATGAAAGGATAACAAATGACAGATAAAGCAACTTTTGACAAAGAAAATGTATTCGGACAAGGACAACCAAATGACGCTTTTGCGCAATATTTTGACGGACAATCATTCTTGAACCCATTGGTTGGTACAGATTCGCCGCTTTTCTTGGCGAATGTCACTTTTGAACCTGGTTGTCGCAACCATTGGCATGTTCACAATGCTGATAAAGGTGGCGGACAAATTTTGATTTGTACAGCAGGTCAAGGTTGGTATCAAGAAGAAGGCAAAGAAGCTGTTAGCCTTGAACCAGGGAAAGTTATCGTGATTCCAGCCAATACAAAACATTGGCATGGCGCTAAAAAAGATTCATGGTTTAGCCATATTTCAGTGGAAGTTCCTGGCGAAAACACGTCAAATACTTGGCTAGAAGCCGTTAGCGACGACGATTACAACGCCCTTTAAACTATTTTTTTACAATTACATTTTACTCATACAATCAAAACACAAAACAATCTCATTTCGCTTAACGCCCAGCTGAAAACGGTTTGGGCATTTTTTATGTGACCATCGTGACAATTTTATCTAACCATGCTAAACTAAATTTATGACTCACATCACTCATAAAAGAATTGTGCAAGCTGGTCATTTTTTGCAACTTTTTAAAAATGATTCTCAATTTACAACACCAATTTTTAGAATTGACCACAAGCGAAAGCACCTTCAATTTGTCATTGTTTTTAAATTGGATAACGACGAGGCATTTTACGTCCTCAATCGTTCAAAACTTGGATATGATCATGAGTTGAAACGTCTCAAACGTTTTACCAAATCGACACTTTATCAAGGGATTTTATCCGTTCCGCTAAAGGCGCGCCAGACGATTCAGATTTTACAAGTGCCAAATGATAGCAAGGTGGTCAAAGACTATGTGACCTATTACACTCAAACTCAGATTGATGAGATTTTACATGGAAAACCAACTGAAAGCAGTGACGTTTACGACCCATTTCGTGATGCACATTCAGTGATTTTTCACAATCTTTCCCAAGCAGAAAAGTTGATGTCTTACGAAGATTACCAAGGAATTCAAGATTTTCATCCTTTTTCAGTAGTGAAGGACCAAGCTTATGCTTTGACTTGTGCTTACAAAGATCCGATTAAAAAGAAAACAATCCATTTGCAATTAATGGGCTGGTATTATCGTGGTCAGCAATTGAAAATCAGTTGGAAGCCAGATAATCAACGCAAAGCACGTTGGCGTTCGTCCCTCGTTGCCATTGATAGAAAGACACGACGCTATTTCTTTCAAGGAAATATTTATCACGAAAAGGGAACAGACCCCGTTTTTCTGGAACAGTTGACCTTTACCTTTCACGATTCTATGCAAAATAGCAGAGCTGCTAAGGCGGAATTTGCAAGATTTATAAATGCAATCAAGAAACAAGAACGTGCAGCTTTGTTAAAGCTCCGCTGAAAAGAGGATTTCTTTGACATTACAATTCACTTTTTAGGCTCACGGATAAACTCCTCACCGGAAATTTTATTTATGCTATAATATTTTCTGACTGAAATCGAAACATTAGAAAGTAACAAAATGACAGAAATTGATATTGAACGTTATCATGAACTTGCTCAACAAAAACAAAAAGAGCACCGCAAATTTTTAGCGACACTCAAGAAAAAAGCACCCAAAAATCTTGATAAAATCACTCAAGAAATCCACACTGAAGTGTTTAATGAGATTGATTGCACCAAATGTGCCAACTGTTGCAAAAGCTTAGGACCGCTTTTTACAGAAGCTGACATCACACGCATTTCAAAAGTCTTTCGCATGAAATTGTCTGTCTTTGAAGAAACGTATTTGCGTGTTGATGAAGACGGCGACAAAGTTTTCCAATCTATGCCTTGCCCATTCTTAGGCGATGATAACCTTTGTACAATCTACGACGTTCGTCCCAAAGCTTGCCGTGAATTTCCACACACCGACCGCAAGAAAATCTACCAAATCAATCACTTAACCATTAAAAACACCCTTTTCTGCCCCGCTGCCTATCTCTTTGTCGAAAAACTCAAAGACCGCTTGGAAGGGAAGTAGGATTAATATAAAACTTGACACTCCAATTAAATTTTGGAGTGTTTTTATGATGCAGTCGTATAGTTTATTTCCACTTTTTGGGAAAAAGAAAGGCTTTTCATTGTCCGTTGTCTATCATATACTTTTAGTGTAAAAATAAAAAGTTGTGAAGAAAGGAAAATATTATGACAAGAATGGAAAAGCTTCAACATATCTTAGAGCCAATAGGGAGAAAATTGGGGAAACAGCGGCACCTTTCCGCTATTTCAAGTGGAATTATGATGGTTGCCCCAATTACGTTAATTAGTGCATTTATTAATATAATTGCTAATCCACCAGTCACACAAGAATTGATTGATAGTGGAGGAGGCTGGATTTTATTAAAACCATGGTTTTGGTTTGCAACAACTTTTTATAATCAAATTATGTTGCCTTATAACATGACTATTGGTTTTTTTGGATTAATTGCTGTTTTTGGAATCTCATACCGGTTAAGTGAAAGCTACAAAATGGATTCACCGGCTAGTGCTTCACTCATTGCAATTATCATGTTTTTGATTACTGCTTCACCAGTACATACAATTGGGAAAGATTTAGTAATGAATGTTTCTAATTTGGGAAGTTCTGGATTATTTGGTGCAATGATAGTGGGCTTGTTTTCTGTAGAGATTACAAGATTTGTAATTAATAAAAAAATTACAATTAATCTTCCAGATTCTGTACCTCCGCTTGTTCAAGATTCATTTATTGCAATTATTCCAGCTTTATTAAATTTAATTATTTGGTATTCTTTGAGTTTAATTTGTCAAAACTATGCTAATTGTTTGTTACCTGAACTTATTACGAACATTTTAACACCATTATTTAATATTGCTTTAAATCCTGTAACTGTTATATTAATCGTTACTTTTGGAAATCTTTTATGGTTATTTGGAATTCATGGAACTAGTGTAGTTTATTCTATTTTAATGCCGGTATTAATGCAAAATATGAGTGCTAATGCTGAAAACTATATCAATGGAGGAAAGAATGCTCTAGTACTTTATCCTTCTTCATTACTTCTTTGGATGGGAATAGGAGCAACGGGTTGTACTTTAGCTTTGACTGTTTTAATGACTAAATCTAAGGCACCACAATTAAAAGCATTAGGAAGATTATCTTTGATCCCAAACTGGTGTGGTGTCAATGAGCCTGTACTATTTGGTGTTCCAATTGTATTGAATCCAATCCTTGGAATTCCTTTTATCATTGTTCCTATTGTTATCGGTGGACTTGCCTATGGTTTGATGGCTATTGGAGTATTAGATATAGGTCATAATGTTATGTGGACGATGTTACCTTTAGGAATGCAAAATTTTCTTATGACACAAAATTGGGTTAACTCTGTTGCGGAATACCTATTTATGTTGTTAGCGATGATAATTTATTATCCATTTTTCAAAACTTATGAAAAGCAACTTTTAGAAGAAGCAAATCAAAATGTGGAGGCATAGTAAAAATGAGAGAAATTAAATTTCCTGAAAACTTTTTGTGGGGAGGAGCAACCTCTGCCAGTCAGTTTGAAGGTGGTTACACTAAAAGCGGAAAGGGGCTAACAGTTTCCGATGTCTTGACAGCTGGCTCTAAAAATAGGAATAGAAAAATAACATGGGCTTTTCCAAACTCAGATGAAATTCAATATAGTGATGTAGGTGGATTTTGGGGCGATATTACAGTAAATGATGAAGGAGTTATAAAAGTTTTTCAAAATGAGTATTACCCTTCACATAATGCTAGTGATTTCTACTCTAGGTATGAAGAAGATTTAGCGTTATTGCATGAACTGGGGTTAAAAAGTTATCGCATGAGTATTTCTTGGAGTAGAATTTATCCAAACGGTGATGATGAAATTCCAAACCAAGAAGGACTAAAATTCTATCGTCAAATATTTGAACTATGTCATAAATACCATATTAAGCCAATCGTTACCTTAGAACATTATGATGTTCCACTAGGAATTACTGTCAAGTATGGTGGTTGGAAGAATAGAAGGGTTATTGATTTATTCGTTCGTTATGCTGAAACAGTTATTACAGAATACAAAAATTTTGTAGATTATTGGATTCCTTTTAATGAAATTAATTCAGTTACTGTAGAAACTTTTAAAAATGCGGGCATGTTAAAATGCAATGATGGTGATAGAGCTCAAGCAGCTTATAATAAATTTTTGGCTAGTGCTTTAACTTATAAGATAGCTAAAAAAATTCGTCCAGATTTTCAGATAGGCTGCATGGTAGCTATGACACTTTCTTATCCTAAAACCTGTGCACCAGAAGATCAATTTGAGGCTTTGAAAAGGTGTCGTGAATATGATAGTTTTTTAGATGTTTTAGTTAAGGGAACATATCCGAATTATAAGTTAATAGAGTATAAACAGAAAAATATAAAATTGAATATAGAAACTAAAGATGAAGAAATATTATCGCAGAGCTGTGTTGATTTTATAGGTTTTTCCTACTATACCTCTGGTGTTGTTACTAAGCAAAAAGTTGAAAACGAATTACATTTATTAGGTCCTACTAACCCGTATTTAAAGACAAATGCTTGGGGCTGGGGGATTGATCCACTTGGTCTTAGATACTCTTTGAATTATTTATATGATAGATATAAAAAACCTTTATTTATTGTCGAAAATGGTTATGGAGATAATGATATTATTGAAAATGGGAGTATAAAAGATAATGAACGAATTGATTATATGAAATCTCACTTGTTATCAGTATCTGATGCCATAAATATTGATGGAGTTAACGTGATAGGCTACACTCCTTGGGGAATTATAGATTGTATTAGCTTAGGAACTGGAGAAATCAAAAAACGCTATGGTGTTATTTATGTTGACGTAGATAGTGAAGGAAAAGGAAGTTTTAGTAGAATAAAGAAACAAAGTTTTTATTGGTATCAAAATGTCATTAAAACAAATGGAAAGGATTTATAAAATGAAAAAGGTTGTATTATTATGTGCAGGTGGAGCATCTACTGGAATGCTTGTAAAAAAACTTGAGAGCGTTGCTGAAAAATTAGATAAAAAATATTCATTTAGCGCTTATGGAATTGCAGAAGCAACAACTGTAGCAAGTGATGCCGATATTGTATTATTAGGACCACAAGTTTCCTATCAATTAGAAGATATTAAAAAGCAACTTTCAGGAGTAAAGGTAGCTGCTGTTGATATGATAGATTACGGTACAATGAATGCTGAAAAAATTTTAAAACAAATAAGTAGTATGATTGGGGAGTAATAAATGGATACTTTAGAAGAACTTTCTTTTCAAATTATTTCAGGGGTAGGTGCAGCAAAAAGTTGTTATATCGAAGCCCTAAGGATGTCTCGAAATGGTGATAATATTTTAGCACAAAAAAAGCTTGATGAGGGATATAACTATTATTTGACAGGGCATGCTGCTCATAGTAAATTGTTACAACAAACGGCAGAAAAAGCAGATTCTGTGAAAATAAACTTGTTAGTTGTCCACGCTGAAGATCAATTGATGAGTGCTGAAACAATAAAGTTAATGGTTGAAGAATTTATGATTTTATATAATCAAGCAGAGTAGGTGAAAAATAGTTTGGCTGATGACATTAATCAGTCAAACTATTTTGATATAATGGAAATAACAAATTTAGCGAAAACAAGGAGCTATTGAATTGAAAAGGCAACTTTCAAAACAACAATTTGATGTTTTGGATTATATTAATGATAGCATTGAGATTATCTCAATTGTTGATTTGTGTCATAAATTTTCTATTTCAGACCGTACTCTTCGAAAAATAATTTCAAATTTAAACGCTGTAAGTGAGATTGTTAAATTAAAAAGGGGTCAGGGGTACTATATAGCTAGGGAAAGTAAAGACGAAGTTGAAGATATTATTCAAGAAAATTTATTACACAACTATCTTCTTTATTCAGGCGATGATGAACGAATAGATTATATTATTGGGAAAGTGCTAATTTCAGAAAAGCCTGTTAGCATGTCTCAAATTGCTGAAAAATTTTATATATCTAAATCATCAGTTCAAGGTGATATGATTCAAGCCAGAAAATGGTTCGAAGAAAATCAAATTACCTTTATTGTAAGCTCAAAAGGACAGAGCATTAGTTTGAGTAAGTTTGAACGGATTAAATTTTTAGTAAACTATATTTCAAATAACTTTGATTCTGTTACAATGATGGAAAGGTTTTTTAATAATATTTTTGAGTATGTACTTTTTCAAGAACTTATTGAAGTTGTTCATAGATTTCTGATAAGCGAAGCCAGTCATACAAGTGATTCAAATACTATCTTCTTTATTAGTTGGATAATTGTATTAATGAACAATCCTTTGGTAGAAGGAGATTTTTCTATAAATAATAGCATAGATAATTCTGATATTTTTGCTCGATTACGTTTTACTTTACAAAGGGAACTAACAATAGAGTTGAGTGAAGTGAATTGGAATATAATTGAATATATTTTTAACCGTGTTATACTAGGCTATTCTACAGTTGAAGAAAGACAATTAAGTAAAGATATTGTTAATCAGTTTTCAATTATACTATCTAATGAGTATGGTGTTTTAGTTCAAGAAAAATATCAAGAGCGGCTGGAATTACAGATAAGGAAAATTATAAGAAATATAGAATTAAAATTTGATAGAGGTGCAAAAATAGATTTAGAAATTCAGAATAATTTTCCATTAGCATATGAAATTTCAATGATATTTAGTGAATTATTTGCAGAAAACAATCTTCAAGTTTCTCAAAGTAACATTAGTTATTTAGGGTTAATCGTTAACGATATGATAACAGATCTATTCAGAGAGACGGTAGAGCTTTTAGTAGTTTCAAATTTACCAGAGATTTTTGAGAATTATTTATCAGATTCAATCTTAAAAACAGTTAATACTAGAAATGTATTGATAAAAACACTTTCGTTGTATGAGTTTAATAACAACACTGAGTATTATAGCTCTAGTAATGTCATTGTACTTGATATTGGAAATAAGTTGGGGAAAGTATGTAAAGATTTGAAAATAAGTCAGGTTTCTGTTAATCCTTTATTCACTGAAAAAGATGTTAAAAAAATATCTAATCTTTTAATACAAAAAAGAAAAGTAATGCGAAAAGCCAGAAAAATTGAGGCTGCTCACTGTATTTTAAAAAAAGGTATTTTAAATTATGCTTACTTAAATCACGATGAACTTATAACGATGTTAAATTTTTATGGTGTTAGAAGAATGTGTTTTATCAATGATGTCCTTATTGTAAAATCAAATGCTAATAAAAATCACTTAGATATTATAGCATTAAAAGATAAAGTGTTTTCACAAAATTTTCCTACAAAAAATGTAATCTTTTATTCTGTTGCGATTGATAGCGATGAAAAAGAATACGTCAAAATTATTGAACCGTTATTAGTTAAAAATTTATCAAAATATGAGAAAAGTCAGTTGAAAGACAAAAAAGACTTACTTTCACTACTATTAGGTAGTGTAGAGAATGATGTTTCATTAGAATAATAAGGATTAAATTTTGTTCTTATATGCTATAATATTTGCCAAAGGAGTTTTCATGACAGCAGATTACCATTACTTATTATTCGATTTGGACCACACTTTGCTTGATTTTAATGCGGCAGAGGATGTGGCGTTGACAGAGCTTTTGCAGGAAGCGCGTGTGTCAGATATTCAGGCTTATAAGGATTTTTACATTCCCATGAATCGTCAGTTGTGGGATGATTTGAGCCTTAAGAAAATCACCAAAAAAGAGTTGGTCAACACGCGTTTTACACGACTATTTGCGAATTTTGGGCATGAGGTAGATGGGCATGCTTTTGCCAAACGTTACCAAGAATTTCTTAGTCAACAAGGGCAAACTTTAGTTGGTGCAGATAAGTTGCTTGATAATCTTAGCCAGCAAGGCTACCGTATTTTTGGAGCAACCAATGGCATTACCAAAATTCAAACAGGGCGCATGGCAAATTCAACGATTAAAGATTATTTTGAGCATGTTTTCATTTCTGATGAAGTCGGTTACCAAAAGCCAGATAAAGGCTTTTATGATGTCATTGCGGGAGCTATTTCCCAATTCAATCATGAAGAAGCGCTGATGATTGGAGACAATCTTTTAGCCGATGTCCAAGGTGGCAACAACGCAGGTATTGATACCGTTTGGTACAATCCAGCCCGCAAAGAAAACCATACCAAAGCCACTCCAACCTACGTGGTTAAAGATTACCAAGGTTTACTTGAATTATTACGATGATGATAAAAATCAAACCCAGCGTGACATAGTAGAGTTAACAAAAAATCAGCTGAACATTGTGTTTCAGCTGATTTTTAGTAATCGATTTTTCGTTCTTCAGTGATTAATCTTGCCATTTGCTCAGGGTTGATAATGCGGATTTGGTGTCCAATTTTATCAATTAACTGTTCATCTCGCAAGGCTTTAACCATTCGAGCGATTGTTACAGCATGTACGCCGAGATAGCAAGCGATTTCTTGATATGTAAAGACGGTGTCGAGCACGAGAGTACCAGAAGCATCTTTTTCTGCTTGATCAAGAAGAAAGCGACTAAATTGGACTAGAGCAGGCTCATTTTTGCTGCTATGAAAATGTTCCATAAGGTAGACAAGATTTTCAGTTAAAGTGTTAACCATCAAAGTTGCTACCGACGGAAACCCAAGTAAATCCTGAAAATTTCTGTTTGGAATACGATAAGCGACACAAGGTGTCTTAGCAACGATTGAAAACGTCTTTTTCCCATAATAATTGAGATTAAAAGCAGTCATCAATGGTGTGAATCCGACAAATTGTTGTTTCTTGAAGTAGAGATAAGTTGTTTCTTTGCCGTCGCAAGAAATAGAAGAAAGTGCACAAACACCTGATGATAGGATATAAATATCACCATTTACTTCTCCAGCAACAGATTTTGTCAGCTTATCGCCTTTTTGAAACGTCACACGCTCACCATATTGGAAAAGTTCTGTAATGTTCAATGTAGATTGCATACTTGCCCTTTCTAAATTAACGTAGGCCTTATATAACTATATAGTTTACGTCAAAAAAGCGTTTAAATCAAGTCCTAATTTGTTAGAAAGAGTTTGAAAATGTCTTGATATAAACTTTTAAAATGACTATTTTTTCGCCAAACAAAAGTAAAATCATGGCTTATTGGTGGTAAATCAAGCTTAATTTCAAAGAGTTTGCCGCTGTCTAATTCTTTTTGAACCACACTTTTATAGACAAAAGTAATACCAAGATTATTCGTAATCAATTGACAAATCGCATTGAGACTACCGATTTCGGTAATGTGATGAAAGTCAGTGATAGCTAGATTAGCTTCTTTTAGTGTCACTTCAAGCATTTCACGTGTTCCAGAGCCTTGTTCGCGAATGATGATAGGATAGTCTAGTAACTCTTCGAGCGTGTAGGTTTTATCCGTAAGTCCAGCTTTTGGGGAAGCAACGGCAATAAAGGGTTCGGTTTTATAGGGCATAAAGTCATATTTTTCTTTGGAAAAGAAACCTTCAATTAAAGCAAAATCAATTTTTCCTTGGTCAATATCCTTTAATAACGTTTCCGTATTATCAACCAGCATTTTAATTTGAAAATTAGGATGTTCGGAAAGAATGACGGCTAACGAATCGCTTAACACATATTCGCCGATAGTCAAAGTAGCACCGAAGTTAATTGGTGTTTGGTCTTGATTGAGATGTGATTTGAAATGTTGAATGTCATTGTTTATTGTTGTCAGCAAATCAAGCAATTCTTTACCACTTTTGGTGAGTTGACATTGTTTTCCAGAGAAAGTAAAGAGTTTGGTTTGATAATCATTTTCCAAATTTTGAATGTGTTTGGTGACAGCGGGTTGTGTGATATGCAATTCTTTAGCAGCTTGGGTAAAATTAAGCGTTTCGCAGACTTTCATAAAGGTAAAAACACGGTAATCAAGCATAATAATCTCCTATTATTTTTTGTTATTATATCATAATAAATCATAATTTTACATTATGGCTTGTCCAAGTTATAATATTTTGTGAAAAGGAGTTTTTATTATGATGACAATTGAGAAAAAATTACCGGGCATCATGTTTTGTGTGATTCTGGCTTTGCCAGCCTGGTTTTTAGGGCATTTGTTTCCACTTGTAGGAGCGCCAGTATTTGCAATTTTACTTGGGATGGTTGTGGGGAATTTTCATAATAATCGCACCCAAACCACTGATGGTATTGCTTTTACATCAAAATATATTTTACAAGCGGCGGTTGTTTTATTAGGTTTTGGTTTAAACTTAACACAAGTTTTTAAAGTTGGGACACAATCATTGCCAATTATTATTTCAACCATTGCAGTCTCGTTGGTTGTAGCGTTTTTATTGCAAAAATGGCTAAAATTGGATAGTAATATAGCAATCTTGGTTGGTGTTGGGTCATCTATTTGTGGTGGCTCAGCCATTGCCGCAACAGCACCGGTTATCAAAGCAAAAGATGAAGAAGTCGCAAAGAGTATTTCGGTTATCTTTCTCTTCAATATCTTAGCAGCATTAATTTTTCCAACGTTAGGGGACTTACTTCACCTATCTAACCAAGGTTTTGCGCTTTTTGCGGGAACAGCTGTCAATGATACGTCATCCGTTACGGCGACAGCGACAGCTTGGGATGCTGTTCACGGGTCAAATACCTTAGACGGTGCAACAATTGTGAAATTAACGCGCACACTGGCCATTATTCCGATTACTTTAGGGCTGTCATTCTATAAAGCCTATCAAGATTCAAAAAATGGCAGAGCTAAACAAACGACTTTCCAATTGAAAAAAGCTTTTCCAATGTTTGTCCTTTATTTCTTATTGGCTTCGATTGTTACGACAATTGTCAGTGGTTTAGGAATTGATACAGTTATTTTCGATAATCTTAAGACACTCTCAAAATTCTTTATTGTCATGGCAATGGGAGCTATTGGTCTTAACACGAATCCTATCAAACTTATTAAGACTGGTGGACAAGCTATTGGAGTGGGGGCTACGTGTTGGATAGCTATTACCTGTGTCAGTCTTTGGATGCAGCATCTTCTAGGGATTTGGTAATAAAAATGTAGAAACAATGTTTGTGAATGTTCAAGCATTGTTTTTCTTTTTTGAAAAACGATAGCGTTTACTTGAAACCGTTTCCTGAAGTGCTATAATGAACTTGGATACCTTAGTTAAATTTTATGAACAAAGACCGTTAATCTTATGGTTAACAGTTGTAAGGCGTGAAATTTAGCAACGATAAAGGAGGAAAAGGTACGATGGCATATAAAACAACTTATCCTTATACAAACGAGGTTCTTGCGACTTTTGACAATGCAACGGATGAAGCGTTAGAGGAAGCTTTGGCAAATGGGCATGCGCTTTACAAAAAGTGGCGTGCTGAAGGTGGCTTGGATGAGCGAAAAGTTCAATTGCATAAAATTGCTGAGCTGCTACGTCGTGACGTTGACAAATACGCTGAAGTCATGACAAAAGATATGGGAAAACTCTTCACAGAAGCTAAAGGCGAAGTGGAACTTTGTGCAGAAATTGCGGATTACTACGCTGATAAGGCAGAAGAATTTTTGAAACCACGTCCGCTTGAAAACATTAATGGTGATGCTTACTACATCAAGCAAGCGACAGGTGTTTTGGTAGCCGTTGAACCATGGAATTTCCCATTCTATCAAATCATGCGTGTCTTTGCGCCAAACTTTATGATTGGAAATCCGATGATTTTGAAACACGCTTCAATCTGTCCAGCATCAGCACAAGCATTTGATGATTTGGTTTTGGAAGCGGGTGCACCAGTTGGCGCATTCAAAAATCTCTTCCTTTCTTATGACCAAGTTTCCAAGGCTATCGCAGACCCACGTGTTGTTGGGGTTTGCTTGACTGGTTCTGAACGTGGTGGTGCTTCTATTGCGGCAGAAGCGGGAGCAAATTTGAAAAAATCATCTATGGAACTTGGTGGTAACGACGCCTTCATTATCCTAGAAGATGCCGATTTTGATTTGCTTGATAAGACCGTTTTCTTTGCTCGTCTCTACAATGCTGGTCAAGTTTGTACCTCATCAAAACGTTTTGTCGTTGTTGGTCAAGAAAACTATGACAAATTCGTTGATATGGTAGTCAAACATTTCAAATCAGCCAAATGGGGTGACCCAATGGACCAAGCGACAACTTTAGCACCGTTGTCATCAGCAGCCGCAAAAGAAGAAGTGCTTGGTCAAATCAAATTAGCTAAGGAAAATGGTGCAACTGTAGTTTACGGTGATGAACCAATTGACCACCCAGGAAACTTTGTTATGCCAACTGTTTTGACAAATATCACCAAAGAAAATCCAATCTACAATCAAGAAATCTTTGGTCCAGTTGCTTCTATCTATAAAGTTGATAGTGAAGAAGAAGCTATCGCGCTTGCCAATGATTCTAGCTATGGTCTTGGTGGTACCGTCTTTTCGGAAAATCTTGATCATGCCAAAGAAGTGGCTGCCAAGATTGAGACAGGAATGTCATTTATCAATTCTGGTTGGACATCACACCCAGAAATCCCATTTGGAGGCATTAAAAATTCAGGTTACGGTCGCGAATTAAGCGAACTCGGCTTTGATGCCTTTGTCAACGAACACCTTGTTTTCGTTCCAAATGATTAATTAACTCGCTCTCCTTTTATTTATATTTAAAATAGAAAACCGCAAACTAATTTAGCTTGCGGTTTTTTGGCTGTGCTGTAAAAGTCTTATTTGTTAAATAACGTTTATGAAAAATCACGTAGATTTTTCCTTGGGTCAGGATGTGGAATGTTGTGATACTCACGTTTTCTTCGACGAACTGTCAGATAGTAACGATTGTATGCCCATGTTGTCGCACAAAGAACGAGCGACAGTAGTAGGATATGATGTCTAACAAGGGACATGATAAAAGCACCAATTCCCAAAAGCAATCCGATTTTAAGATATGTTTTCAAATGAAGCTGATAAATGCTTTGATTATAATGCGTTGTTGTCACAACACCTGCATAAAAACTGAGAAAACCAAAAAGAAAGAGAGCAAATCCAAGATTAGCATGATGAGAATCAGCTAAAAATTCTATCCCAACGGTGAAAATATTAATACCGATAAAAATCGGAATATGAGCATAGAACAGCAATGAACCTGCTGCTTGACGATGATGGTCTATTGCCAAGAAAGTTTGTGTCATGTAAGAAATAAACATGAAAGACATTCCAGCAAATAATAGGGCACCTTGATAAAGAGATTCTGTCAGCGGATAGGTACTGATAATAGCAATGACAGTTTCACCCAAGGTTAAAATTGTCACCAACTGAGCTCGCTCAACAGCATGCGGAAAATTAATGCGTGACGAATCGTGATAGCGCCTTGTAAGAACTGGAAAAATGTTGGGGATGAGGTAAATTAACACCGTCCAAATATTAGCTCCCAATAATCCTAATGCAAAAGGCAACAAAGAAATCCCATAAATGGCACAAGCAACAATGCTAAATCTTATGTCTCTGTTAAATCCTAAAACACGCCCTTTGAGAAAATATTGTAGCGCAATAATGGCATAAGCTAGTATGAGAAGCCAATTAAAGATGACGACGGTCGGATGGCCAGCGTAAAGATGCGCCATATTCATATCAAATGTCAACGCAAGATTTCCAACAACAAACATCAGCGCAATAACAGAGAAAATATCAATTCGCCTCGAATCACCGTATTTATTGTAGTAAAATACTTCGGTCATCCAAAGATTCAGCAAAATAATGTTAGATATAATAAATGAAAAAATTTCTTGAACACCAACATGACTTAAATGGATTGATGAGGTCAATTGACTAATGCCCAAAACAAAAGCCAAGTCAAAGAAAAGTTCATAGTTGGATACACGTTTAGCAAGAAGTTCTGGCATAATAGCTCCTTTACTTTCAATGAATCAATCTTGCCTTTATTTTATCAAAAAAGCCAAATCCCAAAAATAAGAGGAACTTTTACCACAGCAATGCTAAAACGATTTTGTTATAATAGAGACATGAATGAACTGATTAAACATAAACTGGAGCTATTGCCAGATAGCCCAGGATGCTATATACACAAGGATAAAAATGGCACGATTATTTATGTTGGTAAGGCAAAAAATCTGAAAAATCGTGTGCGTAGCTATTTTCATGGCAGCCATAATACCAAAACAGAACTTTTGGTTTCAGAAATAGAGGATTTTGAGTATATTGTCACAGGTTCCAATACCGAGGCGTTGCTTCTTGAAATCAATCTCATTCAAGAAAATATGCCAAAATACAATATCAAGCTCAAAGATGATAAATCCTATCCTTTCATCAAAATCACAACTAATGAGCAGTACCCACGTTTAATGATTACCCGCCAAATCAAAAAAGACGGTGCCATGTATTTTGGACCCTATCCTGATTCGGGAGCAGCAACGGAAATCAAACGCCTGTTAGACCGCATTTTTCCGTTTAAGAAATGTACCAACCCTGCTAATAAAGTTTGTTTTTATTACCATTTAGGGCAATGTAAAGCACATACGATTTGTCATGTTGACCATGATTATTTTGTTGATATGGCGCACGATGTGAAAAATTTCCTTAACGGTCAAGACAATAAAATTGTTGACCAACTTAAAGATAAAATGCAAAAAGCGTCAGATTTAATGGAATTTGAACGTGCGGCAGAATATCGCGATTTACTGCAAGCTATTTCAACTTTGCGCACGAAACAGCGCGTGATGAGCCAAGATATGATGGACCGTGATATTTTTGGCTACTACGTTGACAAAGGCTGGATGTGTGTGCAAGTATTTTTTGTTCGCCAAGGGAAACTCATTCAACGTGATGTTAATATGTTTCCTTATTACAATGACCCAGAAGAAGATTTTTTGACTTACATGGGACAATTTTACCGTGACAATAAGCACTTTATTCCCAAAGAAATTTTCATTCCTAAAGAAATTGATGAAGAATTGGTCAAGGCAATTGTTGATACGAAAATCATCAAGCCCCAACGTGGCGAGAAAAAGCAGCTTGTTAATCTAGCTATCAAAAATGCACGTGTGAGTTTGCAACAAAAATTTGATTTGCTTGAAAAAGATGTTAAGAAAACTTATGGTGCTGTTGAAAATATCGGCGAATTGCTTAACATTCCAAAGCCTGTTCGTATTGAAGCCTTTGATAACTCAAATATTCAAGGAACAAGCCCTGTCGCTGCTATGGTGGTCTTTGTAAATGGAAAACCAAGTAAGAAAGATTATCGAAAATTCAAGATTAAAACAGTTGTCGGACCAGATGATTATGCCAGCATGCGCGAGGTCATCTATCGCCGTTATAGCCGCGTGATGAAAGATGGCTTAGTGCCACCAGATTTGATTATCATCGATGGTGGTCAAGGTCAGGTCAATGTGGCGCGTGATGTTATTGAAAACAAGCTCGGTCTTGATATTCCAATTGCTGGTCTGCAAAAAAATGATAAACACCAAACGCATGAATTATTGTTTGGTGACCCTTTAGAAGTTGTTGAATTGCCACGAAATTCCGAAGAATTTTTCTTGTTACAACGTATCCAAGATGAGGTGCACCGTTTTGCTATTACCTTCCACCGTCAAGTGCGTAGTAAAAATTCATTTTCATCAAAACTTGATGGCATTGCTGGATTGGGACCAAAGCGCAAGCAATTACTCATGAAGCACTTTAAGAGCCTACCCAATATTCAAAAGGCTGATATAGACGATATTGTGAACTGTGGTATTCCACGAAATGTCGCAACTGCGATTAAAGAAAAATTAAGTGAGGAGGAAGCTGTTAATGCTAACCATTAAACCGATTACTGAAGAATTTGCTGTTTGCCAAGTTGAGGATTATTCACAAGTCAATCTGGAAAATCCATTTGTTTTTACTGGGGCAACAGATGACGAAAAATCACTTGTTTGTCCGATTGCACTTGTCCCTGAAAATGCTTTGACAGTTGATAAGACTTGGTCAGCTTTTCGAATCGAGGGTGTTTTAGACTTTTCTTTGATTGGCATTTTATCAAAAATTTCAAGTCTTTTAGCAGAAAATAATATTGGTATCTTTGCCATTTCGACTTATAACACGGATTACATTTTAACGAAAACAACGGATTTTCAAAGCGCACTCCGAGTATTAGAAGAAGCAGGATATCAGATTTTGGGATAATTTTTGCAAGAAACGAAAGGTACTCTTGAATATAAATAAGAAAATTTCATGAAAGTTTTCTGTTTCTGTTTGTAATCTTTTTTAAACTGTGCTAACATGGATAGGGATTTTTTAAGGAGATAAGCATGTTTAAGAATTTTAAGAAGAGCCTTTCTCATCTGCGAGAAAAGCGCTTTTGGCTACCAAGCCTTATGATAATGCTGGTTGCTTTTTTACTGATTCTTCCACAAATCATATCAAAAGGTGTTATTGTTGGTAGTGATTTTCTCTTTCACTACAATCGTTTTTATGAAACGGCTATGCAGATTAAGACTGGTAATTTCAGTTATTTTATATCTTTGTATGGCTTTTATAGCTCAGGGCGGATTGTTAATGCGTTATACGGTCCCTATTTTGCCTATTTTCAAGGTTTGCTGGTTCTAATCAGTCGCAATTGGTACACGTATCAGTTGGTATCACGCTTTTTGTTGAGTGTGATTGCAGGCTTTTCAATGTATCGATTGATACGCAGGGTAGCTGTCAAGCCTAAAATTTCTCTAGCCATTGCCATTTTTTACATGATGACTTTTTCTGTTCAATATTGGACATTTAGGCAAGGTTTTTCAAGTTGGGGAGCTGCTTTTATGCCGTGGTGCATGATTCCAGCGATTGATTTTGTGAAAACTAAAAAAGTAGGCGTGCTACGCTTAGCCGTTGCTGTCGCTTTGATGATGCAAGTCCATATGCTAAGTTGTTTCTTGCTCATTGTTTCTTATTTGCCGTTTTATTTGTACGGTTTTATCAAATCTAAAGAAAAGAAAACTATTATCATCAAAGGAATACAAGCTGTTTTACTTGCTCTTTTATTGACAACGAATGTTTGGGCTGCGCTTATTGACGTTGGGCGTAATAATAATTTGGTTGAACCATTTATCAATTCAAAATTATATATTATGACGGTGAATCAACGTAGCATTCAATGGCTGATAACACCGTTACCTTTGCTACTTTTGGTGCTGTATCAATTGTATTTTTCATTCAGACATTGGCGCCATTTTGATACACTATTACGAGTCACAACGGGAGCATTTTTCTTCTTTCTCGTTCTGTCAAGTAGCATTTTCCCTTGGTACAGTATTAACAAATTAAACCTTTCTTTGGTCAATTTAATTCAATTCCCATTTCGCTTTTTTGTGCCTGCTACGGTGTTATTATTGTTAGCAGTAGCGTTAGTTTTAGAGCGTTATTTTGACGTCAAATGGTCCAAATTAGTGACAGTCGGAGCGATTTTGATTAATCTTTTCAGCCTTGCTCAGTTAACACATCTGCAACAAGAAAAGATTGCTGAATACTATACTGCTAAACACCCCATCAAAACTAAAAAACATACCTTTGTTTGGGGAAATTCTGAGGAAGTTCGAGCTAGTTTTCACAGTTCAGATTTGTATGAGTTGTTAGATTTAATCTCGAAATCAACACCAGATTATCTTCCCGCCGAAAAATCAAACAAGGACAACAAATACGTTCTTTATGAGGAATTTGTCATCGGTCATACAGATGCTTTTGACAAATCACAAGACGGCAACGCTCTTATCTTCACATGGACTGCTGACAATAGTGGTAAGGTTAACATTCCAATTGCCAAGTACAAAGACACCGAGCTAACACTCAATGGTAAGAAACTAAGTCGTACCGATTATTCCTTGTCAGGAATTGGAACACCAACTGTGATACAAAAAATCGGAAAAAACACATTAAAAATAACTTACCATATTGGCGTCTGGTTCAAGGCTTTGCTGATTGCTAACGCCCTCACATGGCTAGCAACAGCAGGCTACGCTTGGCTAAAGAAATTAAGAGTGATAAAAAAAGTATAATAATTTTAGGACTGGAATTGCACATCCGGTCTTTTTATTTTACGAAAATCTTGTTTCATGTTACATTTCTTTCCCAAAACTACTAAAAAAAGCTGTGAACTCTTTCAAAAAATGTTAGAATAGAGGAGCAGAGAATATTTTAGAAGGAGGTTCGCTTATGAAGTTTCTAGAATTAAACAAAAAGCGCCATGCCGTCAAAACTTTCAATGACAAACCCGTTGATTATAAGGATTTACGAACAGCCATTGAAATCGCTACATTAGCTCCAAGTGCTAATAATATCCAACCTTGGAAATTTGTTGTGGTAGAAGATAAAAAAGCCGAACTTGCTGAACATCTCCCAGAGATTAATAAAAAGCAAGTGGAGCAAGCACAGTACGTTGTAGCGATTTTTACCGATACAGATTTGGTTCAACGTTCTCGCAAAATTGCTCGTATTGGTGTCAAATCATTGAGTAATGATATGTTAGGTTACTACATGGAAACCTTACCTGCTCGTTTTGCAGAATTTGACGACAAACGCAAAGGCGAATACCTTGCCCTTAACGCTGGAATTGTTGCCATGAATCTTGTTTTGGCTTTGACTGACCAAGATATTTCATCAAATATTATTCTTGGTTTTGATAAGTCATCAACCAATGATATTCTAGAAATTGATAAACGTTTTCGTCCAGAGCTCTTAATCACTGTTGGTTATAGCGATAATAAGCCTGAACCAAGTTATCGTTTGCCTGTTGACGAAATTATCGAACGTCGTTAAGCGTACCGACTTTAATTTCATGCACCAAACTTGGTTTATTTGCTAGGCTGAGTTTGACAAATACAGTAACATGAGTTTACCGATTTTTGGTGAGTTCAAAGATAAAACAAGATAGCTTTTCTTTTTTGAGAAAAGCTACCTTTATGGAGGAGTTATAAGAATGACAGTAGATTTTAAAGCAGAAGTTGAAAAACGTAAAGATGCCATGATGGAAGACCTCTTTGCTCTTTTGCGTATCAACTCAGAACGTGATGACAGCAAAGCTGACAAAGAACACCCATTTGGACCTGGTCCAGTAAAAGCTTTGGAACATTTTCTAGCTATGGCTGAACGTGATGGTTACAAAACACGTAACATTGATAACTATGCTGGTGATTTTGAATTTGGTGAAGGTGACGAAGTTCTCGGAATCTTTGCTCACTTAGACGTTGTGCCTGCAGGTAGCGGTTGGGATACTGACCCTTATGAGCCAGTTATCAAAGATGGACGCCTTTATGCGCGTGGGTCATCTGATGATAAAGGTCCAACAATGGCATGTTACTATGCCCTAAAAATCATCAAAGAACTTGGTTTGCCAGTATCTAAAAAAGTTCGTTTCATCGTTGGTACTGATGAAGAATCAGGCTGGGGCGATATGGAATATTATTTTGCTCACAATGGCTTGAAAGACCCTGATTTTGGTTTCTCTCCAGATGCTGAATTCCCAATTATCAATGGTGAAAAAGGAAATATCACAGAATTCCTACACTTTGCAGGTGACAATAACGGTGCCTTCACATTGAATAGTTTCGATGCTGGACTTCGTGATAACATGGTGCCAGAATCAGCAACAGCTATCTTCACAGCTGACAGCACTTTGGCTGAACTTCAAGAAAAATTAACAGCATACACAACAGCTGAAAACTTGACTGCTGAACTTACTCAAGAAGGCGACGTTTTCCGTTTGACAGTTGTCGGAAAATCAGCTCACGGTTCAACACCAGAACTTGGTATCAACGGTGCAACATACCTTGCTAAATTCCTTAACCAATTTGCTTTTGAAGGAGCTGCTAAAGCTTATCTTGAAACAGCAGCAAACGTTCTTCACGGTGATTTTGCAGGTGAAAACCTTGGTGTTGCCTATACTGATGAAAAAATGGGCGCTCTTAGCATGAACGCTGGTGTTTTCAAATTTGACCGCAACTCAGATGACAATACAATCACTCTTAACTTCCGTTACCCACAAGGTACAGATGCGCAAACTATCAAAGCTGAACTTGAAAAACTTAACGGTGTGACAAAAGTAACACTTTCAGATCACGAACACACACCACACTATGTTCCAGCTGATGACCCATTGGTTGCAACACTTCTTTCTGTTTACGAAAAACAAACAGGCTTGAAAGGTTACGAACAAGTTATCGGTGGTGGTACATTTGGACGCCTTCTTAAACGTGGTGTTGCTTTCGGTGCAATGTTCCCAGATTATGTCAATACAATGCATCAAGCAAATGAATTTGCCGACGTTGAAGACCTTTACCGTGCTGCAGCAATCTACGCCGAAGCACTTTACGAATTGATTAAATAACCTTTGACAATGACAAGAGGAGATTTTTACAACTTGTAAGAATCTCTTTCTTTATATTTGAAAGCTTTGAAGAAGAAGTAGAAGGGAGGAGAAATGGATACCATTGAACAATTAATTGCGGACATTATGGCAGATGAGCAAAATGCGACCTACACTCAACAGGGCATAAAGCCACTTTTTACTGTTCCAAAAACGGCTCGGATTAATATTGTCGGACAAGCTCCTGGCATTCGTGCGCAAGAGTCGGGTTTGTATTGGAATGATCCAAGTGGTGATAATTTGCGAAAATGGCTGGGCGTTGACCGAGAAATATTTTACGATTCTGGGCTTTTTGCGGTTGTACCAATGGATTATTATTTTCCGGGAACGGGAAAATCAGGTGATTTGCCGCCACGAAAGGGCTTTGCTGAAAAGTGGCACAAACGAACCTTGGCTTTCGCACCAAATATTGAATTACATATTTTGGTTGGCTCCTATGCACAGCGTTATTATTTGCAGCAGAAATCTTCTGCCACGTTGACAGAAACGGTAAAACATTATCGCGCCTATTTACCAGAATTTTTCCCTTTGGTACATCCCTCACCTCGCAATAACCTCTGGCAAGCAAGAAATCCTTGGTTTGCAAAAGAAGTTATCCCAGATTTGCAAAAATGCGTCAAAGAAATTCTTGAAAGATAATATAATACCTCATTAAAAATAAAAGCATAAGAAAGTATTTTCTAAACAGAAAAGGTATTCTTATGCTTTTTTTATTAATTATGAGTTGTCAGCTAAGCTTTGATTAACCCAATCAATGAAGTTGCTTGTTGAATCACCGCTGATTTCGGCTTCGGTATGTTGTTCACCCCAAACCGTTGCAAAATCAAGGTCTTTAACACCGTAATTTTCAAGGGCAAGTGCCAAATTAACCTCAGTAGTTAAAGCTGTATCGCCTTGACTAAGTCCTGTACGAATTCGCCAATAACTAGCAACATTTGAAGAATTTTCACCACCATAATAATCAGTTAGATAGTACAATGGCGTGTACATATTGATACGTGTGGTTAAATCTTTTCCTAAGCTATCTGTTTTAGCAAGGTCGGTAGTAAAGGTTTCTTCGTAATCTGTTCCTTTGACCAAATCTCCCAAGGTTGAGTCCCAATGAACGCTGTTACCGTCACCATAGCCGAAAAGTTGATTTTCGCCTTGTGATAAATCAAGGGCATCAAAGGCACCCAGAGACTTAGTTGATGATTTCATGTATTTGACAAAATCAGCAATGCTAGAGATACTAGCAGTATTGGTATCCTCGTCATAAGTGACCCATGTTGAATCAGCGTTGAGCGCCGCAATATAATCAGCAGCTGTTTCATAAGTTCCAGATAAATCAATTGTGATTGAAGAAGATGACGTACGATTGATATCATCAACATCCTCAATTGATGTTGTATCATCAGTAGTATCAAGATCGGTTGGGGCTTCGCCAGTCGGCATATCTCCGTCGCCTAAGCCGCCTTGAGAAGATGAGCTGGCATCATATGGGAATGTCGTATTAGCTAAAAATGTGTTAAGCGAATCCTCAATGACTGATTTGAGATAATTGTAGTAGGAACCTGCTTGATAAATGCCGTCATCAGATTTCTTCAAGGTGAGCTTGTTGCCATCTTCATCTTGAAGTCCAAGTTTATTAATATATTTCGCAAAAGCAGTAGCTAAGCCATCTGAAATAGTTTGTTCTTCATCGCTCAAATCAGAACGTGTCGATCCCATGTTCCATTCATAAGCTTCATTTGCGGTATCAAGGTTAGTGATTGGACACCAAGCCATAACACCAGCAACGCTGTCAGAGACACCTTCGACAGCACCGATTTCTGTAAGGTAATCGTCGTACAAAGAACTATCTCCAGAAGAACCGATAATAGCAGATTGTGCACCGCCACCAGACATTCCAAAAACAAAGATAGAATCTGTATTTCCTGAAATATTGCCTTGGTTATAACGTAAATAACGAATCGCTGCTTTAGCGTCTGTAACACCACTTGGAGCACCAGAATCACGTCCACGCAATCCTGCAGATACGTAAATCATTCCTTGTGATGTATAATCAGTAGCATCACTAGTATATTCTGTAAGTGCAGACATAGCTGAATAACCAGGTGTATTAATTGGAATCACGATAGGAGCCGTTTCAGAAGTATAATTTCCGACTGTTGCTGAGGTATTTATCTCACAAGTATAGGTTCCGTCACCATTATCAATCGCTGTCATGTAATCACCAGGCACAAAAATCGATAACGTTTGCTGTTCAGCGTCCGTAGGATTAGCTGCATAAGAAATGCCGATTTGATAATAAACATTATCATCAGCATTGTACTGCCATTTTGAGTTATCTACCTTATCAAGTGTCGTTGAGACTTCACCAGAAGAAAGACTAGATGTAGAAGCGGTAGTGTTTTGCGAGCTGGAGCTAGAGGTACTAGAGTTAGAACTTGACGAGCAAGCCGTTAGTAACATAGCAGAGCATAATAAAACAGCAGAGCTTGTAAAGAACCATTTTTTTCTTGGCATAGTATTCTCCCTTTTTAAAAATTTGTCCTAAATTTTTCTTAACCAATAAATGAAAATTAGGTTATTACTTTATCTCAAATTATCTCTATGGTACACTAAAGAAAACGCTGTTACCATAACAAATGTTAAGTAGTGAGGTGATAAGAATTAGTAAAGAAAAGATTTTACAAGAATTTTATGCCTTAGGCACACGATTTGAAGTGCCTAAAAATGCTTTGATTAATACAACGGTTTGCCAAGAAAAGATAACCCATGTTTATTTGCTAGAATCAGGAATTGTTTCTTTGAGTTCTATAACGCCTCAAGGACAAACGATTATTTACCAATATTTTTCACAGCCTGGTTTTTTAAATATCGTTCCATTATTAACACGATTTTATCTAGGATATGAAAATGACATGACGGTTGATTTGACAGCAAAGACTGCCTGTGTCATTTATCGATTGACTGTTGAGACTTTCATGGCAAAATTAGCAGAGCCGTTGGTGAAAGACCTTATCATTCAAACAGTTTTAGCAGATTATGTGACTGTTATGGAGAAAATTCGTGATAGTGGTGAGGATTCTACAAAGGTTAATTTGTACCGTTTTATCACACAGCATGCGAGCCAAGATGAAACTGGAGCTTATATATTAGACGACTTTTTTACTTACACAGAAATCGGTAATTATTTGCAAGTTCACGAAGTGACCATAGCTCGCTTGATGAGTGAATTAAAAAGAGAAAATATCATTGCAAAACAAGGTAAAACACTCTGTATTATAGATATGAACGCCTTAGAACGGCTGAAATGAGGTGTGTGTACACACAAAAGATGCTGAAATACTCAGCATCTTTTTGTATTATTTATAAGGGAAGATTATTTCCCAAGACAGAATTGGCTAAAGAGTTTTGTGATTAATTCATCAGGTGCTGCATCACCTGTGATTTCACCGAGAATTTCCCAGCAACGTGTTAAATCAATTTGAAGAAGATCAACAGGCATTCCTAGTTCAAGCCCTTCATTGACGGCTTGCAAACTTTGCACCGCTTTTTCAATCAATGAAATATGGCGAGCATTTGAAAGATAAGTTGCATCTTTTTCAACAATACCAGCATTATCAAAGAAAAGTTGGTTAATACGTTCTTCAATCACGTCGATATTTTGATTTTTAAGAACGGAAATGCGAATGACATCATCTGGCAACTGGTCAGCTTCGATTTTTTCTGGTAAATCCGTTTTATTAAGAAGAATAATGCGGTTACTATCTTTGCTAAGTTCCAAGAGTGCACGGTCTTGGTCAGTCAAAGGTTCAGAACTATTGAGCACAAGGAGAACAAGGTCAGCTTCCTCAAGGGCTTTTTTCGAACGTTCCACACCGATTTTTTCAACTACATCATCTGTTTCACGGATACCAGCTGTATCAACCAGTTTCAAAGGCACACCTTTGATATTGACATATTCTTCAATCACATCACGGGTTGTTCCTTCAATATCAGTAACGATCGCCTTATCTTCGCGCAACAGATTGTTAAGCAAACTTGATTTACCAACATTTGGACGACCGATGATAGCAGTAGATAAGCCTTCGCGCAGAATTTTGCCACGTTTTGCAGTACGTAATAGATTTTCCAAAAGTTCTTGGAATTCTTGTGTTTTTTCGCAAATCAAAGCCGTCGTCATTTCTTCCACGTCATCATATTCAGGGTAGTCGATATTGACCTCGACTTGAGCTAAGGTATTTAGAATTTCTTGGCGCGTGTCATTGATTAATTGTGACAATGACCCATCAAGTTGTTTTACCGCAATATTCATGGCTTTGTCTGTTTTCGCACGGATAATATCCATAACGGCTTCCGCTTGTGTCAAGTCAACACGACCATTCAAGAAAGCACGTTTGGTAAATTCACCAGGTTCAGCAAGACGAGCCCCTTGGCGCAAGACAAGTTGCAAAATTTCATTTGTCACGGCAACACCACCGTGCGTATTAATCTCCACGACATTCTCGCAGGTAAAGGTTTTTGGCGCAAGCATCACAGACACCATAACCTCATCAAGCACTTCATCAGTATTAGGGTCAACAATGTGACCGTAATTAATCGTATGTGAAGCAACCTTGTTAAGGTCTTTACCACGATAGACTTTTTGCGCAATAGCTAACGCTTCCGTTCCAGAAAGTCTTACAATCCCGATTGCACCCTCACCAAGCGGTGTAGAAATCGCAGCAATCGTATCAAATTCATTTGTAATCATTACTATTCTTCCTATCTATATGTCAAAGTTATTCTTTGAAAATAATCTTAGTTAATTGTAACGCAAAACATTTTTTCTAGCAATAGACGAGTGCCATTGCAATAATTTCTGATAAAATCAGCTAAAGAATTTACCAGAAACACTAAAACACCAAAACAATTAAGTCCGATTAAAATCATTGTGGCAAAAACACCCTAAATCATGATATAATAGTTATTTGGAAATAGGAATTATTGACAATAATACATAAAATGGTGAGGTAGCTATGGAAAAACTCAAAAAATTGGCTGGTGTCACAGCCGCTCAGTACGTCAAAGATGGTATGGTTGTCGGACTTGGAACAGGCTCAACAGCATACTTTTTTGTTGAAGAAATTGGTCGCCGCATGAAAGAAGAAGGACTCAAAGTTGTCGGCGTAACAACTTCAAGCCAAACAACTGCACAGGCAGAAGGTCTTGGGATTCCTTTGAAAGCTGTTGATGACATTGATGTTATCGATGTTACCGTTGATGGTGCAGATGAAGTTGACACTAACTTCAACGGTATCAAAGGCGGTGGTGGCGCCCTTCTTATGGAAAAAATCGTTGCCACACCAACCAAAGAATATATCTGGGTTGTTGACGAATCAAAAATGGTCGATAAACTCGGTGCCTTCAAATTGCCAGTCGAAGTGGTTCAATATGGTGCAGACCGTATTTTCCGTGAGTTCGAGAAAAAAGGTTACAAACCATCATATCGCATGGCAAACGGCGAACGCTTTGTGACTGATATGAAAAATTATATCATCGATCTTGACCTTGGCGTTATTGAAAATCCTGTCGAACTTGGCAAAGAATTGAAAGCCATGGTCGGCGTTGTTGAACACGGTCTCTTCAACGGTATGGTTAATAAAGTTATTGTTGCAGGTAAAGACGGTGTCAACATTTTAGAAGCTAAATAATGATTTCAGCAGGAGGAAATTAACAGTTACCATAACTGAATCTTCTCCTGTTTACTATGTTATATTGATTAATTATTATTTCTAATCACTTGACTTATTAGGATATTAAGAGATTAGGAGGTTTTGGGTGCCAACCGTAACCACCCTAGATTAGGAAAAAATTATGTCAACATTTAATCGTATTCACCTTGTAGTTTTAGATTCTGTCGGAATTGGTGCGGCACCAGATGCTAACAATTTTGTCAATGCTGGTGTGCCAGACGGTGCTTCAGATACCCTTGGTCATATTTCAAAAACAGTCGGATTAACTGTTCCAAATATGGCGAAAATTGGTCTTGGAAATATTCCTCGTGAAACACCTCTAAAAACAGTACCAGCAGAAGCGCAACCAAGTGGCTATGCGACAAAATTAGAAGAAGTATCACGTGGAAAAGATACCATGACAGGTCACTGGGAAATTATGGGGCTTAACATTACAGAGCCTTTTGATACTTTCTTTGAAGGATTCCCAGAAGAAATTTTAACAAAAATCGAAGAGTTTTCAGGGCGTAAAATCATTCGTGAAGCCAACAAACCTTATTCAGGAACACAAGTTATCGCTGACTTTGGTGAACGTCAAATGAAGACAGGTGAATTGATTGTTTACACTTCAGCTGACCCAGTGCTTCAAATCGCAGCACACGAAGATATTATTCCACTTGACGAACTTTATAAAATCTGTGAATTTGCTCGTTCTATTACATTAGAACGTCCAAGTTTGCTTGGTCGAATCATTGCTCGTCCATATGTTGGTGAACCTGGTAATTTCACACGTACAGCTAACCGTCGTGACTATGCTTTATCACCATTTGCACCAACAGTGCTTAATAAATTAGCTGACGCAGGTATTCCGACGTACGGTGTCGGAAAAATCAATGATATTTTCAATGGTTCAGGTATTACAAACGACATGGGGCACAATAAATCAAATATGCACGGTGTTGATACCTTGATTAAGACCTTGCAATTGCCAGAATTTACAAAAGGATTATCATTTACAAACCTTGTTGATTTTGATGCCATGTATGGTCACCGTCGTAATGCCGCAGGTTACCGTGATTGTCTAGAAGAATTTGACAATCGTTTGCCTGAAATCATGGAAAATATGAAATCAGATGACCTTCTTTTAATCACAGCAGACCACGGTAATGATCCAACTTACACAGGAACAGACCACACACGTGAATACATTCCATTATTGGCTTACAGCCCATCATTTAAAGGAAATGGTGTCTTACCAGTCGGACATTTTGCTGATATTTCAGCAACAATCGCTGAAAACTTTGGTGTTGAGACAGCCATGATTGGTCAATCTTTCCTAGAAAAATTAGTATAAGAGGTGCATATGACAACAATTATTGAAAAAATTGAAGAAGCTCGTCAGTTCTTGGTATCACAAAGTTGTGACGCTCCTGAATTTGGCTTAATTTTAGGGTCAGGTCTTGGCGAACTTGCCGAAGAAATTGAAAATGCTGTTGTAATTCCCTATGAAAAAATTCCTAATTGGGGAAAATCAACAGTAGCAGGACACGCTGGACAATTGGTTTATGGTGACCTTGGTGGACACAAAGTCATTGCTCTTCAAGGACGTTTTCATTTTTACGAAGGAAATCCAATGGAATTAGTGACTTTCCCAGTTCGTGTCATGAAAGCTCTTGGTTGTAAAGGACTTATTGTGACAAATGCAGCTGGCGGAATTGGCTTTGGTCCAGGAACATTAATGGCAATTTCAGACCATATTAATATGACAGGGAAAAACCCATTGATTGGTGCGAATCTTGATGACTTTGGACCACGTTTCCCAGATATGTCAGATGCTTATACGGCTGAGTATCGTGATACTGCTCACAAAGTCGCTGAAAAAATCGGTATCAAACTTGATGAAGGTGTTTATCTTGGTGTTTCTGGACCATGTTACGAAACACCTGCCGAAATTCGTGCCTTCCAAACTCTTGGAGCTGATGCGGTTGGTATGTCAACAGTTCCAGAAGTCATCGTTGCTGCTCATTCAGGTTTGAAAGTTTTAGGAATTTCAGCCATCACAAACCATGCCGCAGGTTTCCAAAGTTCACTTAATCATGAAGAAGTTGTTGCTGTTACACAACAAATCAAAGAGGATTTTAAAACCCTAGTTAAGGCTGTTTTGGCAGAATTGTAAGTCAATATTAAAACTTGGTATTATCATACTAAATCAGAAAGAGATGTGTTATGCGAATTCATTTTATTGTTCACGAAGCTTTTGAAGCACCAGGTGCTTACTATGATTGGGCTATTAAACGTGGTCATGATGTGACAATGACAAAACTTTACCAAGGCGAAAAATTACCAAAAAATAGTTCTAGTATTGACCTACTAATTGTTATGGGTGGACCACAAAGCCCACGAACAACAGTAGCAGAATGTCCTCATTTTGATGCACAAGCTGAAATCTCGCTTATCAAAGAAGCTATTTCACAAGATGAACGAGTTCTTGGTATTTGTTTAGGAGCTCAATTGCTAGGTGAAGCTTACGGAGCATCTGTTGAAAGAAGCCCAGAAAAAGAAATTGGAAATTATCCAATCACATTAACAGAAGCTGGTTTAGCAGATAGTAACCTTTCGCATATTGGAACATCTGCAATTGTTGGGCACTGGCATGGCGATATGCCTGGTTTGACACCACAAGCCAAAATTCTTGCGACTAGTCAAGGTTGCCCACGACAAATTGTCAAATACAGTGATAAACACTATGCTTTCCAATGCCATTTAGAGTTTTCAAAAACATTGATTGAAGCACTTTTGGCAGAAGAAGTTGATTATGATGAACAAGTTAAGACACACTCATACCTTCAAGCAGCAAATGAAATGCTAGCTTACGATTATTCAGAAATGAATCATATTTTAGAGCAATTTTTAGATGCTTTCACAAAATAAAAGATTTAACTCCAAAGCTTATTGCTTACGCTTTAGTGCTACCCTCCTTTTGACTAGTCTAGTAGCAGGAGTAGGCGGCATTTTACTTCATGACTTATTAGAATTGGTTGAATGGATGATTTTTGGTCATGGGGAAAGTACAGGCGCGCAACCTGTCACAAACCTACAATTTATTATCATCTTATTAGCTGGTATTATTTCAGCGTTTATTTGGTTTGTTTTGCAAGATAAAAATCGTCAAATCATTTCAATCAAATCACAGCTAAAAGCTACTGGTGATAGCAAACGTCCGATACTTTGGATACACTTGATACATATTTTTCTTCAAGTGGCTTCAGTCGGAGCTGGTTCACCTATTGGTAAAGAAGGTGCGCCACGAGAACTGGGAGCTTTAGGGGCAGGTCGTATTTCTGACCGAATGACATTGACCTTAAAAGACCGAAGGCTTGCTATTGTTTGTGGGGCATCAGCAGGGTTGGCAGCTGTTTATCAAGTACCGATTGCCAGTATCTTTTTTGCTTTTGAAACACTTGGATTAGGGCTGTCATTTTTGAACCTTATTTCAGTCTCAAGCACAGCGATTCTAGCTAGTCTTATTGCGGGAACGGTTATTTCAGATACACCACTTTATCATTCAGGGCAAGTCGTGCTCGATGCTAAAACATGCGGTCTTACAATTCTTCTAGCCATTCTTATCACCCCCTTAGCGCAGCTATTTCGCTACCTCACTCAAAAGGCTCAAGCCAGCAAAGTGACAACTAAAAGCATTTTGTGGAAACTTCCCTTAACTTTTTTGCTTCTCGCAAGCTGTTCTCTTTATTTTCCAGAGATTTTGGGAAATGGCGGAGCTTTGGCACAAGCTGTTTTTGATGGGATGGGTGTGTGGTATGCTTTAGCTTGTGTGGCTATTAAAGCCGTACTTGTTTTGCTGACGCTGAAAAATGGTGCCTACGGAGGCACTCTGACACCGTCGTTTTCAATAGGCGCTGTCCTAGGATTCTTGGTAGCAGTGCTGTGTCAATTGGTAGTCCCAGGATTATCACTAACTTCGGCTATGTTAATTGGATCAAGTATCTTTTTAGCCATTACCATGAACGCTCCGTTAACAGCTGTTGGCTTGGTTATGTCGTTTACGGGACAATCTCTCAAAGCTCTTCCAATTTTGCTTCTTGCAGTCATCGTAGCCTTTGCTACAAAAACTATTATTGAACACATTGAAAGGAAATATTATGTCAATCCATATCGAAGCCAAACAAGGCGAAATCGCAGATAAAATTTTACTTCCAGGAGACCCACTCCGTGCTAAATTTATCGCAGAAAACTTTTTAGAAGATGCCGTATGTTTTAACAATGTCCGTGGTATGCTTGGTTTTACAGGAACTTATAAAGGCGAACGTGTCAGCGTTATGGGAACTGGTATGGGAATGCCATCAATCTCTATCTACGCGACTGAATTAATCCAATCTTACGGCGTTAAAAAATTAATCCGTGTCGGAACAGCTGGCTCACTTAATAAAGATGTTCACGTTCGCGAACTTGTTTTGGCACAAGCAGCAGCAACAACATCAAGCATGATTAAAAATGAATGGCCACAATATGATTTTCCACAAATTGCTGATTTCACCTTGCTTGACAAAGCCTACCATATTGCGCAAGACCTTGGAATGACAACTCACGTTGGCAGCGTGTTATCTGTTGATGCTTTTTATTCAGATTTTGCTGAAAATAATGTCAAACTCGGGCAACTTGGTGTGAAAGCTGTTGAGATGGAAGCCGCTGCACTTTACTATCTCGCAGCAAAACACGGCGTTCAAGCACTCGGTATCATGACAATTTCTGATAGCCTTGTTGCTGACGAAGACACAACCGCTCAAGAACGCCAAACAACTTTCACAGACATGATGAAAGTCGGTCTTGAAACTCTTATTGCAGATTAATGCAAGAAATATATGAAACAATAGACATCCTTTTGGATGTCTATGCTTATAATCACGCTTGGAAAATAGCAGAGCAGCACAGTGATTTTCCAGCGCAAAGCCGTTATCTTTTAGAAATGTTAAAAGAGCGTAGGGAACTTAACGTTGACTTTGCTTTTTCACATCCAGCAGAAAATCAAGTAATTTTAGCCAATTATGGCGTTTCACTCATTACCAATGCGTATGAGGAAGAACAATTAGCAAATTATATTATGGATTTGGAAGCTAAGGTGAAAAATGGCAATATCATTGATTTTGTCCGCTCTGTTAGTCCAATTCTATATAGGCTCTTTCAACGTCTTGCCAAACGCGAAATTCCAAATTTGGAAAACTATATCCACGATGCTAAAAACGACCAGTATGATACTTGGCTGTTTACAAAAATGAAGCAGAGCGACTATGCTATTTTTCATAGATATCTTGAGATTCGTCGTGATGGCAAAGTGACTTCAAAAGCTTTGGCAGAACTCCTACAGTACGGACAACTTCCTCAGGAAATTAAACAGTTAATCAGCGAACTTCGTAATTTTGAAAAATCCGTTCGGAATCCCCTAGCCCACCTCATCAAGCCTTTTGATGAAGAAGAACTACACCGAACAACAAATTTCTCATCCCAAGCCTTTCTAGATAAAATCATTGCCCTTGCTACCTATGCAGGTGTCAAATATAACAAAGAAAAATTCTATTTCGACCAAGTTAATGACATTATCAAAAGTGAGTTGAAGAGAAATGGATAGAACATCAAAACTCTTGGACAATGTCCAAGAGTTTTTAGTTATCAAATTTAACTTCTTCAAGGAGATATTCAATAAATCGTTCGCCCATTTTTGAAAGGTTAGCTTTTTCGTGGCGAATATAGACAATGTCAATCATATCTTCAACATCAAGTGGAATAGAAACAATATTATCACCATTTAGATTGCTATTTAAAATACCTGTAGCGATTGTATAACCGTCGAGTCCAATCAAGAGATTGAAAAGTGTCGCGCGGTCACTAACGACAATCGATTTCTTATGGGGAATTTGTGAAAAAATTTCTTCAGAGAAGTAGAAGGAATTATGAATCCCTTGATCGTAGCTAAGGTAAGGAAATTCTTCCAAATCTTCCATCGTTACCAGTTTTTTGCTTGCAAGAGGATTGTTTTTGCTGACAAAAATATGCGGACGCGTTCTAAAAAGACTCGTATAGGTCAGATGATTATCATCGAACATTTTGGTCAAAACATCGTGGTTATAACTATTCAAAAATAAAACGCCGATTTCTGAACGAAAATTCTTAACATCATCAATGATTTCATACGTTCGTGTTTCACGAAGGAAGAGCTCATAACGTGACATATCTGTTCCTTCCAAAAGCGAAACAAAAGCATTGACAACGAAAGCATAGTGCTGCGAAGATACGCTAAACAGTTCTCGGTTTGTATTTTTGCTCTTATAACGTTCCTCTAAAAGAGCTGTTTGTTCTAAAATTTGGCGAGCATAAGAAAGAAACTCAACGCCATCCTTAGTCAAAGTAATGCCTTTTGGGTTACGAATAAAAATTTCAATCCCCATTTCACGCTCCAAATCTCGTACAGCATTTGAAAGGCTTGGTTGAGTGATAAAAAGCTGCTTAGCAGCCTCGTTCATGCTCCCTGTTTCTACTATTTTAACGATATAGTGTAATTGTTGTATTCTCATAGCCTTAGTTTAGCCTAAAAATGAAATTCCCGCAAGTAGACAACGTTTTCTTATGATGGGAGTGCTTTAAAAACGAATGTTTACAATACAGCAACAAAATTACAAAAAGATAACTAAAACGTAACATTTTAGCGATTGATTTACTTTTCTTAAAATAAAACGCTTATATTTCTCAAATAATGCTTTAGGAAGCGCCTACAAACGTAAAGGTTTAGAAAATTACAAAATTGCAAAAAAATTACAAAAGTGCTAAAATAGGAACGTTAATATCCTTATAGGAATCGGAGATTTAAAATGCCTACACATTCACGTCATAGAAGACATCATAAGAGTTCACGTTCATATTCTCGTTTTGATACGAAGACGATAGTAAATAGTGTTTTATTAGTGTTGTTTGCTTTGTTAGCGGGAATCGCAACTTATCTCATGTATGCCAATAATATTCTAGCTTTTCGTCATCTGAATATTATCTACACCGTTTTACTAGTTGCTGTATTCCTTATATCTTTGGTTTTGATAATTCGGAAAAAAGGGAAAATTGTTGTGACGGTTCTCTTGGTTATTTTTTCAATTGTCGCAGCTATTTCACTTTTTGCTTTTAAATCATTGGTTGATGTGGCTAATGATATGAATAAATCAGCCTCATATTCAGAAATTGAGATGAGTGTTGTGGTGCCAGCAGATAGCTCGATTTCAGATGTGACAGAATTATCAAGCGTTCAAGCACCGACTAATGCTGACGGCAGCAACATTGATGCCTTAATCTCACAAATCAAATCTGATAAAGGTGTTGATTTAGCGACAGAAACAGTAGATTCTTATCAAGCCGCTTATGAAAATTTGATTAATGGTTCAAGTCAAGCAATGGTTTTGAACAGTGCTTATTCAAGCTTGCTTGAGCTATCATATGATGATTACGAATCAAACTTGAAAACAATTTATACTTATAAAATTAAGAAGAGTGTTTCAAGCGAAGCAAAATCATCTGATGCTAATGTCTTTAACATTTATATTAGTGGTATTGATACCTATGGTTCTATTTCAACCGTTTCACGTTCAGATGTTAATATCATCTTGACAGTTAATATGAATACACATAAGATTTTGATGACAACAACACCACGTGACTCATATGTTCAAATTCCAGACGGAGGTGCAGATCAATACGATAAACTGACACACGCTGGTATCTATGGTGTTGAAACATCTGAAAAGACACTAGAAAATCTTTACGGTATTGATATTGATTATTACGCTCGTATCAACTTTACATCATTTGTGAGTCTTATTGATGCTATTGGTGGTGTAACAGTTTATAATGATCAGGCATTTACAAGTCTCCATGGTAATTATAATTTTGAAGTTGGTAATGTTAATTTGAGTTCAGGAGAAGAAGCTTTAGGCTTTGTTCGTGAACGTTACAGTCTTACAAATGGTGACTATGACCGTGGAAATAATCAACTTAAGGTTATTCAAGCAATCATTAATAAATTAACATCATTTAGTTCAATTTCAAATTACTCAACAATTATTTCTACCTTGCAGGATTCTGTTCAAACGGATATGTCATTAGATACAATGATGAGCCTTGCTAATGCTCAGCTTGATTCAGGTAAGAAATTTACAATTACATCACAAGAAGTAACTGGTACAGGTTCAACAGGAGAATTGACTTCTTATGCCATGCCAACTGCAAGTCTTTATATGATTCAGTTGGATGATTCTAGTGTAGCAAGTGCATCACAAGCCATTAAAGATGTTATGGAAGGTAAGTAGATGATTGATATTCATTCTCATATTGTTTTTGATGTAGATGACGGACCAACTACTATTGAAGAAAGTTTAGCTTTGATTGGGGAAAGTTATCGTCAGGGCGTGCGTACGATTGTCTCAACGTCACATCGTCGCAAAGGAATGTTTGAAACACCAGAAGATAAGATTTTTGCTAATTTTAGTCGAGTCAAAGAAGCTGCTGAAGCCAAATATGAAGGCTTAGAAATCTTATATGGTGGTGAACTCTACTATAGTAGCGATATTCTGGAAAGACTGGAACATCATCAAGTTCCAAGAATGAACGATACACGTTTTGCATTGATTGAGTTTAGCATGACAACACCATGGAAAGAGATTCATACAGCACTTAGCAATGTGATTATGCTTGGAATCACACCAGTTGTTGCTCATATCGAACGTTATAATGCGCTTGAATTTAATGAAGAACGTGTTAAGGAATTGATTAACATGGGGTGTTACACGCAAATTAATAGCTCACATGTTCTCAAACCAAAATTATTTGGCGATAAATACCGTCAGTTCAAAAAACGAGCACGTTATTTCTTGGAAAAAAATCTTGTTCATTGTGTCGCAAGCGATATGCATAACCTTGGACTAAGACCGCCATTTATGGACGAAGCTAGGGAAATCGTTACAAAAGATTTTGGACCAAATAGGGCTTATGCTCTTTTCGAGGGAAATCCTCAAACCTTATTAGAAAATAAAGATTTATAGGAGTTAATATGAATTCAAATGATAATGCAAGTATCGAGATTGATGTGCTCTATTTGCTAAGAAAACTTTGGAGTAGAAAATTTTTCATTATTTTCATTGCTCTAGCTGTTGGGATAGTAGCTTTACTTGGTAGTATCTTTTTTATCAAACCTAAGTACACATCAACAACTCGTATTTATGTTGTGAGTCGAAGTAGTGACAGCAGTTTGACCAACCAGGATTTGCAAGCAGGTTCTTACCTTGTTAATGACTATAAAGAAGTCATTACGTCAAATGAAGTTTTGTCATCTGTTATTGATCAAGAAAATCTGTCGCTTTCTACAAGTGAATTGTCAAATATGATTTCTGTAAGTATTCCAACAGATACACGTGTTATTTCAATCTCTGTTGAAGATACAGATGCGCAAGAAGCTTCTGATATTGCTAACACTATCCGTGAAGTTGCTGCAGAAAAAATCAAATCTGTAACCAAGGTAGATGATGTGACAACCTTGGAAGCTGCCGAAGTCGCTAGCAAACCATCATCACCAAATATTAAACGCAATGCTGCTTTAGGTGCACTTGTTGGTGGTTTCTTGGCTATTGTTGGTATTCTTGTGCTTGAAGTACTTGATGACCGTGTTCGTCGTCCAGAAGACGTCGAAGAAGTGCTTGGTATGACACTTTTAGGAGTTGTACCAGATATTGATAAATTATAAGGAGAAAAATTGTAATGCCACAGTTAGAATTAGTGAGAGCTAAAGCTCAAATGGTTAAATCTATGGAGGAATATTACAATTCTATCCGTACCAATATTCAATTTAGTGGACGTGATTTAAAAGTAATTACGTTAACTTCGGCTCAACCTGGCGAAGGAAAATCAACAACGTCTGTTAACCTTGCAATTTCTTTTGCGCGTGCAGGTTTCCGTACACTTTTGATTGATGCGGATACACGTAATTCAGTCATGTCAGGAACGTTTAAATCTAATGAACGTTATCAGGGGTTGACAAGTTTCTTGTCTGGAAATGCAGAGTTGTCAGATGTTATTTGTGACACAAGTATTGATAATTTGATGATTATTCCTGCTGGGCAAGTCCCACCAAATCCAACATCATTGATTCAAAATGATAACTTCAAAGCGATGATTGAAACTGTTCGTGGACTTTATGACTATGTTATCATTGATACACCACCGCTTGGTTTGGTTATTGATGCTGCTATCCTAGCACACCATTCAGATGCTAGCTTGCTTGTGACAAAAGCAGGAGAAGATAGACGTCGTACAGTTACAAAACTAAAGGAACAATTGGAACAGAGTGGTTCAGTTTTCCTTGGCGTTATTTTGAATAAATATGATATTCACTTAGATAAGTATGGTTCATATGGTAGTTACGGTGGGTACGGTAGTTATGGCAATTACGGAAAAAGTGAAGAAAAAACAAAAATTGGTAGAGGTAAACGAAAAAAATAGCTGATACCTTTACCTTAGAATAGGGAACAGGGAGTTATATGTATAGCGAAGATTCGAAAAAGAAAGTTTATTACCTTTTGTCGGATATTATAGCTTTAGTGGTAAGTTACCTCATCTTAGCACAATTTTATCCTTATCATTTTTTTGATAGTAAATTCTTTGCAGTTGTTTTTGGGATTTTAATTGTGATTGTTGGTGTTTTGAGCGATGAATACTCTTCAATTACAAATCGTGGTTATTTAAAAGAATTAAAAGCATCTGTGATTTATGGTATGAAAGTTTTAGTTTTATTTACTTTTGTACTGATACTTGGAAAAATTCGTTTTATCCATGACATTTCACAGATGTCTTACTTCTTCTTGGGACAAATTTTTATTTTAGTAAGCCTTTTTGTCTTCATTGGACGTATTTTAGTTAAGAATCTTTTCAAAAGTCATGCAACGGATATTAAACAGGTATTCTTTGTCACGGATTTTACGAATGGTAAGGAAGTCATTAAAGAACTTAATAATTCCAATTACCATATCGCTGCTTATATCAGTCGTCGTGATAATCCTGACATTTCACAGCCTATCTTAAAAAGTACTAAAGAAATTAGGGATTTTGTGGCAAATCACCAAGTTGACGAGATATTTGTTGCCAAAAATCACCAAGATGATTTTATAGAATTTGCTCATTGCTTAAAATTGTTAGGAATTCCAACGACAGTAGCTGTTGGGAATTATTCGGACTTCTATGTTGGAAATAGTGTTCTAAAAAAAGTAGGTGATACGACCTTCATAACGACAGCATTCAATATTGTAAAATTCCGTCAGATTGCTTTAAAACGTCTTATGGATATTGCAATGGCTTTAGTTGGCTTAGTGATTACTGGGATTGTAGCTATTATTATTGCACCGATAGTCAAGAAACAATCACCAGGACCTCTAATCTTCAAACAAAAACGTGTTGGTAAAAACGGTAAAGTTTTTGAAATTTACAAATTTAGAAGCATGTACACCGATGCCGAAGAACGCAAAAAAGAATTACTAGCGCAAAATGATTTGGATACTGACTTAATGTTTAAGATGGAAGATGACCCTCGTATCTTCCCATTTGGACATAAGTTACGTGATTGGTCACTTGATGAATTACCACAATTTATCAATGTCCTAAAAGGTGAAATGTCTGTTGTGGGCACACGTCCACCAACGCTTGATGAATATCATCACTATGAATTACATCATTTCAAACGCTTAACAACCAAACCAGGAATCACTGGCTTGTGGCAAGTTAGTGGCCGTAGTGACATTACCGACTTTGAAGAAGTCGTAGCACTTGATATGAAGTATATCCAAAACTGGAGCATCAGTGAAGATATTAAAATTATCGCCAAAACATTTGGAGTCGTACTAAAAAGAGAGGGAAGTAGGTAGGGTCCCTCTTCATTCTTGTATTGGGAGAAAAAATGAAAAGTGTCTATATTATAGGTTCAAAAGGAATACCAGCAAATTATGGTGGGTTTGAAACCTTTGTAGAAAAACTAACTGAAAATCAAAAAGATAAAAATATCAAATATTATGTGGCATGTATGCGAGAAAACTCTGCTAAATCAAATATCACAGATGATATTTTTGAACATAATGGAGCAACTTGTTTTAATATTGATGTGCCAAATATTGGTCCTGCACGAGCAATTGCCTATGACATCGCTGCTCTAAACAGGTCGATTGAAATCGCAAAAGAAAATGGTGATGTTAATCCAATCTTTTATGTTTTAGCTTGTCGCATAGGACCATTCATTAATCATTTTAAAAAGCAAATCCACTCTCTTGGTGGTCAATTATTTGTTAATCCAGATGGACATGAATGGATGCGTCAAAAATGGAGTGCACCTGTTCGTCGTTATTGGAAAGTTTCTGAGTCATTGATGGTAAAACATGCTGATTTATTGGTATGTGATAGTAAGAATATTGAAAAATATATCCAAGATGACTATAAAAAATATTCACCAAAGACAACGTATATTGCTTATGGAACAGAGCTTGAAAAATCTAGTATTTCTTCAAAAGATCGTGTCGTACGTGAATGGTTTTCAGAAAAGGGAGTTTCAGAGAATAATTATTACCTTGTTGTTGGACGATTCGTTCCAGAAAATAACTATGAGGCAATGCTTCGAGAGTTTATGAAGTCAAATACAAAAAAAGATTTTGTATTGATTACTAATGTTGAACAAAATGCCTTTTACGAAAAACTGAAAAAAGAAACAGGTTTTGACAAAGACTCTCGCATCAAATTTGTAGGAACTGTTTATAATCAAGAACTTCTTAAATATATTCGTGAAAATGCATATGCTTACTTCCACGGTCATGAAGTTGGTGGAACAAATCCATCACTATTAGAAGCATTATCTTCAACTAAGTTAAATCTCTTGCTTAATGTTGGATTTAACAAAGAAGTTGGTGAAGATGGAGCAATTTATTGGGATAAAGATAATCTTCATAAGGTTATTGAAGATGCAGAAGCAATGTCTCAAGAGCAAATTGATGAATTAGATAGACTGTCAACAAAACAAGTCCAAGAACACTTTAGTTGGGATTTTATTGTTGATGAGTACGAAGGATTGTTTGAGGAAAAAGTATAAAGGTAAAGACTGGGGTATTTAGTCTGAAAAAAGGAAATATTTATGACTTTAAAAATTGATAAATTATTTTTTATATGTCTTTCTTTTATGGGAATTGTATTGGGAAGTTCACAAGCTATTGTTAATTTAGGACTCGATAATGTTGTAAAGTATGTATCTTATTTTATCCTGATTTCCTGTATTTTACTCAAGTTGATAGTTAATCGAAAAAATATTGTAGTAGGTAGAATATTCTATTTTATATTAATTTCTTTTCTATTTACGATAGGGATTTGTTTACAAGACTTACCAATATCAAAAAGAATTTATCTTTCTTTTTCAATGCTCATTATTTCATCTTTGGCAACTTTGCCGATAACATTATTTAGTACTGTAAAAGAATTTAGAAGAATCGCTTATTATTTACTGTATGCTGTATTATTATCAACATTTTTGGGCTTAGTTTTCCGAGTTCAAATGTTAACAATTGCTGTTGAAGGGGTTGGATCATCATTTGGCTTTAATGGTGGGATGTTACACAAAAATTTTTACGCCATAACTGTTTTAAGCTCGTATATATTGTTATTTATAAGCAGAAAATATGGTGTGAAACATGATATTGATAATTATGTTTTATGGTTTGAACTGTTTCTTATTTTTATTTCTAATTCACGAACAGTTTACTTAATTTTGATTGTATTTTATTGTATTAATAATTGGAAGTTATTGCTTAGAATTAATAAAAAGCAAAGATTTTTATTGATTTTTGTTGCAGTAGCTACTCTTCTTTCGCTTGTAATTATATTTTTTGAATATATCACAACTAATAGTGGTTCATATTCTGTACGTGTTCAAGGAATAATTAATTTTTTTAATTATTATCATTCTGATTATTTTCACTTATTTTTTGGTGACGCAAAACTTGCATTTGGTGATTCAACTCATGATTATGGTTATAATATTAGGAGTGTAACGGGATGGAATGGGACAGTTGAAATGCCGTTATTAAGCGTAATGATAAAAAATGGATATGTTGGTCTTATAGGGTATGCCATTATTATAGCTTCTTTTATTACTTCTATTAAGAGGATAAAAAATATTGACTTAAAAACTATTGGTTTACTAATTCTTATTCCTTTATTAATGTCAGCAACAGTTGAGAATTATATTGTGAATATAAGTTTTGTCTTTATGCCAGTATGTTTTTGTACTTTGAATTCTTTAAAAAATTTAAAACTTATAGAGAGTAAATAATTGTTATGCAAAATTTAGTAAGTATTATTCTACCTGTTTATAATGTAGAAAATTATATTGAGAAATGTTTAAAATCAATTAGGCGACAAACTTATTCTAATATTGAAGTAATTATTGTTAATGATGGTTCGACTGATAACAGTATAAAGTATTGTGAAAAAATTTGTGAAATAGACTCTAGATTTTTTATTCTTAATAAAGAAAATGGTGGCCTTTCAGACGCGCGGAATGTTGGGATTGAAGCAGCACATGGGGAATATTTGATTTTTATAGATAGTGATGATTTTGTATCAGAATCATTGGTACATCATCTTGTTTCTTGTCTTGAAGATACCAACTCTGATATAGCAATTTGTGATCCTGTTCATTATTATTCGGAACAAAGTGAACAATGTGATAGTCAGACGATTTTTTTAGATGCAACAAGTATTGTTACATTTTCAAGTAGGGAGGCGATTTCTGAGCTTTTATATCAAAAATCATTTCTTGTTTCTGCTTGGGGGAAAATTTATAAAAAAGATTTGTTCGCTGACATTCGTTTTCCTAAAGGAAAACTTTTTGAAGATAGCGCTATAATGTATCTACTTTTTGAAAAATGTCATAGAATTACTTACTCTAATGCTAAATTTTATGCTTATGTACATAGAGAAAATAGTATTACAACTAATAGTTTTTCAGATAAAGATCTAGATATTTTAGAAATAACTGATCAAATTCAAGAACGTTATAAAAATGATAAATTATTAAATAATGCAGCTATTTCATATAAAAGCTCGGCATGTTTTAGAATTTTATTGAATGCCCCTGTTGAAGAAAAATATCTTCCATATATTGTTGAATGTAGGAATTATATTTATAGTAATTGGAAACACATTATTTTTAATAAGAATGTTAGAACTAAAAATAAATTAGCGTTGGTTTCCATTACACTATTTAGGCCGTTTGTTAAATTTATTTATAGCAGAGTAAATAGGTGGGAGTAATATGAATATATTTGAAGAAAGCTACTTAGAGGATTTATCAAAAAATGATTTTGAAATGTTATCGAAAAATAAATATTTAGTTGATAAAAATCTTAAGGTAGAAGAAGTTAAGCACGGTATAATATTACCACCTGAGAAATATAAAGTAAAGATAGCTAATAAATTAGGATTTAATATTCCGCTACATGGAAAGGGTGGGGTTATTAATAGTGATGGAACATATGTGGAGCTGTCTTCTCAAGATGCTTATGGTATGCGACAAAGGGTAAGTGGTGCATATAAAATAAATAGTGAAAAAGTTCGATTTATTGATGAAGAAGTAATTTATATGAATTATTATATTCATCAATGGGGGCATTTTTTGTTAGATGTTATTGGAAGACTGTGGTATGTTCTAAAATCTGATAAAAATTTAAAAATAGCCTATACTTGTTATAAAAATGAAGAGGATAAGATACTTGGTAACTATTTAGAATTTATAAAGCTGTTGGGAATTGAAGAAAGTAGACTTGTAATGATTAATGAGGTAACTCAATTTTCAAAAGTTATAGTGCCAGAAAGTTCAATTTTACCAGGAAAATATTATACTAAAGAATATAAAAATCTTTTTGATGAAGTTGTAAAAGATTCCAATTTTAATGTTTCAAAAGCAGGTAAGATATATTGTTCGCGTTCCAAACTAAAAATTGCTAAGAACAAAGAAATTGGTGAAAATCGAATAGAAGAAATTTTTATAAAAAATGGCTACAGACCGATATATATGGAACAACATAGTTTAAGTGAGCAAATAGAAATTCTAAATAATTCTGAAGAAATTGTCTTGACAAGTGGTTCTTTGGCACACAATTTACTTTTTTTGAAAAATAAAACGAAAGTTACAATATTGAATAAAACATATAGGGTAAATTTGCATCAATTTATGATTAATGATTTATCGGAGGGACTAATTAAATTTGTTGATATTTATATTGCTCCGATGCCAATCCTATATGGACTCGGTCCGTTTTTAATGTCAGTAACAAAGCCTTTTAAAAAATACTTAAAGGATGAAAAAATTGGACTAGAAAATGAGAAACTGTTATCTAATAAGGAATATCTAAACTACTATTTAAAGTGGATTTGGTTGTATAAAGCTTATATATTTAGGATAAATTCTATTTCTGAAGGTAAGAATGATTATGAAAAAAGTTTCAAACAAATAAGAAATTATTATAAAACGGGAAGGAATAATGAATAAAAATAAATATAAAGATTTAGCTAAAAATACTGGAATTTTTGCAATAGCAAATTTTTCATCAAAAGTATTAGTTTTTTTATTAGTACCGCTGTACACTAGAACACTTTCAACTTCTGACTATGGCTTTTATGATTTGGCTTATTCAACAATTCAATTATTTTTACCTATACTAACCTTAAATATATCTGAAGCTACTATGCGTTTCTTAATGAAAAGTGATATTGATAGAGACTCTGTTTTTTCAATCAGTTTATCTAATGTTATTATTGCTTCAATAATATTTGGTTTAGGGATAGTTGTAAATGATATATTTTCCATATCAACTTTAACCGAACAATACGGGGTGTATATATGGGGACTATTTGTATTTTATGCATTGAATAATTTATTTGTTCAATTTTCAAAAGGCATTGATAAAGTGCAGGAGATGGCAATATCTGGCGTACTTGGAACACTTTCAATGGTTCTTTTTAATGTCTTGTTCCTTTTAGTTTTTAAATTAGGGTTATTTGGTTTTTTTGTTGCAAATATAACGTGCTATGCAATACCAACATTTTATTTAATCATTAAACTTCAGTTTTGGAAATATCTTTCTAAGAAGTATGATAAAGAGTTGCAGAAGCAAATGTTGATTTTTTCTGTTCCTTTAATATTAAATACTTTAGGATGGTGGGTAAATAATACTTCTGATAGATATATTGTTGCGGCTATTTCAGGTATTAATTCTAATGGTTTGATATCCGTTGCTTATAAAATACCACAGATATTATCTACTGTGAGTGCTATTTTTATTCAGGCATGGCAAATATCTGCAATAAAGGAACAAGAAAATGATAGTAAAGATAATTCTTTCTCTTCAAATCTTTTTTTACACTATAACGCTTTATTATCTGTAATGGCATCTTTTTTAATTCTTTTTGATAAATTTCTTTCAAGTATATTATTCGGAAATGATTTTTATCAAGCGTGGAAGTTTGTTCCTTTCCTTGTGATTAGCAGTTTGCTAAATGCGGCAGCAGGTTATGTTGGAGCTATATTAAGTGCTAATATGGCGGCAAATACAATGGCTAAATCCGCTTTGTATGGGATGAGTGTTAATATAGTATTAAATATTATATTAACTTTATTTATGGGACCACAAGGGATTACTATAGCAACTGTAATATCTAGTTATATTATTTATGAAATTAGGAGAAAATCAATTAAAATCATTGAAAGTGAAGTGCAAAAACGAGTATTGTTATCTTGGCTATTGCTTGTTCTTGAGTCTATTCTTATCATTTATACGAATTTATGGTGGTTATCATTAATAACTGTTTTTATAATTTTAAATTTATTTAGACAGACTTTTGAAACTCTTTTTATTCAAGGAAAAAAAGTATTGAGAAAATTGAAATTTAATAATGAATAAAGTAAAAGAAAAATTGAAAGAAGCTTACGCAAAAATTTTTGGTTTCTTATTTTTTAAAGCCAAAATAGTTAACAAAGTTTTATTTATTAACTTCAATGGTAAGGGCTATGGAGATAATCCGAAGAGTATATGTGAGTACCTAAGAACAAATTATCCAGATATTCAGTTAGTTTGGCTATCAGACAGCTCTGAAGGATTTCCAAAGGAAGTTAAAGTTATAAAGTATGGATCTATTAGGGCATTTTGGGAACAATCAACTTCTAAAGTATGGGTATACAATACTCGTTCCTTCATTAGGATTCCTAAAAAAATTGGGCAATATTATATACAGACATGGCATGCATCCGTTGGATTTAAAAATATTGAGCGTGCTGTTGAATCTACTTTACCACAGAAATATGTTAAAGATGCTAAATACGATGGTATAGTGACAGACTTGTTGGTTTCAGATAGTCAGATACAGACAGAGTATTTTAAAAAATATTTTTGGTATACTGGTGAGATTATTAGATGTGGGTTACCAAGAAATGATGAACTATACTATTCAAGTTTAAGCGATAGTAAAAAAGAGAATTATAAAACAAAATTACACTTACCTAAGTTTTCTAAAGTTGTTTTGTATGCACCAACATTTAGAGATAACGGAAATGTTGATTACTTAAAAATAAACTTCGAGAGGCTTCGTGATAGTTTCCAAAAAAATATAGAATCAGAAGTATATTTATTAATTAGATTACATCCAAATGATTCAGAAATGAGTAGTTCAATTCAGTTTTCTGATAAAATTATTGATGTAACTAATTTTGGAGATATGCAAGAACTTCTGGTAGTTGCTGATGTACTGATTTCAGATTATTCATCATCAATTCTTGATTTTATATTGCTAGAAAAACCTTACATTAGATTTGCTAATGATTTAGAAGAATATACTTCTTATAGAGAATTAACAAATCTTTACTATGAATTACCTGATGAAATAGTAAAAGATGTAGATTCTTTATATAGCTATTCAATAAATTTTTGGGATAACTTTGATTATTCAATGTTGAAAGAATTTAAGTATAAGTATATTTCACCAGTTTTTGATGGTAAAGCGAGCGAAAGAGTTAGCCAACGAATTGTACATGTACTTGGAAAATATTATGATGAATTTTAGGAGGATAGAATGAAAAAAGCAGTGGTAATCGGTGGTAGTAACGGTATCGGATTAGCTATTACTAACCGATTAATTGAAAAAGGATATTTTGTTTATATACTGGATATTAAGACACCTAACGAAAATGATATCTGCGATAGAAATTCATATGAATATTATTTTCTTGATTTACTTAGTTTAGATGTATTTGACTTAGAGAAGTTCAAAAATGACAAAGATGTTGAAGTATTAATGCTAACAGCTGGTTTTGGTCGTGTAGCACCGTTTGAAGCATTGAGTATTACAGAAATCCATAATATGATGCAGGTTAATGCAATTTCGACAATTCAAATTCTCAAGTATTTTTATGATAGAATTAATTGTGATAAAGATTTTTATACTGGAGTGATGGTTTCTATTGCTGGTATTGTTTCATCACCATTATTTTCTGTCTATGCTGCTTCAAAAGCAGCTCTTAATCGCATGATTGAAAGTGTCAATATTGAACTGGAGGAAGCTGGTAGATTTAATCGTATTTTGAATGTTTCTCCAGGTTCAATTAAGGGAACTGCGTTTAATGGTGGGAAAACAGATTTGTCATTAACTAGCAAGTTAGCAGAAGAGATAGTAAGTCATTTTATGGATAAAGATGACCTATTTATTCCTGATTATGATGAAGTTTTCCACTCCGTGATTGATAGATATAAAAAAGATGAACATCAATTTGGTATCGAAAGCTATCAATATAAAATGGCGTCTGGTCGTTTGAATGCTGATAATCGAAAAACGAAAATTGGTTATCTTTCTGGTACTTTTGATTTATTCCACATGGGACATTTAAATTTAATAAAACGTGCCAAAGAACAATGTGATTATCTTATTGTAGGTGTCCATCCTAATGCTGCGCATAAGGGAAAGAAGGCGTATATTTCATTTGAAGAACGTTTAGAGATTGTTCAATCCATTAAATATGTTGATAAAGCTATTGAATCACTTCCTGAAGATAATGAAGTTTGGAATATTTATCATTATGATAAATTATTTGTAGGCAGTGATTATAAAGGTACTGATAGATTCAAAGCGTATGAGAAATATTTTGAAGATAAAGGTGTAGAAATTGTATATTTTCCATACACAAAAGGAACAAGCAGTACACAATTACGTCAGTTGATTGCTGATGAGAATAAACGTATGTAATTCTATTCATATGGTTAGCTAGTACTTGATTTTAGATAATGATAATTTTTAGTTAGCCATGGTGGGTGACAAAGTTAAACTCTAGCGAGAACAAATGATGTTCTCGCTTTTTTGATATTCAAAATGAAGTAAATGTGTTTTTTTTAAAGTCGTCAAAGTTCCTGTAACCAAAACGTTGCGTTTGATGAGTTTGTTAGTAGCTTCTAGTTTGGCGTCCGAATAGGGAAAGTTATCAGATGAATAAGAGTTTGAAATACGACATTCCAAACTCTTATTTTGCTCTCTTTATTCTGAAAAAATATTAGTTAATGTCTCAAAAGTTGGTGTTTTAAGAAGTAGATCTTGTTTGTCTTTTGAACCGATAAAATCAAGCATTTGTTCATAAATAGTTTGAATTTTTTCGGTATCTTCGGATTTCACAGCAAATAAGAAGATAAATTTTATAGATTGATGTTTATCCCAATTAATCCCCTTGGGATTAATGACGGTAAAGATACAACTTTTTAAGACACTATCTCCAATAGGGTGAGGTAGTGCAATGTTATCACCTATGATAGTTGAAGAAATTTTTTCTCTTTCATAAATATCATTTAAGAAATTATCGCTAACGTATCCTTGTTTTTTTAGTATCGTATTTAATGTAAACAATATATCATCCTTCGACATTTTTTTGTTGAAATATAGAAATCTTTCTTTAGAAAATAGGTTACCATTATTTTGTTTTTTTTCTAAAGTTTTAAGAAATTGATTAATTTTATTCATTGAATAGTCTAAATCATTGATATTGATATAAATAAGATTATCTGCTAAAGTTTGATTTGGAATTGTTGAGATAACGAGATCAAAATTGTGATAGTGTTGTTCTCGATTAAAATTCGAATACGAAAATTTGGAGATTTTAGAAAATGTATTTGGCAACAGTCGTCGTATTTTAGATTCAATAATAGAACTAAAAGTCTTGCCGCTTCCACAGATAATTGCTAATGAGAGTTCGTGGTTATTGGATTCTATATTTCGTTCAATGGCATTAGCTAAATGGAGAGCAATGTAGGATATTTCATCCTCTGAAAAATGTATATTATACTGTTTGACAACTTCTTGACAGCAAGCCACGGATAATTCAAAGGCATAAGGAAAATTATTTTTAATTGTATCTAGTATAGGATTAGAACGCTTGCCTTCTATGGTTTGGATGCTCAAAAAGAGTTTTATATGTTCAAGGAGATTAGTTTTTAATTTACAATCTGTTAGCCAATCAGCATTGGTTAATTCTGAAAGAATATCATAGATGGTGATTGTAATTTTTTCTGCAAGTTCTTGATTATTTGAAATAGTGTGATCGTCGATATAGTTTGGGAAATTTTCTGCAATTAGAAATTGAAAGTAATTCTTTTCAAAAATTGTTATGTGAATTTGAAATTGATTTTCTAAATCGGTTATAAATTTTTCAACAATTTCATTAATTGTTGTGTTTAACTGTATGTGTTGCTTAAATTGTTGAATATTATTATTGGATTTTATTCGACTAATGGCTAAAAAAATACCAGTGAATACGTTTCGATAAAAATAGTCAGAATCTGATAGTATAACATCTTTGAAATGATTATTAAAAACCTTAGTGAACTTATCATAATTAATATTATGACAGAAATCTCTTTCAATATTAGACTTAGCAGTAATGTAGTCTGAGATATTTTCTTTAAAAATCAAATCTATTATTGCAGTTCTTTTATTTTGTTCGAGTCCTTCGATATTGTAGCCAAGATTACTTTTATTAATAATTTTTAAATTATAGGCTAAAAAGTATTTTTTTAGAATACGAAAATCGTTATACAAAGTGTTTTGGCTGACAAATAAAATGGACTGTAAGTAATCTTGTGTGATGTAATCATCAGTGGTGAGAAATTTCCTAATAAGGTATTTTATCCTAGAATCGGATGAGGTAAATAGAAACGTACCACTATCTTGGTTTGTCCAAAATTTATCAAATTTTTCTTTATCAATATAGTTGATAACATATCCCTTTTTTCGAATTAAAGTAATAGTTGCTCCATTCTCAGTGATATAGTCATTAATTGTATGGATATCAGAACGGATAGTTCTATCTGAAACACCACAAAACGAACTTAATTCATTAATATGAATGGGTTCGTTTTTTTGTATCAGTAGATTTAATATATTATCTAATCTTTGGAAGTCAAATATACTCATACCTTCTTCTCCTTATATCATCTTTATTTTAGCACAAAACAAATGAATGATTTTTTACTATTTTTCCAAAAATAAATTGAAAAAAATAAAATGTATTTTTCTTCTTTTTCCTAAAAAAAGTGGAAAAAAGGATTAGTGACAGCGTTATCAACGAATGATATGATATAGCTGTAAACGAAAAGAGGTGCTGAAAATGAAATTTGATAATAACAATATTCTCTTGAATATTGATGTCAAAGATAAAGATGATTTATTTGCTTACATTGCAAAATATGCTAAAGAGAAAGGAGTTATTGATGATGAACAAACCTTGATTGCAGCTTTTATCAATAGAGAAAAAGAGGTGTCAACAGGCTTGCAAGATTCTTTTGCTATTCCGCATGCTAAATCAGATTGTATTAAGGAACCAACTGTTCTTTACTTAAAATTACTTCATCCTATTGATTGGGAAACATTTGATGATAATCCAGTTCAAAATGTTTTTGCACTATTGGTTCCGATTGGGTATGAAGGAACACTTCATTTAGAAATGATTAGTAGAATAGCAACTTCACTTTTAGAAGAGAAATTTATTAAAACAGTAAAAAAATCGTCAAATGTTAATGAATTAAAATCAGTAATTACAGAAGTAATGAAGGGAGAAAACTAATATGAAAATTGTTGGAATCACATCATGTCCGGCTGGCTTAGCACATACTCCTATGGCAGCAAAAGCTTTAGAAAAAGCTGGACCTAAGCTAGGTCATACAGTTAGAATTGAACAACAAGGTTCAATGGGGCAAGTCAATAAATTAACACCACAGGAAATTGCTGATGCAGATTTTGTTTTACTTGCTACGGATCAAAAAGTTGTAGATGAAGAGCGTTTTGAAGGGAAGAAAAAAATTCGAGTGAATATCTCAACTTGCATTAAAGCACCTGAAGCAGTGTTGAAAAAATGCATTCAAGCTATTAGTTAGTAATAAAATGAAGGAGGAGTTAAAATGAAAAAATTTTTAAACGATGCCAAAGGACATCTGATGACTGGTATTAGTTATGCTTTGCCATTGATTATAGGAGCATCTTTGGTTATTGCGGTACCTAAGTTAATCGGTTTAGCAATGGGACATACCAGTTTAGATGGCTTTGCAGATACGAATAATTTTGAACATTACCTTTACTTGACAGAACAGGTTGGGTGGACAGGGATTGGTTTGTTAAATACAGTATTGGCAGGCTTTATTGCATATTCTATTGGTGACAAGGCTGCAATTGGTGCAGGTTTAATAGGTGGTGCTCTTGCTTCTAATTCAAATGCTGGTTTTCTTGGGGCTATGGTGGCTGGATTTGTTGCAGGATACATGGTTGTTTGGGCTAAGAAGACAGTTAAGGTTCCTGAAAAATATAGTAGTGTTTTACCATTGATTGTCTTTCCGTTCTTTGCAACTTTTGCGGTGGCGATAGTAATGGGAGTCGTTCTTGCAGGTCCACTTAGTTGGATTAACACGAGTTTAGTTGCTTGGATTAAAGCAATGATTGAAAATGATGTTAATAAAGTACTTCTTGCCATGATAATGGGGGCTATGATTGGTACAGATTTAGGTGGTCCTATTAATAAAGCTGCTTGGATGGCAGGAAATGTTCTTCTTGCAGAAGGAATTTATTTACCAGCGATTATAGTAAATGTCGCAATTTGTGCAGTTCCTCTTGGTTATGCATTTGCTTCATTATTCCATAAAGATAAATTAAGTGATGAACTTAGAGATGCTTCACGTAATAATTGGGTTATGGGATTTATTGGAATTACAGAGGGTGCCATTCCATTTACAATGGTTAGTCTCAAACTTGTTCCTATTAATATGATTGGTGGTGCAATTGCATCTGGATTAGGAATTCTATTTGGAATGTACGCTAAAATGCCTCCTGTTGGTGGAATTTATGGATTTATTACAGTTGGGAATGGTTGGGCTTATCTTGTGGGGATGTTTATAGGTGCAGCTTTCATTGGTTTTGTTGCTCCATTGATTGTCAACTTTAAAGATTCTGATGATGTTGAAGATGTTGATATAGACGACATCGAAATTAGCTTTGAATAATATACAGGGCACATATATGTGCTCTTTATTTCTAGAAAGTAGAGAATAAGTATGAAGAAAACAGTACATGTAGTTCCACATTCTCATTGGGATAGAGAGTGGTATTTTACAACAAGTCGTTCAAAAATTTATTTAATGAATAACTTAAAAAGAGTTATTTCATTATTACAGGAAGATAATGGGTACAACCGTTATACCCTAGATGGTCAAGTTTCCTTATTAGATGATTACTTGGCTTGGTGCCCTGAAGATAAAGAAGTTATCAGGGAGTTAGTACAGGAGGGAAAATTAATTATTGGTCCATGGTACACACAAACGGATCAGATGGTTATTTCTGGTGAAAGTATTGTTCGAAATTTACTTTATGGTATAAATATATCGAAAAAATTTGGAAAGCATATGAATGTAGGTTATGTTCCAGATTCGTTTGGGCAATCTGCTGCTATGCCACAGATTTATAAAGAATTTGGCATTGATGATACCTTATTTTGGCGTGGTGTTAGTGATGAGGATACTCATAAAACTGAGTTTAAATGGCGAGGAGAGGATGGTTCAACAGTAAATGCTTATCAGATTCAAGCTGGATATTATATCGGTGGGGATATTCCCGAAGAGGCAGAAAATCTTAAAAATTATTTACATAATGAACCTTTTAAAAGTTTATGGGAAAGAAGTAGTACGAATCAGGTTCTCTTTCCAAACGGCTTTGATCAAGCTCCTGCACGTGAAAATTTAACTGATATTTTAGGTAAAATGCAAAAGTTTTATGCAGGGGAGTATGAATTTAAAATTTCTACTTACTCGGATTATATACGTAAAGTTAAAGAACAACATCCAGAATTAGAAGAAATAGCTGGGGAACTTTTGAACGGAAAACTAATGCGGATTCATAAATCGATATACTCTTCTAGATCCGATTTAAAGAAGTTAAATACACAAGTTCAGAATTATATTGTTAATATATTAGAACCATTACTTTCTCTTTCGCAATCTTTAGGATTTGACTATCCTGTGGAGGTAGTTAAGGAAATTTGGAAATTAATGTTTGAAAATGCCGCTCATGATTCAATTGGTTCGTGTGTATCAGATACAACCAATGAAGATGTTTATTTAAGATACAAAAAAGCGCGTGATTTAGCTGAAAATTTAGCCGAATTGAAAATGCGTGAGATTGTTATGCGAATTGAGAGCGATGAAGCAATAACGGCAACTGTTTTCAACCTTTCTGGTCGTAAAAAAGAAGGAGTGATAGAAACAATATTTTATACTCCACAACTTGACTTTGCAATAAAAGATGAAGAAGGTAAACAATATCAATATACGGTGACTTCTATCGAGGATCAAACTGATTATATTTTAGGACAAGGCAATGTTTTAGATTCTACAAAGATTTATAAACCAGATAAAATATACAAGGTGGCGATAGCGATTAGCTTCGATAATTTGCCAACATTTGGCTACAAGAGTTTCTACTTGGATTTAGGAGAAAATAGTCATGATAAACTAGAGGAGAATTTAGCTAGCAGAATTGAGAACGAATTTTATAGTATTACTGTTAATACAAATAACACTCTGGATATACTTGATAAAAAAAGCGGTAAGCTTTATCAAAATCAAGGAATAATTCAAGAAAATGGTGATGCGGGAGATTCGTTCAATTATTCTCCACCTAGAGAGGATCTGATAATTAATTCTTTTGAATTTTGCCCTAAGGTAGAAGTTAAAACTTCTAAGGTTATCAGTAAAATGATATTATCTTATCAGTTTAAGGTTCCAAAAAACTTAGAAAAACGTGCACGTGGAATAAAAGATACCGACTTACCAATACAACTATCAGTAGTATTAAAGTCTAAATCTCCTATTATAGAATTCTACTTCAAGGTTGATAACCGTTTTGTGGACAGTCATCGCATGTGTGCTTTATTTAATAGTGAAATTGCTTCAAAATTTTCACTAGCTGATCATCAGTTTGGAACGATTAAACGTCCTGTTGTCCGAAAAGAAATGAAACTTTGGAAGACGGAGCCAGATAAGTGGAACGAGGTCCCAATTTCTATTGAAACTTGTCAGTCATTCGTGGGACTAGATAATGATATTCGAGGAGTTGCTGTAATTCCAAAAGGTGTCAGAGAATACGAAGTTATTGGTTCGAAGTATGATACCATCCGATTAACATTATTTAGAACTTATGGATATATGGGAAAAGAAAATCTTTTATACCGTCCAGGAAGAGCCTCGGGAGAAACTGTTATTGCCACGCCAGATGCTCAATGTCATAAAGAAATGACGTTTGCTTTTTCAGTCATATATTACCAAGGAAATATGAATACATATGGATTAGCAGAAGTGGTTAATGAATATTTGAAGGAGTTTCAAATTTATCAATATGCTGATTATTTAAATACTCGTTTACGGTTTACACAGTTTAGTGTTCCTAAAACTCTTAGTCAAAAATATTCATTATTAACTATTAAGGGAGATGCTATTTTAAGTATTGTAAAGAAAGCAGAAGAGCGCCCGGGTTATATTCTCAGATTCTATAACGGAAATTACAAACAAACATGTAGTGGAGAAGTTGAATTTTATGAACAACCTAAAACTATTGAATATGTAGATTTAAAGGAGGAAATCAAGCAAAAACTAGAAATAACAGGTAGAAAAGTTGTTATTCCGAATTTGACTCATAATAAGTTTGTAACATTATATGTAGAGTTTTAAAATCATATCTCAATCATTAGATTTTATGTCTAATTTTTGGTGGTATAGTCCATGTGGGGGATTCCTTTTGTAGGATTTATATTTTCTTCGCTATCGTTCGTTTTTTGTCTTTCTTTGCTAACTTCCTCCTCTTTTTCGTTGCTCTTTTGCCTAGCATATGTTATATTAATAGTAACGGATTGTAACGAAACTGTAATATTAATAGATAAAGGTAAGTGGTGGAAGTGATGGAAAATACTAATTCAAATAATCATCGATTGTTGATTCAGAAGTTGCTTGTTAGTATTCATTACTTGACACTTTTCAGAGATGAGATTGTTTTGGTTGAAAAGACTCCGTCATTGTTGGGGGCGTCTTTTTCGCCGTATGTGGTTCAATCAGAATTGGGTGAAATTTTGGCGGCTGTTGATGCGCTTTCTAAGCAAGAAAAATTGATTAAATCAACATTTTGGTATGATGAAGCATCTTTCAGATTGATGAATCATTCTTTGGATATTGTCGGTAATTGGATTCGTGGGATTGATAATGTTTTAGAAATCTGTGAGTCAAAATCTGTTTTTCAGGCGATTCTTGGTGATAAGCGCCAGCGAGTTTTTGGCGTGCTGATTGATGTTTTTACTTCAATTCGAATTACCAATTTATCAATCAAGGAAGAATCAGAATACCCTATTTTAGTTGACCCTTTGCAAGCGGTAGAATATCAAAAAAGGGAAACGAAAAAAGCCGAATTATTGGCTAAAATTGATGCCTTGACCCCTAGAAAATCAGAACAGAGTCTTGAAGTTGATAAAGACAAAGATGTCCGAGATGCTCCTATCCTTGAGAATAAAGAAGATGAGCTTGTAGCTGAACCGCAATCAGTTGAGCCAGAGGTTGACGAGGAAGAACCGTCTGATGATATTGGAGAAGAGGTTGCTAGTGTTCAGCTTGAAGTTGAAGATGCTACCGAATCGGTAGCTGAGGTCGAAGAAGAGTTTAAAGAGACAGAGAGTGTATCTGATGCTCCTCTTGCTACGCTTCTTGATGAGGAAGAGTCAGAGCTTGAGCTTACAGAAATTAGTCGTGAGGCTGCTATCAAGCAATTCCGTCATTATCTTTTTGACCATAAAGGGATGATTTATGTTGCAGATGCTCAAGATGATTTAAAACGTGAAATCAAATTTTACAATGCATTTGATCGTTTTGAGGGTGCTTTTGATGAAATATCAGATATTCTAGTTCTTATGGAAAAAATCTTAGAAGATTTGGAAGAACGTGACGAAGAAACATTTGATGACGAAGGAAACTTAACGAGTGAGCCAACAGAACCAATTTATCTTCTTATCTATGGGCAAAATCTATTAATGGAAGATAGTCGCTTTGAAAGTCTTTTATCAGAGCTTCAGCACTTTTCAAATCGTTCAGATTTACACATTTCAGCCTACAAGGCTTATGAATAACAGTAAAAGAAGGTCACTTGATGCCTTCTTTTTATTTTTGGGTATTATGTCGATAAGTAGGAGATGATGCAGAAGTGCCTATAAAAGAGAGAAAAAGCTTGAAAGCACTTTTTGAAATTGCTATTATGCAACTTAGAAGTGGTGATTTAGAAATAAGTGAGAGTTTTGATAATTTTGGATGGTGTTAAATTTTAAAACTGATAGCGTTTTTGCAACGAAGTGTCCTTCTTGGAGCTGACGCTCAACATTTCTACGGTATGTTAGTGATAAATGTTTGCCTTTCGGTGTATAACAGTCTTGCATTTTAGAGTCCTTCTAATTGTTATTGTAGCGATTACAATTATATCTTTCTGAGATGTTTTTTTATATGCTCGACTGACTAATTTTATTTTAGAACTTCCAAACTTTAAATGATGTTAACGATGACAATCATTCTTACAAAACTAATTGACAATCATTTTAAAACGCGTTATAATAATAAAAATTTGAAAACCTTTAATTAAGTCCAGAGAGACTTTCAAGGTTACTGTAAAAAAGAGTTTTAACTCTAATAAAAGGTATGAGTGTGCTTTGGTGTACTCTGCTTATTTTGCTGTAACCTTGCCTTCTGGCGAGGTTTTTTTGTGTGAAAGGAATGTTATGAATCCAAGTTGTAAAAACAAACCTTTGGTGTTGAAAGAAGATTTATTTATTGTTAGTCAAAGAGAGATTGCTCCACGTATTTTTGAGATGACATTATCAGGAGAAATGGTCTTGGATATGGCTCCTGGTCAATTTTTACATCTGCGTGTGCCTGACCCAAGTAAATTGTTACGTCGCCCAATTTCGATTTGTCAGATTGATAAAGTTAATAAAGTGGCAACGATTGTGTATCGTGTGGAGCGTGCAGGAACAGCGATTTTATCGCAAATGAAGGCTGGTGACCGTGTTGACACAATGGGGCCTCAAGGGAATGGATTCGATTTGTCGGTGGTGACATCAGGTCAAAAAGCGTTGCTAATTGGTGGTGGAATTGGTGTACCTCCATTGGTTGAGACAGCTAAACAACTCGCTGCTAAGGGTGTTGACGTCACTTCTGTTCTTGGTTTTGCCAATAAAGAGGCTGTGATTCTGGAAGAAGAATTGTCAGCTTATGGAAAAGTTTATGTCACAACAGATGACGGCTCTTATGGTATCAAAGGCTATGTCTCAACAGTCGTTGATGACTTGGTGCAAAACGAAACGTATGATGTGATTTATTCATGTGGTGCGCCAGGCATGTTAAAATACGTTGACCAAAAATTTGAAAATCATCCGCATGCCTACCTGTCAATGGAATCGCGTATGGCGTGTGGTATGGGAGCTTGCTATGCTTGTGTTGTTCATTTAAAAAATGCACAAGAAGCGGCTAATAAACGTGTGTGCGAAGACGGACCGGTTTTTGAAACTGGTAAAATCATCTTATAAGGAGGTCTTATGTCAGAAAATCGTTTAGTGGTCAGTCTCCCAGGGCTTGACTTGAAAAATCCAATTATCCCAGCGTCAGGTTGTTTTGGCTTCGGTCAAGAATATGCTAAATATTACGATTTAGATAAGCTTGGCTCAATCATGATTAAAGCGACAACCAAAGATGCTCGTTTTGGAAATCCAACACCGCGTGTGGCTGAAACGCCGTCAGGAATGCTAAATGCTATTGGTTTGCAAAATCCAGGTGTAGATGTTGTTTTGGCTGAAAAACTACCGTGGTTAGCGCAGCATTATCCAGAATTGCCGATTATTGCCAATGTTGCGGGCTTTTCAAATGATGAGTATGCTTATGTGTCTGAAAAGATTTCAAAAGCTCCAAATGTTAAAGCTATCGAGCTTAATATTTCTTGTCCTAACGTTGACCATGGTAATCATGGCTTGTTGATTGGACAAGTGCCAGAATTGGCTTATGCAGCAGTAAAAGCGAGTGTTGAGTATTCTGATGTGCCAGTTTATGTTAAATTAACACCGAGCGTGGCTGATATCACAACAGTTGCTAAGGCTGTTGAAGAAGCTGGTGCAACAGGATTTACCATGATTAATACTTTGGTTGGTATGCGATTTGATTTGAAAACTCGTAAGCCAATCATTGCTAACGGTACTGGTGGCATGAGCGGTCCAGCGGTTTTTCCAGTAGCTCTAAAACTCATTCGTCAAGTGGCGCAAGGTACGGATTTGCCAATCATCGGTATGGGTGGTGTGGATTCGGCAGAAGCTGCTATTGAAATGATGATTGCTGGTGCGTCAGCGATTGGCGTTGGAACAGCTAATTTTGCAGATCCATATGCTTGTCCAAATATTATTGACCGTTTACCAGAAGTTATGGATAAATACGGCATTGAAAATCTTGAAACCTTACGACGTGAGGTTAGGCAAGAATTACGTGGAAAATAAGCTCTGCTATTTTTCCGAAAAGTCAAGTAAGTTTTTGACTTTACCAGTAAAAAAAGATATAATATTAACAACTGAATAACCTTTAATTGAGTCCAGAGAGGCGAGAAAGGTTCGTGAAAAAAGAAGATAAAAAGTCTTTGAATGATGGGTGTTTGCTACCCTGCTTTTCGTGTAACCTCGCCCTTTGGCGAGGTTTTCTTTGTAGAAAAAGGAGAAAAAATGCACGAAAGTCGTCCGATTATTGCTCTTGATTTTCCGTCATTTGATGATGTGAAATCATTTCTTGCTTTGTTCCCTGCTGATGAAAAACTTTATGTTAAGATTGGTATGGAGCTATACTATGCAGCAGGACCAGAAATTGTCCGTTATGTTAAATCACTTGGACATTCTGTTTTTCTAGATTTAAAATTACATGACATTCCAAATACAGTCAAATCAGCTATGCGTGTGTTATCAAATCTTGGTGTCGATATGACTAATGTTCATGCTGCTGGTGGCGTTGAAATGATGAAAGCAGCGCGTGAAGGTCTTGGACAAGGTCCGAAACTAATCGCGGTAACACAGTTAACGTCAACGTCAGACGAACAGATGAAGGCTGATCAAAATATCCAAACAAGCTTAGTGGAATCTGTTTTGCATTATGCTAAGAAAGCAAACGAAGCTGGTCTTGACGGTGTGGTTTGTTCAGCACGTGAGGTTGCAGTTATTAAAGACGCAACTTCTGAAGATTTCGTTTGCTTGACACCAGGTATTCGTCCTGCGGGAGCTGCTGTCGGCGATCAAAAACGTGTAATGACCCCAAGTCAAGCTAGTGCCATTGGCTCAAGCTATATTGTTGTTGGACGCCCAATTACAAAAGCGGATGATCCTGTTGCGGCTTACAAAGCCATTTACGATGAATGGAATGCTTAGTATTGGAATACTAAAATTGTTTTAGGGTTGGTATGGAGTTAACAATGAGGCAATCTTACACAGCGGTTATTGATAGACCAATCGGTTATCAAGATAGATACGGGAATAACTATCCAATCAATTATGGTTACATTCCAAATCTGATTGGAGGTGATGGTGAGTGGCAAGATGTCTATATTATTTCAGAGAATGTCTCAGCTCCCCTAGAAGTATTCGAAGGGGAATTAGTAGCCATTATTCATCGTGCTGATGATGTGGAGACTAAATGGATTTTAACAACCGCTGGTGAAACAGTTACTTATGACCAAATAAAACAAGCAACCCATTTTTTAGAACAATATTTTACATCAACCATTGAGTTATTATAGAAAAGAGGAATATTATGACTTTAGCATCACAAATTGCATCAGATTTGCTTGATATTCGAGCTGTTTACTTGAAACCAAACGATCCATTTACTTGGGCATCTGGTATTAAATCACCAATTTACACAGATAATCGTGTGACGCTTTCATATCCTGAAACGCGTACATTGATTGAAAATGGTTTTGTTGAAAAAATCAAAGAAGAATTTCCTGAAGTAGAAGTGATTGCAGGGACAGCAACAGCAGGAATCCCTCACGGTGCGATTATTGCTGACAAGATGAATCTTCCATTTGCTTACATTCGTAGCAAACCAAAAGATCACGGAGCTGGTAATCAAATCGAAGGTCGTGTGACAAAAGGTCAAAAAATGGTCGTCGTTGAAGACCTTATTTCAACTGGTGGCTCTGTACTAGAAGCTGTTGCAGCAGCAGAACGTGAAGGTGCTGATGTCATCGGAGTTGTGGCTATCTTTACTTATGAATTGCCTAAAGCAACTGAAAACTTTGAAAAAGCAGGTGTTAAATTGGTGACACTTTCTAACTATACTGAATTAATCAAAGTTGCTAAGGTGCAAGGTTATATCACAGCTGACGACCTTCAATTACTACATAAATTTAAAGAAAATCAAGAAACTTGGCGTGATTAATCAAGTTTAGTATTTGGCTACTAAAGTAAAATTGCTTTAGTGGCTTTCTTGGTTTAAAGGATGAAAGGAGTAAAAAAGATGAAACTTTCTTGTACATTTGAAGATAATATTTTGCCAGACGCTTATGCTAAGAAAGCAAAGGCACAAGTAAAGGGAAATGCAGTGATTTCTTTTCCGTTTACGATTGAAGATGTTCCTGAAAAGACGAAAAGTTTTGCATGGACATTTGTTGATTATGATTCTATTCCTGTCTGCGGTTTTGCTTATATTCATTGGGTTGTTGCCAATGTTTCAGCTGACGTAACAGTGATTTCAGAAGATTTTTCACGTCTAGACAACAAGCATGCACATGGCAAGAATAGCTTAGTTAGTAAATTACTAAATGAGGATTACTCAGACATTGACGAAGGGTATATGGGACCATATCCACCTGATAAAGACCATATTTATACCCTTACAGTTTATGCACTAGATTGTGAATTACCATTGGCAAATGGTTTCTACATGAATGAGCTATTGCATGCTATGGAAGGACATGTGTTAGCAAAAGAAAAACTAGATTTAGTAGGGAAATACTAAGATAAAAAGGAGTAAACATGCAACATTCAACTTGGCATGAGTTAATCAAAAAAGAATTGCCAGAGCATTATTTTGGCAAGATAAATCAATTTATGGATTATGTTTATCAGCAGGAGTTGATTTACCCACCACGTGAGAAAGTTTTTAATGCCATTCAGACCACTCCGCTAGAGGACGTTAAGGTGGTGATTATTGGTCAAGATCCTTATCATGGACCTAATCAGGCACAGGGATTGTCATTTTCTGTCCCAGAGAATATTCCTGCACCACCGTCTCTTCAAAATATTCTTAAAGAATTATCAGATGATTTAGGACAACGTGACCATCATGATTTGACACCATGGGCACAGCAAGGGGTGTTGCTTCTAAATGCGTGTTTGACGGTTCCTGCAGGACGTGCTAATGGTCATGCAGGACAGATTTGGGAGCCTTTTACAGATGCTATCATTAAAGTAGTCAATCAAAAGGAAACGCCAGTTGTCTTTATTCTTTGGGGTGGATATGCTCGTAAGAAAAAGGCGTTGATTACTAATCCAATTCATCATGTCATTGAAAGTGCACACCCAAGTCCACTTTCAGCATATCGTGGTTTCTTTGGTAGCCACCCTTTTTCGCGAGCAAATGCTTATTTAACTCAAGACGGGCTTGAAGCAATCGATTGGTTAAAATAATAGGAAAAACAGATGATTTATTTTTTAGCAAGTAATCCCATCATTTATGAAAAAAGACGTCTTAATCCCGCAAATGCTTTTGTTAATCTTTTGAAAGAACACCTGCCTAGCAAGTTTAGCGCTCTTTTTGTATGTTCGGATCCGAACGATAACACGTTTACAGATCAATATGCTGCTGATGTAAAAACGGCTTTTGAAGCCGAAGGCATGACATTTGAAAAATATACGGTGCTGGATAATCGAACGACAAATCAGGCTTCCAGCTTGGTAGCTGAGGCGGACTTGATTTTCTTAGCGGGTGGGCATGTGCCTACACAGAATGCTTTTCTGAATTCAGTTGGTATGCGTGAACTGCTGCAAAGCAGCGATAAACTTGTCATCGGCTCAAGTGCAGGTTCTATGAATGCGGCGGAGCTTGTTTATGCACAACCAGAAGAAGCTGGCGAAGCGATTTCAAAAGATTATCAGCGTTTTTTAGCTGGTCTTGGAATTACCCAAGTCCAGTTAATTCCACACTATCAAGAAACAAAGCATCATATACTTGATGGGCTTCGTGTTTTCGAAGATATTACTTATCCAGATAGTAATGGGCGCTGTTTTTATGCCATTTGTGACGGTAGTTTTCTGTATGGGAATGGAACTGTTGAAACGATTTACGGTGAAGCTTACCGTATCAAAAATGGCGCATTGTCGCAGATAAATGCTGAAAATGAAACTTATCAATTTAGAAAGTGAGTTTAGTATGTTATTAATTAAAAATGGTCGTGTTGTTGATCCAAAATCTGGCTTTGATCAGGTTGCAGATGTTCTTGTTGACGGCAAAAAAATTATTAAAATTGCTGATTCGATTGAAGAAGCTAGCGCTGAAATCATTGATGCGACAGGGCTTGTTGTAGCACCTGGTTTGGTTGATATTCATGTGCATTTTCGTGAACCAGGGCAAACACACAAAGAGGATATTCACACAGGTGCTCTTGCAGCTGCAGCTGGTGGTTTCACTTCTGTTGTTATGATGGCAAATACCAATCCAACGATTTCAGATGTAAAAACACTAAAAGAGGTTTTAGCGAGTGCTGCTAAGGAAGATGTGCATGTTTACACAAATGCAACTGTAACGAAAAACTTTGATGGTCAACACTTGACTGATTTTAAAGCCCTTCTTGAAAATGGTGCACTCAGTTTTTCAGATGACGGTATTCCGCTTCAAAGCACGAAAGTATTGAAAGAAGCGCTAGATTTGGCGAAAGCGAACAATACTTTTGTTGCCGTTCACGAAGAAGACCCTGAATTGAATGGTATTCTTGGGTTTAATGAGCATATTGCACGTGATAAATTCCATTTTTGTGGGGCAACAGGTGTGGCAGAATACAGCATGATTGCGCGTGATGTCATGATTGCTTACGACCGTGGCGCGCATTTGCATATCCAACATTTATCAAAAGCAGAATCTGTTAAGGTGGTCGAATTCGTTCAACAACTTGGTGCCAATGTTACTGCTGAAGCAGCGCCACAGCATTTCTCAAAAACAGAAGATTTGCTGTTAATTAAGGGCTCTGCAGCTAAGATGAATCCACCACTTCGTACCGAAAAAGACCGTTTAGCTGTTATCGAAGGTTTGAAATCTGGTGTCATTTCAGTGATTGCTACTGACCATGCACCACATCACGCAGATGAGAAAAATGTTGATGACATCACAAAAGCCCCATCAGGTATGACAGGACTTGAAACATCATTGTCACTTGGTTTGACGAATTTAGTAGCGACAGGTGATTTAACTTTGTCTGAATTATTGGCTAAAATGACGATTAATCCGTCATCAATGTACGATTTCGATGCAGGGTATTTGGCGGAAAATGGTCCTGCGGATATCGTTATTTTCGCAGATAAGGAAGAACGTATTGTATCAGACCATTTTGCTTCGAAAGCATCAAATTCACCATTTATCGGTGAAAAATTACAAGGTGTTGTTAAATATACCATCTGTGACGGTAAAATTGTTTACCAAGCGTCATAAAAAAAGCGGACTAGTTTTTCTAGTCCACTTTTTGTTTGCTTAAATTTAATCCCCAAGGAACAAGGTTTTCTTCATGTTTTCGAATGCGTGTGATATTGTCTTTGTGTCTAATAATGATAATACTTGCGATTAACACGATAATTAGCGTAAAGAGCAAATCGTAGTGTGGTAACAAAAAACCAAATGCTGGAAAGATAAGGACACTAACAACAGCCACAGCAGCAGCGACAACACTTGATAAGGAAATCATGCTAAAGAGATACAATGTTCCAACAAATATAATCAATAAATAAAGTAGGAACATTGGTGCAAATCCCAAAAGCACACCAGCACTAGTCGCCACAGCTTTACCACCTTTAAATTTGGCAAAAATCGGGAACGTATGTCCGATAATAGCAAAAAGTCCGATCAATATCGGAGATACTGCCGTAACACCGAGAATATGCGGAAGTAATGTGGCTACCGTTCCTTTTAACATATCAATGATAAACGTCACCGTACCAGCTTTTGGTCCTAGGACACGAAAAGTATTAGTTGTTCCTGTATTACCACTGCCGTGTTCTCTTAAATTGACATGGTAAAAGAATTTTCCAATCCATAATCCTGTTGGAATAGATCCTAATAAATATGCAATCACAATCAAAACTAAAATTTTCATGTTTTCATTATATCATATTCAAGTTGGGATAGAAGAAAAATTTGAAAAATAAATAACTTGATTATTCAAAGTAAAACAATGGTAGCGTTTTAAAAATTTACAGTAAAATGAGTGAAAAAAGGCAAAATGACGTGCAAAATCGTCAGAATTTTTGATTTTTTTTTGCAAAAATCAGAAAAAACTTGTAATATAAAAAAGATGAACTATTTGGAGGTCACTTTTGGCTAAAAAAGAAATTAATGTAAATAATTATAATGACGATGCGATTCAGGTCTTGGAAGGATTAGATGCTGTTCGTAAACGTCCAGGGATGTATATCGGTTCAACAGATGCGACTGGTCTTCATCACTTAGTTTGGGAAATTGTCGATAATGCTGTCGATGAGGCGCTTTCTGGTTTTGGTAATCAGATTGACGTGATTATCAATTCTGACGGTAGTGTGACAGTTAGTGACCAAGGACGTGGAATGCCAACTGGTAAGCACGCTATGGGGATTCCAACAGTTGAGGTTATCTTTACCGTTCTCCACGCAGGTGGTAAATTCGGTCAAGGTGGCTATAAGACATCTGGAGGTCTGCATGGAGTAGGTTCTTCGGTTGTTAATGCGCTTTCTAGCTGGCTTGAAGTTGAAATCACACGTGACGGTGCCGTTTACAAGCAACGTTTTGAAAATGGTGGGAAACCAGTTACTACGCTTAAAAAAATCGGTACAGCACCAAAATCAAAATCAGGGACAAAAGTCACTTTTATGCCTGATGACACAATTTTTTCGACAATTGATTTTAAGTTTAACACGATTGCTGAGCGCTTGAAAGAATCTGCTTTCTTGCTTAAAGATGTGACATTGACTTTGACAGATAATCGTCCAGAAGAAGCAGAACATTTGGAATTTCATTATGAAAATGGGGTTCAAGATTTTGTTGAGTACCTCAATGAAGATAAGGAAACGTTGACACCAGTTATTTCAGTTACAGGTGAAGACCAAAATTTCCAAGTTGAAGTCGCTCTCCAATATAACGACGGTTTTTCTGATAATATCCTTTCTTTTGTTAACAATGTTCGTACAAAAGACGGTGGTACGCATGAAACTGGTCTAAAATCAGCTATTACTAAGGCAATGAATGATTATGCTCGTAAGTCTGGTTTGCTGAAAGAAAAAGATAAGAATTTAGAAGGTTCTGATTACCGTGAAGGCTTGTCAGCGGTGCTTTCAATTCTTGTGCCAGAAGAACATTTACAATTTGAAGGGCAAACCAAAGACAAACTTGGAAGCCCATTAGCACGTCCGATTGTTGATGGAATCGTTTCTGAAAAATTAACGTATTTCCTTTTAGAAAACGGCGAAATTGCTTCAAACCTTGTTCGCAAAGCAATTAAAGCGCGTGATGCCAGAGAAGCAGCGCGCAAGGCGCGTGACGAATCACGTAACGGTAAGAAAAATAAAAAGGATAAGGGCTTGCTTTCTGGTAAATTAACGCCAGCACAGTCTAAGAATCCTAAGAAAAACGAATTATATCTGGTCGAAGGGGATTCTGCCGGTGGTTCAGCTAAACAAGGTCGTGACCGCAAATTTCAAGCGATTCTACCATTGCGTGGTAAGGTGTTGAATACGGCAAAAGCCAAGATGTCTGACATTGTAAAAAACGAAGAAATCAATACCATGATTTACACAATTGGTGCGGGCGTTGGTGCAGAATTTAACGTTGAAAATTCTAACTACGATAAGATTATTATCATGACCGATGCCGATACCGACGGTGCTCACATTCAAACGCTTTTATTAACGTTCTTTTATCGTTATATGCGTCCACTAGTTGAGACTGGACACGTCTATATTGCCCTTCCACCTCTTTATAAAATGTCAAAAGGTAAAGGCAAGAAAGAGCAAGTGGAGTATGCTTGGACAGATGGCGAGTTAGAAGAATTACGTCAAAAATTTGGTAAAGGTGCTCAGCTACAACGTTACAAAGGTCTTGGGGAAATGAATGCTGACCAACTTTGGGAAACAACCATGAATCCAGAAACACGCACCTTAATTCGTGTAACAATTGAAGACTTAGCACGTGCCGAACGCCGTGTCAATGTCCTCATGGGCGACAAAGTTGAACCACGCCGTAAATGGATTGAGGACAACGTCAAATTCACTCTAGAAGAAAATACGGTGTTTTAAGGAGAGAGTATGTGTTTGAAGCAAAATTTTTTGACTGATAGTATATCTCCAATTTTAAGTCATGTTTTTTATAATCGCTTTGATAATGCAAAGAAAATTGTAATATCAAGTAATGACATTTTAAATATAAACAATAAAAATGGAATGAAAGAGTCTGTGGTTGTCGAACCTAAACTTTATTCAAATTTTGTTTTTAATAATTTAACAATTGAGAATAAAAGGCAAGCTCAGCAAGCAATAACAGAGATTGAATTGTATGATATTGAGAAACAAGATTATGCTATATCAGATGTTCAATATGATGGCGGTTTTTTTGAAGAAAAACAGAAGATTGTTTTGTTGGCCTACAACAACGGAAATACAAAAGATTTCATAGATGTATGCTCACTAAACTATTATACTTATGAGAGTGGTGCTTATCGAAAACATTTTGTTAAAAAACAAGAAATAAATTATGAAGAGATAGAACCGGGCAATGTAAAAAGTTTGATTATTGAATCTCTGGAATCTTTTTATGATTTTTTTGAGGATAATAGAGAATATTCAGATTTGAAAATTGTTGTGCAGAATAGAGAAGGAGAAGAAATTGAATTTTTATCTGTTCTTGTTCGTTATGATAGAGAACAACAAAGATTTGTCAATCATCCGAGAGGATTTGCTGGTCCTTCTGTCGAAGAGGTACCATTATTTAATTTAACAACAGATGTAAAGAAACAATCTGTCAAGTGCTCTCAAATGGTTTCTTACGGTGCAACTAATATAGGCTTTACCATATTAGTTGATAGGACATGTCGATTAAAGTATAAAATTAAGATAAAAAGTGGAAAGAAGGAGATTAAAGATAAAAATAGTTATACTCTTCTTATCAGAGTACCAGCTTATACTCAAGAGCATGGTGGCTTTTTTGGAGATTTTTATAACTTTTTATTAGCTTACAATCAAGAACTTAAATCTTTTGATTATACAAAGGATTTAATTTATGCTTTAAAATCAGAATTAGTTTTTGATAAATATAAAGCGGCTAGAGAATTTGGAAAAATCACAATTTAAGGGTAATAATTATGTCAAATGTACAAAATATGTCTCTTGAAGACATTATGGGAGATCGTTTTGGGCGATATTCCAAATATATTATTCAAGAGCGGGCTTTGCCAGACATTCGTGATGGCTTGAAGCCTGTTCAACGCCGTATCCTTTATTCAATGAATAAAGACGGCAATACCTTTGATAAAGGTTTCCGTAAATCGGCGAAATCCGTCGGTAACGTTATGGGTAATTTCCACCCACACGGTGACTCTTCAATTTACGACGCCATGGTGCGTATGAGTCAAGATTGGAAGAATCGTGCGACTTTAATTGAAATGCACGGTAACAACGGTTCTATGGACGGTGACCCACCAGCTGCCATGCGTTATACCGAAGCACGCTTGTCAGAAATTGCGGGTTATTTACTCCATGATATTGACAAAGATACGGTTCCGTTTGCTTGGAACTTTGATGATACTGAGAAAGAACCGACTGTTCTACCTGCGGCCTTTCCAAACCTTTTGGTAAATGGTGCGACAGGGATTTCAGCAGGTTATGCAACGGATATTCCGCCACATAATTTAGCAGAAGTGATTGATGCGGTTGTTTACCTCATTGATCATCCTAATGCTAAATTGGATAAATTAATGGAATTCTTGCCTGGACCAGATTTTCCTACTGGTGCGATTATTCAAGGGAAAGACGGCATTCGTAAAGCTTATGAGACTGGTAAAGGTCGTGTTGTGGTTCGCTCACGCACAGACATTGAAAGTCTCAAAGGTGGTAAAAAACAGATTGTCGTTACAGAAATCCCTTACGAAGTTAATAAAGCGGTGCTTGTTAAGAAAATTGATGATGTTCGTGTGAATAATAAAGTGCCTGGTATCGCGGAAGTTCGTGATGAATCCGACCGTGATGGTCTGCGTATTGCTATTGAGCTTAAAAAAGATGCTGACGAACAAACTGTTCTCAACTATCTTTTGAAATACACAGATTTGCAGGTGAATTACAATTTCAACATGGTTGCCATTGATAACTACACACCACGTCAGGTTGGTATCGTTCCAATGTTGACAAGTTACATTGCGCACCGTAAAGAAATTATCGTTGCTCGTTCGAAATTTGATAAAGAAAAAGCTGAAAAACGCCTTCATATCGTGGAAGGTTTGATTCGTGTGATTTCGATTCTTGACGACGTTATCGCGCTTATTCGTGCGTCTGAAAATAAAGCTGACGCTAAAGAAAATTTGAAAGTTAGCTATGAATTCTCGGAAGAACAAGCCGAAGCAATCGTCACATTGCAATTGTACCGTTTGACAAATACTGATATTGTAACGCTTGAAAATGAAGAAGCAGAGCTTCGTGAACGTATTACAATGCTTAAAGCCATTATCGGCGATGAACGTACCATGTACAATGTCATGAAACGTGAATTGCGTGAAGTTAAGAAAAAATTTGCTACACCACGTTTGACAGAATTGCAAGCTGAAGCTGAAACAATTGAAATTGATGTAGCAAGCTTGATTGTTGAGGAAGATACCTTTGTTAGCGTAACGAAAGGCGGTTATATCAAACGTACCAGCCCACGTTCTTACAACGCTTCGACAGTTAAAGAAATTGGAAAACGTGATGATGATGAGCTGATTTTCGTAGCACAAGCTAAGACAACACAGCACTTGCTGATTTTCACAAATCTTGGTAATGTCATTTACCGTCCAATCCATGAATTGACTGATATTCGTTGGAAAGATATCGGTGAACACTTGTCGCAAACCATTACCAACTTTGCGACAGATGAATACATTTTGTATGCTGAAATTGTTGATGATTTCGGTTCACAAACCTACTTTGCTGCAACAAAACTTGGACAAATCAAACGTTTTGAACGCAAGGAATTCACACCTTGGCGCACTTACAAATCAAAATCAGTTAAATACGCTAAGTTAAAAAATGCTGATGATAGTGTCGTTACCATCTCACCAATTGCGTTAGACGACGTAATGATTGTGACACACAACGGTTACGCACTGCATTTCAATATCGAAGAAGTGCCAGTCGTTGGCGCAAAAGCAGCAGGGGTCAAGGCAATCAACCTTAAAGACGATGATTTCGTAGCCTCAGCCTTTGTTGCCAATACAGATAGTTTCTTTATCTTAACACAACGTGGTAGCCTTAAACGTATGGCGACAGAGCTTATTCCAGCTACAAGCCGTGCTAATCGTGGTTTGCAAGTCTTACGCGAACTCAAATCAAAACCACATCGTGTCTTTATGGCTGGACCAGTTCATGCTTCTAATGATGTGCAAAATCTTGACTTATTCACCATTAGCACAGTAGATTCTGATGATGTCGAAACATTAGAAGTCCATTCAAATAAAGGAGCTGTTTACCAAGCTATTTTAGAAGATTTAAACCTTTCTGAACGTACAAGTAACGGTTCATTTATTTCGGATAAAATTTCTGATGAAGGTGTATTTAGCGCACGAATCAAATAAATTCATAAGTCGGGGAAAAGTCCCCGATTTATTTTTAAAATAAATTTTCAGAATTTTATGAAAAACCACTTGAAAAAAGATTTAAAAAGCGTACAATAAGATAAAAACAAAGAAAGAGGATTTAACATGACAGTAGATTTAGACTGGGAAAACCTAGGATTTGCCTATCATAAATTACCATTTCGCTATATTTCATATTACAAAGACGGTAAATGGGATGACGGACAATTAACAGAAGATGCAACGCTTCATATTTCAGAAGCGTCTCCAGCTTTGCATTATGGTCAACAAGCGTTTGAAGGCTTGAAAGCTTATCGCACAAAAGATGGCTCTGTTCAATTATTCCGCCCAAATATGAATGCAGAACGTTTGCAACGCACAGCAGACCGCCTTCTTATGCCACAAGTGCCAACTGAAAAATTCATTGATGCCGCTAAGCAAGTTGTGCGCGCCAATGAAGAATTCGTCCCACCATATGGTACAGGTGCAACTCTTTATCTACGTCCTCTTTTGATTGGTGTTGGTGATATTATTGGTGTCCACCCAGCTGATGAATACATTTTCACTATTTTTGCCATGCCAGTTGGAAACTACTTCAAAGGTGGCTTGGTGCCAACAAACTTCTTGATTCAAGATGAATATGACCGTGCTGCACCAAATGGTACAGGTGCTGCAAAAGTTGGTGGTAACTACGCAGCAAGCCTTCTTCCAGGGAAAGTGGCGCACGACCGCAAATTCTCTGACGTTATTTATCTTGACCCAGCTACTCATACCAAAATTGAAGAAGTCGGTTCAGCAAACTTCTTTGGTATTACAGCGGATAATGAATTTATCACACCGCTTAGCCCATCTATTTTGCCGTCTATCACAAAATATTCACTTCTTTACTTGGCAGAGCACCGCTTTGGCATGAAAGCTATTCAAGGCGACGTAAAACTTGATGAATTGGACAAATTCGTTGAAGCTGGTGCTTGTGGTACAGCAGCCGTTATTTCACCAATTGGTGGTGTTCAACACGGTGATGATTTCCATGTCTTTTATAGCGAAACAGAAGTAGGTCCTGTAACCCGTAAACTTTATGATGAACTTGTTGGTATCCAATTTGGCGATATAGAAGCTCCAGAAGGTTGGATTTACAAAGTTGACTAAAAAATGAAAGCTTGCTCTTGCAAGCTTTTTCGTTTTCATGTAAAATGGGTAAAGTGAGGTGAAAGAATGAGCAAAAAAGATAAGAAAATCGAAATTCAACTAGCTGATGCTAAGGTTGAAATCAATAACGCCAAAGTCGAAGGCTACACTTTGACAGCTGGTAAAAAAATCATTGGTGAAATCGCTGAACTAGACGGTAAATTTGCGATTGTTAAGAATGGAGAAGTCGAAGCATTCTTCAAGACATTAGAACAAACGATTGAAAGTATTATTGAAAATTACAATCTTAATCGCTAAAAAAAGCCGAAAAGTACTTGCAAGAGAACAAAAACTATGTTAGAATAGTTTTTGTTGTAACGGAAGGGTAGCGAAGAGGCTAAACGCGGCGGACTGTAAATCCGCTCCTTCGGGTTCGGGGGTTCGAATCCCTCCCCTTCCATTCTAAGAGAAGTCTTAGATTGTACATTGTTTTTGGGGTATAGCCAAGCGGTAAGGCAAGGGACTTTGACTCCCTCATGCGTTGGTTCGAATCCAGCTACCCCAGTCAAAGGTATCAAGTTTCGGCTTGACACCGTCAAAGATAAAAGTTGTTGTCGTTGCGGGTTACCTTGAGAAATATTATTGTTGTCAAAAGTTAGCATTAGCTAGCTTTTGTTGGAGGATTTTTTAGAATGAATGAATTTGAAGATTTGCTAAACAGTGTTAGCGAAGTAAACCCTGGTGATGTAGTCACTGCGGAAGTTTTAACTGTTGATAATGATCAAGCAAACGTTGTTATCGAAGGAACAGGTGTTGAAGGTGTCCTTACACTTCGTGAATTGACTAACGATCGTGATGCTGACATCAATGACTTTGTTAAAACTGGCGACACAGTTGAAGTTCTTGTTCTTCGTCAAGTTGTAGGTAAAGATACTGATACAGTTACTTTCCTTGTCTCTAAAAAACGCTTGGAAGCTCGCAAAGCTTGGGATAAACTTGTTGGTCGTGAAGGTGAAGTTGTTACTGTTAAAGGTACACGTGCTGTTAAAGGTGGTCTTTCAGTTGAATTTGAAGGACTTCGCGGATTCATCCCAGCTTCAATGATCGACACTCGTTTTGTACGTAACACTGAAAAATTTGTTGGTCAAGAGTTTGAAGCTAAAATTAAAGAAGTTGTTCCAGCTGAAAACCGCTTCATTCTTTCACGTCGTGAAGTTGTTGAAGAAAAAGCTGCTGCAGCTCGTAAAGAAGTCTTCTCTAAACTTGAAGAAGGCGCAATCGTTAAAGGTAAAGTTGCTCGTTTGACAAGCTTTGGTGCTTTCATCGACCTTGGTGGTGTTGACGGACTTGTTCACGTGACTGAATTGTCTCACGAACGTAACGTATCACCTAAATCAGTTGTTTCTGTTGGTGAAGAAGTTGAAGTTAAAGTTCTTTCAATCGATGAAGAAGCAGGTCGTGTATCACTTTCACTTAAAGCTACAACACCTGGACCTTGGGATGGTGTAGAACAAAAACTTGCTGCTGGTGATGTTGTTGAAGGTAAAGTTAAACGTTTGACTGACTTCGGTGCTTTCGTTGAAGTATTACCTGGTATCGATGGACTTGTTCACATCTCACAAATTTCACACAAACGTGTTGAAAATCCAAAAGATGTCCTTTCAGTAGGTCAAGAAGTTAACGTTAAAGTTCTTGATGTTAACGCTGCTGCAGAACGTGTATCACTTTCTATCAAAGCTCTTGAAGAACGTCCAGCACAAGCTGAAAATGAAGAAAAACGTCAATCTCGTCCACGTCGTCCAAAACGTGAAGCTAAACGTGATTACGAACTTCCAGAAACTCAAACTGGATTCTCAATGGCTGACTTGTTTGGCGATATTGAATTATAATAATAAATTAGAAAAGACTTGTTTAACAGGTCTTTTCTTTTTACTTTGATGTGGTATAATATAATAAGTTGCCACTCTTAGTGTAATGGATATCACGCAAGATTCCGGTTCTTGAAATAGGGGTTCGATTCCCTTAGGGTGGAGAGTTATAATCTACCTAAAAAGTCTTGAAATCAAGGCTTTTTGAAGTATAAAAACGTTATTTATTTCGAAAAGCTTTAGAGTCATTCAAAGAAAGACATTACCAAATAAAAAAATCAAGGTATTTGCAGATCTTTTTTGCCTAAATATCTAAGATAATGTTTGTTATTTGGTACAGTACCTTAAAAAACTATTAGAGTACGGATGATATAAATTAAAAAGTTTGTTATGTTTTGAATTAACTTGACTCATAATTTTTGGGGAAAGAAAATTAGGGGAATCTTCTTTAGAAGGATTGAATTGTTGCTGTGATTTTTATGTATGAATTGGCTAGGATTTTTGAGTAGCTATTGTTTTCTTGCTAAGATTTATAGCTTGAATTTCTACATAGTAAAAAAGTCTGAGATTGATTTCTCAGACTTGGTTCTTATACTAGTGTTATTTCAGAATAATTTGAGCAACAATTGGGCTAATAATAACATATACGATTCCTGTCACGCCAATGGCGAGACCAGCCATTGCGCCTTCGACATGACCATATTTTAAGGCTGTCCCTGTTCCGATAGCGTGTCCTGTACCACCAAGACTTAATCCAATCGCTACTGGGTCATCGATTTTTAAAAGTTTTAGAAAAACTGGACCAAGAACGCTAGTTAAAATTCCAGTGATGACAACAACGACAAGGGTAACTGTTGTAATTCCGCCCATTTTGTCGGTAATTCCAACTGCCATAGCAGTTGTTACAGATTTGGGAAATAAAGAAATAGCTAAGAGGTATTTAATTCCAAAAGTTTTAGCGATAAGTGCTGTGAATGTAGTGTTAACAATACAAGCGATTAAAATACCTGACAGAATGCTTCTGATGTGATGTTTCATTAGGTGAAATGAGCGATAAAGCGGTATTCCAAGTGCGACAGTCGAAGGAACGATAAGCGTGTTTAGGTAGCTTCCTCCAACGTAATAGTCGGCATACGAAATGTTACTTATTTTTAGAAAGGCGATAATAAAAAAAGTAGCTAGAAGTAATGGTGTTGTAATTGGATGCGGAAAACGTCTAAAAATTAACATTCCCATTAAATAGGCAAGAATTGACACCATTATACCAAAGATTGGATTTGTGATAACCTCATTCATGACGGACTCCTTTATCAACGTAATCTCCTTCAAAACGTTTTTTGATAAATTGCACAACAAAACCGATAACGGCAACATTTAGGAAGATCGCACCTAAAATAATGATAGTAATAGGGAGCAGGTAATCCTTAATATCGTTAAATTTTTCCATAATCCCAACAGCTGCAGGCAAAAAAAGAATGGTCATATTATTCAATAAAAAATTTCCGACAACGTCAATGTGTCTAAGGCGGATAATTTTAAATTCGAGCGCAAGAAAAAGTAGCACTAGCCCAATAATGCTACCAGGAACGGGTAAATGCAACAAATTTGAAATTGCCTCTCCAATAAATGAAAAGACCAGAATAATCATAAATTGAACGTATAACTTCATTAGTAAACTCCTTCGTTATAAGTCTACTACTATGTAGGGATTTTTCAAGGTTCTTGAAACGTTTACATGAAAATTTCATGTAAATATGGTGAGTTTCATCATATCAGTAGAAGTAATACGAAGATGATTTAGAAATAAAAATAGGGTGAATCAAATCACCCTAACCTTGAATTTAATGCAAAATCATTTTGATAAGGTCGCCACCAAAAATCCAAATATAGCTATATGAAATAATGGAAATCGGTTTTGCGAGCATGATAATTAGAATAAAACGTCGTAGAGAAATACGTGTCAGTCCAGTAATCATCACCAATACATCAGCAGGAGATATCGGTGACAACATACAAAGGATAAAAAATGTCTCAAATCCCTTTGTTTCAAGTCTTGCTTCGTATTTGTAAAAAGTTTTTTCATTTACAAATAGCAAAATAAATTTTCTTCCATAGATACGGACGAGCAAGAAGAGGATAATACTTCCAATGATAATTCCAAGATAATTGTACAAAAAACCGAGCCAAGGACCGAAAATAAGGAAGCCAGCTACGGTTGTTACACCACCAGGGATAACTGGGAAAACAACTTGAAAAATTTGAACCAAAACAAAAATTAATGGTCCCCAGAATTGGTGACGTTGGACAAAATCTTTCAAGGCGTTGCTATCATTCAAGATCCCTAATCGGTAAAACCAAACCACTAAAGCTAAAGTACCAATCAAGGCTAAAATTCCTAAAAACTGGATTAGTCGCTGAAAAAACACATAGCGCTTAGACATTTTCGTTTTCATAATGTTATCATATCATAAGTGATGTTTTTTTGCTATTTTAAACTTTATCTGTTATAATAGTCAGAGTGGTTTTCCACTTTTATAATATCTGGGGTCGTTACGGATTCGACAGGCATTATGAGGTACATTTTGCGACTCATCGGCAGATGTAAAATTGCCAGTTAAATATAACTGCAAAAAATACAAATTCTTACGCTGTAGCTGCCTAAAAACCAGCTCGCGTGATCTCTACAGAATTGCTTGTATTTTGCTAGAGGTTTCATTGATTAACAAGCTACGTTTGGTTATTGTCTAGCTGACCAAAAAGAGATTAATAGACTCGCTTCATCTAGGTTTGAGTTATGTATCGAGATTAAGTTAAATTAAAAACATAACCTATGGTTGTAGACAAATGTATTGGCAGGTGTTTGGACGTGGGTTCGACTCCCACCGGCTCCATCAAAGCTTTTCATAGTTTAGTAAAGTTTTCCAAAACGTTGATATATCAACGTTTTTTATTTTTATGTTTTGTCTAGTTTGTGTTTTTGAGAGTCTTGTTTTAGGTTTCTTGGTTGAAAAAACTATGTGATTTGAAACGGATTGTTGTACAATAGAAAAAACATCAGCTTGGCTGATGTTTCTACTGAATATTTAGCTTGTTTTTCAATAGATAGTTAGTTGCAAAGTAAAATACAATCCCCTCAATAAGACATTCAATCCCAGAATAAGTAAAAAGATTAATACTAATATCAAATGTGTCTCTTGTGAGTTGACCACTAATCGTTTCAGATAAAATAATGACGATGATAGCAATAGCGAAGTAAGCAACAAAGCCCATGAGCGCGCGTCTATCCGTAAATAATTGTCCAACAGCAATAGAAAGATAAATCATTAAAATACCTGAAAGACTTGATAGAATGAAACAAATGAAAATAATTAACCATTCAGTCGGTGTAAAGAGGGATGCAAAGTAAGGAAGAGCCATTAAAAATCTTCCGACACCAGAAATTGGTAAGACAAGAAGAGTAATTCCAATTACTAGGACAATAGCATTGAAAACAGTCCATATAAATGAAGCAAGAAGCTTAGAGAGAATTAGTTGGTGAGAGGAAACAGGCAGTGTCAATGTTAAATAACCTTCGCGCCCAAAGACATTTTTATAAAATCGACGAATAATAATCACCAAGGTTGCAATCCAAGCACCAGCAACTAACACACCAAAAATTAAAGCTAAGATAATTGGAATAAGCTGAGCGAAGTGTGCAGAGTTGATTCCAGACTGATTTTGGGCATATGCTTCAAGAGATCTTATACTAAAGCCAAGGAAAAATGAAATGGCAATAACAGAAGCATTGAGAGCAAAATACCACTTGCCAACGGATTTTAGTTCGTATTTTAAAAGTTTTGAAAACATAATTCCTCCTAAGCTTTATATTTTTCACGAAAGAGTGAGTCAATTGATTTACCATACTCTTCACGAATATCATCGGTATTTCCTTGTAAGATCACTTTTCCTTCTTTAAGAAAGACGATTTCATCAAGAATGGGTTCAATTTCAGCGATTAAATGTGTTGAAATAACAACTGAAGCATCTTCACAGTAATTATTAATAATTGTGCGTAGAATGTATTCTCGTGCTGCTGGATCAACACCGCCAATCGGTTCGTCAAGAATGTATAGCTTAGCTTGGCGGCTCATGACTAGAATGAGTTGGACTTTTTCTTTATTTCCTTTAGATAAATTTTTGAGTTGCTCATCAGGATTGAGATCTAAGTCTTCTAAAAGATGCTCAGCTTTTTCACGTGAGAAATCATTATAGAAGTCCTCGAATAATGTCAAAGCATCCTTGATTTTCATATTTTCTCGCAAGTAAGACGTGTCAGGTAGATATGAAACGATTTTCTTTGTTTCCACAGAAGGGCGATAACCGTCAATGACAATATCGCCAGTGGTTGGGTGAAGAAGTCCATTCATTAATTTTATGAGTGTTGTTTTACCACTGCCGTTTGGACCGAGTAAACCAATAATTTTACCAGCAGGAAGGCTGAGTGTAACATCATCGATAGCCACATGCTTTTTGTATTTTTTGGTAACGTGATGCAGTTGGAGCAGTTGTGTCATCCTAATTTTTCTCCTTGATATAAGATTCTAATACAGAAACGATGTCATCGATTTGGAACCCCATTTTTTGCATATTGTTAACAAATGATTGGAGTTCAGATTCGGCAACTTCGCGACGTTTTTGCATGATAAGATCGGTATCTTCTGTTACAAAACGCCCAGATGTTCGTTGAGAGTAAACCATACCTTCACGTTCTAATTCTGAAAAGGCACGTTGCATGGTGTTGGGATTAACACCAGCTTCTTCGGCAAGTTCACGGACAGTTGGGAGTTGGTCGCCGCTTTTAATTTCTTGACTGATAATCTGCATTTTGATATGCTGTGCGATTTGAACGTAAATGGGTGATTTTTCATCAAATTTCCAGGACATACGATACCCCTTTCTATTTAATTTTCAAAGAAGTCTTGTACTACATAAATGGTACAGAAATAAGTTTGAAAAGTCAAGGAAACTGTCATCTTTATTTCCTATTTATATTAAAAACTAAATTTAATACTATTTTAGTGTATAATAGAACTAAGTATTTTAACGAAAGGAGCGTTTTTTATGTTTGCCCAGTTAGACACGAAAACTGTCTATTCTTTTATGGATAGCTTGATTGACTTAGAGGGATATGTTAAAGCGGCTAAATCTTTAGGCTATCAAACAATTGGAATTATGGACAAGGATAATCTTTACGCAGCCTTTCATTTTATTGAAGAGGCTAAAAAACAATCCTTGCAGCCTGTTGTTGGGTTAGAGTTATCTTTTGCCGTTGAGGAGACACTATCGTTAAAACTCTACCTACTTGCGCAAGATACAACCGGTTATAAAAATTTGATGAAGATTTCGAGTAAACAGATGTCTTCAGACATTCAGCTAGACGAACTCTCTGATTATTTGACTGGTGTAGCCATAGTAGTGCCTTATTTCGAGGAATTAGAGACATTGTCGCTTCCTTTTGATTACTACATTGGGGTTGATGTTAATTCGCCTCAAAAAGCATATGAAAAGCCGATTTTTCCGCTTTATACGGTTCGTTATTTTGAAACTAATGAGGTGGAAACTCTTCACATGCTACACGCTATTCGTGATAATATTAGCTTAAAAGATGCTCCGCCTGCATCTCAAGGACAAAATCTGTTAGCTTGTGATATTTTGACACAAGCCTTTAGAGAGACATTTCCGAAAGCGTTAGAAAATCAGGAAAAGCTCGTATCAAACATTCATTATGAGTTTGACACAGATTTAAAATTGCCAAGATTTAATCGTCAAAAGCCAGCACAGGAAGAATTGATTGAACGAACAGAAGCGGGATTGCGAGCTAAAAATTTGTGGCTGCCAGCTTATCAAGAGCGTTTAAAAAAAGAACTATCAGTTATCCATAAAATGGGCTTTGATGATTATTTCTTAATTGTCTGGGACTTGTTACGTTTTGGTCGAAGTCGTGGTTATTATATGGGAATGGGACGTGGTTCAGCTGCGGGAAGCTTGGTTTCTTATGCCCTTGATATTACAGGAATTGATCCAGTCAAAAATAACCTACTTTTTGAACGTTTCTTGAATGAAGAACGTTACAGTATGCCAGATATTGATATTGACCTGCCAGATGTGTATCGTAGCGAGTTTCTTCATTATGTGCGTAATCGTTACGGGAGTTTGCATTCAGCGCAGATTGTGACGTTTTCAACCTTTGGAGCAAAACAAGCCATTCGTGATGTTTTTAAACGGTTTGGGGCTCCTGAGCATGAATTGACAAATATCACGAAAAAAATCAGTTTCAGAGATACTTTAACGTCGGTTTACGAGAAAAATCTTTCTTTCCGTCAGATTATTAATTCTAAAATTGAATATCAAAAAGCATTTGCGATTGCAAAACGTATTGAAGGCAATCCACGTCAGACCTCTATCCACGCGGCAGGGGTTGTTATGAGCGATGATAATTTAACAGAACATATTCCGTTAAAAGCTGGCGAAGACATGATGATTACGCAGTATGATGCTCAAGCAGTTGAGGCAAATGGTCTTTTGAAAATGGACTTTCTTGGATTACGTAATTTGACATTTGTCCAACGTATGCAAGAAAAAGTTGCTAAAGATTATGGGGTCACTATTGATATTAAATCAATAGATTTAGAGGATAAAAAGACATTAGAATTATTTGCGGCTGGCAAGACCAAGGGAATCTTCCAGTTTGAACAAGCTGGAGCAATTAATCTTTTGAAACGTATTCAACCACGTCAATTTGAAGATATTGTTGCAACGACTAGTTTAAACCGACCAGGTGCTAGTGATTACACTGAAAACTTCATCAAACGTCGTTTTGGGCAAGAAGAAGTGGATTTGATTGACCCATTGGTAGCACCGATTTTAGAGCCAACTTATGGCATCATGCTTTACCAAGAACAGGTTATGCAAATCGCTCAAATTTATGCTGGCTTCACTCTCGGAAAAGCGGATTTGTTACGGCGTGCCATGTCTAAGAAAAAGGCTGATGATATGCAAAAAATGGAAAGTGATTTCTTAGAAGGATCGCAACGATTAGGACGTCCACTGGAAACGGCGAAGGATTTATTTAGTCGTATGGCAAAATTTGCTGGCTATGGTTTTAATAGAAGCCACGCTTTTGCTTATTCAGCTTTGGCTTTCCAACTGGCTTATTTTAAAGCACATTATCCTGCTGTTTTTTACGACGTTATGTTGAATTATTCTAGCGCTGACTATATTACAGACGCTCTGGATTCACAATTTAAAGTTAAGAAAATCGATATCAATACCGTTCCTTACAGCGATAAAATTTCAGATGGACAGATTTACCTTGGCTTAAAAAATCTAAGAGGTGTTCCACGCGATTTATGCTACTGGATTATCGAAAATCGTCCATTTAGCAGTGTCGAGGATTTCTTAACACGATTGCCAGAGAATTATCAAAAGAGAGAGATGATTACACCTCTTGTAGAAGTTGGTGCTTTTGACCAATTTGATAAAAATCGTCGAAAAATCATTGAAAACCTTGACCCCCTCCTTATCTTTGTCAATGAGCTCGGAAGTCTATTTGCGGATACGTCTTATAGTTGGATTGAGACAGAAGATTATCCAAATGCTGAAAAGTACCGCTTAGAGCAGAGTTTGTTAGGCGTAGGAATTAGCCCACATCCGCTTTTAGAAATCGCAAGGCAATCCACAAAAGATTTTACAGCGCTAGCAGATTTGCAAGAAAATACCGAAGCAACTATTTTGGTAGAACTTAATCAGATTCGTGTCATCAGGACAAAAACGAAAGGTGAGCAAATGGCATTTTTGAGTGTTACAGATACTCAGAAAAAATTCGATGTTACCTTGTTCCCAGAAACCTTTGCGCGTTTCAAAGATGAGCTTCAAGAAGGAAGATTTTATTACCTTACTGGAAAAATTCAGAATCGAAACAACCGCTTGCAGATGATTTTAAATCATATTCAAGAAGCAAGTAGTGAACGATTATGGCTCTTACTTCCAAATCATCTCCACGATAATGAAATTTCTGAGATATTATCACAATATCCAGGAAACATTCCAGTGATTTTACACTATCAAGATAGTAAGCAAACATTGCAAAGTCAAAGACATTTGGTTCAAAGGACAACTGAGCTTATTGAAGCGCTATCAAGTTATACTTTGAAAACGATTTATCAATAAAAATTAAGTAAAAATCAAATAAAGTGAAGCTTTTTACAAAGTAATGTGCTATAATAAGAACGTTAGATTAATAAAAGGAGTATTAGCAAAATGAAACGTATTGCTGTTTTAACTAGTGGCGGCGACGCTCCTGGTATGAATGCTGCTGTTCGTGCAGTTGTTCGTAAAGCAATTAAAGAAGGAATGGAAGTTTTCGGAATCAACCGTGGCTATGCTGGTATGGTTGAAGGCGATATCTTCCCATTGGATGCTCAAAGTGTGTCAAATACTTTGTCACATGGTGGTACATTCCTTCAATCTGCTCGTTATCCTGAGTTTGCAACTCTTGAAGGACAATTAGCAGGTATCGAACAACTTAAAAAACACGGTATTGAAGGTGTCGTTGTTATCGGTGGTGATGGTTCTTATCATGGTGCTATGCGCTTGACTGAACATGGTTTCCCAGCTGTCGGTATTCCAGGTACAATTGATAACGATATCGCTGGTACAGATTATACTATTGGGTTTGATACAGCTGTTAACACAGCTATGGAAGCTCTTGATAAAATCCGTGATACATCATTCAGTCACAAACGTACTTTCGTTGTCGAAGTAATGGGACGTAATGCTGGTGATATCGCTCTTTGGTCTGGTATTGCTGCAGGTGCTGACCAAATCATCATCCCTGAAGAAGAATACGACATCAAAGACGTTGTTGCAAAAGTTAAAGATGGTTATGAAAACAAAGGTAAAGAACGTCACCTTATCGTTCTTGCTGAAGGTGTTATGCATGCCGAAAAATTTGCTGAATTGATGAAAGAAGCTGGAGATACTAGCGACCTTCGTGCTACAAACCTTGGTCACATCCTTCGTGGTGGTGCTCCATCACCTCGTGATCGTGTTCTTGCTTCTTGGATGGGTGCACACGCCGTTGAACTTCTTCTTGAAGGACGTGGTGGACTTGCTGTTGGTATCCACAACGAAGAATTGGTAGAAAGCCCAATCCTTGGAACAAAAGAAGAAGGTGCATTGTTCTCATTGGCAGAAGATGGAAGCATTATTGTTAACATGCCTCACAAAGCACGCCTTGACTTTGCTAAATTAAACCGTGACATTGCTCACTTATAGTATTGTATTTATAGATTAAAAATTATTATTGTTATTAAAAGTCGTTAAATCGGCGAAAAATAAAGGGAGTTTCATATTATCATGAATAAACGCGTAAAAATCGTTGCAACACTTGGTCCTGCGGTAGAACTCCGCGGTGGTAAAAAATTCGGTGAAGATGGATATTGGGGTGAAAGCCTTGATGTTGAAGCATCAGCTCAAAAAATCGCTGAATTGATTAAAGAAGGTGCAAACGTCTTCCGTTTCAACTTCTCACACGGTGACCACGCAGAACAAGGTGAACGTATGGCAACTGTACGTCGTGCAGAAGAAATTGCTGGTCAAAAAGTTGGTTTCCTTCTTGACACTAAAGGTCCAGAAATCCGTACTGAACTTTTTGAAGGTGACGCTAAAGAATATTCATACAAAACTGGTGAAAAAATCCGTGTTGCTACTAAACAAGGTATCAAATCAACTCGTGAAGTTATCGCATTGAACGTTGCTGGCGCTCTTGACATCTACGATGATGTTGAAGTTGGTAAACAAGTTCTTGTTGATGATGGTAAACTTGGTCTTCGTGTTATTGCTAAAGATGATGCAACTCGTGAATTCGAAGTTGAAGTTGAAAACGATGGTATCATCGCTAAACAAAAAGGTGTAAACATTCCTTACACTAAAATCCCATTCCCAGCTCTTGCTGATCGTGACAACGCTGATATCCGTTTCGGTCTTGAACAAGGTCTTAACTTTATCGCTATCTCATTCGTACGTACTGCAAAAGACGTTAACGAAGTTCGTGCTATCTGTGAAGAAACTGGTAACGGACACGTTCGTTTGTTCGCTAAAATCGAAAACCAACAAGGTATTGACAACATTGATGAAATCATCGAAGCTGCTGACGGTATCATGATTGCTCGTGGTGATATGGGTATCGAAGTACCATTCGAAATGGTTCCAGTTTACCAAAAAATGATTATCACTAAAGTTAATGCAGCTGGTAAAGCAGTTATCACAGCAACTAACATGCTTGAATCAATGACTGACAAACCACGTGCTACTCGTTCTGAAGTATCTGACGTATTCAACGCTGTTATCGATGGTACTGATGCAACTATGCTTTCAGGTGAATCTGCAAATGGTAAATACCCAGTTGAAGCTGTTCGTGCAATGGCTACAATTGATAAAAACGCTCAAACTCTTCTTAACGAATACGGACGTCTTGATTCATCATCATTCGCTCGTACTTCTAAAACAGAAGTTGTGGCTTCAGCAGTTAAAGATGCAACAAGCTCAATGGATATCAAACTTGTCGTAGCTCTTACTGAATCTGGTAACACTGCTCGTCTTATCTCTAAATACCGTCCAGATGCTGACATCTTGGCTGTAACATTTGACGAAAAAACTCAAAAATCACTTATGATTAACTGGGGTGTTATTCCAGTTGTAACTGAAAAACCTGCATCAACTGATGACATGTTTGAAGTTGCTGAAAAAGCTGCCCTTGAATCAGGATTGGTTCAATCAGGTGATAACATCGTTATCGTCGCTGGTGTTCCAGTTGGTTCAGGTGGTACAAACACAATGCGTATCCGCACTGTAAAATAACCTAAATAACAAAAAGCCTATCATATCAAGCTTTGTAGCCTGTGTGATAGGGCTTTTTTTATATTTTGGGGCATTTTGGGGGCAAACTAGAGTGGTAATTCATTAATCATGTCCACAACTTTGTCTTTCATTTTGTTTGTGGGGCGCAAAATCTTCCTTGGTATTAAAACCTGTTTGTTTTTGAAAGTAAGTATCTATATCTTTCTAATCTAATCTGAAAATTTTTTCTTTGTTCTAAATTTTTTCACTTACTCTATATGAGCTGTTATGGTTACGTATTAGCGGCTTTTTCTTGATTTTGGGGTTAAATGACCTACTTTTTTTATACAATGAAAAATGATATAATGGAACAAAGAATAGGAGAAATTATGGTAAAGCGCGATTTTATTCGAAATATTATTATAGCTTTGATAGCTATTTTGGCGATATTCTTGTTGAGGATTTTTGTTTTTTCAACATTTAAAGTTCATGAAGATGCGGCTAATTCGTATTTGTCGAATGGGGATGTTGTAGTTGTCAATCGTAATCGGACTCCTCAATACAAGGATTTTATTGTTTATGAAGTTGATGGTACTTTTTATATTAGTCGTGTTATTGCGACTGCTGGTGAAAGTGCGACAGTTATGGATGATATCCTATATATTGACAACGAAGTTCAAGAAGAGCCATACATTAGCCAAATTAAGTCTGAATATCTATCGACATCGGATAATCAACAAGCCTTTACATCTGATTTTTCTGTTAATACTATCACGAATGATAAATATAGCGAGGTGCCAAAGGGAAGTTATCTGGTATTAAACGATGACCGTCAGAATACAAATGATAGTCGTACATTTGGTCTGATTAAAGAAAGTCAGATACGTGGTGTCGTCACGTTTAAACTATTACCACTAAGTAAATTTGGCTTCATCACAACAGAGTAGCAGTAGCTGCTCTGTTTTTTTGTGAGATATACCAATCGATAATTGGTATATACAAAACTATACCAATTTAATTGTTGACAATATAAAATCAAAGTTATATACTGATGTTGTTAGGTTTTAGAAGTCTTTATTAGACTATACCAATTTAAAAAATAAGAAAGAATTAGCAAGTAAAGTCTTGCTAAAGGTGAAAATTATGTGTGGTATTGTTGGTGTTGTAGGAAATAAAAATGCAACAGACATTTTGATGCAAGGTCTTGAAAAGCTCGAATATCGTGGTTATGATTCTGCTGGAATTTACGTGACTAATGGTACAGATCAAGGACGTTTGATTAAATCTGTTGGACGTATTTCAGATCTTCGTGCTAAAATCGGTATTGATGTGGCAGGATACACAGGAATTGGTCACACACGTTGGGCAACTCATGGTCAAGCAACAGAGACAAATGCTCACCCACATACATCAGAAACAGGACGTTTTGTCTTGGTTCACAATGGTGTCATTGAAAACTATTTGCAAATTAAAGAAACATATCTTTCAGAACATCATTTGAAAGGTGAAACAGATACAGAAATTGCTGTTCATTTAGTTGGACAATTCGTTTCAGAAGGTTTATCAGTTCTTGAAGCTTTCAAGAAAGCTTTGACTATCATCGAAGGTTCATACGCTTTTGCTCTTGTTGATTCAGAAGATGCAGATACGATTTATGTTGCTAAAAATAAATCACCACTTTTGATTGGTTTAGGTGATGGTTACAACATGGTATGTTCAGATGCGATGGCAATGATTCGTGAAACAAGTGAATTTATGGAAATTCATGATAAAGAATTGGTTGTCTTGACTAAAGATTCTGCGACAGTTACTGATTACGAAGGCAATGAAATTGAACGGGAATCTTACACAGCTGAGCTTGATTTGTCAGATATTGGTAAAGGAACTTACCCTTACTATATGTTGAAAGAAATCGACGAACAACCAACTGTTATGCGTAAATTGATTAATACATACTCAGACAGCGAAGGAAATATGGTTGTTGATCCTGATATTGTTAAAACAGTACAAGAGGCTGACCGTATTTATATCTTGGCAGCAGGAACTTCTTATAATGCTGGTTTTGCATCAAAAGCAATGCTTGAAAAATTGACAGACACGCCAGTTGAACTTGGAATTGCTTCAGAATGGGGCTACAATATGCCACTTTTGAGCAAGAAACCAATGTTTATCTTGCTTAGCCAATCAGGTGAAACGGCTGACAGTCGTCAAGTTCTGGTAAAAGCTAATCAAATGGGTATTCCAAGTTTGACAGTTACTAATGTTCCTGGCTCAACGTTATCACGTGAAGCAACTTATACAATGCTTTTACATGCTGGTCCTGAAATTGCCGTTGCATCAACTAAAGCTTACACAGCACAAATTGCTGCTTTAGCCTTTTTGGCTAAGGCTGTCGGTGAAGCAAACGGCAAAAAAGAAGCGCTTGAGTTTGACTTGGTACATGAACTATCTATCGTTGCACAATCTATCGAAGCAACGTTGTCAGAAAAAGATGTGATTGCTGAAAAAGTGGAATCACTGCTTAAAACAACTCGCAATGCTTTCTATATTGGTCGTGGCAATGATTACTATGTTGCGATGGAAGCAAGTTTGAAATTAAAAGAAATTTCTTACATTCAATGTGAAGGATTTGCTGCAGGAGAATTGAAACACGGTACAATTTCATTAATTGAAGATGGTACACCAGTTCTTGGTTTGATTTCATCAAGCGAAGCGATTGCTAGTCACACACGTGGTAATATTCAAGAGGTTTCTGCGCGTGGTGCAAATGTATTGACAGTCGTTGAAGAAGAATTGGCTAAACCAGGAGATGATATTGTTGTTAACCAAGTTCATCCATATTTAACAAGCATTTCAATGGTAATTCCAACACAACTCATTGCTTACTTTGCTTCTCTGCAACGTGGTCTTGACGTTGATAAACCACGTAACTTGGCAAAAGCGGTTACTGTTGAATAATAAGATTTATAGAAAATATGACTACCGAACATATGTTTGGTAGTTTTTTTATTTGCAAAAATACTGATTGGTTTGAAAAAAGTTTAAAGTTGTTTTTAAATTACCATACAACTAAGAAAAATTTTGCTTAAAAGGGTGGAGAGTCATGGTTGAGTTTTGTAACTCTATGAGAAAACGGTTACAATATATTTAGATATAATTTCTAAAAGTTATTACCATTTTGTGGTGAAGAAATTTTCTAACAAGAATTTCGACAATTCATTCACTACAACAAAAACTTGCAAGTCGTTTTACCATCACGTAATTCTAAATAACATTCCTAAATGATTTCAGGAGTAGGTTTTAGTGCATCTATTTTACAGGTGAAACTTGGAAAATATCGTCACTCGTTTATACGAGTGCTTTTTATTTTTGTACAGGATATCAAGTATCTAACCATTTGTCACAAATTTTGTGACAAAGCTTGAGTGTAAAACGCTTACATCAAAGATTATAATGGACTCAAGAATAAAGGAGGAATCTCTGATGGAAAATAAAAGTTCATTGAAAGTGAGAGTTCAAAAGTTAGGGACTGCACTTTCCAACATGGTTATGCCCAATATCGGAGCATTTATAGCTTGGGGGATTATGGCGACTTTGTTCATTGATACGGGGTGGATTCCAAATCCTACGCTGAATGTCATGGTGTCGCCAATCTTAATGTATTTGTTACCTTTGCTGATTGGATACACGGCTGGTTATAACGTTTATGGACAACGTGGTGCTGTCGTTGGTGCAATAGCGACATTTGGTGCCATTGCTGGTTCATCAGTAACAATGTTTATTGGTGCCATGGTAATGGGACCATTAGGAGCTTGGTGCATTAAGAAATTTGATGAAAGATTCCAAGAAAAAATTCGTCCTGGTTTTGAAATGCTGGTTAATAATTTTTCAGCTGGAATTATCGGATTTATTCTTATCATCTTGGCATTCTTAGCTGTCGGACCAGTGGTTTCTAGTTTGACTGATGCTATTGGTGTTGGAGTTCAGGCTATCATCGATGCTAAATTGTTGCCAATCGCTAATATCCTTATCGAACCTGCGAAAGTGCTTTTCCTTAACAATGCACTTAACCACGGTATTTTCACACCTTTGGGAACTGAACAAGTAGCCGAAACTGGAAAATCTATTTTGTTCTTGCTAGAAACAAACCCAGGTCCAGGTCTTGGTATCTTGCTTGCTTATTCTATCTTTGGTAAAGGTTCAGCAAAATCTTCAGCACCTGGAGCAATTATCATTCATTTCTTGGGTGGGATTCATGAAATTTACTTCCCATACGTCATGATGAAACCAATGTTGTTCTTTGCAGCAATTGCTGGTGGTGTGACAGGAACATTTACTTTCCAACTTCTTGGAGCAGGTTTATCGGCAGCGGCTTCTCCAGGGTCTATCATCGCTATCTTGGCAATGACACCTCGTGGTGGTTACCTTCCAGTTCTTGCAGGTGTCTTAATGGCAACGATTGCGTCATTCCTTGTAGCTGCCATTATCCTTAGAACAGATAAATCAGAAGGTGATTCTCTTGAATCTGCTCAAGCTGCTACACAAGCTGCAAAAGCTGAATCAAAAGGTCAAGAAACTTCAACATCAGGTGATGTTAAAGCTGTCACTTCAGAAGAAGTTCAACAAATTATCTTTGCTTGTGACGCTGGTATGGGAAGTTCGGCTATGGGAGCTTCAATCTTACGTGACAAAGTTAAAAAAGCTGGACTTGATATTCCAGTATCTAACAAAGCAATTTCAAATCTAACTGATACTCCAAATACTTTAATTGTCACTCAAGAAGAATTAGCTGAACGTGCAGCGCAAAAAACACCAAGTGCAGTTCATGTGAGTGTTGATAATTTCTTAGCTACTCCAAAATATGATGAAATTGTTTCTGCGCTAAGTGGCGAATCTGCTGGTGTTCAACCTGTTAATCAAGAAGCTGCTGACGCTGCCAATACTGAAAGTAATGAAATTGACCTTAATCAAATTGACGAAGTTATCTTTGCTTACGGCAAAGCAAGAGGCTCAGTAACAATGGGTGAAGCAACCTTAAAAGCAATCTTTAAAAATAAATCAATCGGTATTCCAGTTGCAAAAGAAGCAAATGACCAACTCGGAAAATTCAATGCGAAGAATATTCTTATCGTATCAACGATTGCAAATCAAACAGAAGTACAAAAATATGCGCCAAATGCACAACTTTTGATAGTAGATAGTTTGGTAACAACTCCTGAATACGACAAAATGGTTGCTCGAATGTATAAATAATGATGAAAGTAGTCTTTAGTACATTATGCTATTAACAAAACGAGAAGAACAGTTGTTGAAAGCTTTCTTAGAATTTGGAAAGCTTTCAATTGATAATATTTCAGATATTTTAAAGGTGTCAAAACGTACGGTTTATCGTACAATTGCTGACTTAACAGATAGTCTAGCGATACTAGATGTTGACATTGTTAAAGAAGAGAACAAGTATCAATTATTGGGAAATTTGGAAAATCTTTCTGACTTTACAACGCAAGTTGCCTATACACGCAATGAACGTCTTAATTTGATTACTTATCAGCTTTTGATTAGTGATGAAGAAGTCACAAACGATGATTTACAAGAACAATTTGCGGTTAGCAATGTCACGATTATCCAAGATATTGCGGATATTGAAAAACGCCTAAAAGATTTTGATTTAATCTTAGAGAGAAAAAAAGGCTATTTTTTGAGTAGTCCAACTCACAATAAGCGGAGAGTTTTGGCAATATTGTTAACGAATAATATCAGTCTGCCAAATTTTTGGAAACATGACTACAATCACTTTACCATTGTTTCTTCTGAACAATTGAAACAAGCGACTGAAGTTTTTCAACGTTATCAAAAAGAACTTCCTGAATTTGATGCGAAGTTGACTCAATTTTTCATTATTTTACTAGCTTTGACAAATTGGGGGCAAGTTGAGTTGAGGTCAACACCTGTTACGAAAGTATCACTTGAATTCTCGCAGAAAGTTTTTGCTGATTTTTCACGCATGAGTGGGCAATTTTATAGCTTAAAAGAAATTCTTTATTATGCTGAGATGGTGGATGAATTAGCTGTCAAACGTCAAGAAACACCTCTATTTAATGAAAATTTTGACAGTGAATTCTTCTATAACGTTTCAAATCTCATCGATAAAGTTGCTCGTTATACTAAAATCAATTTTGCTAAAGATCAGGTTTTGTTTAAATTTCTATTTAACCATATTCGTTTAAATTTAGCTGTTCCGCTGATTTTTGAGGAATCAAATAGTACTTCAATTGCTCACCAGACGCTTCATAGCAACGAATACCTTCATCGAGTAGTGAGCTTATTAGTTAAAGAAATTTTTCCAGCTTACCTACAGAGTGAGCGAGAGTACGAGTTAATCACTTTGCATTTTGCTTCTAGTTTACGTCGTAGCCCAGATATTTACCCTATTTCGCTGTTGTTGTTAACTGATGAACGCCCATTGGCTACGGAATTATTAGTGACAAGGATAAAGACCATTGCGCCTTTTGTTGAAACGATTCAAGTCAAAGCAAGTTCTCAGTATGATGCTAAGGACAAGGAATACTACGACAGCGTTTTATCAACCAAGGTTTTACGCGATGATGACATCAAGATGATTTCAATTTATCCAGATGCAAAAGAATTATTAACGTTACAAGAATACCTTCAAAATGTGCAGGCACATCGAGAAGTGAGAGTTCGTGAACAAATCATTCGGACACCGCAGTATGATTTTCAAAAATATTTGCTTGCCAGTCAAATGCTTCTCAGTCGTTTTGCCTATCAGCATATCGATAATCCAAAATCATTTGTTGAAACTGTGCCGACATTGATTGATAATATCGAGGGCATTACGGATAAGAATTACCTATCTCAAAAATTATTACAACGTTTCAAGACAAGTCCAATGGCTATTCCAGAAACCAATCTTGCCTTGCTTCACACTTATTCAAGTAAGGTTACGAAAAGTTGTTTTGTTATTTTTGATTTGGGAAATCCTGTGCCAGCCATGTCCATGAATCACCAAGAAGAAGAAATTTCACGGGTGCTCGTCATGCTAACTTGTCTCAACGAGAGCGATGAGGTTAGAGATTTGATGACGGCTATTAGTCAATCGATTATCGAAAATCATTTGTACACAGAAATTTACAAAACGGGTAATAAGGATATTATCTATCAACTACTCAATCAAATTTTTACGGAAAAAATAAAGAAACTGGAGAATTAGACATGGATTTTCAAAAAGATTTAATCAAGTTAAATGAATCATTTGACACCAAAGAAGAAGCCATTCGTTATTGTGGCAGACTTTTGTTTCAAGGTGGTTATGTTCAAGAAGATTACATTGAAGCAATGATTCAACGTGACAATGACCTTTCTGTTTACATGGGGAATTTTATCGCTATTCCTCATGGAACAGACGAAGCTAAAGAGAAAGTCTTGAAATCAGGCATTACCGTTGTTCAAGTGCCAGATGGTGTGAATTTTGGGACTGAAGATAATCCGCAGATTGCAACGGTTCTGTTTGGAATTGCAGGAATTGGGAACGAACATTTGGAAATGATTCAAAAAATCTCAATTTTCTGTGCTGATGTTGATAACGTCGTCAAATTGGCAGATGCGCAATCAAAAGACGAGATTATTCGATTATTAAATAATGTGGAATAGACAGAGAGGGATAAAAAAATGAAAAATGCAGTACATTTTGGTGCAGGAAATATCGGACGTGGTTTTATTGGTGATATTCTTTCAAAGAATAATGTTGCCATTACCTTTGTTGATGTTAACGAACGCGTGATTGACGAGCTTAACAAACGGCATTCCTATGAAATCGAAGTCGCCGAGGAAGGACAACCGCATATCGGTGTCAAAAATGTAAGCGGTGTCAATAATACTAAAAATCCTGATGAGGTTATCAAGGCTATTGCCAGTGCGGATATTATCACGACCGCAATCGGTCCTAATATTCTGCCGTTTATTGCCGAGTTAATCGCAAAAGGAATTGAAGCTCGCAAAGCTGCTGGGAACAACACACCGATTGACGTTCTAGCTTGTGAAAATATGATTGGTGGTTCGCAATATTTGTACCAAGAAGTGAAGAAGTATTTATCAGCAGACGATTTGGTATTTGCTGAACAGTACGTTGGTTTTCCAAATGCAGCAGTAGATCGTATCGTACCAGCACAAACTCATGAAGATCCTCTTTTTGTTGTTGTAGAACCTTTCAATGAATGGGTAGTTGAAACAAGTCGCATGAAAAATCCAACCTTTAAACTAACTGGAGTTCATTACGAAAAAGACTTGGAACCATTTATCGAACGAAAACTTTTCTCAGTTAATTCAGGTCATGCAACGTCAGCTTATACAGGTGCATTTTATGGCGCTAAGACAATCTTAGAAGCTCTAAAAGATGATCGTGTCAAGGCTCAAGTTGAAGCTGTTCTTGGTGAGATTCGCAGTCTTCTCATTGCTAAGTGGAACTTTGACGAGCAGGCATTGATTGATTATCATAAAATTATCATCAGTCGGTTTGAAAATCCTTTTATCGTTGATGATGTCAATAGAGTAGCCAGAACACCGATTCGTAAACTTGGTTATGATGAACGCTTTATTCGTCCAATTCGTGAATTAAAAGAACGTCAGTTATCTTATCAAAATCTCCTTAAGACAATTGCTTTTGTTTTTAATTACAACGATTCAAACGATGAACAAAGTGTTCAATTGCAAGAACTTTTGGCGACAAAACCATTACCAGAAGTAGTTGCTGATGTGACAGGTTTAACAGACCAAGACTTGATTTCAGAGATTGTTGATAGCATCGAAAATCTATAACGACGATTTTAGAGGATAGGTTTTTGTTTGGAGGCATTTTGCCTCCTTTTTATATTGATTTCTAACCTCGCAAAGTCGGTTACCGTTGAATAATCTCTTGTCAAATAGCGATTTCTAGGGTAAAATGGGTAATGTAACTTTTTGAAGTCGGAAATAAAAGTTATAGCTATTTTTGATAAGGAGAAATGATGTCTTTACCAAATTGTCCACAATGTAACTCTGAGTATGTTTACGAAGATGGTTTATTACTAGTTTGCCCAGAGTGCGCTTATGAATGGAATCCAAGCGATTCAGTTGAAGAAGAAGGCTTGGTTGTTCTTGATAGCAACGGTACACGTCTTGCTGACGGAGATAGCGTTACTATCGTGAAAAATCTAAAAGTAAAAGGTGCACCAAAAGACCTTAAACAAGGTACTCGTGTGAAAAACATTCGTCTTGTTGAAGGTGACCACAACATTGATTGTAAAATTGATGGTTTTGGCGCAATGAAATTAAAATCAGAGTTTGTAAAAAAATTGTAATGATTGAAAGCTAGACGAGATGTCTAGTTTTTTAGTTTGATGCCGATTTTTGGAAAAAATTTTAAGCAGAGACTAGTCAGCAAATGTCTGTTATTTTTATACTTTTTATGTAAAAATATTCTCAGATATATTCAAACCGTCTGAAATTTTGGTATAATAGAAGCAAATTCTATTTAGGAGATCACATGTCATATATTTTACAAGTTCTGCCAAGCTTGTTAGATGGCGCTAAGGTAACTTTGCAAGTTTTCTGTATTGTTATTGTTTTGTCAATACCGTTTGGTGCTGTCTTGGCTTTTTTGATGCAGATTAAATTCAAACCATTACAATGGTTGTTGACGTTATATGTTTGGATTATGCGTGGAACACCATTGTTATTACAATTAATTTTCTTCTACTACGTGTTGCCGAGTGTTGGTGTTGTAATGGATCGCTTGCCAGCAGCTATTTTAGCGTTCACGTTGAATTACGCAGCTTATTTTGCAGAAATTTTCCGTGGAGGTATTGCAGCCATTCCTAAAGGGCAATACGAAGCAGCTAAGGTTTTAAAACTAAATCAACTCCAAACGATTCATTATATTATCTTACCGCAAGTGTTCAAGATTGTTTTACCAAGTGTTTTCAATGAAATTATTAATCTTGTTAAAGATTCATCATTGGTTTACGTTCTTGGTGTGGGTGATTTGTTACTTGCAAGTAAAACCGCAGCCAATCGTGATGCCACATTAGCACCGATGTTTGTTGCTGGAGCAATTTACCTATTAATGATTGGTGTGGTGACACTGATTTCAAAACAAACTGAGAAAAAATTTAATTACTATAAATAAGAGGTGACCAGATGTTAGAATTAAAAAATATTTCCAAACAATTTGGTCAAAAGAAGATTTTTGATCATTTTAATTTGACGATTGAAGATGGCAAAATTTTATCTCTCGTTGGTCCTTCAGGTGGCGGAAAGACAACCTTGCTACGTATGCTTGCTGGACTTGAAAAAATTGATTCTGGGGAAATCATTTACAATGGCGAAGTTGTTCCTATCGACCATTTAGAGACGCTTAATTTACTTGGTTTTGTTTTCCAAGATTTTCAGCTTTTCCCTCATTTATCTGTTTTAGATAATTTGACCTTATCACCTGTAAAAACAATGGGCATGACAAAAGAAGCAGCTAAAGAAAAAGCGGTTACCTTGCTTCAACGCCTTGGTCTTGGTGAACACGCTGACGCTTATCCGTATTCGTTGTCAGGTGGTCAAAAACAACGTGTGGCTTTGGCGCGTGCCATGATGATTGACCCACAAATTATTGGTTATGATGAGCCAACATCAGCACTTGACCCAGAATTGCGTCAAGAAGTTGAAAAGTTGATTTTACAAAATCGCGAAGCTGGCATGACTCAAATCGTTGTTACCCACGATTTACAGTTTGCAGAAAGCATTTCAGATCATATTTTAAAAATTAATCCAAAATAAAGAAAGTCTTACTAGGTGAGTTTATGAAATTCAAAAAAGTTCTTATGGGCGCTTTGGCGCTTGTATCAACACTAACTTTGGCAGCTTGTAGTTCTTCATCATCTAAAAAAGCTACTAGCACTGACCAATGGGACACTTATGTTAAAAACGGTGAAATTACTATCGGTTTTGATAATACATTCGTTCCCATGGGGTACGAGGATGAGGATGGAAGCAATGTCGGTTTTGATATTGATTTGGCAAATGCCGTCTTTAAAGAATATGGTATTACCGTCAAATGGCAATCAATTAACTGGGATATGAAAGAAACCGAGTTGAATAACGGAACCATTGATTTGATTTGGAACGGTTATTCAATCACAGATGAGCGTGCAGAAAAAGTCCTCTTCACAAACCCATACATGGTTAACGAGCAAGTCTTGGTAACTAAAAAATCATCAGGTATTACAAGCTTTGCTGACATGAAAGATAAAGTGCTTGGTGCACAGTCAGGGTCATCTGGTTACGATGCGTTCACATCAAATCCAGAAGTGTTGAAGGACATTGTTTCTGGTGGCGATGCGACACAATACGAAACCTTCACACAAGCACTTATCGATTTGAAAAATGACCGTATTGACGGTTTGTTGATTGATAAAGTTTATGCTAATTACTACCTTGAACAAGAAGGCGAACTTGATAACTACAATATCATTTCAAGTGAATTTGACGGTGAAGACTTTGCCGTTGGTGCTCGTAAAGCCGATAAAACACTTGTTAAGAAAATCAATCAAGCTTTTAAGAAATTGTATCAAGATGGTACATTCCAAGAAATTTCAAACAAATGGTTTGGTGAAGATGTCGCAACAGACGACGTTAAAAACTAAACGAAAATAGTAAAACTCTGAGGTTAGCCTCAGAGTTTTTGTTTATTATGATTTTGATAGATTTCTTGTTTAGTCAAAAGACTAGAACAGCATATTTAGTCTTTTGCTTCAATATTAGAGTTATCGCTAATTGGAGTAATTTGGTGGAAAATAAGATGCCATTCTTCTTTACGACGCCAAATGCTAGTGTGTGATTTATGACCAAGCGTGTAAGTGATGAGTTTTGTTTTTTGGCTGATTGATGTCATTTGAAAATCATCAAAATTGCTCATGCAATGTTTTTTACGGGAAGTCATTTCCTCTTTTGAATAAGTTTTTCCGTCATCATCAATAAGTGTAAAATTATCAGCTAGTAGGTCTTCGTAGTCTGGAATTTTAGAAAGAATGATTTTTTCGTCTTTATAAAGTTTTTTATAAACATTTTCCCAAATTTCATCTTCGGGAATAGCAGCAGGTTCAACGTGAACGTCGGTATCGTACACCGAAAATTTCTGACTGAGCAATGCTTCAATCTGTTCGGTAATCTCATGACTTTCATAAACAGAAAGGTCTGGATTCATTTCGACGACAATATCAAGGTAAATATTGCTTCCATATGAACGCCCACGTTGAGATTTAACAGCAGTTACTTTAGGAATTTTTAAAATGGCTTCCTTGTATTTTTTAAGCTCTTTTTCATCAAAACCGTCTGATAAACTAAAGGCGCTTTCCATAAAAATGTCATAAGCTGTTTTCAAGATAAAATAGGTAATAACAATAGCAGCAAGTCTATCAATGATAACAAGATTGAAAGAAGCAGCCACAATAGCAACAGACGTACCAATAGAAGTGACCGCATCAGAAAGATTATCCTTTGCAGCAGCAACCAGAGCACTCGATTTCACTTTTTGCGATAGGCGTTTATTGTGAACATAAACACCATACATAATAATAGCTGAAATGACACCGACGATAGCTCCCTCTGGGTCAATGGCTGTGCGGCTTCCAGAAATGATTTTCTGAATTGTTTGAGATAGCACTTGGAAACCAACGATAAACATGATAAAGGATGTAATCAAACTCGCTAAATCTTCAATTTTCCAATGCCCAAAACGGTGTTCGGCATCCGCTGGCTTACTGGCTAAATGAAGCCCGATTAGCAGAGCGATATTTCCCAAAATATCAGACAAGTTGTTAAAACCATCGGCAATAAGTGATGATGAATTAAGCGTGTAACCTGCAATTAGCTTGGCGGCAGAAATCGTAAGATAGGCAATGATGCTTACTATTGGACCACGTTTAGCTAACCGAAGATTCTCAGCTGGTGTTGGCATAAGCAATAACTCCTTTGAAAACGATAGTTATATCATAAAATCAATAATCGTTAAAATAAATATTACTCTCTATTATACCATTAGTTTAAGCTTGTCACAAAGAAAATATGATAAAATCAACTATTTAGCGACGATAGCAAATTAAAAATCTGGAATGAATTCCAGATTTTTAATCAATGATTATCAAAATAATGTTTTGTTTCTTTAATAATAATTGGTGAAAGTGCTAGTAAGGCAATCAAATTCGGAATTGCCATAAGCCCATTAACAATATCAGCGATAACCCAAATTGTTTCTAGGCTGATGTAGCCACCCAAAGCAACCATAGCAATAAAGACAATACGATAAACCGGGATAGCTTTGACACCAAATAAGAACTCAAAACAACGTTCCCCATAGTAGCACCAACCAAGAATCGTTGTGAAGGCAAATAAAATCAAGCTAATAGTTAAGGCATAAACACCGAAGTTTCCAAAGACAGATGAAAATGCTGATTGCGTGAGCGTTGCCCCATTCAAATTACTTGACCAGCCACCAGTAACGATAATAGAAAGACCTGTTAAAGTACAAATAATAATGGTATCAATAAATGTTCCTGTCATAGAGACAAGCCCTTGTTCAACAGGTTCTTCCGTTTTAGCAGCAGCAGCGGCGATAGGTGCAGAACCAAGTCCAGATTCATTAGAGAAGATACCACGTGCAATCCCTGCTTGAATAGCTGTGACAACTGTTGCACCAGCAAAACCACCCGTAGCAGCTTTTCCAGTAAATGCTGAACGTATAACTAATCCTAAACCTGGAATAATATGCTCAAAATGGAAGGCTAGGATTGTAAGGGTTGCTAAGATGTAAATAATTGCCATGAAAGGAACAATTTTTTCAGCTACCTTAGAGATAGATTGAATACCACCAAAGATGATAATACTAACTAGCACAGCTAAAACAAGACTGATTACTTTAGGCGACCAACCAACGGTATTGTTAAGAGAATCTGTAATAGAATTAACTTGTGTAAATGTCCCAGAACCAAAAAGTGCCACCATAACACCAAAGATAGAAAAAGCAATAGCGAGTGGTTTCCAATGTTTGCCCATTCCGTTTACGATGTAGTGCATTGGTCCGCCTGCGATGTCTCCGTTGGCATCTCTGGTACGGTATTTAATGGCAAGAACACCTTCGGCATATTTGGTTGCCATACCGAAGAAAGCAGCCATCCACATCCAAAATAACGCCCCAGGTCCACCTAACTTAATGGCAGTTGCGACTCCGACGATATTTCCCGTTCCGACGGTTGCTGCGAGAGCTGTTGCAAGAGCCGCAAAGCTTGAAATGTCTCCTTGACCTTTAGCCTCAGCTGAAAAGATGAGTTTCAAGGCTTTTGGAAGTCGGAAAACCTGCAACAGACCTAAACGAGTAGAAAGGTAAATCCCCGTTCCGACAAGAAGAACAAGAAGTGGCGGTCCCCAGACAAGACTGTCCAAAGACGATAGAAAATCATACATAAGTAAAAACTCCTAATAATCATAGCACTTAAATCACTGGTTAAAAGATAAAACCAATTTTTTAACTATTAACCACTAAATGAGTACTAGTCTTTATCTATTTTTCGTATTTTCAGAAAAAATAGAATAATTTCAACTTATTTATTATATAGAGAGAAACGCCGTTTGTCAAATTGTCATCTGAAAAGTCTATATCAATAAAGGATAGAAAAGGCTTGGTTAAGGGATTTTACAAATCTTTGTCAGAACATAATCATCAAAAAGTTGAGCAAAAGAAAAAGACTTCCTATTTACCCAATAAATTCAGTTATCATAGGCTAAAAATGCATTTATTTGGTAAATTATCGTAATAATAGTGGTATAGTATCATATTTCAAGAACATAGTAATAGAAAACGCCTACATTTCTGGGTATAATACAAGAGTAAATCAATGTATGAGGTGACTATATATGACAAAACAATTTCCAGAAGGATTTTTGTGGGGCGGTGCAACAGCTGCCAATCAATTTGAAGGCGCTTGGAATGTTGACGGACGTGGTCCAGCAACATCGGATACAGCGCGTGCCGTTGCTCCAGAAGAACGCAAATCAATGGGAAGTGAATTTAATTCACCAATGACTCGTGCTAAATTGGATGCAGCTTTGAATGATAAAGAAGGGCTTTATCCAAAACGTTGGGGGTCTGATTTTTATCATCGTTATAAAGAAGATATTGCCCTTTATGCCGAAATGGGCTTCAAGACTTTTCGTCTTTCTATTGCATGGTCACGTATTTTTCCAAATGGTGATGATGCGACACCGAATGAAGCTGGGTTAGCTTTTTATGATAAGGTTTTTGATGAGCTTAATAAATACGGCATCGAGCCACTGGTTACTTTATCTCACTATGAATTTCCAATCCACTTGGTAACGGAATACGGTGGCTGGAAAAATCGTAAAGTGATTGATTTCTTTGTTCGTTATGCTGAAACGGTCTTTAATCGTTACAAAGATAAGGTCAAATATTGGTTGACATTCAATGAAATTAATATTATTGGTATGACTGGTTATTTATCAGGTGGGCTCTTGTTTGAAGATGGTAAATTGAACCTCCAAGATATGTATCAAGCAGCTCATCATCAGTTTGTAGCATCAAGTTTGGCAACAAAAATCGGTCACGAGATTAATCCTGATTTCAAGATTGGGTGTATGTTAGCGCGTATGCAAGCCTATCCTGCGACCTGCAATCCAGAAGACGTCATGGAAGAAATCAAAAAAGACCATGAAAATCTATTCTTCTCTGATGTTCAAGTTCGCGGAAAATACCCAGCATATGCCAAACGTTTCTTTAAAGAAAATAATATCGAATTAGAAATCGCAGACGGTGACCTTGAAATTCTTGAAAAATATCCTGTTGACTTCATGTCATTCTCATATTATATGAGTTCAATTGCTCGTAAGCAAAAAACGGGCGACCAAACAGCAGGAAATCTTATCCTAAGCGAACCAAATCCATATCTTGAAGCTTCTGACTGGGGTTGGCAAATCGATCCTGTCGGACTTCGTATCACGCTTAACAATCTTTATGACCGTTACCAAGTACCGCTTATGGTTGTTGAAAATGGTCTAGGTGCTCTTGATACAGTAGAAGAAGACGGTTCGATTCACGACCAATACCGTATTGATTATCTCCAATCACACGTCAAACAAATGTATGAAGCCATTGAGGACGGCGTTGATTTGATGGGATACACTTGGTGGGGTTGTACAGACCTTGTTTCGGCGTCAACTTCTGAAATGTCAAAACGCTATGGTTTTGTTTACGTTGATGCTGACGACCAAGGAAACGGTAGCTTTGACCGCTCACGTAAAGACTCATTCTTCTTTTATAAAGATTTGATTGCAACACGTGGCGCTAATATTTTAAACGATTAATGATAATAAACTCAGTTGGGCTTTTTCAGCTGAGTTTCTTTGCTAGGAAGGAAAATGATATAAATGGCAACAAAATTGTATTTGATGCGCCACGGCGAGACCTTATTTAATACACAAGGGCGGGTGCAGGGAGCTTGCGATTCGCCTCTAACAGATTTAGGTATTCAGCAAGCTCTTCTTGCCAAAGATTATTTTAATGAAAATAGCATTTGGTTTGATAGTGTTTATTCTTCAACGCAAGAACGGGCGACAGATACTGCTAAATTAGTATCTGGTCAATCACAAGTCACTCAATTAAAAGGCATCAAAGAGATGAACTTTGGTGAGTTTGAAGCACAGCCTGAATTTCTTTTGCCAAAATTTAGAGCAGGTGCTAATTCGTTTGAAGATTTGTTGGTGCCTTTTGGTGGCGAGGACATTGTAACAGTTGGTAAGCGGGGGTTGGACAGCATTCTTGAAGTGCTGGCAAATGATAATCATGCTGATAACATTTTAATGGTTAGCCATGGAGCAACGATGTGGGGTGTTTGTCTGCAGCTCGGTATTCAATTTCCAGAGGGAGTTGGCTTTTCAAATTGTGCTATTTGTGAGTTCCAATATCATCAAGAACAGTTAGAGTTGCAAAAACTGATTTTACCAACCAAGGCATTTAAGACATATTCATTTGAAGGGGAGTAAAAATGATTAAAACTTTTTATGTGATGCGACATGGTCAAACGCGCTTTAATCTTCAAGGACGTATCCAAGGAGCTTGTGATTCTCCCTTGACTGAACTGGGAATTGAGCAAGCAAAGTCTGCTAGACAACATTTTAAAGAAGAGGGCATTACGTTTACACGTGTCTATTCTTCGACGCAGGAACGTGCTTGTGATACTGCTGAATTAGCAACGGGGCGCACAGATTATATTCGTTTGAAAGGACTAAAAGAAATGGATTTTGGTTCTTACGAAGCACACCAAGAATACCTCAATCCACCTTTACACCGTGAAGATGGTTCAGGTTACCGTGATTATTTTGTGGCTTATGGTGGCGAATCCAATGTTCAAGTTTATGAACGAATGGCTAAGACCATTCGTGAGGTTTTAGAGCAAAGTAGTGATGAAGACCAGCTCTTATTTGTCAGTCATGGTGCGGCAATAACTCAGTTTTACCGTCATGCTACGCTGAATCCGCCAGTTCCTAAGAAACGTCTGGCAAACTGTGCCATTTTCAAAATGACTTATGACGGTAAGGATATTATGGTGCAATCAATCTATAATCCAACAGAAAAAGAGTACATTTTTGAAAGGAAAGAGAATGACTAAGACACTCTACTTAATGCGTCATGGAGAAACCTTGTTTAATCAACTTGGGTTGATTCAAGGCTGGTGCGATTCACCCTTGACGACAAATGGCAAACAGCAAGCTCAAGCAGCGCGTGATTATTTTCATGCTCATCACATTACTTTTGATAAGCTTTATTGTTCGACAGCAGAACGTTGTTCTGATACTTTGGAAATTGTGAGCGGACGTGCAGATTATACACGGCTCAAAGGTTTGAAAGAATTTAATTTTGGTCGAATGGAAGGAAAACCAGAGTATTTACATCCGAATCGTGAACCTAATCAAAAGGGACATGGCGATTTCTACCTAAAATATGACGGTGAAAGTGAAACGCAGGTGAAAAAACGGGTTAGTGATACTGTTTTTCGTTTAGTGTCGCAAGCAGACGATGATGCAACGATTTTAGCAGTCAGCCACGCAGGCGCAATCATGAGCTTTTTTAGCGCTTTAGAATTAGATAATCATCCTGAATTGCATTTTTCAAATTGTTGCATATTTAATTATAGTATCACGGATAGCACTTATGATTTAATCAAAATCATTGACCCCGTTAGTGGGCAAATTTATGATAAATAGTATTGTTAGCCAAGAATAGCAAAAAGCAGGTTAAAAGAAGTAGATATTTCGGTTTTTCGATAAATTTTGATATGATATAATGAAAGCAACTGAAAATTAGGAGCTGTTATGAAATTCGAGAAAAAACAAGTCTATTATGTTGTACTTGCCTTTGTCCTTTGTTATGCTATCCAAGCTTATTGGAGTAATGGTGCGTCGATTGTCGGAACGATTTATAAGGCAAGCTTCCCCTTTTTAATTGGTGCTGGAATTGCCTATATTGTCAACATTGTCATGAGCTTATATGAAATGCTCTACACGCGCGTTATCAAAAATAGAGTGCTTTTGAAGGCCAAACGTGCAATTTCGATGATTTTGGCATACTTGACCTTTATTTTATTGATTAGCTGGCTCTTTTCGATTGTCCTGCCTGATTTGATTTCAAGTATTAATTCCTTGCTGAAGATTGATACGACTGGCATTGCTAATTTTATTAAAGAAGTGAGTGATAATAAGGCTATCAAAGAACTGTTTGATTATTTTGGAAATTCATCTGATATTACCTCAACTCTTTCAGATTATAGTCAGCAAATTTTAAATCAAGTGCTGTCTGTTTTAACAGGGGTTTTGACGTCGGTTAGTACGATTGCTTCAACTGTTTTAAATGTCTTTGTTAGCTTGGTCTTTTCAATTTATGTTTTGGCAAGCAAAGAACAATTGGGGCGTCAGTTTAATCTTTTGATTGATACCTATCTTGGCAAATACGCCGAAAAAGTTCACTATGTCCTAGACATTTTACACCAACGTTTTCACGGTTTCTTTGTTGGTCAAACGCTAGAAGCGATGATTTTGGGGAGCTTGACAGCAGCAGGAATGTTTCTGTTTAGTTTTCCCTATGCGGCAACAATTGGTATTTTGGTTGCATTTACGGCACTAATTCCTGTTATTGGTGCTTATATCGGAGCGACCATTGGTTTTATCTTAATTGCCACACAATCTGTTTCACAAGCGTTTCTCTTTTTAATTTACTTGATTGTTTTACAACAATTTGAAGGGAATGTCATTTATCCACGTGTCGTTGGTGGTTCAATTGGATTACCAGGTATGTGGGTCTTAATGGCAATCACAATCGGTGGTGCTTTATGGGGTATCCTTGGAATGTTAGTAGCTGTACCTTTGGCAGCAAGTCTTTATCAAATCATTAAAGACAACGTTGCTAAGCGCCAACAAGCAAACTTAGATAACTGAGATAATATGGATACAATCAATTTACTCTTTTCAATCGATGATGGCTATGTTTCGCAATTTATGGTCACGCTATATTCGATTTATCAAAATAGTAGCAATCATAACCTAGCCGTTTATGTTTTACAAAAGCAATTGTTAAAAAAGAATGATGACATTTCGGAATTCTGTCAAAAACTAGGTGTCCGTTATACGCCTGTTGTGATTGGTGAGGAAGCATTTGAAGATGCTCCGACGACAGATCGTTACCCTGAGACCATTTATTATCGCCTTTTGGCTCATGAATATTTGCCAAAGGAATTGGACAAGATTTTATATGTTGATGCGGATATTTTGTGTTTGAATGATGTTGTTCCCTTATATAAGCTGAATTTAGGGGATAAACTATATGCCGCTGCTAGCCATACGTCAGATGGCAATATTTCAGAACTCGTTAATAAACTACGTTTACGGAATTTTGAGGCAGAAGGGTATTTTAATTCTGGTGTCCTTTTGATGAACTTGGATGCCATTCGCCAGTCGGTGCACCGACAAGACATTTTAGATTATATTGAGCAAAATAATCATCTCTTGTTGTTGCCAGACCAAGACATCTTGAATGCCTTATATGGGCATCAAACTTTGCAAATTCCTGACCAGATTTATAATTACGATGCGCGATATAATGTTCTTTATTATAGTAGAAGTTCTGGCAAATGGAACTTAAATTGGGTTATTGAACATACGGTGTTCTTGCATTTTTGCGGACGAGATAAGCCATGGAAAAAAGATTACCGCGGACGTTACAGCGCTCTTTATAAACACTACCAGCACCGCGCATTACGTTTAAAAAATAAGAAAAATCATTAAAAAAGTACCTCGACTTACGAATAAATAAGTGGAGGTACTTTTTATTATGTATGCAATTGAAATGAAAGCAGATGCCATGTTGCCACGAGAACGCTTGAGAGATTTGGGAGCAGAGCACCTTAGCAATCAAGAATTATTATCCATTTTATTACGAACAGGAACAAAAACAACCCCAGTTTTGGAAGTTGCCAATCAAATCTTGAAAAATTTAGATAGCCTAGCTGATTTTCAACACCTATCCCTGCAAGAATTGCAACAAATCAATGGTATTGGTTATGTTAAATCAATTGAAATCAAAGCAATGATTGAACTAGCAAAGCGTATTAGCAAGGCTGAATATGTCCAAAAAGAACGCATTATGAGCAGTGAACGCCTAGCACGTAAAATGATGTTAGAATTGAGCGACCAAAAACAAGAGCACTTGGTGGCTATTTATCTGGATACGCAAAATCGAATTATTGAACAACGAACAATTTTTATCGGTTCTGTTCGCCGTTCGATTGCTGAACCACGTGAAATTCTCTATTATGCATGCAAAAATATGGCAACATCAGTTATTATTGTCCATAATCATCCGTCAGGCTCCCCAGAGCCAAGCGAGAACGACCTGCAATTTACCCAAAAAATGAAACGCGCTTGTGAAGATATTGGCATTATTTGCCTTGACCATATCGTCATTGGAAAATACCAATATTACAGCTTCCGAGAAGAAACAGATGTTTTGTAATGTCGTTCACTTTGAATTTCTAACGAGAAAGCAGCAGAAGAAAGTCATTCATAAAATATATTCTAAAAAATAAATGGTAAGCAACAAAAAAGATACTTTCACTTAGTGGAAAGTATCAAGAATGTTGTTTTTGAAGCTAACTTGGTAGCCTAATTATTTTGATTGGATTGATTCATGAAATATAGTAAGGTTTGCAACTCACTTGTTAAATCAACGTATTGAACGATGATACCTTTTGGAACATTGAGGTGAACAGGAGAGAAGCTCAAAATACCATGAATACCAGCATCAACCAAGACATCCGCAACTTCTTGAGCTTTTGAACTTGGAACAGTTAAAATAGCTGTTTCAATACCAGCTTCTTGCGCGTGTTTTTTTAGTGATGAGATACCATAGATTGGAATGCCATCTGATGTTTCATGTCCCACCATTTCATTATCGTCAGTATCAAAAGCCATAGCAATTTGCATTTTATTACGATCGTGGAAACGATAGTGAAGCAAAGCTCGTCCAATATTTCCGCAACCAACAAGAAGAACATTTGTCGTTGAATGGTCATTTAAAATGTCAGCAAAGAAATTCATCAATTTTTTGACATCATAGCCGAATCCTCGACGCCCTAGTTCGCCGAAATATGAAAAATCTCGACGTACGGTTGCAGAATCAATTCCCATAGCATCTGCAATTTGTTTAGAACTCGCTTTTTCGACATTATCTGTATTGAATCGCTTGAAAATACGATAATAAAGTGAGAGTCGTTTAGCTGTTGCTTTAGGAATAGATTTCTCAGTAGTCACAATACCATCTCCCTTTTACTTGTTAACACTATTGTATCAAAAAGTTTGTGAAAACAGAAACAAATTTAACGAAATAAGCTAAAAAAACGACTTAAACTAACAAAAACTGTTAGATATTAAGTCGTTTTTAGCGTTTAAAAGGTTATTAAACACGTTTTTTTGTGAAAATATCACGTTCCACAAGACTATCCATTAAGAAATAAAATTTTTCTTGAAGGATTTTATTGTCCTCAGATTTGAAGATATTGACAAAACGCAGACCAGATTTATCAGTAATGCTGAGTTTAAAACCTGTCAAATCTTTGTTAATCGTAATTTTCAATGGGAAACCATCACCAGAATTAGGCACTTTTTCCAACAAGCGTGTTAATTCGTAGTTTCCGATACGATTTTGTGAAAATGTGGTATCACGAAGCGTGTATTTTTTGATGTTATCGCTAATAGCATAGCTATAAAGACAGTTTTCTAAAGTAATTTCTTTTTCAAATGCCATCTTATTTTCCTACAATTTCTATTAATTTTTGAGCGAGTTGTTGGACTTCGCTGATTGTATTAAGCTCTGAAAAGCTAATGCGAATAGATTCTGTTAAACGTGGAGAATCGTCACCATAAATGCTAGACAAAACATGACTTGGATCGACTGTTCCAGCAGTACAAGCAGAACCTGTTGAAACGGCAAAACCTGCTAAATCAAGTTGCGTTAAAAGAATGCCGTTGTTTTGATTTGGAAAACCGATGTTAAGAACGTGAGGCATTTTATGTTGGCTACCATTGATATAATAATCCAAATCAGAAATGCCATCAAGGAATGCTTGACGAAGTTCTTGAACGTGTTGATAATTTTCATCTTTATGAGCAACGGCGTCAGACAAAGCTTGTGCCAAACCAGTAATACCAATCATATTTTCCGTACTAGCACGGCGTTTTTCTTCCTGTTCGCCACCATGAAGCAAGTTATCAAAATGTTGTGGTGTTGAGTAGAGAATACCGACACCTTTTGGTCCATGGAATTTATGAGCAGAAGCTGAAAGAAAATCAGCTTTGATTTCTTCAGGAAAGACATCAATTTTTCCGACGGCTTGAACGGCATCAACATGGAATGCGGCTTGATGGTCTTGAAGAAGTTCTCCAATTTCTTTAACAGGAAGAAGATCACCAGTTTCGTTATTGGCAAACATGATGCTAACCAAAATAGTATCATCACGTAAAGCGTCAGCAACTTGTTGCGCAGAAATATGACCATTTTCAGGCTTCAGATAGGTCACTTCAAAACCAAAGCGTTTTTCCAAGTATTCCATGGTGTGAAGCACAGAATGATGCTCGATAGCAGTAGTGATGAGGTGTTTTCCTTTAGCTTGATTAGCAAGGGCGTAACCTTTGATAGCAGTATTGTTGCTTTCGGTTGCACCAGATGTAAAGATAATGCGGCGTGGGTCAGTCTTTAAGGCTGAGGCAATCATTTGGCGGCTCGAGCGTAGGCGCTGGTTGGCTTGACGTCCAATGCCATGAATACTTGAGGGGTTACCAAAATCGTTGACCATGATTTCTGTCATTGCATCAATAACAGAAGGTGTGAGAGGGGTAGTAGCAGCATTATCGAGATATATCATATATTAGTTAGTCCTTTGTAGCGTTATATGAGAATAATGGGCTGAGTGGTGATTTTTCGTGGATACGAATAATCGCGTCAGCAATTAATTTGCTTGCTGAAAGATATTTAATATTTTTTGGCAAGCGTTCTTTAGTAGCGACAGAGTCAGTTACTAAAATTTCTTTAATAGGAGCTGTATCAAGGCTTTCGGCAGCACCGCCAGCAAACAAACCGTGACTTGCTACGGCATAGATTTCTGTTGCGCCATCGCGTTCTACGATTTTAGCAGCTTCAGCAAATGTTTTACCTGTGTTCAAAATGTCATCAATAAGGATAGCTTTTTTACCAGCAACTTCACCGATGATATAACCTTCTTCGCGGTGAGAATCATCTTCTGCATAGTCGATGATTGCGATTGGTGAATCAAGGTATTGCGCTAAGCTACGAGCACGTTTGATACCAGAGTTTTTAGGGCTAACAACGACAACGTCTTCACCTTTTAGTCCTAATTCACAGTAGTATTTAGCAAAAAGTGGAACAGTAAAGAGGTTATCAACTGGAACATCAAAGAATCCTTGAACTTGAACAGCGTGAAGGTCAAGAGTCAATAGACGATCCACGCCAGCTTTAACTAACATGTTAGCAACAAGTTTTGCAGTAATTGGTTCACGTGATGCAGCGATACGGTCTTGACGTGAGTAACCAAAATAAGGGATAACCACGTTAACTGTGCTTGCACTAGCACGTTTACAAGCATCAACCATAATCAAAAGTTCCCAAAGGTTGTCATTAACAGGGTAGCTAGTAGATTGGATGATGTAAATATCATCTCCACGAACTGTTTCTTCGATGTTAATCATGATTTCGCCGTCTGAAAACTTACGTGTTGACACTTTTCCAAGTGGGACACCAACTGTGTCCGCAATCTTTTGTGCAATCTCTACGTTAGAAGAAAGAGAAAAAAGCTTGAATTGTTTGTCGGCGTAATGTTCTGCCATGATATAAATAAACTCCTTTAAAATTAATACTTATATTCTATCAAAAAAAATGAAATAATTCAGCACTTTCTCATGAAAAAGCGCCTTAAATTCGTTTTAGGGTCGCGCTGAATCGAGCGACTTTACTTTTAGCGTACTTGAAATCGATAGCGTGTTCGGCTAAGAAGTTGTCAAAATCTTTCTTGCCTTGTTCGGCATTTTCAACTTCTAATTCAAGTTCGTAGTCTTTAATACCAGCGTATTGGTTGCTATCAAGTGCCATTAAACCAATTTTAGTCATGGTTTCACGGCGTGTTGTTGTAAGGCTGCCAAAGTTTTTAAGACTTGAGAGTTTAACCCCGTTTTCTTCGATAAGTTTTAGAAAATCAACATCTGGAAATTTTCCAGATTTGATGATTTCTTTAGCATCTGCAACACTCAAATTATAGTTATATTCTAAGTTGCCAACTTCTTTTGGAATTTTTAGTGTTATTTCTGCACGGTTGGGCAAGGTTCTAATACGTAATGACATACGATTAGCCTTCATATCAAAGTTTTCTGAGTCGAAGTAGTAGTTTGTCTGTGTGACTGGTGCTACGTGTGAAAACTGATTATTGAGACGATTAAATTCGTCTTTAGTGAGTAAGGTTTTGTACTCAATTTCAAGGTGTGTCATAAATAAATTTCCTTTTTTTCACCATTAGATTTATGGTATAATTAGTTTATTATATTAATTCTATACAAAAGTCAATTTTTTGACAAGGATTGGTCATGTCTTTCGTGACAGGTCCATTAGGAAGGAAATGTGATGGACTGGGAAAAATTTTTAGATCCTTACATACAGACAGTTGGGGAGTTGAAGATTAAATTACGTGGTATTCGTAAGCAGTTTCGTAAGCAAAATCGCCATTCTCCGATTGAATTTGTAACTGGTCGTGTAAAATCAGTTGAAAGTATCAAGGAAAAAATGGAACTTCGGGGAATTAAACCTGAAAATATTGCACAGGATTTGCAAGATATTGCAGGTGTTCGTGTCATGGTTCAATTCGTAGATGACGTTGATGAAGTTCTAGCTCTTTTGCGTGGCCGTCACGACATGACAATTGTTCAAGAACGTGATTATATCAATAACATGAAAGCAAGTGGCTATCGTTCTTATCATGTTATTGTAGAGTATCCAGTAGATACGATAGATGGTCAAAAGACGGTCTTGGCTGAGATTCAAATTCGAACATTAGCCATGAATTTCTGGGCGACAATTGAGCATTCATTGAATTATAAGTACAAGGGTGAATTTCCAGATGAAATCAAGAAACGCCTTGAAACGACAGCGAAAATTGCGCTTGAATTGGATGAAGAAATGAGAAAGATTCGTGAGGATATTAGAGAAGCACAGCTTTTATTTGATCCCGCAAGTCGAAAATTAAGTGATGGTGTAGGAAATAGCGATGACACAGACGAATATTACAGATAAAGTGACACGAGTAGCTATCGTGGCAAACGGAAAATACCAAAGTAGGCGAGTTGCTTCAAAACTTTTTGCGACCTTCAAGGAGGACAAGCGATTTTATCTATCTAAGAAAGATCCTGATATTGTCATTTCTATCGGCGGTGATGGTATGTTGTTATCAGCGTTTCACATGTATGAAAAAAATCTTGATAAAGTGCGCTTTGTCGGAATTCATACAGGACACCTTGGCTTCTATACGGATTATCGTGATTTTGAAGTTGAAAAATTAATCGAAAATTTGCATGCTGATAAGGGACGTAAGGTTTCTTATCCTATTTTGAGGGCAAAAATTACCTTGGACGATGGGCGTGTGGTTAAAGCGCGTGCGTTGAATGAAGTAGCCATTAAACGTATTGAAAAAACGATGGTTGCGGATGTTGTTATTGATAAAGTGAAACTAGAACGTTTCCGTGGTGACGGTCTTTCTGTATCGACACCAACAGGAAGTACAGGTTATAATAAATCATTAGGTGGTGCGATTTTGCATCCGACAATGGAAGCCTTGCAGCTGGCGGAAATTTCTAGTTTGAATAATCGTGTTTATCGCACGCTAGGGTCTTCAGTGATTGTTCCTAAAAAAGATAAAATTGAGATTATTCCTAAACGTCAAGGCGTTTACACGATTTCAATCGATAATAAAACGATGCATTACAAAAATGTGTCTAAAATTGAATATTGCATTGACAATAAAAAAATTAGTTTTGTGGCGACACCGTTCCATACAAGTTTCTGGGAACGCGTAACAGATGCCTTTATAGGAGAGTTGGAGTCGTGAGATTTGATTTTGTTGCTGACCGACAGACAAAAGTAAAAACATTTTTAAAAGGTCATGATGTTTCAAAAGGATTATTAGCCAAAGTTAAGTTCAAAGGCGGGAATATATGGGTAAATGGTGTTGAACAAAATGCCATTTATTTATTGAACGTTGGTGATGTTGTTACCATTGAAATTCCTGACGAAGAAGAACATGAGACGTTAGTTCCTGTCAAACATGACCTTAATATTGCTTACGAAGATGAGCATTTTTTGATTATCAATAAACCGCATGGCTATGCTAGTATTCCAAGTGTTTTGCATTCCAATACGATTGCTAATTTTGTGAAACATTATTATCTAGAGCAAAATTATCCCAATAAACAGGTGCATATTGTGACACGTTTGGATAAGGATACGAGCGGATTGATGCTGTTTGCCAAACATGGCTATGCACACGCTAGATTAGATAAGCAACTGCAAAATAAAACCATTGAAAAACGGTATTATGCTTTGGTTTCTGGCAAAGGTGAATTAGCAGATAAAGGTGAGATTATTGCACCGATTGCTCGTTCAGATGATAGTATCATCACACGTTGTGTGCATCCGTCTGGCAAATACGCCCACACGAGCTATGAAGTTGTGGCGCGTTTTGGTGAGGTAGCTTTGGTAGATATTCGTCTCCATACGGGACGTACCCACCAGATTCGTGTGCATTTTTCGCATATTGGCTTTCCATTGCTGGGAGATGATATGTATGGCGGAAGCATGGATTATGGCATTACACGTCAAGCCTTGCATTGCCATTACCTTCGCTTTGTAAACCCATACACAAACGAAGAGATAATTCAGACCACAAACTTGACAGATGATTTTGATAGCGTTATCATGGAACTACAACAAAATTAGATAGAAGGTTAAAAATATGGGAATTCGATCTTTATTTGGTAGCTTACGGGAAAAAATTATTGGTAAAAACCTCAAAATTGTTTTTCCTGAAGGAAATGACGAACGCGTGCTTCGAGCAGCCGCTCGTTTGAAATTCGAGGGATTAATTGAGCCGATTATTTTAGGAGACGCTAAAGAAGTTCGAGCTTTGCTTGCGAAATTTGGCTTCGCTGATCAAAATTATGTCATTATCAATCCAGCAGAATACGATCAATTTGATGAAATGAAAGAAGCATTTCTTGAAATTCGTAAGGGAAAAGTAACACCAGAAGATGCTGAGCGTTTGTTGCAAGATGTCAATTATTTTGGTGTCATGCTTGTCAAACTTGGCTTGGCTGACGGAATGGTTTCTGGTGCCATTCATTCAACCGCTGATACGGTTCGCCCAGCGCTTCAAATCATTAAAACGAAACCTGGCATTTCACGCACTTCAGGAGTGTTCTTGATGAATCGTGAAACAACAGAACAACGTCTTGTGTTTGCTGACTGTGCGATTAATATCGACCCTACCGCTCAAGAATTGGCTGAAATTGCTGTGAATACTGCGGATACGGCTAAAATTTTTGACATTGAACCAAAGATTGCAATGTTGAGTTTTTCAACGAAAGGAAGTGCTAAGGCGCCACAAGTTGAAAAAGTACAAACAGCAACTAAGATTGCTAAAGAAACACGTCCTGACATTCTTTTGGATGGTGAATTGCAATTTGATGCGGCATTTGTTCCAGGGACAGCGGCTGTAAAAGCACCAGATAGTGATATTGCAGGACAAGCAAATGTCTTTATCTTCCCAGACCTTCAATCAGGAAATATTGGTTACAAAATTGCTCAACGCTTAGGGATGTTTGAAGCTATTGGTCCAATCCTTCAAGGACTCAACAAGCCTGTGAATGATTTGTCACGTGGTTCAAGTGCTGAGGATATTTACAAATTAGCTATCATCACAGCTGCTCAAGCTATTGATGGTAACGACAATTAATAAAAATTAACAAAGCTCAGTTGGTTTTTCCGACTGGCTTTCTTGTCTTAATAAGAAAAGAGGAAATATGTCAAAAATTGCTTTAGTTACGGGAGCTTCTGCTGGATTTGGTAAAGCTATCGCTGAAAAATTAGTATCTGACGGTTATCGTGTCATTGCTAGTGCCCGCCGTTTGGAAAAATTGCAGAGCTTACAAGCAGCACTAGGTGAACAGAATGTTTACCCTCTTCAAATGGATGTCTCACAAACACAAGCTATTGATGAAGCTTTGGCTTCTTTGCCTAAAGAGTGGCGAGAAATTGACATTCTGGTTAACAATGCAGGCTTAGCACTTGGCTTGGATAAGGCATACGAAGCAGATTTTTCAGATTGGCTGACAATGATCAATACGAATATCGTTGGTTTGACTTATTTAACTCGCCAAATTTTGCCAGATATGGTTAAACGTAATGCTGGTATGATTATCAATCTTGGGTCAACTGCTGGTACAGTTCCTTATCCTGGGGCTAATGTTTACGGGGCTTCAAAAGCTTTCGTGAAACAATTTTCATTGAACTTGCGTGCGGACCTTGCAGGCACTAAAATTCGGGTTACCAATATTGAACCAGGTCTTTGTGAGGGAACAGAATTTTCAAATGTTCGTTTTAAAGGCGACAATGAACGCGCTGAAAAACTTTATGACGGCGCACATGCTATTAAACCAGAAGATATTGCTAACACCGTTTCTTGGGTGGCAAGCCAACCTTCTCATGTCAATATCAACCGCATTGAAATAATGCCTGTTTCCCAATCTTTTGGACCACAACCCGTTTACCGAGATTAAAAAAGAGCCATATGGCTCTTTTTATCATTCCTATAAATCATTACCAATAGAAGGTCCTGATGTGGTGTCAGACCAAGCAACGATAGCTTGACCAGTTTCTTTTAGATAACTAGACAGAAGTGGTTTTAAGTCTTGAATGTAAGTTATGACACCAAGTGATTGACCAGAAGTATCTAAAATCAGCTGATAAGTTTGCGTTAAGATGACATCAAAACTATCTGTCGGTATTTGCAAATGTAGGACTTTTTCTGGAGATTGATGTAGGCTTTGCCAAATCCATTCAGGAAGTTTCTCGCTTTCATTTTCTGGGAAAAATGAACCATCAGAGCGATTGTTGCTATAAATGAGCTTTAAATTGTTATCATAAAAACTAGCTCGGTAGGGAAGATGAGCCAGTAATGCTTCAATGTTTTTCATGTTATCAATCATAACGATTTTATCAGAAAAGCACAACTAAACTGTTTGTAAAATGCTATGAGGGAACTTGCATATGCATTGTCTTGAACATTCAGAGGATAATATCAGAAAACGCTAACATCATACTATCTTCTTGCTAACAAACTGTTTATAATAGATAACAAAGATAGGTTGGAGGAAAACGATGAGTAAGATTATTTTTTTAGACGTCGATGGAACATTAGTGGATTATCATAATCGCGTGCCAGAGTCTGCTGTCAAAGCAATTCAACAAGCGCGTCAAAATGGACATTATGTCTTTGTTTGCACGGGACGTAGTCGTGCAGAAATGCAGCCTGAGCTATGGGAAATTGGTCTTGATGGCATGATTGGTGGCAATGGTTCTTATGTTGAACATAACGGTCAGGTTATCATGCACCAGTTGATTTCAAAAGAGGATGCCAAAGCTATTGTTGACTGGTTACACGAACGTGGGTTGGAATTTTACTTAGAATCAAATAATGGTCTGTTTGCTTCGGAAAATTTCAAAGAAGTTGCCCGCCCAGTAATGCGACAATATGCGCTTTCTAAAGGCAAAACTGCGGCAGAAGTTGAACATATGGAAGCAGAAGATGCTCTTCATGGCTTGATTTATGGCGGCGAATTGTATCGTGATGATTTGAATAAGGTCAGCTTTATTCTTAATTCTTACCAAGACCATTTGGATTCAGCCAAAGCTTTTCCAAGTTTAAAAGCTGGAACATGGGGTGGTCGTGGTGAAACGGCGTTATTTGGAGACCTCGGTGTTAAAGATATTACCAAAGCACACGCAATTGATGTTCTTTTGGAGCACTTGCAAGCTGATAAAAAGGATACCATTGCTTTTGGTGATGCTAAGGTTGATATTCCCATGCTAGAATATTGTGAAATTGGTGTCTCAATGGGAAATGGCGGTCCAGAAATTCTTGCTATGGCAGACATGGTAACCGATGACGTTGAGGAAGACGGACTTTATAATGCCTTTGAAAAATTGGGATTAATTTAAAACAAAGAAAACTGCTTGGCAGAGGCGTTGAGCAGTTTTTTGATATTTTATTGAGATTCTTAACATTGGTTCATATGATAGTACAAGGAATGCGTTTTATATCATTAGTTTTTGTTTGATTTTAACGATATAATATTATTGAAAAATCATTAGTGAGGAGATTTTTATGTTACACAAAAATTTAAAACCATTTCCAGAACATTTTTTGTGGGGAGCTTCAACGTCAGCTTATCAAGTTGAAGGAGCTGCTTTAGAGGACGGCAAAGGTCCGTCATGCCAAGACGTGAAAGAAATTCCTGCAGGAACAGCTGATTTGTCAGTTTCAGTTGACCATTATCATCATTACAAAGAAGATATTGCCCTAATGGCAGAAATGGGCTTCAAATCATATCGCTTCTCCATTTCTTGGACACGTGTTTTGCCAAATGGAACAGGCGAGGTTAATCCAAAAGGAATTGAATTCTACAATAATTTGATTGACGAATGTTTGAAATATGACATTGAACCAATCGTCACAATGTTCCACTTTGATATGCCAGCGGCGCTTGATGAACGTGGTTCTTGGTCAACACATGATTCTGTTGATTGGTTCGCTGAATATGCGCGTGTCTTGTTTGAAAACTTCGGTGACCGTGTTAAATATTGGCTAACAATCAATGAACAAAATATGCTAACATTGGTTGGTCCAGTTATCGGTACGCTTCATGTGCCAGAAGGAACAACTAATCTCACTAAAGAGATTTACCAACAAAATCATCACCAATTGGTTGCGCAAGCTAAAGCAATGCAACTTTGCCATGAAATGCTTCCTGATGCTAAAATTGGTCCAGCACCAAATATTTCTTTGGTTTACCCAGCGTCATCAAAACCAGAAGATGTTATTGCTGCTCAAAACTTCAATGCGCTTCGTAATTGGCTTTATTTAGATGCTTATGTTTTCGGTGAATATAATAACCTAGCTTGGGCATATTTAGAAGAAAATGATGCTTTGCCAACGGTTACTGATGAGGACCGTGCTATCATGAAAGCAGCTAAACCTGATTTTATTGGCTTTAACTATTACAATACAGCGACTGTTGAAGCTTCTGACGGTAGTGAAGTCGCAGGAGCTAATGGCGACCAACAATCAAATCAAACTTTCCCAGGCTTTGCGAAGAGCGTTGACAATCCAAATCTTGTGAAAACAGAATTTGGTTGGGAAATTGACCCTGTTGGTTTCCGTGCAACTGTTCGCGAAATGTACAGCCGTTACCGTTTGCCACTTTTAGTCACTGAAAATGGTCTTGGAGCTTATGATACTTTGACAGAAGACGGCAAAATTCACGATAACTACCGTATCGAATACCTTCGCCAACACATTGCACAAATCCAATTGGCTATTTCTGACGGTGTTGATATGCTTGGTTACAATCCATGGTCAGCAATCGACCTCATCTCAACACACGAAGGTATCCGTAAACGTTATGGCTTTATTTACGTTGACCGTACAGATGAAGAAGTAGGCAGCCTCAAACGCTACCGCAAAGATTCCTTCTTCTGGTACAAGAAAGTCATTGCCACAAACGGACAAGATTTGTCAGATTGATAAATTTTACGATAATGAAAATGCACTCAGTAATGAAGTTGAGTGCATTCTTTTATTTTTAAACCTCTGTAAATTGTTTTTTCTTGAGTTCAAACGTGACGTCTGTTTCTTGAGCGACAGCTGTTTCGTGAGTGACGATAATAACGGTTTTATTTTGCTTATGTGCAATATCTTTGAAGATATTGACAATGTCTTGTGTTGTTTCTTCGTCCAAGTTTCCTGTCGGTTCGTCAGCGATAATTAAATCATGTTCTGTTGCTAAAGCGCGAACGATAGCAACACGCTGTTGTTGCCCACCAGAGAGTTGAAGAACTGGCTTGTCAATCATTTCTTTGGGAATACCAACGAGTTCAAAAAGTTCTTCGATTTTGGCATTGTCCACGGGTTTGTTAGAGATTTCTAGCGCCGTTTGAACATTTTGACGAGCAGTCATGTAGGTCATTAAATTATAAGCTTGGAAAATCGTTGAAACAGAGTTTTTACGATAATTGGTCAAACCAGATTTATTGATATCATTATCTTCCAAATAAATTTCGCCAGCTTTGGGGCTATCTAATCCAGCTAGTAGAGAAAGGAAAGTTGTTTTTCCGCTTCCTGACTGACCAAGAATAGAGTAAACTTTCCCTTTTTCAAAGGTTAGATTAACGTCTTTAAAAAGATAATCGTCAGGATTGTTGGTGTACCAATAACCGATATTATGTGTTCGTAAAGTCATTTCTTAGTCCTTTCTAGTTAGATGATAAGATATCCTTAGGTTTCATGCGGATAATGCCAATACTTGCAAGAATTGTTGAAACAAATGAAATCAGAAGTGCAATTCCACCAAGTTTTGCGACATCAGTTCCTGTTAATTTGATATCAAGGTCATCGATTTCTTGAGTTGAAGAGGTTGCCATTGATACCATATTACTCATGCCGCCACGACCGCCTCCGCCACCAGGGGCACCAGATTTTTGACCAGAATCACTATTGTTGCTGTCAGAAGAATTAGTATCTTGACCAGGACCACCGCCATTTTGTCCTGAAGTTTGGGTCGTTTGTTCGGTAGAAGTTGATGATGACAAGAGCTGATTACCGAGCGCATTTCCCACAAAATTACCAGCAAATGAAGCAATAATAAGTGATACCACCGTTACCATGAAGAGTTCCATAAAGAATTGACCGATAATCTTAATGCGATTTTCACCGAGGCTCATCAGAACACCAATTTCATAACGACGTTCGCGAATGCTAAGGATAACAATAAGTGTCAAGATAACAGCGCCAGCGATTGCTACCAAGATAACGATGTTTTGAGCGATTGATGAAATATTGTTAAGTGGTGAAAGCATTTGTTCGTAGATTTCATCACTTGAAGTGACAGAGTAAGAATCAGTATCGATTTCAGATTCTACTTCGTCAACGAAATCGTCCATATCTTCTGGATTTGAGAGAGTATAAACAGCTGAATCAAGTGTGTCTGTTTCACCTTTCATTGTATCTGCTGTTGTTAGATTGGTGTAGATATTGTTTTGAGGATTTGAAGCATTAGACATCATTTGAGCCGTAGTAGCTGTTGATGAATTCTCATAGATACCAACGACAGTCAATGTATAACTTGTTTCAGTATCATCTACGGTTGTTGTTACGGTAAAGGTATCTCCGACACTAAGGTCATTAGCGTCAGCTAAATCTGAAGAAATCACCGCAGAATTATCCGCAGTATCAGACGTGATACCAACACCGTCAGTGATTTCACTTGTGCCAGATGTAAAGTCACTCACGTAATCAGTGCTGTTGACACCTGTAATGGTAAAGTCACCAGATGTCATTTCCATACCGCCACGACCAGAGGGTTGATTGCTATCAGATGAATCATCGCTGCTTGAATCTGAATCATCTGAAGAAGATGAAGATGATGTCGAAATAGCAGAAATATCATCACCAGCTGTTGCTGTCGTTGTTGTGGTAAAGAGATAAGAAGCTACGCCGTCTTTTTCAGCGATAGACTCGGCTGTCGCAAGGTCAACAGAAGTAGTTGCTGAACTATCGTCACTAGAATCATCAGAACTGCTGTCGCTGTCAGGATTGAAAGCTTTCATCATCGCTTCCCGATTAACAGATAAGGTGACTGTTGCGCCAGCTTCACTTTTGGCTGATTCGACAGCTGAATCGGCAGCATTTTTAATGGTCAATCCAGCTAAAACGAAAATTAAAATAGCACTAGTTACTAAAATTAGTAGTGCCGTACGTCCTTTCTTTGCTTTTGTCGCAAGCCAAGCTCGCTTAATAAAGTTCATATAAAACTCTCCTTTGAAATTTTGATACGAAAGAAGTATAGACAACTTGTCTTAATTTCAACTGAAAGAAAACTGAAACAAAACTTAAATCATTTTGTTACGCTTTAAACATAAAAAAACATACGTTAAAAACGAACCTTTTAAAAAAAGAAAATAAAATAATTGACATAAAACGAACGGTAGTGTAAAATAATAATGGAAAGGTAAGTTTTTACCTAGCGATGCTCTGCTATTTTCAGACGTAGGAGAGTTATAGGAAGGTCATTTTTTAATGAAAGAGTTTCTAGCTATTAGGCAAACTCTACTATCAAAAAGTGACTTTCTTTTTTAGTTAAGACATTTTTGACAGGTTGGAGTTGCGGTAGCAGAAACTGTGGAGAAACTGATATGTATAACGAAATGCCTGTCTTTGATTACGAAGATATCCAACTGATTCCAAACAAATGTATCATCAGTAGTCGTTCGGAAGCTGACACGCAAGTGACACTTGGCGATTATACCTTTAAATTGCCTGTTATTCCTGCCAATATGCAGACCATTATTGATGAAAACATTGCAGAAGATTTGGCTAAGAATGGGTATTTTTACATTATGCACCGTTTTGATGAAGAGGCTCGTAAACCATTTGTTGAGCGTATGCACGAACAAGGGTTAATTGCGTCTATTTCAGTAGGTGTTAAAGACTATGAGTACGATTTCGTCACAAGTTTAAAAGATGATGCGCCTGAATTTATCACAATTGACATTGCCCATGGACATTCTGATAGTGTGATTAACATGATTCAACACATCAAAAAAGAATTGCCTAAAACCTTTGTCATTGCTGGTAATGTTGGAACGCCAGAGGCTGTTCGTGAGTTGGAAAATGCTGGCGCTGATGCTACGAAAGTTGGGATTGGTCCAGGGAAAGTCTGTATCACTAAAGTAAAAACTGGCTTTGGAACGGGTGGGTGGCAATTAGCTGCGCTTCGTTGGTGTGCCAAAGCTGCTCGTAAGCCGATTATTGCTGACGGCGGAATTCGTACGCACGGCGATATTGCCAAGTCAATCCGCTTTGGTGCAACAATGGTTATGATTGGTTCATTATTTGCAGGGCATTTGGAAAGCCCAGGAAAATTGGTCGAAGTAGATGGTGAGCAGTATAAAGAATATTACGGTTCAGCTTCTGAATACCAAAAAGGTGAACATAAAAACGTCGAAGGAAAGAAAATCTTATTGCCAGTTAAAGGGCATTTGAAAGATACTCTGGTTGAAATGCAAGAAGACCTTCAAAGTGCGATTTCCTATGCTGGTGGACGTGATTTGCACAGCTTAACACGTGTTGATTACGTCATCGTTAAAAATTCCATTTGGAATGGTGATTCGATTTAAGTTTGAAATATATAAAAGCCGCTCTTTTTTTGAGTGGCTTTCTTTGTATGTTAATGATAAAACTCTGAGAATGCTTTATTTAAAGTGGCATCTGTCTCGGCTAGTATCTCTTCCTTAGAACGAACAGCAGTTCCTTGAGCTCTGACAAGGTGGAAAGCGTCAAAACCCATGATTTCTTGGAAAATGCCACGAATGTAGTTAGGAGCAAAATCCAAAGTTGTATAGCGGTCTTGATTAGTGTAAATAGAACCGCTGGCAAGAAGCAAAAGCACTTGGTAATCATCGGTCATTAGCCCAACAGAGCCATTTTCAGTGTATTTGAATGTTTCACGAGCAATCAAGATATTGTCAATATAGTCTTTCATTCGTGAGGTCACATTGAAATTATGCAAAGGTGACACAATAACAATACGGTGGTGTTCTTTAAACTGTTCTAACAAGGCTTGCGATTGTTTTGCAAGAGCTAATTCAGCTTCAGTCAATGGAAGATTGTCAGCTTGTTTTTTCCAAATTCCTAATAATTCGTCTTGTTCAATGCGTGGGATGTCTGTCGCATAAAGATTTAAAATTGTGAGATCATCGTTTGAAAATCGGGCAGCGTATTTATCAAGGAATTTTTCTTGCAAAGTCGCACTAAAACTGTTGTTATTTTGGTAATCAGGGTGTGCATTTATTAGTAAAGTTTTCATCTTTGTATTCTCCAATTCTTTTTGATATACTAAGCATAACATGAAATGGTGTCAAAATATGACACCGATAAAGAAAGAAAAAATGAAAAAATCAGAACGCCTTAACCACGAACTTATTTTTCTGTCAGAACGCCCATTTTTTCAATTGAAAGATTTAATGGCAGAGTTTCAGATTTCAAAACGAACAGCTTTGCGGGACATGGCTGCACTAGAAGATATGGGACTGGCTTTTTATACGGAAACTGGTAAAAACGGTGGCTATCATCTGGTTAGTCAGACCTTGCTGACACCGATTTATTTCACCCAAGACGATTTGACAATGATTTTTTATGCCTTAAATTCATTGCGCAGACTTTCTGTGACACCATTTGATAAAAGTTATCCGCAGGTATTTGAAAAACTTTTGGTCTCTTTATCGACAGCACAGCGAGAATATGTTTTAAAAATCTTAAACGTTTTGGAATTTTACGCTGTTCCTGTCATTTCATCTAGCACATTTTTGCGAGAATTATTGGAAGCGACGGTAGATGAGCAGATTTTACACATTGACTATAAGCAAACGGAGCGCTTACAGCAGTTGATACAAGTCTATAAAGTTTTTTATCGTAGTGGGATTTGGTTTTTTGAAGCTTATTTGGTGGATGAAGACAAATGGAAAACCTATCGTGTGGATTGTTTGCTTGCTTGTGAGAGGGCAGAAAACCAAGAAAACCGTCAAAATCGCGCGCAGTTAGCGAAGTCTTTTATGGCATTTTACCAAGATTATCTGACAATTTCTTTTAAGTGCGAAATTGATGGTGTTGGAAAAGAGCATTTTTTAAAGGGTGCTTATCGTGATATGCAACTCCACGAAGAAAATGGTCAGTATTATATTGTAGGACATTTTAGTAGAGAAGAATTGGACTATATGGTACAATACTTAATCACTTTTGGAAAACATTTAATTGTGATGGAGCCTGATTTTTTACGCGAGGCTTATTTAGCAGAATTACAAGAAATCATTGACCGCTACGTACAATAAAGGAGGAAAAGTAGTGATGAACAAAGGAAGATTGGAAGCTTTTACAGATGCCATTGTTGCCATTATTATAACGATATTAGTTTTGGAATTGCCAAAGCCAGATAGCTATACCATCTCGGCGCTTTTTGAACATTGGCAAGCTTACATTGCTTACATATCATCGTTTACCTTGTTATTAGGTGTTTGGTATAATCATCATAATTTATTTAAATCAATTGAAGTGATTGACCGCAGGGTCTTTTGGGTTAATGGTGTGTGGTTATTGATTCAGTCATTTATCCCATTTGTAACTTCATGGATTGGTGATTATCCTGATCACGCCCAACCTTTGGTGACCTTTATTGTACTGAGCATATTGTGGACCATGTCTTATCGATTACTTTATCATTTCCTAAGTGAGATTAATGACCAAATGCCACCTTATCCTTATCGTGTAACGCTAAATATCATAACAGTTTATATTGTCTTGATTGTAATAGCGCTTATTCAACCGCTTTTAGGATTATTAGCCTTAGCTTCTTATAATATTTATGGTGTTTTTCGCCCAGCAGCATTTTAATGACTGTATTTTCAGAAAATTACTTCTTTTAATAATAGGACCAATGTCATCTTGCCATATAACCATTGAAAATGATACAATAGATGTGTCATTAGTTAGTGATGGTTAAAATTTAATAAAACTTATTTATGCTACGAATGGGCGTAGCGTCTCTACAAGACACCGTAATGTCTAACAATAAGTCTTTGCTCAATGACAGTTGAGATGTTTTTGCATATAGTTGTGAAAATATGACCGAGTAACAAGAGGTGTTTACCATATGTGTAAACATCTCTTTTTTGTTTTTATATGTGTCCTTATGCCTAATCACGTTTCATCATAAGTTATTATTTTTAGCCAATTCGATTTTAAAAATTTTCAGAAGGAGAATCCATGAAATTATTGGAAAATCGCATCTTAAATGATGGGAATGTTTTAGGTGAGAACATCTTAAAAGTAGATAGTTTTCTAACTCACCAAGTTGACTATAAATTAATGCAGGAAATCGGCAAAGTTTTTGCTGATGCCTACAAAGATGCTGGTATTACTAAGGTTGTTACTATCGAAGCATCAGGTATTGCTCCAGCCCTCTATACAGCGCAAGCGATGAACGTTCCGATGATTTTTGCTAAAAAAGCGAAAAATATCACGATGACTGAAGGTATTTTAACCGCAGAAGTTTATTCGTTTACAAAACGTGTGACTAGCACCGTATCAATCGCAAGTAAATTCTTGTCAGAAGACGATACAGTTCTCATTGTTGATGATTTCTTGGCAAATGGTCAAGCAGCTAAAGGGCTTTTGGAAATCATTGGTCAAGCAGGAGCGAAAGTTGCTGGCATTGGGATTGTCATTGAAAAATCATTCCAAACTGGTCGCCAATTATTAGAAGAAACTGGTGTCCCTGTAACATCGTTAGCACGTATTAAAGAATTTAAAGATGGACAAGTTGTCTTTATGGAGGCAGATGCATAAAATGGAAATGAACGAACAAAAACATTCACAAGCAGCCATTCTTGGTTTGCAACACTTGCTTGCTATGTATGCTGGGTCAATTTTAGTGCCAATTATGATTGCTGGTGCGCTTAATTATTCAGCTGAACAGTTGACTTACCTTATCTCAACAGACATTTTCATGTGTGGAGTTGCAACATTCTTACAACTTCAATTGCGTAAGCACTTTGGTGTTGGGCTTCCAGTTGTTCTTGGCTGTGCCTTCCAATCAGTTGCTCCGCTTTCAATCATTGGGGCTAAACAAGGTTCAGGTTATATGTTTGGTGCTTTGATTGTGTCAGGAATTTACGTTATTTTGATTTCTGGGATTTTTTCAAAAATTGCCGATTTCTTCCCACCAGTTGTGACAGGGTCAGTTATCACAACAATCGGTTTAACATTGATTCCTGTTGCGATTGGAAACATGGGAGACAATGCTGATTCTCCAACGGCTCAATCAATGATTTTAGCATTGATAACAATTGCTATCGTGCTTGCAGTTAATGTTTTTGCAAAAGGCTTTATCAAATCTATTGCGATTTTGATTGGCTTGATTGGTGGGACAATCGTTGCCGCTTTCATGGGATTGGTTGACACGTCAGTTGTTACTGAAGCACCGCTTGTTCACATTCCACAACCATTCTACTTTGGTGCACCAAAGTTTGAAATCACATCAATTGTGATGATGTGTATCATCGCAACCGTTTCAATGGTTGAATCAACCGGTGTTTACCTTGCGCTTTCAGATTTGACTGGTGAAAAACTTGACAGTAAACGACTTCGCAATGGTTACCGTGCAGAAGGTGCAGCTGTTTTACTCGGTGGTATTTTCAATACATTCCCATATACAGGATTCTCACAAAACGTTGGTTTGGTTCGTATTTCTGGTATCAAAACACGCCGTCCAATCTACTACACAGCCTTGTTCCTTGTTATCCTTGGACTTCTTCCAAAATTCGGTGCTATGGCACAAATGATTCCTAGTCCAGTTCTTGGTGGCGCTATGATTGTTCTTTTCGGTATGGTAGCTCTTCAAGGAATGCAAATGCTCAATCAAGTCGATTTCCAACATAACGAACACAATTTTATCATTGCAGCGGTGTCAATTGCCTGCGGTGTTGGTTTTGACGGAACAAATCTTTTTGATAGCCTACCAAGCACACTTCAAATGTTTTTGACAAATGGTATTGTTATCGCAACTTTGTTTGCTGTTGTTCTTAACTTGATTTTAAACGGTAAAACAAAAACAGAAGAAACAAAATAAACTAAAAAAGCATTTCTAAGGAATAACCTTGGAAATGTTTTTTGTATCTTATGAATAGAGTAATTGAAAATCTTGTTTAAGACCGCTGGTGACTGCAAAGCGATTATCTTTGGTAATGATAATTCCTTCGATATTTGGAGTGCTTTGAATGGTTTCAAAAGCTTGCTTAATCGGTAGACCAAACAGACGTGTCGTCCATATTTCACAATTAACAGATAGGTCTGAAACAATGGTTAAACTCGCCATGTCAGTCTCGATAGGATAACCCGTATGTCGGTCAAAAATATGATGATAATCCTTGTCGCCAACTTGTAGATGGCGTTCATAAATGCCTGAAGTCACAACAGATTTGTCTTTGAGTGTTAAAATGCCGAGATTGTTGCCACGCTGTTTTTGGGGATGTTGGATACCAATATGCCAAATACCATTTTCACGCTTGGGATTATCACCATAAACGAGGACATTGCCACCAAGATTAATCATAGCAGAGCTGACATTTTCAGTTTTCAGATAATCCATAATTTTATCGGCAATGTAACCCTTGGCTAACGCACCAAGGTCAATTTTCATGCCCTTGCGATTAAGAAATACACTTTTTTCAGCTGCATTTAAAATAATGTGTTCTGGGTTTGCGAGTGCAATAGCTTTCTGAATGTTTTCCTTGTTAGGAACCTTGGCATCTTCAAAACCAATGCGCCAGCTTTGCACCAAAGGACCAATAGCAATATCAAGATTGCTAGGTTGTAAAAGGCTATGCGTTTTACCAAGTCCGATAAGTTCAAACAAATCTGGATGAACAGTGACAGGAGCGATACCAGCATTATGATTAATAATCATTAGCTCAGAATCGTTATCGTTGGCGCTAAAGCGATTCTTATAAACGGTTAGAAGATGACAGACTTCCTTGATGTGCTGATGGGGAGTGTCAGAATCAACGACAATATCAATAATCGTCCCCATCATTTTCACGCTATTAGTCAGTTGCAAAATGTCACCTCCAAAATCATTTTATGAAATTAGGATAACGCTTTCTATCGCGAAAATCAAGCTCAAAAGTACAAAAAAACTTTCCTAATCGACATGACTAGGAAAGCAGTAAGTGTTTTAAAATTAACAAAACTTAGTTTTTCTTTTTCATTTCGCCATGTGGGTAGTAAGTTCCTTCTGGCATATCATTGATGAAAACGTGGATAGCTTCTTTTGGAGCTTTAGCAACACGTGAAACAACCTCAGTTACTTCGCGAGCAAGCTCAATTTTTTGTTCTTCAGTACGACCTTCGAATAAATCGATTTTTACGAATGGCATAAGAATCTCCTTTTATAATTTATCTAACACAAACATTGTAGCATATTTTGCGAGAAAATTCAGTAAATTTCAGGAAAGAGAAGAAGCATTTTCAAAGGTAAAAGTTATTTAAAAAGTTTCAGAATATCAGAAAGACCAAATATCGTTTTATGGTAAACCTTATTGTAGGCTGCTTTTTTAGGATTTTTTAGCCAACCTGTTCCTTTTTTACCATAGCCAGGGATGACGGCTTTTTTAGTTTGCCTTTTCCACTTTGCCGTTGTTCGAGCCTTCAAACTCTTTTTTAAACTTGGTTTTCGAAAACCAACTTTCATAATCGTAACCTCCACTAATTAACTAAATAGTAGCTATATACGGTATAAGATACCTTATCATCCTTGTTTAGTCAATACAATTTCTATTGGTTTAAGCCTGAAAAATCAACTTTAAAAACAATTTTGTAACAGAATAGTGATTTTTTTAACAATGTGTCATTGAATCAACATGATTGTCTATGTTATAATAATAGCGAGCATTAACAACTTAACAGCACGTGGGAGCGGCAAATTTTGTCGCTCCTATGTGTGTTTTTGTTTTATTAGTAGTAATGAATGATGAGTTAGGAAACGGTGGTTTTTTAGCTTTTTTGCTGTAAACAAGTTTTTTCGTCCATTGTAGCGATTAGCTTCGTCTATTTAAAGGTTTGTAAGGTCTATTATGCTAAATGCTAGTTTCTCTTATTTAACCCTAGGCAATTTTATGGTAGAATAGAAGAATATTAGTAGAAGGTAGGATTGTCACTTTTGGCTCAACTCTATTATAAATATGGAACCATGAATTCTGGTAAGACCATTGAAATTTTAAAAGTTGCTCATAACTATGAAGAACAAGGCAAACCTGTCGTCATTATGACTTCGGCACTTGATACGCGTGATGGTTATGGTGTTGTTTCAAGTCGTATTGGTATGCGTCGCAAGGCGATTGCTATTACGGAAGAAATGGATATTTTTGCCTTTATTCAAGAATTACCAGAAAAACCATACTGCGTTTTAATTGATGAATGTCAATTTTTAACGAAAAAGCATGTCTATGATTTGGCGCGTGTTGTTGATGATTTGGACGTTCCTGTGATGGCTTTTGGGTTAAAAAATGATTTTCAAAACGAATTGTTCGAAGGCTCCAAATATCTACTGTTATTAGCAGATAAAATTGACGAGATTAAAACCATTTGTCAGTTTTGTTCTAAAAAAGCAACCATGGTCTTGCGAACTGAAAATGGCAAGCCTGTTTACGAAGGAAATCAAATTCAAATCGGTGGCAACGAAACCTATATCCCCGTTTGCCGTAAACATTATTTTAACCCAATGATTTCCAAAGAAAAATAAGAAAATGAATTTGCAAAAGAGAGGTTAATCGAAAACAAATGAACATTTATGATCAGCTACAAGCGGTTGAGGACCGTTACGAAGAATTAGGCGAATTGCTATCTGACCCTGATGTCGTTAGCGATACAAAACGCTTTATGGCTTTGTCTAAGGAAGAAGCAAGCACACGTGAAACCGTAACTGTTTACCGCGAATATAAACAAATTCTTCAAAACATCGAAGATGCCGAAGAAATGATTAAAGACGCTGGTGGCGATCCTGAACTTGAAGAAATGGCGAAAGAGGAACTCAAAGACTCAAAAGCAGCTAAAGAAGAATACGAAGAAAAACTTAAAATTCTTCTTTTACCAAAAGATCCAAACGATGACAAAAACATCATCTTGGAAATTCGTGGTGCTGCTGGTGGTGACGAAGCTGCGCTCTTTGCTGGCGACCTTCTTCAAATGTATCAAAAATATGCTGAAAGCCAAGGTTGGAAATTCGATGTCATGGAAGCTTCTTACAACGGTGTCGGTGGCATCAAAGAAGTTGTTGTCATGGTATCTGGTCAATCTGTTTACTCTAAGTTGAAATACGAATCAGGTGCTCACCGTGTTCAACGTGTCCCTGTCACAGAGAGCCAAGGTCGTGTTCATACCTCAACAGCAACTGTCCTTGTCATGCCAGAAGTTGAAGAAGTCGAATACGAAATCGATCCAAAAGACTTGCGTGTGGATATTTACCACGCATCAGGTGCTGGTGGACAAAACGTCAACAAAGTTGCGACAGCTGTTCGTATGGTTCACATTCCAACTGGTATTAAAGTTGAAATGCAAGAAGAACGTACGCAACAGAAAAACCGTGACAAAGCCATGAAAATTATTCGTGCGCGTGTTGCTGACCACTTTGCCCAAATTGCTCAAAATGAACAAGACGCTGAACGTAAATCAACAATCGGTACAGGTGACCGTTCAGAACGTATCCGTACTTATAATTTCCCACAAAACCGTGTCACAGACCACCGTATTGGTTTAACATTGCAAAAATTAGATACGATTTTGTCAGGAAAACTAGACGAAGTTATCGATGCCCTTATTCTTTTTGACCAAACTAAGAAATTAGAAGAGTTAAATCAATAATGAATTACGCTGAAACAATCAGCCAACTAGAAAAACAATTACAAGCAATCGGCGAGGACCCAGAAAATCTCACTTACGTTTTCCGTGAATTAAAAGGTTGGACCTTGCTTGATTTCATCTTACATCAGAACCAAGCTATCACCGAAAAAGACCAAATGTTACTTGAGCAGATCATGGCTCAGTTGACAGAACATCGCTCACCTCAGTACATCACTGGGAAAGCCTATTTTCGCGATTTAGAGCTTTCAGTTGACGAGCGTGTTTTGATTCCACGACCTGAAACTGAGGAGCTGGTTGATTTGGTTTTAAAGGAAAATAGCAGAGCTGACTTGCGAGTTTTAGATATTGGTACAGGAAGCGGTGCGATTGCCATTTCGCTCAAGGCTGCGCGACCAAATTGGCAAGTAACCGCCTCTGACATTTCAGCAGACGCCCTGCAATTAGCGAAAGAAAATGCCCTCAAAAATCAAGTAGAGCTCACCTTGATTCAATCTGATGTTTTTAGCCAAATTACAGAAAGATTTGATATGATTATTTCAAATCCGCCCTACATTGCTTATGACGATGAAGATGAAGTTGGCATTAATGTGCTCGCTTCAGAACCGCATTTAGCACTTTTTGCAGATGAAGATGGCTTTGCCATTTATCGTCAGATTATTGAGAATGCTAGTGAGCATTTGACCGAAAACGGAAAACTTTATTTTGAAATTGGTTATAAACAAGGAGAAGGTTTGCGTGCTTTGTTGAGCAAGCATTTTCCTGCTAAACGCGTTCGTGTCATTAAAGATATGTTCGGTAAAGATAGAATGGTCGTGATGGATAATGACTGATTTAGAAACAATTTTGCAAAATGGTGGAGCGGTGATTTTACCGACAGAAACCGTTTATGGGCTTTTTGCCCAAGCGATGAATGAGAAAGCCGTTGAGCATGTTTACCAACTCAAACGTCGTCCTAAAGACAAGGCGATGAATCTCAATGTAGCTGATTTTGAGACAATTTTAGCTTTTTCAAAACAGCAACCAAGTTATCTCAAAAAGCTTTATGATGCTTTTTTACCTGGTCCATTAACCATTATTTTACAAGCTAATGACCGCGTGCCAGCTTGGATCAATTCTGGCTTATCAACAATTGGTTTTAGAATTCCCAATCACCCACAAACCTTGAAATTGATTAAGAAAGCTGGCCCCTTAATTGGTCCGTCAGCTAACATTTCTGGACAAGAAAGTGGGAAAGTTTTCAAGGAAATTCAAAAACAGTTCGGTGGTACTGTGACTGGTTTTGCTGACGACGCTGCCTTAACAGGGGTTGACTCGACAATTTTGGATTTATCTGGAAAAACTGCTCGTATTTTACGTCAAGGTGCGATTACCCAAAACGACTTATTAGCAGTTGTGCCTGACTTAACATTTACGAAAGAGTGATTTTTGGGAAATTCTTCTCATACTGTTTCGGCTTTTACATCATCTTGGAGCTACTAAGCTTTTAAGTAATGTGATATGGTCTTATCAAAAAGGAGATAAGGATATGATTTTTGACAAGGAAAACTACGAAGCATTTGACAAAGAACTCTGGGAATCAGTGCATGCTGAAGAAGTTCGTCAACAAAATAACATAGAACTCATTGCCTCTGAAAATGTTGTTTCAAAAGCTGTCATGGCAGCTCAAGGCACATTGTTAACCAATAAATACGCCGAAGGCTACCCTGGCAAACGTTATTATGGCGGAACAGATTGTGTGGATATCGTTGAGAATTTGGCGATTGACCGTGCAAAAGAATTGTTCGGAGCTAAATTTGCGAATGTCCAACCTCACTCAGGAAGTCAAGCTAATGCCGCAGCTTATATGGCTTTGATTCAACCTGGCGATACAGTCCTTGGAATGGATTTGGCTGCTGGCGGACATTTGACACACGGTGCTCCTGTTAGTTTTTCAGGGAAAACATATCACTTTATTTCTTACACGGTTGACCCTGTGACAGAACGCATTGATTATGATAAATTAGCCGAGCTAGCAGAAGAAGTGAAACCAAAATTGATTGTTGCGGGAGCATCAGCTTACTCACGTATTATTGATTTTCAACGTTTTCGTGCCATAGCAGATAGTGTCGGTGCTTATCTTATGGTGGATATGGCGCACATTGCAGGTCTTGTGGCGTCAGGTCATCATCCAAGCCCAGTTCCTTATGCGCATATCACAACCACAACGACACATAAGACGCTTCGCGGTCCTCGTGGTGGATTGATTTTGACAAATGATGAAGCTCTCGCTAAAAAAATCAATTCTGCTGTTTTCCCTGGATTACAAGGTGGACCATTGATGCATGTCATTGCAGGTAAAGCTGTCGCGTTCAAAGAAGCCTTGGACCCTGCTTTCAAAGAATATGGCGAAAATGTGATTAAAAATGCTGCCGCTATGGCTGATGTCTTTAATCAACACCCAAATTTCCGTGTGATTTCAGGCGGCACAGACAATCATGTCTTTCTTGTTGACGTGACAAAAGTCGTTGAAAATGGGAAAGTGGCGCAAAATGTCCTTGAGTCTGTTAACATCACGCTCAATAAAAATTCAATTCCATTTGAAACCTTATCACCGTTTAAAACATCAGGTATTCGTATCGGCTCACCAGCCATTACGAGCCGTGGCATGGGTGAGAAAGAATCGCGTGCTATTGCTGAATTGATTGTTAAGGCACTTGAAAATTATCAAAACGAAACTATTTTAGAGGAGGTTCGTCGCGAGGTTAAAGCATTGACAGATGCCTTCCCGCTTTATTAACGAACAGTTGAATACTATTTGGGTATTCAACCATAAAACTAACCATGATTGATTTATATATTAAACGCATTGTTATTCATCAATTTACACCCAACGATACTGAGCTGATTTTGTCAGACCAACTGTTGACAATCACGCCACGTATTGATGAGTATTTTCGTAAAAAACTAAGCAAAGTTTTCTCAGATGAAGCTAAACGTGGAATGTTTGCAGAAGATAATGTCTTTCTTAGCTATTTAAGTGATGATTTGATGGAGTCATCTGTTAAGATTGCCCAACTCTGGAAAGAAGAATTTGTCATCTCGGAAAATCAAAAAACAAATGATTTGGTTTTTATCCAATTTGACAAAGACGGTGTTGAACATTTTGCCTTTCTTCGTATTGCTTTGAAGGAAAATTTCACCCATATTTCTAGTGATAGTGAAAGTCCGATTAAGGTGACACAAAATAATCTGCCGTCAGCTGCGCAAACACCAGATGAAGCTTTGGTGATTAATCGCTCTAATCATCATTATTATTTGATTGAGAAGCGTATCAAGCATAATGGTAGCTTTGCTAATTATTTTTCAGAAAATCTTTTGCAAGTCCAACCAGAGCAATCGGTGAAAAAATCGATAAAAATGGTTGAACAAACAGCGCAGAAAATTGCTGAAAATTTCCAACAAGATGATTTTGCTTTCCAATCCAAAATGAAAGCTGCTATCCATAAAAATCTGGAAGAAGAGCAAGAATTATCGCCAGAAAAATTGGCAGACCAACTTTTTGATAGTAATTTGACTGCTCGTTTAACTTTTGTTGATGAGTTAAAAGAAAGTATTCCAGAACCAATTCAGGTAGCAGATATTGATCATTCACGTCAGACGAAAAAATTGGAAAATCAGAAGTTATCCCTATCCAATGGTATTCAACTGATTGTACCTAATAATGTCTATGACGACGCTGAATCGGTAGAATTTATCCAAAATCCAAATGGAACCTATTCTATCTTGATTAAAAATATAGAGGATATTCAAAATAAATAATGTTTAAGTTCTTAAGACGCCTAATCATACTGGGCTTTGTCATTTTTTGTGGTTACCAAACGTATGTGGTTCACAAAAACGTGCAAAATGTTTTACAGTATAAAGATATGGTCAAGGAGATTTTAGACGACAACGATACCACCGCCAATGTTGATTTGGTCTTGGCGATGATTTACACGGAGACCAAAGGCGATGACGGTGACGTTATGCAATCAAGCGAAAGTTCAGACGGTGTTGCTAATTCCATTACGGATAGCCAGACCAGTATTCGTCAAGGCGTGACAGTACTTTCAGAAAATCTTACCTTGGCAGATGAAGCAGGAGTAGATGTTTGGACAGCTGTGCAAGCTTACAATTTCGGAACTGCTTATATTGATTACGTGGCAAAAAATGGTGGCGAAAATACGATTGCTTTGGCAACGGCTTATTCTCGTGATGTTGTCGCTCCAAGTCTTGGAAATACAACGGGAGAAACTTATTTTTACTATCATCCCCTTGCCCTTATCTCAGGCGGAAAATTATATAAAAATGGTGGGAATATTTACTATTCTCGCGAAGTTCACTTTAATCTGTATTTGATTGAATTGATGAGTTTATTTTAAAATGACATGAGAGCCAATGCTCTATTAGAAAAGAGAAGAATGAAAGAATTAGGTCATTATTTTAAAGGGTACCTCAAGGAGACAATCTTGGGTCCCCTTTTCAAATTGTTTGAAGCATCTTTCGAGCTTCTAGTTCCGATTATTATTGCTAGAATTGTTGATACCATTATCCCTCATCATGATAAAAATCACCTTTATATGATGATAGGGCTGTTATTTTTACTGGCAATTGTTGGGGTGCTTGTGGCTATTACGGCACAATATTTTTCTTCCAAGGCTGCCGTTGGCTACACACGTCAGTTGACAAAGGATTTATTTAAAAAAATCATGGGCTTGAGTAAAGAGGACCGTGACCAGCTGACAACATCTAGTTTAGTAACACGTTTGACAAGCGATACTTACCAAATTCAAACGGGTATCAACCAATTTTTACGTCTGTTTTTACGAGCACCGATTATTGTTTTTGGTGCGATTATTATGGCATTTACCATTAGTCCTAAAATGACGATTGACTTCTTGTTAATGGTGGTGATTTTGTTTGCGATTGTCTTTACCATGTCGCACTTGCTCAATCCGATTTACGCAAAGATTCGTCAGGCTACCGATAGAATTGTCAATATGACACGCCAGCAATTAGAAGGTGTGCGTGTGATTCGTGCATTTGGTCAGGTTGTAGCAGAAGAACAAGAATTTGCGGCAGCCAACCAAGATTATACTGACTTGCAAATTAAAGCTGGTCACCTATCAAGTCTCGTAACGCCGTTGACTTATCTGGTGGTTAATGGCACGTTGATTTTGGTGATTTGGCAAGGAAACCTTGAAATCGGTCGTGGGCTTTTGTCACAAGGAATGTTGATTGCTTTGGTGAATTACCTCTTGCAAATTTTGACGGAATTGCTCAAGATGACCATGCTTGTCACATCATTGAACCAATCTTTTATCAGCGCTAAACGTATCACAGAAGTATTTGAAAAGGATTCTGAAGATTTGGCAACTGAGCTGGTACAAAGTGAGTCAGCATTTGCTTTGGCGGTCAAAGACATGACGTTCACCTATCCAACCGCTGCCGAGCCGTCGCTGTCACATATTGATTTTAGTGTGAACGCTGGTGACTTTTTAGGTGTGATTGGTGGAACAGGCTCTGGGAAATCAACTTTAGTCGAACTTCTCACTCATCTCTACACACCGCAAGAGGGAAGCTTAGCTATTTTTCAAAATCAGCACTCTCCTAAAACACTTGGGGAATGGCGTTCTTGGGTCAATGTGGTGCCACAAAAGGCAGAGTTATTTCAAGGAACAATTCGTTCAAATTTGACCTTGGGAATTCGTGATGAAGTGAGTGATAATGAGCTCTGGAGAGCTTTGGATATTGCTCAAGCTAGTGATTTTGTGTCAGAAAAAGAGGGACAATTGGATGCCAAGGTTGAGGCATTTGGGCGTAATTTCTCTGGCGGACAACGTCAACGTTTGACAATTGCGCGTGCGCTTGTTAGAAAAGCGCCGTTCTTAATCTTAGACGATTCGACATCAGCGCTTGATTATTTAACAGAAGCGAAGTTGCTATCAGCCATTCATGAGGAATTAAAAGAAGTGACTCTTGTCTTGATTTCACAACGCACTAATAGCTTGAAAGCAGCTGATAAGATTTTGCTGCTAGATAAAGGACATCAACTTGGTTTTGCCAGCCATGATGAGTTACTCAAGCAAAATGATGTTTACCGCGCTATTCATTACTCACAACACCAAGAAGAAAAGGAGGTGTAAGATGAAGGCAAAAAATCAAAATCATACTAGCCGCCGTTTGTTCAAAGATCTTTTATCACAAAAAGGACTTGTTCTTGGTGCCACACTTGGAACGATTGCGCAAGTCGCTCTGACCGTTTATTTGCCTATTTTGATTGGGAATGCGGTGGACGTTGTTTTATCTCCGAAATCAATTAGTTTAATTGTGCCAATTGTAGCGAAAATGATTGTTGTTGTCGCTTTGAATACCTTGGTGCAATGGGTGAATCCATTGATTTATAACCGTCTAACGTTTGGTTATATTTACACATTGCGTCAAAAAGTCATGGAAAAATTAAACCAGATGCCTATTTCTTATCTTGACAAGAAAAGTTCAGGTGATTTGGTTAGTCGTGTGACAACTGATGCAGAACAATTGAGCAATGGTCTGTTAATGGTGTTCAATCAATTTTTTATTGGTATTCTAACAATTATCATTACCATTGTGACAATGGCTGATATTGATTTGTTAATGCTTGGTTTGGTGCTAATTTTGACACCATTATCACTTTTCTTAGCGCGTTTTATTGCTCAAAAGAGTTATCATCTTTATCAAAATCAAACAAAATCACGCGGGCAACAAACGCAGTATATTGAAGAAATGATTCGTCAAGAAAGTTTACTCCACACCTTCAATGCGCAAGATATGGCTATTGACACTTTCACGACGATTAATGATACTTATGCTGATTACTCACAAGGAGCTATTTTCTATTCTTCAACGGTTAATCCATCAACGCGTTTCATTAATAGCTTGATTTATGCTCTTTTGGCAGGAGTAGGGGCACTTCGGATTATGTCAGGTGCTTTTACAGTTGGGCAATTGACAACTTTCTTGAATTATGTCAATCAATACACCAAGCCATTTAATGATATTTCATCCGTTTTGTCAGAATTGCAGAGCGCCATTGCCTGTGCAGAACGTCTCTACGCTATTCTAGACGAAGAAAATGAGCCTCTTCCAGTAAAAGCTCAGCTTAACGCGGATAGTATCCAAGGACAAATTGAATTCAAAGATGTGTCGTTTGGCTATACTAGCCAAAATACCTTGATTAACCACCTTAATTTATCAATCCCAGCGGCTTCAAAAGTGGCTATCGTTGGACCAACGGGTGCAGGAAAATCAACTTTAATCAATCTTTTAATGCGTTTTTATGAAGTCAATAGCGGAGCTATTTATTTGGATGGCGTTTCTATGGCAGATTATTCTGTGTCAGAATTGCGCCAACAAATCGGTATGGTATTGCAAGAAACGTGGCTGAAAGTTGGAACGATTCACGATAATATTGCATATGGAAATCCTGATGCTACACGAGAAGAAGTCATTGCTGCCGCAAAAGCAGCCAATGCTGATTTCTTTATTCGTCAGTTGCCAAATGGTTACGATACTTATCTGGCTGATGCAGGAGCGTCATTGTCGCAAGGACAACGTCAGCTGTTAACGATTGCTCGAATTTTTGTCAAACTACCAAAAATCTTAATTCTCGACGAAGCAACCTCATCTATCGATACTCGAACAGAAGTATTGATTCAAGAAGCTTTTGAAAAATTAATGCAAGGAAGGACAAGTTTTATCATTGCACACCGCTTGTCAACCATTCAATCAGCTGATTTTATTTTAGTCATGGTAGATGGTGACATTGTTGAACATGGTACGCATGACGACCTAATGGCAAAACAAGGCGTTTATTACCAAATGCAAACAGCCCAAGCAGGGTAGAAAAGATGTGAAAGTTGTTATTGTTATTTACGTAAATATAATTATGTAAACAGATGTAAGAATTTTTCGATTCTCAGTTTAAATTAGAAAAGAAATTCCCTTAGAAATCGCTATTCTAAGGGAGTTTTTTTGTATTCATTAGTGATTTGGCACCCATGCGCTGACAGATTTTTCATTAACAGGAAAAACGCCATAACCTTGCGCATCAATGGTGACTTCGGTCTGATTATTTTCTAAGGCGTCTGTAAAAATGTGGTTAGCCCATTTCTCGCCAACAAATAAACGTTTTGAAGCAGCGTCAGCATTACTGATGAGTATAGCTAGTGCTGTGGGGTGTTCATCATCCCCAAGACAAGTCCACGCAATGCAATTTGGGTCATCAAAGTAATCTTCTTCCTGTCCATAGACAGCTGTTTGACGAAGTTGCAACAATTGGTCAATCTCTTTTTTGAAATTTTCTTGTGCAAATTCGCCAGAAATACCGTAGTAATCACCATAGAAAATGCAAGGCAATCCAGTCTGACGAAGTAGAATCAAAGCGTAAGCAGCAGGCTTAAACCATTCTGCAATGGTTGATTCCAAAGCTTGCCCACGTTGTGTGTCATGGTTATCGACAAAAGTAACGGCAGAATCTGGGTGATTCTTGACCAAGGTTTGGTCAAAAATTGTCCGCAAATCATAAGCTTCCATTTCTTGGCTAGCTTCAAAGAGATTTTGATGAAGGCGGACATCTACCAAATCAAAACGATAATCGGTATTTTCCAAGTAATCGTTGTTAGACTGTTCATCACCATTCCAAAATTCACCAAAGACGTAGAAATCGTCGCCGTATTTTAATTTCATATCACGGATAAAATTGCCCATGAAGAAAGAATCAATGTGTTTGATAGCGTCTAATCGAAAACCAGCGATACCAGTTGTTTGAACAAACCAATCTGCCCAATCATAAATGTTTTTAATGACTTCAGGGTGTTTGAAATCCAAATCAGCATACATCAGATAGTCATAATTCCCATTTTCACCGTCAACTAAATCTTGATTTGCCCAACCTTTATTGTCGCCTTGAATTTGAAAAATTCCAGTTTTTCCAGTTTTGACATCATAATCTGTTCCTGTAAAATGATACCAATGCCACTCAAAATCATTATAGGTTTTATGCCGACCTGCAAAGGTAAAATTTGTCCAACCTTCGATTTCAAAAGGTTCACTAAGAACCTCTGTACGGTCCTCTGGCGATACTTCGACAACAGTAAAGGTTTCAGTGTGGTCAGCTGCTGCCTTGTGATTCAAAATCACATCCGCTAAGGGCTCAATACCATTTTCTTTTAAGCTAGCAATGGCAGCAAGATAATCAGCTTTAGTTCCATATTTGGTCCGAATCGTTCCTTTTTGGTCAAATTCTCCGAGGTCGAAAAGGTCATAAACACCATAGCCAACATCGCCAGCGTGTGTAGCCTTAAAAGCAGGAGGTAACCAGATTTTAGAAATGCCTTTTTGAGCTAGTTCGGGAGCATCAGCCGCTAATCGTTGCCAATGTTTCCCGTCATTTGGTAAATACCATTCAAAATATTGCATCAAAGTTTCGTTTGTCATAATAAAGCTCCTAGGAGAAAGACTTTTTTCTTTCATTTTACCAAAAAGATAAAATAACGCAAGCGTTTGCGTAATAAAAAATATCTCTACCTATCAAAACAAGCAAAGAATTCTGGTATAATGTTTTCTAAAATGATGTAAAGAGGAGTTTAGGAATGATGAAAAATCCATGGGAAACAATTAAGCTAGATGATTATGAAAATCACATGAAGCTGGCTTCTGTCAGTCAATTACAAGCAATGAATCAGATGATGAAAGGGCAACTTGATTATCCTGTATCTAGTGTGATGATTCTTGGAGTTACTGGTGGAAATGGACTTGAACATATTCAAAAAACAAGGTTCAAGAAAGTCTATGGCGTTGACGTTAATCAGCATTATTTGGATCAAACAGCGGAACGATATGCTGATTTGGCAGACATTTTGGATTGCAGACGTGTTGATTTAACAGCTGACCTAGCAAATCTCCCTCGATCGGAATTAGTAATTGCTAATTTATTGATTGAATATATTGGTTATTCATCTTTTCAAAAGATAATCCAAAAAGTTGCTCCGAAATACGTGTCTTGTATTATTCAGCAGAATCCTCAAAAGGATGTTTGGGTGTCTAATTCACCTTACTTGCATTCCTTTGATTGTCTAGACAGCGTTCATCATCAGATTGAAACCAGCAAATTAACGGAAACAATGTCCAATATTGGTTACATAAAGATAAAAACATCATGTTATCGATTACCAGATAAAAAAGTCTTGATTCAATTAGACTTTGAGAGAAACTAAAAAATCTGAGAAACAGATCTCAAATTTTTTAAGTCTAAAGAAAATGTAGTGCCCATTCACCACCGTAAATGAGAATTAACACGTGTCCGATAATGGAAATTGGTTTACAGAGGATAATGATTTTTGAAAAAGTTTTGAAGGACATATTGCTAAGCGCGGCTAACATCACAAGTAAATCAGCAGGTGCAAAAGGTGATATCATACATAAAATAAAAATGATAGTAAAGGATTTATGGGTGGCAACAAGTTTTTCATATTTTTTGAAGGTTTCCTCTTTGACGAAAAGCAGGCAAAATCGTTTCCCATACCAACGTGTCAGTAAAAATAAAATAGTAGAACCAAGGATAATACCAATGCAACTCGTTAAAATGCCAACAACTGGATGAAAAGTCATGACAGCTAAAACCATAGTCAAACTAATAGGGACGATTGGCACAACAACCTGCATCATTTGTAAAAGAGTGAAGAAAAGTGTCCCTAAAAATTTATCTTGCCCCACAAGCGTTTGTAATTTGGCTTGATTGGTTAGATAGCCATGCTGATAAAGCCAAATCATAAAGAGACAAGAAGCGATAAAAACAACAGCTGAAATGATATGAATCAAACGCTGCACAAGTTTGTAATTGTTAAACAGAAATCTCATCTCCAATCTTACTTAATGATATTTATTGTAAAACTTTTTACTAACATCAGTCAACTTTTTAAAATTCATTTATCACTTTTTAAAAAATAGGTCTTAAGACGGATGTATCCTATCCTAGAAAGTCATATAATATAATCATCCTAAAAACTTTTCATATAACTCCTAAGCAAGTGGTTTTCCAGCCGCTTGCTTTTTCTTATCCTTCCCTTTGTAAGGACAAAGTATATCTCCTTTGGTAAGACCCATGCCCTTGCTAAATCCAGTGATAGATGGTTGAAATGGGATCATTGCCCCTTGTGTCTCACCATCATTTTAGGAGAGTGTTTCTATTTAATGTATTAAACAAAATCTTTTCCTTAATTTTATTAGTTAGGAAGGGTTATTTAACCAAGCACTTACGGTTGCTTTCATATGGATAATTGCATTTTAAAATTTTTGTTGATTTTTAAACAAAAAAACAAAAAAATAAACAAGAAAGGGTTTACAAACAAAAAAGGTTGTGCTATAATAAACCCATAATTAAATAAAGTAAGCGTTACTAAGCGAGATTAGGCGTGATCATAAATGAATTTGGAAAGACAATCATTGGATTTGTATTCCTTAATTTGTATTATGATTACGCCTTTTTGCTTTAACTAATCAGGAGGGATTATGTACCAAATAATATCTTCTATGAATAACAATGTTACTCTAGCACAAGATGTGAATGGAGAAGAAGTTGTTTTGATTGGAAGTGGTATTGGATTTAACAAGAATAAAGGTGATACCATCAATGAAGAAAAGATTGAAAAAATTTTTCATCTTCGGACAGAGGAATCAAAAGAGAACTTTATTTCTTTATTAAAAAATATACCACTAGACTTCATCACGGTTACCTATGATGTTGTAGATTATCTGTCCAAGAAATATCACTATCCTGTACAGGAGTATATTTATGTGACATTGACAGATCATATTTATTGCTCATATCAAGCCCTTGTGGCTGGAAAGTATAAGCCCAGTAGTCTTCCAGATGTTTCTTCAAAATATCCTATTCCCTATCAAATAGGGCAAGAAGCACTTGATATTTATCGTAAGAACCTACTAGAGTCGCTTCCTAATGAAGAAGTTAGCAGGATTGCTTATCACTTTATGAATGCTGAAGGGGTGATGATATTACAAAAAGAGAAGAATTTAGAAGTAAGGAAAAATATTTTACATTTAATTGATGGTGTTCTGGAAAAGAACAATATCAAACGGACAAGTGAAAACAGTAATTTTTATGATCGTTTTATGATTCATTTGAATTATTTTTTAGATTCTTTAGATCGAAGTGAAAACGAAAATAAATCATTGATGGAGATAGAGAAGCAAGTAAGATTAACTTACCCTTTAGCCTATCGAATTGGTAGTGATATTTATGATATTGTCACCCGAGAAGTGGGGGTAGAAAGTTATAAGTGTGAGAAAGTGTTTTTAGTTTTACACATACAACGACTATTATAATAATAAGGAGAATTTTATCATGAATAGAGAAGAAGTAACATTACTTGGTTTTGAAATTGTAGCCTATGCTGGTGATGCCAGGACAAAGTTGTTAGAAGCTTTGAAGGCAGCAGAGAGGGGAGAATTTGATAGGGCAGACGGGCTCGTAAAAGAAGCAGAGAATTGTATTATTGAGGCGCATAAAGCACAAACAAATTTATTGACTAAAGAAGCATCAGGTGAAGATATTGCTTATAGTGTAACAATGATGCACGGGCAGGATCACTTGATGACAACCTTGTTACTAAAAGACTTAATGCAATATCTTATTGAGTTATATAAAAGAGGAGTAAAATATGAATAAGCTAATTGAGTTTATTGAAAAAGGCAAGCCTTTTTTTGAAAAGTTATCACGTAATATTTATTTAAGGGCCATTCGAGATGGTTTCATTGCTGGAATGCCTGTTATCTTATTTTCTAGTATTTTTATCTTAATTGCCTATGTGCCAAATGCTTTTGGTTTTTATTGGCCTTCGGGCGTTGAGACTCTCTTGATGAAACCATATAATTATTCAATGGGACTTTTAGCAATGTTGGTTGCTGGAACTACGGCTAAATCATTGACTGATTCTGTTAATCGTGACATGGCAGCAACAAACCAAATTAATTACATGTCAACATTACTGGCTTCCATTGTAAGTCTATTGATTTTGGCAGCAGATCCTACAGCAGATGGTTTTGCAACTGGATTTTTAGGAACTAAAGGACTTCTGACAGCCTTTTTAGCAGCTTTTGTTACTGTGACTATCTATAAGGTTTGTGTGAAAAATAACGTTACCATTCGTATGCCTGATGAAGTACCACCTAACATTTCACAAGTTTTTAAAGATGTTATTCCATTTACTTTATCAGTAGTTTTTCTTTATGCTTTGGATATTTTAGCGCGTCATTTTGTAGGAACAGGTGTGGCAGAAGCGATAGGTCAGTTTTTTGCACCACTTTTTTCTGCAGCAGATGGTTATGTTGGTATTACTTTTATATTTGGTGCCTATGCTTTCTTCTGGTTTGTTGGTATTCATGGTCCATCAATTGTTGAACCAGCTATTGCGGCTATTACCTACGCTAATATTGATACGAATTTAGCTCTTATGAAAGCTGGGGAACACGCTGATAAAGTTTTAACTTCAGGAACACAAATGTTTATCGTTACGATGGGGGGGACAGGAGCAACTCTTGTCGTTCCATTCATGTTCATGTGGCTATGTCAATCAAAACGTAATAAGGCTATTGGACGTGCTTCAGTCGTGCCAACTTTCTTTGGGGTAAATGAACCAATTTTATTCGGAGCTCCAATTGTTTTGAACCCTGTCTTCTTTGTGCCATTTATTTTAGCACCCATTGTTAACGTTTGGATTTTCAAATTCTTTGTTGATACACTTGGTATGAATAGTTTCACGACTAACTTACCATGGACTACTCCTGGACCTTTGGGAATCGTTCTTGGTACTAATTTTCAACTTCTTTCATTCATTTTGGCGGCTCTCCTGATTGTGATTGATGTTATAATCTATTATCCATTTGTCAAAGTTTATGACCAACAGATTCTAGAAGAAGAACGTACAGGGAAGTCTAATGATTCTCTAAAAGAAAAGGTAGTCGCAAACTTTAATACTTCTAAAGCAGATGCTATCCTTGAAAAAGCAGGAGTGGGCAGTGAAGAAACACCGGTTCACAACAATATTGTCAAAGCAACCAACGTGCTTGTCCTTTGCGCAGGTGGTGGGACTAGTGGACTTTTAGCAAATGCTCTTAATAAGGCAGCTGCTGAATATGGCGTACCTGTTAAAGCAGCCGCAGGTGGATATGGTGCTCATCGTGAAATATTACCAGAGTTTGATTTAGTTATTCTTGCACCACAGGTGGCATCTAACTATGAAGATATGAAAGCGGAGACTGATAATCTTGGGATTAGGCTTGCTAAAACGGAAGGTGCTCAGTATATTAAATTAACCCGTGATGGACAAGCCGCTTTAGCCTTTGTGCAAGAACAGATTAACTAATTAGTTAGCAATATTTGAGATGAATGATAGTTCACCTCCTTTGACTATTATTCATCTCAAATGCTATTGATATCGAAAGGAAAGAATATGACAAAAACATTACCTAAAGATTTTATTTTTGGTGGTGCTACAGCTGCTTATCAGGCTGAAGGTGCGACTCATGTAGATGGAAAAGGTCCTGTTGCTTGGGACCAATATTTGAAAGATAATTACTGGTATACAGCTGATCCAGCTAGTGATTTCTATCATCAGTATCCTGTGGATTTGGAATTGGCAGAGCAGTTTGGTGTGAATGGCATTCGTATTTCAATTGCCTGGTCACGAATTTTTCCTAAAGGCTATGGTGAAGTTAATTCTAAAGGTGTGGCTTTTTACCATAAACTTTTTGAAGAGTGCCATAAGCACCATGTGGAACCTTTTGTAACACTTCATCATTTTGATACGCCCTTAGCTTTACACTCTAATGGTGATTTTCTTAATCGTGAAAATATAGATCATTATGTTAATTATGCTGATTTTTGTTTTGAAGAATTCTCTGAGGTTAATTACTGGACGACATTTAATGAAATTGGTCCAATCGGAGATGGTCAGTACTTAGTGGGGAAATTTCCTCCAGGTATCCAGTATAATTTGGCAAAAGTTTTTCAGTCTCATCATAATATGATGGTTGCTCATGCACGTGTTGTTAAATTATATAAGGATAAAGGGTACTCAGGAGAAATTGGTGTTGTTCATGCTTTGCCAACTAAATACCCGTATAACCCAGAAAATCCTGAAGATGTCCGTGCCGCCGAGTTAGAAGATATACTCCATAATAAATTTATTTTGGATGCAACTTATTTAGGTGGCTACTCTGAGGAAACGATGAAGGGTGTTAATTACATTCTAAAAGTAAATGGTGGAGAATTAGATCTCCGTGAAGAAGATTTTGCCGAACTTGAAGCAGCAAAGGACTTAAATGATTTTTTAGGGATTAATTATTATATGAGTGACTGGATGCGAGCTTGTGATGGTGACACTGAAATCATTCATAATGGAAAAGGTGAGAAAGGAAGTTCTAAGTATCAGATTAAAGGGATTGGTCGTAGAGAAGCTCCGGTAAATGTTCCTAAGACAGATTGGGACTGGATTATTTATCCACAAGGATTATATGATCAGATCATGCGCGTGAAAAAAGCTTATCCAAACTATAAGAAGATTTACATCACAGAAAATGGTTTAGGCTATAAAGATGAATTTGTAGACAATACCGTTTACGATGATGCTCGCATTGATTATGTAAAAAAACATTTAGAAGTTATTTCAGATGCAATTGAAGCAGGTGCAAATGTTAAAGGATACTTTATCTGGTCATTGATGGATGTATTTTCTTGGTCTAATGGATATGAGAAACGTTATGGTCTATTCTATGTTGATTTTGAGACACAAAAGCGTTATCCAAAGAAAAGTGCTTACTGGTATAAACACCTTACTGAAACAAGAGTTATCCAATGATAATAGTTATTTTCTTATTATCCTATTGAAAAATTATGATTGTATGCTAAAAGATATTGAAAATCTACTGCTAAATGCATGAAATTATGCTACAATTAAAAAGAATACTGTCAGCTTAGGGCTGACTTTAATAGAAAGGGTAATAATGACTGACAATTCTAGTTTGAATGATGTTCAAAAAATCATTGTTCTTGATTATGGTAGCCAGTACAACCAATTGATTGCACGTCGTATCCGTGAATTTGGTGTGTTCTCAGAATTGAGAAGCCACAAAATCACAGCGGAAGAAGTGCGTGCGATTAACCCAATTGGTATCGTACTTTCAGGTGGTCCAAATTCAGTTTATGCTGACAATGCCTTTGGTATTGATGAAGAAATTTTTGAATTGGGTATTCCAATTCTTGGTATCTGCTATGGTATGCAATTGTTGACTGACAGACTTGGTGGTAAAGTTGTTCCAGCAGGTCAAACTGGTAACAGCGAATACGGTCAATCAACACTTCGCTTAAAAGCAAATTCAAAATTATTTGCTGACACACCAGATGAACAGACCGTTTTAATGAGCCACGGTGATGCAGTTACCGAAATTCCAGCAGGTTTCCACCTCGTTGGTGATTCTGCTGATTGCCCTTACGCAGCCATTGAAAATACTGAGAAAAACATTTATGGTATCCAATTCCACCCAGAAGTTCGTCACTCAGTATATGGTAATGATATTTTACGTAACTTTGCTTTCAAGATTTGTGGAGCTAAAGGTGATTGGTCAATGGATAATTTCATTGATTTGCAAATTTCTGAAATTCGCAAAAAAGTTGGAGACCGTAAAGTTCTTTTAGGACTTTCAGGTGGTGTTGATTCATCAGTTGTTGGTGTTCTTCTTCAACGTGCTATCGGTGACCAATTGACATGTATCTTCGTTGACCATGGTCTTCTTCGTAAAGGAGAAGGGGACCAAGTTATGAATATGCTTGGTGGTAAATTCGGATTGAACATCATTCGTGTTGATGCTTCAAAACGTTTCTTAGACCTTCTTGCTGGTGTTGATGACCCAGAGAAAAAACGTAAAATCATTGGTAATGAATTTGTTAGTGTATTTGATGACGAAGCAAGCAAACTTAAAGGTGTTGACTTCTTAGCACAAGGTACTCTTTACACAGACGTTATCGAGTCTGGTACAGATACTGCCCAAACAATTAAATCACACCACAACGTTGGTGGTCTCCCAGAAGATATGCAATTTGAATTGATTGAGCCACTTAACACACTTTTCAAAGATGAAGTTCGTGCGCTTGGTACAGCTCTTGGTATGCCAGATGAAATCGTTTGGCGCCAACCATTCCCAGGACCAGGACTTGCTATCCGTGTTATGGGTGAAATCACAGCTGAACGTCTTGAAACTGTTCGTGAATCTGACGCTATCCTTCGTGAAGAAATTGCTAAAGCAGGTCTTGACCGCGACATCTGGCAATATTTCACTGTTAATACAGGTGTTCGTTCAGTTGGTGTTATGGGTGATGGACGTACTTACGATTACACAATCGCAATCCGCGCTATCACATCAATCGACGGAATGACAGCAGACTTTGCACGTATCCCATGGGATGTGCTTCAAAAAATTTCAGTCCGTATCGTAAACGAAGTTGACCACGTCAACCGCATCGTCTATGACATCACAAGTAAACCACCAGCAACAGTAGAGTGGGAATAAAAAATTAGCCATTTGGCTAATTTTTTATGTTTGACACAACGATTGATAAGCGAAGCGTCATCAGAGTTGATGTCAACCCCTCTGCAAGTGAAAGTTAAACTTGCGATTGAAGTGAGTCAAGGTTAACTTGATTCGATAGAGTAGAAAGCTGACCAGATTTGGTTAGCTTTTTGTTATCATTTTTAGTTGTCTAATTTAGAGCGTGGTTTTCAATATATTGTATTTTCACTTTACAATGCAATTGATTGCTGTATAATTAAGGATAAAAAGACTTTGTGGAGGAATATATGAGCGAGTGGAATGCGGTATTATATGATAATAAACATGATTTTGTGGCTGAATATGGGAAAGGACTTTTAGAGTTTGTACCTAAGAATAAAAATCAACATATTTTAGATTTAGGGTGTGGAACGGGAACGCTTACCTCACAATTGGCAGATCTTGCGGATACAACGATTGGTCTTGATAGCTCTGAAAGTATGATAGAAAAGGCACGAGAGCACTACACCGACATACAGTTTGTGGTTGGTGACGCTCTTGCTTTGCCGTTTGAAAAGCAATTTGATGTTGTTTTTTCAAATGCTGTTTTTCACTGGATAGCTGACCACAATACTTTGTTAAAACAGATTCATAAAGTCTTGAAACCAAATGGTTTATTGATATGTGAATTCGGAGCAAATGGTAATATTGCAACAATCGAGAATACATTTATGGCAGCTTGCCGAGATTTTGGGTATGATTACAAACCTAAGTTCAATTTTCCAACAAGTCAAGAGTTTGCAGATTTATTGGAAAAGAATAAGTTTGTGATTGAGAAAATATATGATTACGACCGACCAACGCCGTTAAAAGACAAGGAGAAAGGATTAGCCAATTGGATGCGACAATTTTTTGCATCAGATTTGGAACGAATACCTGAAAAAGCTCAGAATGAAATCATTGAAGAAGTCGATAAATTAACAAAAGAATCGCTTTGGAATGGCAAAGAATGGGTTGCTGACTATCGTAGATTGAGAGCTATCGCACATCTGTAACTTCTAATTTTTCAAAAAGCTGTTGTGATAGAAGCAGCAGCGAAAGATTTAACACCACTTAGAATTTTTCTAGGTGGTTTTTGTTTCTGGCTAACACCAACTTAACACCCAAAATCACTTTTGGTTAGCTTTTTGACATTGTCTTTTTCTATTTATTGCAAAGTTACTAAAAAGTTTGATTTCATCAGTTATGCATTAATTTTTTATCATTTTTTGGTATAATAAGTTATACAAATCATACTTTTTTGTATTTAAAGAGGGTTAATATAATGACATCAGAAGATAAAAAATATGCATGGACGGCGACTGTTGGGGAAAAAGGTCAAATTGTTATTCCAAAGCAAGCAAGGGATGTTTTCGGGATAAAATCAGGTGACACGCTCTTGATTCTGGGGGATGAGCAAAAAGGACTTGCTATACCACCCAAAGGCGCTTTTGCAGAGCTTTTTGACATGATATATGATGAAGGTGGTGATGATAAGTGAAGAAGATTGCTTGTTTTTGCATACCTGCGCATGGTCATACCAATCCCATGCTGCCAGTTATAGCTGAATTAGTAAAGCGCGGAAATATTGTGCGCTTCTATTCGTTTGATGAATTTAGTGAAAAAATCAAAGCAACAGGGGCAACATTTATCTCAGTTGACAGATTTTTACCAGAACTTTCAGAGGGAGAAATGGAGCGTCTCAAAAGTATTTCGACGACTGAGATGACAATTCAAGCTATTCGTACAACTTGTGGTATGAATGATTTTCTTGATGAGCAATTCAAGGATTTCCAGCCTGATGTGGTCTATACAGACAGTGTTTGTTTCTGGGGGAAATTAGCTGCTTGGAAATATCATGTGCCAATGGTTGTATCGACAAGTACTTTCGCTTTCAACCAAATGTCTTCGCAATACATGAAATATAGTTTGTCAGAAATGACTGATATGATTTTCGGACTTCCCAAAATTTCTAAAGAATTAAAAACGCTAAAGCCATATGGTTACCATGTCAAAAATGCTTTAGCATTGGTGCAGAGTGATAACGAGACGGATAGTGTAGTTTACACGACCGAACGCTTTCAACCTTATGCTGAGAGCTTCTCGGACCACTATCTCTTTGCTGGTCCGAGTGTTTTTTCTAAAGCAAATCCTGCTAAAGATACCAAACGCCCTCTCATCTACATTGCTATGGGGACAATTATCAATGATAGACCTGACTTGTACGAAAAATGCATTAGCGCCTTGAAAAGTTTGACTGTTGATGTCGTTATTTCTTGTGGACGGATGTTTGACCAGTCATCTCTCGGAAAATTACCAGATAATATCAGCATTTATCCCTATGTTGACCAACTTGAACTATTGTCTAAGGCGAGTGTATTCATTACGCATTGCGGTATGAATAGTGTTTCAGAGAGTTTGTACATGGCAACACCAATGGTGCTCTATCCGCAGACAGGTGAACAGCAGGCAGTTGCACGTAGGGTGACAGAAATGGGTGCAGGAATATTGCTTACTGATGATGGTGTAGATGGCATACGGACAGCAGTTGAGGAAATTTTGCGTAATAAAAATTATGTAAAAGCAGCTGAAGCATGTAGTAGTGATTTTCGTTCATCCTCTGGAGTAGTTGGAGCAGCAGAATTTATTGAAAACGCTCCCCACACAAGTGATGACGTGGATATCCTTAAGGAGCTTAATGTTGCTAATGGTAAATTTCAAATATGCTATTGGCTGATAGTGTGCGTGGTCATGTTTCTTTTTGGAATGTTTGTTAGAGATTGGACAAAGGTCTGGATAATTGGTGTTTTAGCAGGTATATTAGCCTACCCTATTGGAAATGTTAGGCAGAAAAAATACTATGATAAGCTTATTGAGAGATATAACAAATAATGCACAAGTGTCATCCGCAAATTACAGAAAATGAAACCATCTAGAAATTCTTCTAGGTGGTTTTTGTTTGTTCAAAAATCTATTTTAAGGATATGATTGATTAAAAATTGTTTCTTAAACATCAATTTTGACTGATGTTATTTGTAAATTCAAACTAAAATTTTGCATTAATGCAAAATCGAGAGTTGATTATTAGAATTTTTGAAAATTTGCTGAAAATATTCATTTTTACTTTCAAAACATCCAAAAAAGAGGTAAGATAGTAAATGTGCATTTAAGGGAAAAGGAGGTTCTATGAAAGAAAATTTAGGAAAAAGCTTTAAAATGCTACGGGAATCAAAAGGATTATCACAAAAAGAAATAGCAGGCGACATCATTTCGATTGCCCAGTTATCTCGATTTGAACGCGGAATAAGCAGCATTAACGCCGAAACTCTCTATAACTGTTTGGAAAATATGAACGTTTCTGTTGAAGAATTTCAATGTGTTTGTCGTGATTTTTTACAAAATCAGAATGCCATTTTTCAAAACGACGTTGCCAAAGCTTTTCTTGAAAAAAACACCTTAAAATTACGAGAATACTTAGCGAAATACCAACGTTTGACGACTATTGCGCCAGAACAAAAATTTTACCGTTTGAACACAATCGTTATTAAATCGGTATTGTATCGGTGTGATGACTTTGACAAAGTTGCTAAAAAAGATATTCAATTTTTGGTAGATTACTTGTTTTCTGTGGATGAATGGGGGCGCTACGAACTATGGCTATTTACCTACAGCGCTTCCTTGATGCCTAGTAATTTAGTGGAAATTTTTGCCTGTGAAATGATTAATCGAACGCAGTTTTATCAAGAAATTCCTGAAAATCGCCGTCTCGTCAATCAAATGTTATTCAACGTTATTGTTGTTTGCATTGAGAAGAATCGGCTGTCGCTCGCTTTTAAATTACTGAATTATGCGGATAATTTAAAAAGGGAGGAAACGGATTTATTCACGCGCAATGCAGTCAAATATTGCCGTGGTTATTATCTCTGTAAAAAGGGCAATTTATCTGGGCTGACAATCATGGAAAAATGCACAGAAATCATGATATTTTTGGAATGTTACACTATCGCACAACAGATGTCAGATAGAGTAACAAAAATTAAACAGGAAAAATCACATTTGCAAAAAGAAATAACATAAGAAAAAATTGGGCTATACTTTTGAGTGTAGTCTTTTTTTTATGAAATTATTAGGAGGAATTATGGAGAAAAAGATTCATTACAAACTACACAAAGTGAAGAAACAGTGGGTAACGATTGCTGTTACTACTTTGGCATTAGTGGTAGGCTTGGGAGCTGCCACTTCAACGCAGGTCGTAACAGCTGACGAAACAAGTGCTGTTACGGTAACAAGAGGAAGTGATAGTCCAGGAGCTAGTGTTGACAGTAGCAAGACACAAGCAACGGACACAACTACAAGCAATTCTGACACAGTAACAGAAGCTAGCACTAGCACAACAGGTGAAGATACTACGATTGCTAGCGATGATTCACAAAAAGTGACAGATACTACAACTGCGCAAGGAGAACAAAAGACTACAAAAAACACAGCAGAAGAAGTGTCACAAACATCATCAACAAGCACAGATGAGACAACAACTGTTTCAGCAGAAGATGAAAAATCAACAAAAGACCCTGACACAACAACTACAACAGATGCTTCATCTGATAAAGTAAGCGATAAAGCAGAAGAAACTGCTGACGCTGATAAAGAAAATAACTCTGAAACCGAAACATCTGATGATAAAACAAAAGATGCCTTGGCAGAAGAAGTTAGCCATTCAGCTGTTAGCGAAACAGGAGAATCAACTGACCAATTAAGCTTGGATAACATCAAGAAAATCGATGGCAAATATTATTATGTCCAAGCAGATGGTAGCGTGAAGAAAAACTTTGCTATTACCGTTAACGGTCAATTGCTTTACTTTGATGCGGAAACTGGTGCTTTAACTTCAACGTCAACTTATTCATTTACTGAAGGATTGACAAATCTTGTCGATAACTTTTCAAAAAATAATCAAGCTTACGATTCAACCGAAAAAAGCTTTGAATTGGTTGATGGGTATTTAACAGCCAATTCTTGGTATCGTCCGACTAAAGTTTTGGAAAATGGTGAAACTTGGGTCGATTCAACAGAAGAGTCATTCCGTCCATTGGTTATGGCATGGTGGCCTGACGTTGATACACAAATCAACTATTTGAACAGCATGTCTGAATACTTTGGATTAAATAAAAAATATTCTGCGTCAGACTCACAAGCTAGTTTGAACGTTGCTGCGGAAGCTATTCAAGTGAAAATTGAACAAGAAATTGCTCGTCGTGGAAGTACCGAATGGTTGCGTGAAGTGATTAGTTCATTTGTGACAACACAAGACAAATGGAACATGAACTCTGAGGACCGTGATACGGACCACTTGCAAGGCGGCGCTCTCCTTTACGTTAATAGCGATTTAACAGAATGGGCTAATTCAGATTATCGTTTGCTTAACCGCGCACCGACTTACCAAACTGGCGAAACCAAATATCATAAAGCTGATCGCACAGGTGGTTATGATTTCTTGCTTGCTAATGACGTTGACAACTCAAATCCTATCGTTCAAGCGGAGCAATTAAATCAACTTTACTATCTCATGAACTGGGGGAAAATCGTCTTTGGTGATGCTGATGCCAACTTTGATGGTGTTCGTGTGGATGCCGTTGATAACGTCGATGCTGACCTTCTTCAAATTTATACTAATTTATTTGAAGCGGCTTATGGTGTTGATAAGACAGAAGCACAAGCCCTTGCTCACATTTCTATCCTAGAAGCTTGGAGCTTTAACGACCCTGATTATAACCATGATACAAATGGTGCTGCGCTAGCTATTGACAATGGGCTTCGCATGGCATTTCTTGACGCTTTGACTCGTCCATTGGATAGCCGTACAAATTTGGAATCATTGATTCATAATGACCTCGGCATGACTGACCGTACGGTAGATAGTGCTTATGGTGATGCCATGCCGTCTTATGCTTTTGTTCGTGCACATGATAGTGAAGTTCAAGGCATTATTGCATCAATTATCGCTGGTCAAATCAATCCTAAGACTGACGGATTCACATTCACACTTGATGAATTGCAAAAAGCTTTTGAAATTTACAATGCTGATATGAATAGTGTTCATAAAAAATACACACATTTCAACATTCCAGCAGCTTATGCGCTTCTTTTGACAAATATGGAATCTGTGCCGCGTGTTTACTATGGTGACTTGTTTACTGATAATGGTCAATACATGGCAGTTAAATCACCATACTATGACCAAATCACAGCATTGCTTAAATCACGTATTAAATACGCTGCGGGTGGTCAAGCAATGAATGTTCAATACCCAGACGGAGCTGGTGCAGGCATTTTGACATCTGTTCGTTTTGGTTATGGTATTATGACAGCTGACCAAAAAGCAACTGACGATTCTGTGACAACTTCAGGTATTGTGACAATTGTGTCTAACAATCCAAATCTGAAATTAAACAGTTCTGATAAAATTGCTGTCCAAGTTGGTCTTGCTCATGCTGGTCAATATTATCGTCCATTGCTCTCTCCAACAGAAAATGGTTTGCAAGTTTTCCTTAACGATTCTGATACTGACATCACAAAACTTGTTGATGAAAATGGTTATATTTATTTCACAGGTGATGAAATCAAAGGTTTTGAAACCGTTGATATGAACGGTTTCCTTACAGTTTGGGTACCAGTTGGTGCAGCTGCTGACCAAGACATTCGTGTCAAAGCAAGCACAGAAGCTAAAAAAGACGGTGAATTGACTTACGAAACAAGTGCTGCGCTTGATTCACAAGTTATCTTTGAAGGTTTCTCAAACTTCCAAGATTTTGTTCAAGACCCTTCACAATACACTAACAAAGTCATTGCTGAAAATGCTGATTTGTTTGCTTCATGGGGAATCACATCATTTGAATTGGCACCACAATACGTGTCATCAACCGATGGAACTTTCCTTGATTCAATCATTCAAAACGGTTATGCTTTCACAGACCGTTATGACTTGGCAATGAGCAAAAACAATAAATACGGTTCAGCAGAAGATTTACGAAATGCTATCAAAGCGCTCCACGCGCGTGGTATCCAAGTCATTGCTGACTGGGTTCCAGACCAAATTTACGCTCTTCCAGGTGAAGAAATCGTCACAGCAACACGTGTTAACGATTACGGTGAAGAACGCGAAGGCGCTCAAATCAAAAACAAACCTTACGCCGCAAACACTAAAAGTAGCGGTGAGGACTATCAAGCACAATACGGTGGTGAATTCTTAGAATACCTTCAAGAAAACTACCCAGAATTGTTTGAAAAAGTCATGATTTCGACTGGTAAAACAATTGACCCATCAACTAAGATTAAAGTTTGGAAAGCCGAGTACTTCAACGGTACCAATATTCTTGGCAAAGGTGCTGATTATGTCTTAAATGACGCTGCAACAGGAACATATTTCACCGTGACTGAAAATGGTGCATTCTTACCAAAACAAATGACATCAGATACAGCGCAAACTGGTTTCTATTATGACGGTACTGGTATGACTTACTACTCAACAAGTGGTTACCAAGCCAAATCTTCATTTGTTCTATACAATGGCAACCGTTATTACTTTGACGAAAATGGTCATATGGTGACAGGTATGCGTGATATTGACGGTCAAACTTATTATTTCTTGCCAAATGGTATCGAACTTCGTGATGCTATCTATGAAGATGCTAATGGTAATCAATATTACTTTGGTAAATCTGGTAACCGTTATGCTGGTCATTACTATGCTTTTGAGACAACATCAACAGTAGATGGCGTGACTAAAACGACAACAAACTGGCGTTACTTTGATGAAAATGGTGTCATGGCGCGTGGTCTTGTTAAGATTGGCAACGATTATCAATATTATGATGACAATGGTAACCAAATTAAAGGTCAACTCGTTACCGATAAAGACGGTAACACACGTTATTTCAAAGCTGATTCAGGAGCTATGGTGACTGGTGAATTTGCCCTTGTTAACGGTGGTTGGTACTATTTCGATGACAATGGTGTAGCTGTTAAAGGTGCTCAAACGATCAACGGACAACAACTCTACTTTGATGAAAATGGTGTTCAAGCTAAAGGTGTCTTTGTGACAAATGAGGACGGCACACGCAGTTATTACGATGCCAAATCAGGTGAAAAATTTGTCGGTGATTTCTTCACAACAGGTGATAATCATTGGTATTATGCTGACGAAAATGGTAATTTGGCAACTGGTTCGCAAGTTATTCGCGGTCAAAAACTCTACTTTGCAGCAGACGGATTACAAGCCAAAGGTATCTTCGCCACAGACGCTGAAGGAAATCGTCATTTTTACGACCCAGATTCAGGTGACCTTGCTGAAAATAAATTTATCGCTGATGGCGACGACTGGTACTATTTCGATGAAACTGGTCATGTCGTAACGGGTGAGCAAGTCATCAACGGACAACAACTCTACTTTGACGAAAATGGTGTTCAAGCTAAGGGTGTCTTTGTCACAGACGCCAACGGTAACAAACGTTACTATGACGCACAGACTGGCGAAATGGTCGTTGACCAAACTCTCACAGTTGACGGCGTTGAATACACATTTGGTGCAGACGGTGTGGCTGTTGTAAACGCACAAGATTCTGATGAGCAAAGTGAAAGTACAGATGAGACACAAGTGACATCTGACGATGCAACTGTTGCCGAAACAGAAACTAGCTCTGCTGAGTAAACAAACGTAATATCATCATATCGCTAAATTAACGTTTATATCCTACATACTTATAGAAAAAAGCTGCTAAGCCTATTAAATAGGGCTTGGTGGCTTTTTTGTTATACCAATTTTTATGGCCTAATTGACTAAAAAATGCCTAAAATTAGAAATTTAATTTTTGTAAAAATCTCTTGGATTCATTATTAGTTTGATATATCAATATATTATTGCTGTAACATTAGGTTGCTAAAATAAGTGACGAAGTAGTGAAGAGTGTAACGATTGTTTTAAGATTTCATGCTTCCTTCTTTTAGGGGAAATAAGTAGATATTACATATATGCAATTTTAGGAAATAAAGGGGGAATATGAAAAAAACATTAGGCAAAACATTTAAAATGATTAGGGAGTCAAAGGGATTATCGCAAAAAGAAGTCGCTGAAGGGGTCGTTTCTGTCGCTCAATTATCAAGATTTGAACGTGGAATTAGCGATGTTACGGCAGATGTTCTCTATATCTGTTTGCAAAATATGAATGTCACTATGGACGAGTTTCAAAGCGTTTATCACAACTTTGTCCAACCACAAAATACCTTTCTTCAAAACGACATTTCTGAAGCATACCTTGAAAAGAATATTTTAAAATTGGAAAAGATTTTAGAAAATTGCAAAAAATTAGAAGAGAGGTTTTCAAATTATAAACTTTATAAACTAAATACGCTTGTCGTCAAAGCCATTCTAAGTCAATGTACCAAGCAAGAAAAGATAAATAAAAAGGAGATTCAGTATCTGGTTGATTACCTTTTTTCAGTCGAAGAATGGGGGCGTTATGAACTCTGGTTATTCACTAATAGTGCCTCTGTAATGACAGTCCGTTTATTAGAAACATTTGCGGGAGAAATGGTGAAGCGCACGCAATTTTACCAAGAAATTCCTGAAAATCGTAAACTCATTATTCAGATGTTGCTTAGTGTTATCAGCGTTTGTATTGAAAAGGAACACTTTTCAGTGGCACTCAAACTTTTAAACTATGCTGACCGATTAAAGAAGCCTGAAATAGACTTTTTTGAAAACGCTGTTATTAGATATTATAGAGGTTATTATCTATTTAAAATGGGAAATTCAGACGGTTTAGCAACCATGGAAAAATGCACAGAAATCATGATGTTTTTGGATTGTTACAATGTCGCTCAGCAAATGCAGGACACTATTGCAAAATTGAAAAGCAACTAGTCATATATGTAAAAAAATAAAACGCAATTTTAAATCTAGATTACACTTTAGGTGTAGTCTTTTTGTTTATGAGCTATTTAGGAGGGAACTATATGGAAAAAAAGGTTCATTATAAACTACACAAGGTTAAGAAACAGTGGGTAGCAATTGCCGTTACGAGCTTGGCATTGGTAGGCTTGGGAGTAAGTGTCCCTACTCAATCTGTTTCTGCCGATACGACAGACACCACAATTTTAGTTTCTGATGATTCAGGAACGGATACAGCAGTTGATAGTAGCACATCACAATCACAAGATGTAACCGTTGCTGATACGCAAGATACTTCAACGGTGGCTGACGATAGTACAACTACTGATTCGACTGTTTCAACAGATGATTCGCAAGATGTTACTGGTGACGCTGACCAACAGACTACTACGAGCGCAGCAGTACAAGCTTCTCAGGTCACATCAACGGATACAGATATCACGACAACAGACGGGGCGACTGTTAATCAAACAGCAGATGATTCTGATGATACAACAACGGATACAGTAGCTACAACGACAGCAGTAACAGCTGACTTAGCAGGGGAAGTTAGTCGTTCAGCTGTTACCGAAACTGGAGCGGATGCCGATCAGTTGAGTTTGGATAATATTCAAGAAATTGATGGCAAATATTATTACATTGACGAAGATGGCAATGTTAAGAAAAACTTCGCGATTACCGTTGATGGACAATTACTCTATTTTGATGCGGAGACAGGTGCTCTGACCTCAACATCAACTTACTCATTTTCGGAAGGACTAACGAATTTAGTTGACAATTTTAGCATTAACAATCAAAGTTATGATTCAACCGAAGAAAGCTTTGAATTGATTGATGGGTATTTGACAGCTAATACTTGGTATCGTCCTACTAAGATTTTAGAAAATGGTGAGACTTGGGTTGATTCGACAGAAACTGATTTCCGTCCATTGTTAATGGCTTGGTGGCCAGATGTCGATACGCAAATCGATTATCTGAACTATATGTCTGATTATTTTGATTTGGGAACAACCTATTCAGCAGACGATTCTCAAGCCAGCCTAAATTTGGCAGCAGAAGCTGTACAAGTGAAAATTGAACAAGAAATCACACGTCAAGAAAACACCGCTTGGTTGCGTGAAATTATTAGTTCATTTGTGACGACACAAGACAAATGGAATATCAATACTGAAAATGAGGGAACTGACCATTTGCAAGGTGGAGCGCTTTTATATGTTAATAGCGATTTGACGCCATGGGCTAATTCAGATTATCGCTTGCTTAACCGCACACCAACTTATCAAACAGGTGAGACAAATTACTTCAAAGCCGACCGTACGGGTGGTTATGAATTCCTTCTTGCCAATGACGTTGATAATTCAAATCCAGTTGTTCAAGCAGAGCAATTGAATCAGCTTTACTATCTCATGAATTGGGGAAGTATTGTCTTTGGTGATGACGATGCTAACTTTGACGGTGTTCGTGTGGATGCTGTTGATAATGTGAATGCTGACCTTCTTCAAATTTACACTAATTTGTTTGAAGCAGCTTACGGTGTTAACGAGTCAGAAGCGCAGGCTCTTGCTCATATTTCTATCTTAGAAGCTTGGAGTTATAATGATCCAGACTATAACCATGATACGAATGGTGCAGCGTTAGCTATTGATAACGGACTTCGTTTGTCATTCCTTTATTCATTGACACGTCCAACAGCTGAGCGTTCTGGCTTAGAACCACTTATCACGTCAGAAATTGGCTTGACTGACCGTAGCGAAGATAGTGCTTACGGCGATACCATGCCATCTTATGTCTTTGTTCGTGCACATGATAGTGAAGTGCAAACCATCATCGCATCAATTATCGCTGAACAAATTAATCCTGAAACAGACGGTTACACATTCACTTTAGATGAATTGAATCAAGCTTTTGAAATTTATAATGCTGACATGAATAGCGTTGATAAGGAATACACACACTATAACATTCCTGCGGCTTATTCACTTCTTTTGACAAATATGGAATCGGTGCCACGTGTTTACTATGGTGACCTTTATACGGATAATGGTCAATACATGGCAACAAAATCACCATATTATGACCAAATCACGACCTTGCTACAAGCACGGATTAGATATGCTGCTGGTGGGCAATCAATGGCGGTTACTTACTACACGCCGGCTTCAAGCATGTCAACTGATAATGCTGATTCCGTTTTGAATGAAACAGGTGTTCTGACCTCTGTTCGCTATGGTTATGGTATTATGACAGCTGACCAAGAAGCAACAGATGATTCTGTTTTGACCTCAGGTATTGTGACGATTATTTCTAACAATCCAAATCTTCAATTGGACGATTCCGAAGTGATTGCTGTTCAAGTCGGTGTTGCCCATGCTGGTCAATACTATCGCCCATTGCTTTACCCAACTGCTGACGGTTTGCAATCTTATCTCAACGATTCTGATACTGACATCACGAAACTCGTTGATGACAATGGTTATATTTACTTCACAGCAGATGAAATCAAAGGTTATGAAACCGTTGATATGAATGGTTACCTTTCTGTTTGGGTTCCAGTTGGGGCAGATGAAAATCAAGACATTCGTGTATCAGCTGACACATCAGCTTATGCAGAAGGTGAATTGACTTATCAAGCAACCGCTGCGCTTGATTCTCAAGTAATCTACGAAGGCTTCTCAAACTTCCAAGATTTTGTTACAAGCGATTCAGAATATACAAATAAGCTTATTGCTGAAAATGTTGACCTCTTTACATCTTGGGGTATTACCTCATTTGAAATGGCACCACAATACGTGTCAACTGATGACGGTACATTCCTTGACTCAATCATTCAAAACGGCTATGCCTTTGATGACCGCTATGACCTAGCAATGAGTCAAAACAATAAATACGGTTCAGCAGAAGATTTACGAAATGCGATTAAGGCACTTCATGCGGCAGGTATTCAAGTCATTGCTGACTGGGTTCCAGACCAAATTTACTCACTTCCAGGTGAAGAAGTTGTCACAGCAACTCGTGTGAATGATTATGGTGAAGAAACAGAAGGTGCTTACATTAACAACACTCTTTATGTCGCTAACAGCAAGAGTAGTGGTGAAGATTATCAAGCACAATACGGTGGTGAATTCTTGGATTATCTTCAAGAAACCTATCCAGAAATGTTTGAAGTAGCAATGATTTCAACTGGCGAACCAATTGACCCTTCAACTAAGATTAAGACTTGGAAAGCCGAATACTTCAACGGTACTAATATTCTTGGTAAGGGGGCAGGTTATGTGCTTAGCGATGCGGCGACGGGTACTTATTTCACCGTGACTGAAAACGGCACTTTCCTTCCAAAACAGTTGACAACGGATTCAGCTATCACAGGATTCTACTATGACGGTACTGGCATGAGTTACTTCTCAACGAGTGGTTATCGTGCGAAAGCTTCATTTATCGTTTACAACGGTTACTATTATTACTTTGATGACAATGGCTACATGGTGACTGGAACCGTTGAAATTAATGGTAAGACCTATTACTTCCTACCAAATGGTATTCAACTACGTGATGCGATTTATGAAGATGAAAATGGCAATCAATATTACTTTGGACCACTTGGCAACCAATACTTCAATAATTATTATTCATTTGATGTTGAAGAAGTCGTAGATGGTGTGACAACAACTGTCACAAAATGGCGTCATTTTGATGAAAATGGTGTCATGGCGCGTGGTCTTGTTGAAATTGATGGTGTTTATCAATATTATGATGACAATGGTTATCAAGTCAAAGGCGAATTGATTACAGACGCAGACGGCAACCTTCGTTACTTCAAAGAAGATTCAGGTGAAATGGTTGTATCTGATTTTGTGAAAATCGGTGACAATGACTGGTACTATTTCGATGAAAATGGTATTGCTGTTACAGGTGCTCAAACCATTGCTGGACAAAATCTCTACTTTGACGATAATGGTGTTCAAGCTAAAGGTGTCTTTGTGACTAATGCAGATGGCACTCGTAGTTACTATGACGCTGATTCAGGTGAAAAAATCGTTGCTGATTTCTTCACAACGGGTGATAATGACTGGTATTATGCTGACGAAAACGGCAATTTAGTTACAGGTTCTCAAACCATTAACGGACAAAACCTTTACTTTGCTGAGGACGGACTACAAGCCAAAGGCGTCTTTGTCACAGATACAGCAGGAAATATCCATTATTATGATGCCAATTCAGGCGAACTTGCAGTCAATACATTCGTTGGCGACGGCGATGATTGGTACTATTTCGATGAAAATGGCATTGCTGTAACGGGAGCTCAAGTCATTAATGGACAACATCTCTATTTTGCAGATAATGGCATTCAAGTCAAAGGTGAAATTGTCACTGATGCAAATGGCAATCGCTATTATTACGATGCTGATTCAGGTGAAATGGCAGTCAATACATTTGTTGAAATTGACGGTGTCTGGTATTACTTTGGTGCAGACGGCATTGCCGTAACTGGTGCCCAAGTCATTGACGGACAAAATCTCTATTTCAACGCAGATGGTTCACAAGTGAAAGGTGACGTCGTTAGAATCAACGGCTTACGTTATTACTATGACGCTAATTCTGGTGAACAAGTACGTAACCAATGGGTAACCTTGCCAGACGGCACAGTCGTGTTCTTCAATGCGCGTGGTTACACATGGGGATAACATGATTTATTAATAGTTCCTTAAAAATAGTCCATTTTCAATGGGTTGCAAAACTGGTTAATCTGGTGGTTGTGACATATTTTTAGACACTATGTATGAAAAAGAACCACCAAATCAACCGTTTAATGGTCTGGTTTGGTGGTTTTTGCTTTTTTAGGAGGATTTGATATGTTTAAAAAGTCTAAGGAAACATTTTACATTCGGAAATTGACCATTGGCGTGGTTTCAGTAGCTGTTGCAGGTTTATTAGTGATAAACAATGCTCAAGTCAATGCTGATGAGACAACAACTGACACGGTAGAGCAAGTAGCGACTGATACAGAGCTGACAGAATCTGATTTGATACAAGCTCAAGCCGACCAAGACCAAGCTATCACAGAAGCGCAAGCGGCAGGTGTTGAGGTAACAACAGAAGACACGGTGACCACATCTGATTTATCTGAAGCTGTTACCAATACCGTTGCTGATACAGAAGTTATCCAAGACGCTACCGCTCAACAAGAACAAAATAATGCTGACTACGCTGTTGCCATTGAAAATTATAATCAAGAAGTTGCTGACAATCAAGCCGCTTATGAAGCAGCAGTAGCCGATTACGAAGCTAAAACGACTGAGGACGGCTATTTAAGCGAAGCGGCAGGACAATCTCTTATCTTCGAATCAGGCTCAGAACCCAATACCGTTGCAGAAGTTGATAATAATGCCACAGCAGTTGACCAAGCAACCGCACTCGCATGGGTAGAAGCTAATGCCGTCGAGGACAAAGACATCATTGCAAATGATATTATCAGCAATCCAAATTACATTAGTAGTGGCAGTTATTATTTCCTACAACAAGGAATTTCAACAGTAGTTACTTATAACAATCTTGAAAATACCTATTTCAATACAACAAAAGTTGCTAGTGTGGTATATACTTACACCCTAGAAAGCCAAGAATCTGGCGACCAAGTCTTGGTAAAATTCTTCAACGATCCAACAAACACCATTGATGTTATCAGCTTGAATCAAACAACGCAGATTGGCATGGACGTGCAATTTTTAGATGAAAATGGCGAAGCTATTGACGTCTCTGGAGCTCTACTCTCGTTTGCCTCTCTTAATTCAGGTGCAGTTTATGATGACGAAAGTGAGTCTTATGTTTTAAATTCTGATGAATATGTGACGAATTTTGATGGTGATTATATTGCTATCAATGGGTCTTCTGTAAGTTACAATGCTAGTGAAAATCGAGCTTACGCCGCTACCAGCAACGAATCCCTTGAACAAGGTAGCCGATTTGAGCAGAATGAATGGGATGGTACGGAGTTATCATGGTATGGTGCCATTGTCGGCGTGGTTGGAGATGACGGTGAGATTCATTTTTCATTCGGTTCCAACAACCGTTCAACGCAATGGTTTGCTTTCAATTCAAGCGTTAAGGCGTACAGCGTTCCCGTTCTAGAAACGGTTGAAGAACCAACTTTGCAAGTTGTTAGTGTCAGCTATACTCCATATCAATATCAAGCTCCGACAAGTTCTTTAGATGATATTATCGTATCAGAAGAAAGTTTGGATGACCCAGAAACAACTGTTTTAAATCCGACTACGGACGATATTTCTGCTGATGTCGATGATGAGATTAATACTGACGACGAAGTAATTGCAGGTGATACGGCAGTTATCGTTCCGAGACAAGAAGCGATTGACAATGCCCTTGATCCAGTTAGCTCGGTCACGGTTTCTGATGCCTACATCGCTGATACATTGCCAAAAACAGGAACGGAAAAACAATCACTCCTTGCCATTCTTCTCGGGACTTTATTGACACTGTCAGGTCTTATCGGCATTCGTAAAAAAGCGGATAAATGACTTAGAGCGTTTATGGTTTAACTGTCTAAAAAATTTGTGCAAGTAGTCCATTGCATAAATGCAAACGATTGCTCTATAATGACATTAATATGGATTATGGAGACAATAAGATGACAAAAACAGAGCACTTTTTTAGAGATTCGATGAAGATTGCAATTCCAGTAGCTTTGCAGGCTATGCTGCAATCTTCTTTTTCCATGATAGACCAATTAATGGTAGGTCAGCTTGGCAAAACAGCGATTGCAGCCGTAGAAATAGGCGGTAAGCCAGAATTCGTCTTTGCCTTTGTCAGCGGAGCTATTGCCACCGTGACAGGCATCATGGTTTCTCAGTATATGGGAAAAAACGACCAAAAGAAAATCAACACCAGTATGTCTGTTAATCTTCTGGTGATGATGATTTTAGCTGTTTTCACGATGAGTGTCTGCTTTTTCTTGCCGCACATGATTTCAGGGATATTTACCAAAGACACGACCGTGATTGCTAATGCCGCAGACTATATCAAAATCTTAGCCTTGGTTTATCCTTTGTCTGGGATTTCTTCAATCCTAGCGGTGCAAATGAGATGTCATAATCATGCCGAATATCCGCTTTATATTAGTGCCGTGGCAGCAGTTGTCAATACTGCTCTGAATTATCTCTTGATTTTCGGACATTTTGGTTTTGCGCCAATGGGAGTTAAAGGGGCAGCCGTAGCAAGTTTGATGTCACAAATCGTCAATCTTCTCTTAATGATTTATTACTACCGTAAAATCTGTTCTTTCGCAGTTGATTTACATATGGACAGCGTTGAAATTCGGCAATACGCTGTTATGCTTTTACCAATTATTATCAATGAATTCCTCTGGACAATGGGACAAAATGTGAATACCTACATTTACGGGCATATGGGAACTAGTGAATTAGCAGGAATGTCATTGACCGGACCAATTCAAGGGCTATTTATCGGAGCTTTATCAGGACTTTCTCAAGCGGCAGGTATCCTTATTGGACGACGCCTTGGAAAACGTGATTACGACAAAGCCTACGAAGAATCCAAACAGCTGTGCCTCTACGGTTTGGTGGGTTCTTTGATATTATCGATTACCCTTATTGCCACCAAAGGCTTGTATATCGGACTTTACAATGTCGAAGCAGATGTTAGTCAAGTTGGCTCACAACTACTGGTAGCCTTTGCCATTCTAGCTCCAATCAAAGTGCAAAATATGATTTTAGGTGGTGGCATTATCCGAAGTGGCGGTAGAACTAAATACATCATGATTATCGACATACTAGGCACTTGGCTTATCGGCGTCCCCATCGGACTCCTCACAGGACTCGCCTTAAAACTACCAATCGTATGGGTCTATTTCCTCCTATCACAAGAAGAACTCTTCAGACTAATTATCTCTATCATCATGTTCCGCAGCAAAAAATGGATGAATACTATAAGATAAGGTGAGGTGAGGGGAGCGAAAAAGCCGTCATCGCTAAATTGGTGGCTTTTTTAGGTATGATATAGTAAAAATATTAGGGTAAGGGAGGATTTTTATGAAAATAGAAAAAGAAGAAAATTTCGAAGAAGAAAGAAGTTATTTAATCAATGAAAGAAATGTCGATGAAAACCTTATTTTAGAACTTGAAAAAGAAGTAATAAAAGAGGTTGAGAGGAAAGAACAAGCCAGAAAAATAAATCTTTTTAATACTAGGCACTCTAAGAAGATATTAGATAATTACAAATTAGTTCTTGTTTATTTTTACGATAGAAAATCAGATACTTTATATTTTAGAAATGTTGTCAAATATGATGCTGTAAATTACACGCGAAGCAATGTTATTCATCTATTTGTTGGAGGTATTGTTCTTTTACTGGGATTATATAGTAGATTACATAGTGGTGATATCAAGCAATTAAAAATAGTTATTTTTTTAGGCATATACGTTGTGTTGAGTGGTGCTCTATTTTTTATTGTTCATTGCTATAAAGATTTAAAGTATAGTAAGCTTGATAGAAAAAATTGGTTTGATGGTTTCTTTAAACCTTCGTTAGTTTTTACAAGATTAGCATATTTGGGATATTCTCTATGTTTTATTTTTTACCTTGTATTTCAGCTTTATATCTGGGTAGTATATTTTGAAGTTTATGGTGGTAAAGGAATTATAGGTTTCGCCTTCTATTTATATCTAATATATTTTGCTATAATTCTAATTAAATTATTTTTAAATATAATGCAGATGGATATTGTGTTAGCCATTTTAACGGTTCTATTTCCGTTGATTTTGGGAACTATAACGGATAAGAATTGGAACTTAGCGGCACTTTTTATTACTTTGATTTATTTGCTGATTTCAAAAGATATATGGCGATTGCAAGCTGGTCGAACAGAACCACATCTAAGATACAATTTGGATGATGAAGTCATTAAGAATAATATATATCGTTCAAAAGTGTTAATTTCCGTAATGAGTATTATTGTTTATTTAATCTTTAAATTATTAAATGTAGTAGAGGATTTTATTGGTGGGAGTATTTACCTGAAGATTATCCTTAAACTAACGGATACTCATATGCCGAAAGATGTATTTATTTTAACGCTATATTCTGGTTTAGATAAAATTTTTATATTGATGATACTAATCTCGATTAGTGCTATTATTGGCGATCGTATGAAGAAAAAATATCTAGCCCCAACCATAGAAGCTATTGTTAATAGTATCGAAAAGCAAATATATAAAGAAACTGAAACTAATAAAACAGAAGAATTGACGAAGAAGTTAGATGATTGGAAAAAAACAAGCAAAAGAAACCACAGAAAGAAAAAATAACTTAGAACTCACTCACTATCCCACAAAGATATAAACTGGAAGAATTGGAGAAAATACTAAATGACTGAACAAGAAAAAGTAAAAATGATTGTTGATAAATACGGTGAAAGTTTTTCGGAGCTGTCTAATAATGGCACTGCAAAAGAACTTAAAACTGTCATGAAATACATCGCCGACCAAGCTAATAAACGCCAACGTCAATTGGTTGGATTGGAAGACTAATAAAAAATAAAATGATAATTCACCTTATCTAGCTAAATAAACCGCTTGATAAGGTGTTTTTTTACTACGCCAAGATATTATTTTTTTGAATTTAAATGATATAATAGAGGTAACGAAACGTTTTCAGAAAAGGATTGAGATTTATGCCGCTTCAAGACAAATATTCACCAATTATTGGAAAAGTAAATTATAATTCTTTCTCGGTTAAAGCTATCAAAGAGCTGGATTTTTCTGAGAAGGATGAACAATTAATTTTAGATTATCCAACAGTTTATATCATTGATGATAAAATTTCCGACAAGAAACATAATTATAATGTTTATGTTGGTGAGACAACTGACATTAATCGTCGGACTAAACAGCATTTAAACGATGATATTCGTAATGGTCGTGAAGATTTTAAAAAATTGAGTGACTCTTCCACTACTGAGATGTATATCATAGGTCACAAATATTTCAATAAATCACTTACACTAGATATTGAAAATAGGTTGTTGCATTATCTCCTAAGTTCGGAATCAGTAAAGAATGTCAATAATAGGCGTGGAAATCCTCAAAATGATTATTACACCTCTGAAATTATGGATTCAGTCTTTTCCAAAATCTGGCGTAAATTACATTCATTAAACAATGTACTTTTCCCAATTGAGTCTGTTATCCGAGATTCTGCTTTATTTAAAGCATCTCCATTTCATAAATTGACGAAAGAACAAAAAGAAGCTAAAAGTAAAATTATACTTCAAATATTATCTAGTTTAACTCAAAACCTTGATGGACAATTAATTTTAGTTGAAGGAGAAGCTGGTTCTGGGAAAACTGTTTTGATGAGTAGTTTGTTATATGATTTATTTAATTCTAATGAATTCCCTGTATCTAAAGATAAAATGTCTATTCATCTTTTAGTAAATCATGAACAACAATTGACGGTCTATCAACAAATGGCGAAGAAATTAGGGTTAAAAAACAAAAACGGAATTGATGTTGTTATAAAACCAACAAGTTTTATTAATTATCAATCGAAAAATAATTTAAAAGCTGATGTCGTTATTGTTGATGAAGCACATTTGTTGCTAACTCAAGGAAAACAGTCTTATCGAGGAAAAAATCATTTAAAAGATTTATTAGCCAATGCTAAAGTTGTTGTAGCTGTTTTTGATGAAAATCAAATTCTTACAACTGAACAAATTTGGGAAAGTGCTGATTTAGCAGAAATGAAATTAGATGCTCAATGTGTGATATCGTTACGTGATCAAATGCGAATTAACGCTCAACAGTCTACAATTGATTGGATTCGAAGCTTAGTAGATGAACAAGTTATTTATCCATTCAGGAAGGATGATAAATATGATTTTAGAGTATTTGATTCTCCGCAAGAAATGTACGATGCCATCAAAGAGAAAGACCAACATCAAGAGAATGGTATCTCACGAATGTTGGCAACTTATGATTGGAAATTTAAACAAAAGGGTAAACCAGAAGATAACCAATATTGGAATGTGACAATTGGTGATTTTTCAATGCCTTGGAATTTACAACTTCCTAAAGATAAAGCAACTAAAAATCTTTCATGGGCAGAACAGAAGCAAACTATCGATGAAATTGGGTCAACTTATACTATTCAAGGGTTTGACTTGAATTATGCCGCAGTTATTATTGGACCATCTGTAAAATATCGTGATGGGAAAATTATTTTTGATCCAAGCGCTAGCTGCAACGAAAAAGCAATCCGCAACAGAACATTAGCCGATGGAACTAGAATGAAATTCGGTGAAACATTGTTAAAAAACGAATTAAATGTCTTGTTAACACGAGGAGTAAATGGATTGTACTTGTTTGCTGTTGACGAAGAATTGCAGAAAGCGTTGAAAGAGGCGATTGAGAAAATAGAATAGGGGAATTGAATGGGAGACGAATCAACATCAGGTTAAAGGTAGATAAAAAATCAGATATTACTGATAATTTAAATAATTATATGGCTTACCGAATTTGAAGTAGAAGAATAGGTAAAGAATTATTTTAAATTAGTGCTTTTTATAATTTTTAAGAATGAACATACCTCTGGTTTTAGTTAGATACAAATTTATAATAAAAAAGAAGGGTATTAATGGACAGTTTATATATATCTAGAGTAGTTATAAAGAATTACAGGAACTTTAAGGACTTAGATGTTAATTTGCAACACAAGTCGGTAATCGTTGGTGAGAACAATGTTGGCAAAACAAATTTTATCAAGGCATTGCAGCTGATTTTAGATCCTTCACTTTCAGATGAAGATAGAATGCTATCTGAAAGTGATTTTAATGATTCTCTTAAGAATCCTATGGAGAATAATCAAGAAATTTTAATACAGATTTATATTAGCAATTACAGAAGAAACGTTGCAATAATGACAATGTTATCTGATGCGACTGTCTTGGATGCTGAAGGAAATGAAGTGCTTTTATTAAGCTATAAGTTTTTCCCACATATAGATGAGTTTGGAAAAAAAGAATATCAATATGAAGTATATATGCGAGATGATATGTCTAGAAAATTTGGTTCGAGAGAAAGAAAGTATCTTAATATAAAAGTAATTAAGGCACTAAGAGATGTAGAGGCAGATTTGAGAAACAGCAAAAAATCTCCGGTAAAAAAGATGCTTGATGATTATAAAATCAGTAAAGAAGTTCTTGAAAATATAGCAAGTGAATATAAAGAATGCGGTGATCGCGTTTTGGATTTAGATGAAATCAATGATATGACAATGCATATCAATGAACGTTTTTCAGAAATCCTTGGGAATCATGACTATGATATTTCGTTACAGGCAATGGAGGTGGATCCAACAAGGGTATTAGGATCGCTGAAAATGTTGATGGCAAATCGCTCTGTATCGGATTCAAGCTTGGGGCTAGATAATATTTTATATATTTCGTTGGTTCTTCAGATGCTAAAAGATAAAACAGTTCCAACTTTTGTTTCTGGTTCAGAATATAGTGAACTATTAACAAAGGAAAATAGCGAAATAATAGATGAATGCTATATTTCCAATGCAGGTGGAAATTATGTTTTAAGAACTGATTTAAATGAAGAGAACTATGCTTCATTGTATACATTTATGGCAGACAATGGACATGGAAACAATGCAGTTACTTTGCTGGCTATCGAGGAACCTGAAGCACATCTTCATCCAGTTTATCAGAGGTTAATCTATAAAGATGTTATTAATCGAAACGGATTTCCTATTCTTCTTACTACACATTCAACACATATTACTTCTGTAGTACCAATTAAGTCATTGGTACACTTGCATCAAGAAGCAGGGAACACAGTTGCTCATTCTACAGCAAGCATGCCTATGTTGGAAGGGGAATTTTTGGATGTTGAACGATATCTCGATGTTAAACGTGGTGAAATATTTTTAGGAAAAGGTGTGATACTCGTCGAAGGTATAGCAGAGGAATACATTATTCCAAAACTTGCTGAATTATTAGGTAAACCGTTGGATGAGAAGGGGATAGTAGTTTGTAATATTAATTGTACGAATTTTAAACCATATATGAAGATGCTTAATTCTCTTAGTATACCGTATGCAGTTATAACGGATGGTGACTTCTATATTGAAAATGTTGACGATAGAGATGATTCAAATAGAAATTATCATGTGATGGAGAAAGATGTAAAGGATAATGATACCTGCGGATCCCTTGGAAGGGAAAACGCTATTAAAACATTCGAAGCGTTGGATGATAGTGTGCCGGAAAATGTTGATTTAGCTTTATATTTTTCAGAACGAGGATATTTTATTGGTAAATACACGTTTGAGGTAGATATGATGGAATGCACGTCTACTGAAGCTGGTGAAAGGGCTTTTACTGATACATTTGATCAGTTAGTCGAGAGTAGTCGAAAGCAGAATAACTTTAAAAACAGATTGGAGAATCAAGATTATGAGTTCTGCTTACGAAGAATTGAAGATCAGAGTGTTGGTAAAGGAAGATTTGCACAGATTTTCTCGGGGAAATGTGTTACTGATAACTGTCCAGATTATGTAAAAAATGCCATTGAATATATTTATGCGAAAGTAGATGAATGAGTACGACGACTTATATTGAAAAACTAAGTAGAATTGAAAAAGATGAATACCAGAAGGCTGCCTTTGATAGTCAAAGTAATACAGTTGTATTAGCTGGGCCAGGAAGTGGAAAAACAACAGTTTTGACTTTAAAAGCCATGCATTTGCTAAATGGTGTAATTGCAGAACCGCGTGGTTTGGCATGTCTTACTTATAGTAGAGAGGCTGCAAGAGAATTTACAGAGAGATTAAAAGAATTAGGTTTGGTAAGGGGAAATAATATATTTCTTGGAACGGTACATTCATTTTGTCTCACAGAGATACTGGGTAAATTTTGTGATGTATATTCATTAAATATTCCGACGCCGATAAAAATTGCTTCTGAAAAACAAAGAGCAAAACTATTTGAGATAGCAAAGAAAAATGTTGGGTGCAATGATAAGTATTTTAAAATTGAGAGAATGAATTGTACAAGAATGCTTAGTATTTCTGGAGTAAGTAATATTTGTGTTGATAGAGACGAAACTGCAGAGATAATAGCTAATGAATATGAAAAACTATTAAACCAGGCCGGTGTTATTGACTATGAAACAATTATTATTGAGTCTACAAAGCTATTACAGGAAAAACCTTATGTTAGAGAGTGTATATCTGCGAAATATCCGTGGCTTTTAATTGATGAATATCAGGATTTGGGGCGACCGCTTCATGAAATGGTTCTCACACTTATAGACAATACAAAAATAAAATTCTTTGCAGTTGGTGATCCAGATCAATCTATATATGGATTTCAGGGAGCAGTACCTGATTATTTAATTGAATTAGCTGATAGACCTGATGTTCAGAAAATAACTTTATTGAACAACTATAGAAGCAATCAAGACATTATTGACGGTTCAGAACTTGTGTTAAATCAACAGCGTGGTTATGTTGCGAAAACACGAGAAAATGAAGATGCTGTTTATAAATTTATTGAAGTAAATGAAGAGTTGGATGACCAGATTGAATATTTTGTTAAAAGGATCGTTCCAGGACTTGTAAAAAACGGCATTCCCTATGAGGAGATAGCAGTTCTTGTTGGGAATAATTCGGAATGCAATAGTATTGCATTAAGATGCCAGAAAGAGAATATCCCATACTATATCGTAAAGCATCAATTTAATCGGAGCGATTTTGTAAAATGGGTAGAAAACTGTGCTTCGTGGATTGAAGGAGATAAAGATATTGTTTTTTCGGATATAGGTGACTTTTGGATATCGTTGATAACAGTAAATGGCGCAATGTATTTGACAGATGAAGAAAAACTAATTATCAGAGAGCGACTGTATAAGGTTCTTGTGGAAAGCAAAGATTATGAAAAATCACTGACGAAATGGTTTGAATATGTAAGGAAAGAGCTATGTTTTGATAAGTATCTTGAACAAAATACGTATTTCCAGGATGAAAAAGATAATATTGATAATCTGATGAAAGAAATGTCTGGTAGTGAATATAAGGAATATGGAATAGATAAGTTTTCTAAAATCGGGAAGCCCGAGAATCAAATTGTTATTTCTACAAGACATAGTTCAAAAGGATTAGAATTTGAGGCAATAGTAATGATGGGAATGGAAGAAGATCATTTTCCAAGTTATTATGTTAAAAACGACGCCAGATTATTAGCAGAGGCTAATCGTTTGTGCTTTGTATGCGTAAGCCGAGCAAAACGTGTGTGTATTTTAATGAAATCAAGTTATTATACGATTAAAACTAAAAATGGTCCGTGGCGAAAAGAGTTCAAACCATCGATGTATTGGAATATATTATACTCAAAATATGGTAATATTAATACAAAGAAACTTCACTAAAAACTTCGGCAAAAATATGTTAAAATAAAGCAAGGTTATTTAGAACAGAACGGGAGTAGGTTATGGTTCCAGCGTATATTAGAATTCATGATGCGATTAAGAAAGAGATTGATGGGGGCGTTTGGGAGATTGGTCAGCGTTTGCCGAGTGAGCGTGATTTGGCAGATGATTACGAGGTGAGTCGGATGACACTTCGTCAGGCGATTACGCTTTTGGTCGAAGAGGGCATTTTGGAGCGCCGTGTGGGTAGCGGGACTTATGTGGCTAGCCACCGTGTGCAAGAAAAAATGCGTGGGACAACCAGTTTCACCGAAATTGTGCGTTCGCAGGGTAAAACGCCGTCGTCACAATTGATTTCTTATCAGCGAAAGCCTGCTAATGAAACGGAAATCCAGCAGTTACAACTAAAAGCGACAGATACCGTGGTGCGTATGGAGCGCGTGCGTTTTGCAGATAACGTTCCTTTGGTTTTTGAAGTGGCATCAATTCCAGAAAAGCTCATTCAGTCTTTCAATCAAGAGGCCATCACAGAGCATTTCTTCCAAACATTAACGGATAATGGTTATGAAATTGGCAAGAGTCAGCAAACGATTTATGCTAAAAATGCAAGCGAGCGCGTGGCGAATTATCTCAAAGTGCCTAAAAATCATGCGGTGCTGGCATTGACACAGGTATCCTATTTCACAGATGGACGACCATTTGAATACGTTCACAGCCAATACGTCGGCGACCGTTTTGAATTTTATTTGGAGAATAATTAAGCTTGTAGGACAGTACGTTATGGTGCTGTCCTGTTTTTAGTGAGTTTACTTGTAAATTATGATAGAATAAAGAAAAACATCAAGGACAATGGGAGGAGATTTGATGGAACTTAAAAGCGACTTATCAGCAGCGCAACAACAGGCAACAGCGTTGACAACTGCTAAGGATCAGTTGTTAGCGGATGCGTCGTCGGTTACGTTGGATGAGCAGACAACCGTGCAAGGAAACCCGAAAGCTAGAGCCGTCATTCAACGAAGCGGGGAAATGGCTAACCAGATGAAAACAGCCGTCACAACGACGATGGAACACCTGCATTCTGTTGCCAGTGATTTTGAAGCGGTTGACCAAGAGGGAGCACAAGCAATAAAGGGAGAATGAGATGAAAAGGGTGGAGATTGAACAACAACTCGAAGAGACCTATGTGGCTCGGCGAAAGACAGCGGAGTTACAAGAAACCTATGAGTATTATTCAGGAATAGCGGCTCAATCAGAGGAGTTTTTCTGGCAAGACGGTTATCAGAGTCATTATGCGCCTCGTTTTGAAATGACTTTAGAGCTGACGAGCCGTTACCGTCATCATTTGATTGGGGAAACAGATGAGGCATTAGCGGAGCTTAAAAAACAAGAAGATGACCTCGAAGACGCTCTTGTTGACCTCTTGCGAAAGGAGGCACAAGATGAGCATTGATATGATTTTAGAGGACTCACAAAGTCAAGCGCAAAC